>CERC01066800.1_pt1 | contig 126161 bp, 138 predicted proteins | sample 530921 | NCBI WGS metagenome assembly CERC01 (sample SAMEA2621099, study PRJEB7988) | marine metagenome | isolation source: saline water (ENVO:00002010), including
TCTTTTATTTTTGATAATTTTTATCCCCACTGTTGTAGGGCAGTTCTTAGAATTTATAAACGAGACCTGCTTGTACTTTGGTTCCAGAGAGAGAACTGAAGTCAACACTCTGTGTCTCCCCAGCAAGAACCACCGTAGAGAGATTACTAAAACGATAGAGAGACCCTCCAACTCCGGCGAAAACACCAAATTTAGACTCTGGAAATAGGCGTATAAGAGCTCCGTAATCCAAACCGAACATATTGGCCTTATATTCACCAACATCTTGAGATTCAATTCTAAAGTCACCAGATAGGGAGAGATTACCGTATACTTCAAAATTAATAAAAGCGGTTCTCAGGGGTACCCAAGTAGCACCCCCTTTTAGAATGACACTTCTAAAACTTAGGGTATCAACAGAGCCTGTAAAGTAGGAAAGGCCTAATCCCCAGTGGATAGCGTGATAAGGATTCTTATGCTCATATAAGAAATCTATTTCAGTGGCACTTTCAAGGTCTTCACTTAGCTCTTCCGTACTTCCATCTGAATTTTGTAACTCTCCAGCGATTTGAAGACTAGAAGGAGAAAACTTCATAGTGAGAAAATTATTTTGATCGAGAGGATCTTTGATCTCATTATCTATAAGCACTTCGTGTTCTGTAATTTTTCTGGGATCATCAAAGCTTTTATTTTCTTCAGGTAGATAGAGATCAACTACTTTTATCCAGGCCACTTGTCCATTGACCATAACAGGTAACATAGTATCGTTGCGCCTTTTGACATTGCCAACCATAAGTTGCTTACCTTTTCTCACATAACCAATCGGACTTTCACGGTCGATGTCCGCATAGATTATGGCACGCAAAGAATCAACAACTGCCATTTGAGAAGCATAAGTACTCTCTAAGAAAGTCACCAATAAAAAAAGTAAAATTACAATTGATCTAATCAAAGACAATTACTCCGTCATCTATAATTTTATTGTAACCATAAATGGAGTATTTCACTAGAAAAAGGAGGAGCGGAAATTACCTCCCAAAAAGTGAGGTAGAGAATATAAATAAAACTGAGAAAAAAGTTATGATATCAAAAGTATTAGAGTCAACTATTTAAAATAGAATCGATGGCAGCTACTTTCTGCTTGGCCTCTAATTTTTCTATATAAATTTGAGCCGGAGCTACTCTCTCCGCGCAGTCTTCTAATGGACAGCGTTCACAAGTTCGTCCCACAAGCTTTCCTTCAATCTTTTGATCATCACCAAAATTAATTCTTTGATGAAATTTTTCATTAATGGCCAAACCAAGAGTAAAACAAGAATTGACTTCGAGATCCGTAGTTCGCTTTCTCGCCATAGAAAGGGCGAAGTATTTATCACCGTCAGCTTCCATCTGGCTAAACTGTCCGCCAACAAAATAATCAGAGGTATCTGAATTAGCTGCTTCTTCAAGGAGATCAATGGTAATCCAACGGCGGCAATAGTGTTCACGTAGACTGACTCCATGGGGATGATGGAGTTTACCTAAATGCAATTCTTCAGTTATATAATAGCGCCCAGGAGCCCTTCTCTTATTTTCATTACAACGAAGAAAGAAGAATTGATCAAGGCCAAAGTGGTGAGGCAGCACCTGAGTAAGTCTTTCCATAAGAATCTCAGGTGGTACTTGGTAGCGCTCAACAATCTCTTTAAATACTGGTGCTGAAAAATTGGTAAATTTAAAGAAGTGTTGCAAATCATGGACAAGCTCATTCTCAGGAATGAGAAAGGCTTCGGCAAAATAGCGACATTGATAATCAAAGAGAAGATCTTTGAATCTCAGCTGGGCCAAATTTGCTGATGATCGCCCCTTATCATTATCCTCATCCGGACCTAAAACTTGAGCACCAAGTTCTTTGGCCAAGAAGAAAATTTGCTGTCGTCGGTCCAACTTTGGATTGATAAAAAGAGTCTTCCCCTTTTTTCCCTTATACACACTGGTTATACCAAGATGATCAGGATAATTTCCAATCGTTTGAAGATCGACTTTAATTTGATATTCATTTTGAATGACGGTGATCAAACTTTTGAATAACTTTTCTTCTTGTCGAAAGTTAAGGATATGATCTCCATTAAGCTGTGCCCCTTCAGGAAGGAAACTCTTTATAATTCTATCTCTATGGAGCTCAGCAAATTCTTCGAGAATGGGAAAGTAATTGCTATTTACTTCAATATAGGCACGAAGAGCAGACTTATTAAGTTCTGAGATAGAAACGTCATAACTCTTCGCCAATTCAGATACGGTCATCAAGAAAGAAGTAAACTTCTCAGGAGCATGACTCATTAAATCGTAAACATCCTGTTCACCAATTCCAAAAGCATCTAGGGGTAAATTGGCCACAAGATCACTTTCTAGAAATTCAAGAAGAGGGTGAAGCTTCTTTCCCATTTTCACAGAGACAAGATCATCAATGGAAATCTCTAGGGCCTGAGCCAGACCAAGAAGCTTCTCTACTTTGGGGTACTTTTTCCCCTTTTCAATCTCATTTAAATAACTATGAGAGAGGCCACTTTTCTCGGCCAGATCTTTTAAAGAGAGACCTTTCTTTTGGCGAAGACGTCTAATTTTAAGACTCAGTACAAATTTGAGAACATTCTTACTAATCAAGTTAGACCCTAAGTGGTTGATAAATAGAACAAAATTCAGCTAATTTCTCTTATACCCCTTTCTACCACTACTGGAAAGCTAATAAAGTGTTCTATTTATTTGACCTTATCTCCCCTCTTAAAGAGACCAATTTGCTAGAAAGCTGAGAAGGCTATCCCATGAATCTTTGTCCGCTGCCGGATCATAGGCCAAGGGAAGATTATACTCTTTACCCAATTGGGTCGCAGCTGGATTAGTAAAAGCATGCATAGCGCCATCGTAATTCTTAATTTGGTACTCAATCCCTGCGCGATCAAATTCTTTCTTAAAATTTTCGATATGCTCTTTTTTCACCATAGGATCAGCTGCCCCATTGAAAACATAGACTTCACCATCAAATCTTCCTTTCTTGGCCTTTACCGGTGAGGTGAGACTGCCATGAAAGCTAGCAACGGCCCCTAAGTCGACACCCATACGGGCCATGGTAAGAACGATTCCCCCACCAAAACAATATCCAATAGCCCCGATCTTTTCTTTGTCCACACTGGGGTGAGATTTAAGAGTTTCCATCGCGGCCAAGAATTTCTTCTTTGCTCCGTCCAGATCCTTAAAGACAGCACTTGAAAATTTCATGGCATCTTTGGGATGTTCGGCTTGCTTCCCTTGCCCATACATATCTAAGGCCAAGGCCACAAAGCCTTCTTTGGCCAACATATCAGCACGAGTACGAGCGTATTCGTTATGTCCCCACCATTCGTGAACCACAAGAATTCCTGGGCGTGGGGTTTCAGTGTGAGAGGGATAAGCGAGATAACCCTTCATGGTAACCCCATCAGCAGTATACTCAATTTCATTTCGTTCAATAGTAGTATGGCTGGCACAGCCTGAAATAAAAGCGGTAAAGATTAAAAGGATGGTTAAATGAGACCAACGAAGGATGGACATGGGTATACTCCTAATTTTAAATAAATATTCTAGGAGTAAAGAGTAAGCGAAGCTTTAGGTTTTGTCTGCAAAGAGTTTTTAGGCAGCTTTCTTTTGAGAAGATCGCGTTAGAAATTCAATAACTTGATCTTTTTCCATAGGACGACTAAAGAGATAGCCCTGACCATATTTACAACCCATTTGCTTGAGCATTTTAAGCTGAGATTTGGTTTCGATTCCCTCGGCGATTACGGTTTTATTGAGACCACGTGCCATGTCGACAATCGACTTAGCAATCACATAATTATCGTGATCCTCTTCCATAGACTGGACGAAACTCTTATCTACTTTTAGGTTATTAGCATTGATCTTATGAAGCGATGAAAGTGAAGAATAACCTGTTCCAAAATCATCTAGAGCTACCGAATAACCCTTTTCACGACATTTAGAAATCCAGTCATATACAAAACTACCATCAACAAAGACACGCTCTGTAATTTCTAATTTAATTTGCTTGGGGTGAATCTTATTAAGCCATGTGGCCTTTTGAAGGATTTCAAAAAGTTTAGGATCCTGCATCTGGCGTCCGCTTACATTTATGGAACAAAAGAGACGTGGAATTTTTCCTAGTTTATCCACTAGGCTTTTTTGAATTTCACCAAATTCACGACAGGCCGTTTCTGTAATCCAGTGACCTAGCGGAACAATAAGACTTGTTTCTTCAGCAATCCCCATAAAAATATCGGGACGAACCAGCCCATGCTCTGGACTATTCCATCTTGTTAGAGCTTCAAATCCCACAACATTTTGAGATTCAATACTTACGATGGGCTGAAAATGAATTTTAAATTCATTATTTTCCAAAGCTTCATGCAACTCTTTTTCGTAACGAATTTTTTGGATCACATCTAAACCTAGGTTTATATCTGTGATCTCCGTATTACTATTTCTTGATTCTTTAATCTTTAATTTCTTCTTTTGAGTAATACTCTTATTCACTCTAAGAGTTTCACGAGTTCTCTTGGCCAACATATTAATGAGCAACCTTACGATAGGATCGGCTTCATCAATTCTTTCGCTTAATGCCTCTTTTGAAACCACTGAGAGAACGACGTCTGTATTGGCCTTGGCCGAAGTCTCTCGACGAGAACCATCTAACATCGACATCTCACCAAAGATTTCACCAGGTCCAAGAAGGGAAAGAGGTGTGCTCTCATCACGTGAAGTCACGTAGAGTTCAACTTGTCCACTTTCAACAAGGTAAGCACAATCTCCCGACTGTCCTTCTTTAAAAATAATTTCGCCTTTTGGAATAAGTTTTGAAAACTCAGAGCCTTTTTTCATATCCTTCATCACTCTTGTTTTATCGGCACAACCCCTACCAAAGCTTGAGTAATAAAAGCTTTTTTTTTTAATATGTGTAATTTAAAGCACTTACACATGAAAAAAGGCCTATTTCTTGAATTTTTTTCTGCTTCTTTGTCTGTTTAGTTAATCATTTTTTTAAAGAATCAAGATCTTCCATCTTTTTTAGAGGCTTGGGAAGAATCGTTTTTCTCCAGTCTCCATACATAGGATTAGGAAGAAGAATATAACGAGAACCTAAAAGAGAATGCTGAGACTCTAATTTATCTTTTCTTTCTTGAATTGTACTTCCTTGATAGTCGTCGGAAAAGTCAGAGAGATTATCTCCAATGAGCTGGACGATATTACAGAATTTCTTAAATCTTGCTCTTCTCATTTCTTTTGAATGGATCTTATCTCTCCCTACAATGTAGCGTCTTTCTGCTTTTATTCCAACACGAGTTAGATTTTCAAGAGTAGGTTCAATTAAATAAGAGCGGCGATTTGTAATAAAGATTACCTCCACTCCTAACTCTCTCACCTTTTCAATATATTCTACGACACCAGGAAGTGCTGGGGCACGAGACTGTCTTACCCACTCATCCCAAGTTTCATCAGAGAAGCTCTTACTTTCGTGATAGAGGCTTCCTTGATAATAAGAGTTATTTAAAACGGTTTCGTCAATATCGAGCACGACACAAGCAGGCTTCTTTTCCCTATAAGTCTTCATCAGAGAATCTACATATTGGAAAGCTACGTTATATCCTTGATGATAGAGGGCTGCAGCTTCAGCAGAATTTTGAAAATATTTTGTAGCAACTAAGAACGGAGTCTGAGGATTTTCTTTCTTACTTTCAAGCTCTCTCTTTTCAGAGAAAGAACTGCAACTAGAAATAGAAATAAAAAGAGAGGTTGTTATAAGAAATAGAAAAGAACGGGGCTTAAACATTTTTCACCTACGCCAAAGGCCAGTTAGAGTTTTTTATATACGATAGAATTTTAACTTCAAATTCTTTTTCATTCAACGATGACAAAAATGTATTGTTATTCATACTCAGCTCAAGCCCTATCTCTTCTCCATGGACGGCGACGATCTCATCCATGGCCTCTTTCTTCAAAATATGGAGTGTCGGATAAGGAGAACGATTCACATAATTTCCTCGAGCATTCTTTGCCTCACCTTCAAATCTAAACTCGGGATGAAAGACGATCATTTGAACTTCCTCAAGATGACCTCTAACCTCGAGTTCCATCTCTACAAGTGAAGAAAGATTAAGAAACGGGATAAAGGAATCTTTACAACGAGGAAGAGCAATTAATTGATTTTCGATTTCACCGCTTTTGAAGGATGGAATCGCACTCTCAATTTCAGCGAGGATAAGATTCAATGATGGAAGGTGCTGATCCTCTTCAAGAATATCGATTCTCCAAGCTCCCCTATTCCATGATTTCTTGGCGAAAGGACATAAATTTAAACCGATGACGACCTCTTCAACCCACTTCTTAGTATTTTGGAAGACGACATCCAAGAGAGATGAATCCACATAGACCTCGATAATATAATCTTAGAGCTGATTGTACTTAAAAACCTACAAAGAAGCCACCGTGATCACGTGCCAATTCTTGTAAAAAAACATAGGCCGAAGAATCTTTACGATCTAAAAAAGAAGAACCCACCCCAATCGTGCTTATTCTAATATTCTTCTTATTTCTTTGTTTTACATTAATAAGAATTTCAGAAATATTATCTGGAATTTTAGAATTTCCCTTTGTCGGAGCTCCATCAGAGAGAAGAACAAAGTCAGTAGCATTGGGATAGGTATCAAAGGCATAATTAAGGACTTGAGCGGTAGGGGTAAATCCTACGGCCTTTAAATTAAGAAGATACCTATAAATATGATCTTTATTAAATTCATCAAGAGCTTTGAGCCCGCCCCAAAGAGGCCTGTACGCACTAGGGTGATTGGGAAAAGCAACCACATCTAGATTATAATCTTTAGGCATTGAAGTAATAAGCATTTTTAGCCCTGCTTTCACTTGCCCAATTCGATCCTCTCTATTCATCGAACCGCTTACATCAATAATAAAAACAATTTTTCGACCTTTAAAATCAAATCCTACATCAACAGGAAGCCCCTTACCTTGATAATTATTCTGCTCAATCTCAGCACTCATATATTTCATTTTATCTTGTAATTCTCTTATTTTTGCCTCAGAGATCGATTCTTTATTGCGACTCTCCATTTCAAGATTCTGAATTTTTTGGGATAACTTTTTAATCACCTCTTCTCTAATTTGAATTTTTTTACTAAGGCTTTCCTTACTCTCTTTAGCAATCTCCTCAGCAGAAGGACCTCTCGCTTTTTCCGTAGCTGGAGTATCCTTAACTCCCTTAGGAACTGTAACAAAGAGAATGATGACCGCACCGAGGGCACCCGTTAATATATCGAGAAGGGCAATATTAAGGCCGGGAATTTCTTTCTTCGACGCCATTAAATTACCCTGCTGATTTTAAATCATCTTTCTTAATTTCAAGACGATTCACAAAGTTACTAATGACATATTCTTTGATATGAGCATGAAGTTTGTCGGTTTCTTCTTGGAGTCGGTGAAAAAGACCCGTAACAATGGCGCTGAGAACAAGTGAGACGAGAGTCGTATCAAACGCCACCCCTAGCATACTTGTAATCGCTTCCATATCCCCTTGAGCGGCAATGCTCAAGGCCTGAGAAATTCCAATAACTGTTCCAATAAAGCCAATACTTGGAATCAGCCATAGAAGATAACGTATATTGGAGTGTTCACTTTCATGAAGTTCGCGAGATATTTCACTTTGGATCGAAATGACATCAATCGTCTCACTCATGGATTGAGTAGATTTGAATTTTAATAAGGCCGTACTGAGAAGTCGGACAAGAATAGAACCCTTATCACGGGATTGAGACTTAGCAAGCTTGGCCAGCTTAGATTCAATATGAGGTATATCTAAGGGCAAGAGAACATGCTTATCCCGAGTAGGTAATAATTCTAAACATAAATACTTAAATTCATTTTTTATTTCTTTTCTATCTTTGCGAATCTCAAGATAGGCCCACATAAACGAAAAGAATATAAAACTCTGAATAATACCTCCATTAGCGATATCGCCCCCAAGTAAAATAAAAACTCTTTTAAGGTAAGAATTTAAACTTAAAAATTGGAGACCACAGTAAACTGTAGTAGAAAAAATTAATGTGTAAAAACTGGCAGTAAGGTAGCTTTTATTAAGATTTCTTAATTTCATACTTCTTTTATCGGTAAAATCGTTTAATAAAATAAAAAATTCTTCTAAGAAATTCACTCAACTATGAAAAATAAGCACTTAGCTTGGCAAAAATCCCATTCATTTTTAGAATAGTATTCATTATGAAAGGAATGAGGAGTTAGCATGCTAGTGCACGATGAAATTGAAATGGATCCCAAAACCCACTTTCTTATTGTTGAGGATGAAGAAGATGTCGCAGAAGTCATCAAGATGGGTTTAGAACAGTTGAAATTTAGTGGTCCGATCACCATCAGTGATAATTTTGAAGAGGCCAAGAAAATCAGCGAAATTGCCGACTATATTATTAGTGACTGGAATCTCGAAAACTTTACAGGACTCGATCTTTTAAAATATGTGCGATCCCATGATAAAATAAAGAATATCCCCTTTCTCATGGTTACGGCCAATGATGATGTTACGGAGATGCTGAGTGCAACAGAATCAGGAACATCTGATTACTTAGTAAAACCCTGGGGTCATAACGAATTTAAAGATAAGGTTTTTAGTGCGTGGTCTGTTCATTCCATCAAAAATTCCTCAACTTCAAATCCCTAACCCCAATAAGTCTTCTGGGGGGAGTTCTCTTTTTAATCTTATCCTCCCCCCTCAGTGCTCAGTACGATGCGGTTAGTTCAACTTACTATCAGTGGCTTCCTCAAAATATGGAGGGTAAGAAATTTTCTGGTAAATGTTATGAACTTGATCGCGAGACTTCAGGCCAGAAATATCAAAGCATAGTGCCCTCAAGTAAGTGCTATCCAGGAAAGGAAGAAATCTCACACCGTTGGATTCAGGATCAGACTGCACCGAAAGGAAAATGTTTTGAAGTGGATAGAGCAACCGGAGGAAATCAGTACTCTAAACCTGTATCTTGGAAATTCTGCACTCCAAAGAATAAAGAGTATACTTTAAGTGAAGGGAGTTGTTATCTCTTAGGACAGTTTGAAACCACACCTTTTGTAAAGAAGGTTAATTTTGATTTCTGTAAATCTTCCCAAATAGAAATGAAATTTGTCTTAGGACCATCCGGAATTCGCGGGCAATGTTTCGAAATCGATAAAGTCAACAACCTGTCTAAACCCACTTCTCTTTCGGAGTGTAGACCTGATAAAACCCAATTTATCTGGAATAGTGAAAGAGGAAGATGCTTTGAAATTCCAAAAGATGGCAATATCGCGAACTATATTGCTACAGCTTCAAAAAATAAGTGCCGACCTGATGCCTCGAATCTCATCTATCAGTGGGTACAGAGTGAAGATCCCTATTGCTTAGAAATAAGTAAAGACCTCAGTACAAATCGTTTTCAAAATAAGGTCAATGATGAACTCTGCTTAAAAGATATTAAAATGGATTATCGATTTATCAAAGTCTCTCCCATTGCGGGACAATGCTTTCAGATAGACCAAGAAACCCAGGGCAAAAAAGTCACAAAGAAAACAGGACTTGATCAATGCAAAGATAGAGTTGAAGAATTAGAAATCATTCCCCTCACCTATAACAAAAAATCTTACTGTATAGAGATAGATAAGAAGAATAAAGAATCAGGCTATAGAAGAAGTATCAGCAAGAAATACTGCACCATACGTACCACAGAATTCAAGTGGATCCCGAACTCAGAGAATCCATTTGAAGGTCAGTGTAAGAAAATGTCTCTCTATCGTGGTGAAGAGGTCTGGGGAAATACAACGGATAAGAATTGTAAAACAGAGAGTACGCGATACTATTGGTATACACCTGATGCATTCCCTATAAAATGGATTGCTAAACAAAGAAAAAGATCTAAAAGTTTAATTAATATTGATAGCATCATTTCAAATAAAGATAATCTTGTCTTTTTTGGAAAATGTTATGAAATCGATAAAGAAAAAGGTCCACTTCTTTATTCAAGTTCAGTTTCTTCAAAGAAGTGTAAACCCTCAGAGACAACTCTTCGTTACTTCCATCCCAAGAAATATCTTAATGGAGGCTGCTTCGTTGTGGATAAGAAAACGAGGGGAAGCCAATTTCTAAAGAAGACACTAGATAAGGCCTGTAAGGATGAGTTTCTTAAAACCAAGAAAGAAATTGAAGATGAGAATAGAGACTATATAAATGGTATATAGTCCTATTTCTTTAACTTACAAGATAAGGTTAAGGTAAAGGAAGCTACAGGCTCATCACCCATCTTAGAAGGGGTCTTAGCAATGACTTCTACGGGCATATTCATCCTTTCTCCAGACTCAATAACTTGGGCGATAAAGTCTTTAACCTCTGCGCCTTGTTGATTAATGAAGAGAGTATCGCCCTCTGCTCTTTTATGAAATTCTGCTTTAAAATCTTTAAAAGATAACGAAATTTTTCGACCGGAGTCTTGAATCTGTTTCATCGCGGCCAAACCGCCAGCAATGTCTGCAGCAGCACACATAACACCAAAATACATAGAATTGAGATGATTCTTCGTCTTTCTCTTTAAGGGAATCTTCACAATGGTTTGGGTACTATCCATTTTTTCAATAACTGGAGAAATAAACCAAATCAAAGGAATTTTAGTTAAACCAAATAATCTCACATAAGCTGTTTGCTTAAGTTTTTCAGTAGCATTTTTTATCATTTTTCGAATCTCTCAAAAAAATTCTCTAGGCCTTCTGGCCTAGAGTTCTACGTCTAAATCAATCTCAAGAGGAGCACCATGTCTCATTGTATTGATAGCAAAGGCCCTAACCCAAACATAAATTCCACATAGCCTCTTAAAGTCATAGGGATTAAATGTATCGTATGGAGTAAAGAGCTGACGTACACGCTTTTCAGTATACTCTTCCGAGTAAATTAAAGGTGTAACTTTTTCGATAAATTCTTGATGTCCATCAACTATGAAATAATTAATCATTGGATTACTCAATTCTTTATCAAGGGCCTCTTCGGTTGGATAATAGACTGAGAAATTCTCTTTCGAGATTCCGGCCAATTGATAGTAGTTAAAAAGAGCAGACCACCATTCATAAGATTTCTTATTACAACAAAGTACCGTTACTCCCGTTCCCATAAGGATGGCCGCACTCACTTGTAAGAATGTAGTGACATGAGGAATTTCTGAGCCCACAACAGCTACAGCATGTTCTCCGGAAATGGTGAAATCACTATAGCTCATTTGACCAGGAATCTGCGTATTTTTATGTTGCTTAGTCATATAAGTCAGTGCATTTCTATCCACCCACTTTCTAAACTTCATAACTAACTTCTTATCGGAACCACGAATCCCTTGAAAGAATTGCTCGAAGCGATCAATAAATTGATCTAGCCCAGCAACCATACGCTCAACGCGCATCTGCGGCCCTAACCCTGAACGACCGGCCAATTCAATTGTGTAATCAGCTCCATAATGTTCAGAAACCTTAGTCTCATCAACAGCATGTTTGTGAATGTGAAAGGCAGGAATATAAACCTTCCCTCCGGCCTTAGGACCGGTACCAGACATCTTAAAACCACCAAAGGGTTCAATCCCAACCCGAGCACCTGTGATCGTTCTATTGATATATAAACTCCCACATTCCATAAATTGAGAGAGGTAATCAATATCATCTTGTGACTGACTGAAAATTCCTCCCGTTAGGGCATAGTCAGTTGCATGAAAGATATCAAGAGCATCATCAAGTCCTTCATAGGGAATGATGTGGACAACAGGACCAAAGAGTTCCTTACAGGCATAAGAATCTTGATTCATTCCTACATGCTTAGGAACTTCAAAAACGGAAGGTCCAACACAGTATCCAGGGAGTTCTTCTTGAGAGCGATCAACAATAACTCTCCCCCCTTGGGCCCTGGCCTCTTCACCAGCTTCTTTTACTTGTTTTTGAAGGCGCAACTTATCTTCTTCCGAAATAACAGGATTAACCGTACAACTGAATTTGAAGGCTTCGGAAACTTCGAGGTCTTTAACCGCTTCTTCTAGTCTTTCAATAAGACGCTCTTTAATAGAAGCGTCTACGATCACTCGTGAAGCGGCAGAACATTTCTGACCTGCGTGGGCAAAGGAAGAATAGAGAATCCCTGCAACGGTCTCATCGAGCTCGGCATTAGCAGTAACGATAATCGCATTCTTCCCCCCTAATTCAGTGATGGCCTTAACCGGGAATTTTAGATTCCATAATTTATTATGATAGAAGCGCTTAGAGGCCTTATGAGAAATCATCTGCCCCACAGGACGTGAACCTGTGAACACGTAACCAGCGGCTTTGGGATGATCAACAAGGGCCTGACCGATATCTTCACCTTGACCAGGTAAATGCACTAAAGCATCTTTTGGAACACCAGCTTCATGCATAATATTAACAACCATCTGAGCGATGAGAGGAGTTTGCTCTGCAGATTTGAGAACAACCGTATTACCGGAAACGAGAGGTCCTGAAATCATCCCCGTAGGAATGGCCATAGGAAAGTTCCAAGGAGTAATGGCCACAATGGGACCTCTTCCTACCATTTGATCAGAGTAGGCCGTCACCTTTCTCTCTTCACGAGCATAGTAATTAAGAAAGTCGATCGCCTCATCAACATCTGCATAAGATTCAGCAATGGCCTTACCAGCTTCATAACTAATAAGAGCAGCAAGATCATTACGTCGGGCCAGCATTAAGTCAGCGGCCTTTAAAAGGACTGAACATCGAGATAGCCAAAATTGACGAGACCAGCTTCCGCTTTCATAACCCTTCTCAACCACATCCATGGCACGATCAACATCTTCCTTACCAGCAAAACAAATCGTTCCCACTAAGAGATCGGGATCAGAACTTGAGAAGACCTTATGCACACGATCCGCGTGATTGGATTTAATATCATCTTCATTAAGAAAGTCATTTGAGTAATGCACCCCAAGCATAGATTCTTTAAATTTATCATAGGCACTTGCAACAATATTCTTCTCTTCTTTTAGATAGGTTCGAATAGGAGTGATATTAAAAAAGTCAGAAGTCATTTTGTTGATAGTCTTATCAAACTGAAGTGACCAGTTCTTAATATTATCTTCATGAACGGTCATGGGATCATCAATACGAGCAGCTTTCTTGTGAGAGCGCATAATCGTCAAAACCCCAACTTGTGATGAGTTTTCCATAATTCTTCGAACCAAATAGGCCATCCCAACGAGGAGACTTCCCACCGGAACATAATTACGAGTGGCCCAACCCATTTTCGCCAAGGCCACTGATAAGGCTTCATAAGTCATGTGTAAACATTGGTGCTCAATTACCGGAGCATTAGGAAACTTTTCTTCTCTTAGAGTTTCTGCAAAACAATGGTCTTGAAAGTTGTGAGAAGCGATACATAATTGGAGATACTCTCCATGTTTAAAAATTTCATGGATCATCTGTCTGAAGTTAAGATCCGTTTCTTCTTTATTTAAGAATTCAGGCGCATCAAATGAATGGGCATCAGCTTCAATGGTTTCAGCATCCCAGTACGCCCCTTTAACAAGACGAATAGGCATTAAGAGATTTCTTTTACGGGCGAGATCTAAAACATCCATTAAATGCTGATAACCATCTCTTAAATAGGCCTGAACCACTATCGCCGTTTGTTGAAAATCATGCAATTCAGGTGTATCTAAAAGAACCTTGGCATAGATTTCTAAAACACAATCTCTATAGTGGTAGTGTTCCGCATCCACATGAATAAAAACTTCTTTTTCTTTGGCCTTAATAAGGATTTGCTTTAAACGAGGGGCAACTAATTTATAAGTATAGTCAAAGGCATCTGGTTTAAAGTCTGAGCAAAGCGCAGATACTTTAATCGAGACGTGAGAGCGATAAATTCCTGCCTTATTCTTATCACCTTTCTTAATGTGCTGACCGAGACCATTGATTAGATTGATAACTTCTGAACAATAGTTATCAGCTTCCTTCTCAGAAACAACTAATTCTCCCAATTGATCAAGAGTAACATCACGACGAGTGGAAAAGAGTGATTTGAATGAATCTTGAACCGATTCAATATTCTCTCCAGCAATAAATCTCGTGGCCATGGCCCTAACACTTGAGCGGATTAACTCTCCTAGAATTTTTGCAGGAATATATTTACCAATAAAGAGAACCACTTTAAGCGCATAGTAAATCATAGGAGGCAGTGGAGCCTCTTGTCCTTTGAGCTTAAGAAGTTTTGCCTTGGTAGAGTCGATAGTAAGTCTTCTAAAAGTCTCTAGAAAGATTCTCTTTACTTCTGTCCCCTCTTTATCGTGATCAAGGGAGGGCAAGATAGCGACAAATTTCAATAAATGAATTCTCATCAAAGCAAAGCGCGCAGTAAGATCAAGACCAAAGTCAGAAACTTTTTCAAAGAGTGTAGGCTTATACTCCTCCATTAGAGGAACAAGCTCTTCGATTTTTGCCGACATTTTGTCTTCAATATCTTTAAACTCCTTATTTCCCAACATCTGAGGGAGCTTATACTTTTGAGTTGTCAATTGATGAACAGAAGGAAATTCATGGGCCGTAAGACCCGCAACTTTCTCTGCATAGATTTTAAACTTTTTATATTCATTGGTTTCTACTAATGACTTAAGAGGATCACGACTTTTATTCTGTTGAATATGTTCAATGAGAAAAAGTTCTCGCCCTAAACGAGGAGAATAGAAACTGATATTCTTTTCGGCGGGAAAAATACCAGCAAGTAACGGAGCTCCACTTAAGCTTACCTGTGTACGGTGAGAAGAGAATTCAGCAAGACAGTGATGGGATAACTTACTCACCACCTCTTCCATCGCCCCTAAGACAACATCTTTATATTCAGAATAGAATTCAATCGTCCATTGCTCCTCATTAATAGTTACCGTGGTCTCTTCCACATGAGGAATAATAGGGGGAACTTCATAGTTAACTTGATGTTGACTCTTCATAGAATAAAAACCTTTAGATGAAGGAAAATTAATGTCCAAATTCGTTGCCAATTTACAACATAACTCATTCGTTGAATACGATAAGTCTTCGTAAAAAAGACAATATTTACTTTTTAATAATGCGACGTATTAGCTACGATCCTGGAATCGGTAATACGAAGAGAACAGAGGTGATCTGCGAAGATACTGGGAAAGATTCGCATTGGTGTCGTTTAGAATAGGCGTTAAAATGGTACGCCCCCTATAAAGAGAAGGTCTAACCGGAACCGTATATTCACCACTTCCATCTCTAACCACTATAACAAATGGATTATCGATTTCAATGCCTGACTTCTTCAACGAGTCAGGAGTTAGTTGGACAATATCGGAAACGGTTGTTTCAATTTTTACATTTTCAGGCATCTGATTAAATTCATCCAGCAGTGCATTAATATCACCGATTCGGGCCGGAGCAGTACTTCCCCCACCACCTGACTCACCTGGAGAAAGAGCTAAGGCCGCACTACCACTAGAGCTTCCTCCCCTCGCTCCCGCTGAAGAATTTGAGGGATCACCATTTTTTGATGGGGATCCGCTACCAACAGGGGCCATTAGATTCGTCTCAGCTCTTTCGGAATTATCCCCAGTGGTGTCACGAAAAGCAGAACGTTGAATTTCCGCTTGTCTATCTCTTTGAACATTGCGCAAATAATTTTCTTCTCTTTCTCTCAGAGTTTCTTGTGCAGCTGATTCTTCATTATTAAAGGTATAGATATGATCTTGATAAGAGTTGGCCCTTGCAATCTCTGGCAAGCTCACTCTCTGTGAACTCTGAGAGGCCAATTCATTTTGAATACCGGCCGTATCCCTCATCACGCCCAACATTTCTTCCATTGTTCTTCTTTGGGTTTCCATGGTTTCCAAAGTTCTTCTCTCTCTGTCTCGATCTTCCGCTAAATTGCGAGCTTCGTAGGCCGCACGCAAATCGTGTGAATTGATAGGGGCATTAACTTTCTTTCCCATAGACTCATAGGGATGAGTCTGGGGATTCCAAGTCGCTGTAGTGGGATTAGGACTTTGCACTTGAGCTCGAGCAGTATCTGTATTGGCCCTTCGATTTGCCCGCTCACGTCTTTCCACAGTACTTGGAATACTTGCACTTAAGAAACTAGGGCCTTCTTCTTCAACCGCAGGTCCAACAACCCCCTGTGCAGAAGGTGTTTCTGTGGCAGCCGCAGCAGCTGTACCAGGGGTTTGACTATTCACTTGAGTTGTAGCCGTTACTTGTTGACGATGATTATCCAAGAGAAATGCATTTCCAAATGATGAGAGTCCAGAGTGGGCCTGGATGACTTCCGTTTCTCCATTTTCTTTTAAAATGGTTTGCGGTCTTCTCGCCCTTAGAGGTGCAGTTCTCTCCAAAGTTGAAATTAATGATCTAAATTCTCTAGTATGACATTGATCATCTTGGGGACAATTTAATAAAGTCTCTACTTCTTCTCTTGTACGCGGTCCTTCACGAAGTGTGCAACTTCCTCCTTCGGGAATTTCATTAAATGAGAGTTCTTCACAAGAGAGTAAACTACACATTTTCTGTTCCAAATCATTTTGATTGACGACACTCTTTTGTGCTTGATCGATTTGATTTCCTACTTTTTCTTCTAACTCTTTAAAAGGCATATCCAAAATCGAAAGATGCTTATCCACCGTATCTTTATCTAGTGAAGAAATGGAATCGTCCGTATTTTCTTGGGGACAGTTTAGAATAAAGTTTCTATAACTTTTCTCTATATCTGCACCTGATAATTCAAGAGTGAAAATATCAAAGCCATTTTCAAGATCCACAGAATTATAATTGAGAACATCCTGATTAAAGTCATGATCATTGATAGAGTAATCCGTCATATTGGAACAAAGAAAACTATCTAGTGTTTCATACATTTGCTGGCAAGACTCTTTGGCCTTGGTTGAGGCAAAGTCTGAATTAGCTGTCTGTGCAAGAACATTCTTTATTTGATCTTCAAATGTATCACCTTCTAAGGTGGCCGTATTGAGAGAGAGTAAATCTGAACTAAAATCATCCCAAAAAAGATAATTTAAATCATCAATAAGTCCTGCAAAATCAGCAGCACTACTCTCTTCACTTTCATTATTGAGAAGAGTCTTTAAATCAACATCTTTATTGGCCTCAAAGAAGAGTGAAAGTTCATATTGCTTCTTAAAAGCAGGAGACATACAAGAATCGCTACTATTTTCTAATTTAAGCTGACTACGATCTAAGAAGTTCTTAGAGAGTTGATTGAAAAAGGAATCAACATCTTCTCCCATTCCCATTTTATATTTCTTAAGATTCTCTTCCACCACATGAGAAGAACACGATAAAGATGATTTCATTTTATCTAATGAACAAAAGGAATCCTCAGAATTAGACATTTCGACACCCATACTCTGAAGAGTCTGATCGATTCCCGTAATTTTCCCTATTTCATGATCCATGGATAGAGTAAGAATTTCTCCAAGATACTGATCAATTTTATCTTTTCTCTGCTTCTGTTCTTCCTGTAAAAAAGGTCTCGCCAATTTTTGCGTGTCTTGGCAATCGCTTCCATCCAAATCAACAAGGTACTCCGTTAAAGTACAAGGATAAGAACTTGTGATGACTAAGAAAGAAAAGAAAAATAAGAAGTTCTTCATTATTAGCTTCCAAGAATCCTAGGATTAGGCTTACAGTCAAAACGTTCATTAAGTGATTCATCAGAAAAGTTAGCACCTACAGAACAAAGAGTATTGATCATCATTCTTGTTGTGTTCTTGACTTCATCTTTTCCATAGACCCATTTCATATTGAGATGATCTAAGAAAGTAAAACCATTACCATCTCTGCGATTGAGAACATTAACAAAACGATCTAAGTTTTCTCGATCTTCTCTTAGATAATAAAGAACCAATTCCTTATGATAGTTATAGAGATCATGAATCCCTGTTCCTGAATAATGGAGAAAGCTAGCAGCAGGGATTCTCTGAGTTCGCATAAGATCAGGGTGAGTATTGCGATAAGCAAGACTTCTATAGTTTTCACAAGAGAATTGCTCAAAATAATCTAATATATCATCTCGATTGGGATCATTTTCAAAGCCGCATTTTTTTATCCAATCATCAAAGTTTTGTTTATTTTTGACATACATATAGCTGTCACAGAAATCTTCTTCAAAAGAGCGTGATCCATCCGGACAATTAATCGCCATCATTCCAATTTTTTCTAAATTCTCAATGAACTCTAAGGCCCTACTTCCAGGGGCATCACTTTGAACTGAACAATCAACACAATCATTTCCTGCTACAGCGGGAAGAGATAGGAAAAAAGGTAAGGATAGGACAGTTATGGCCATAAATATTTGCTTAAATGAAGGCAACATAGAAGCTCCAAGTTCAAAAAAAGAATTGATTATGTCCTAAATATCGGGAAATAAACGAGAGAGCTTAAATAAAAAATAAATTTAATCAAATAAAAATAAGAAGACTTGAGCTTTATTGGCTCAATTGGGTTTCTATAAATTTCATCACATGAGGTTTAGTGGCCGGTATATAGGTAAGAAGGAGAAATAAACTAAAGACAATTATACTGATCAATATACTCAAGATTATCACATAGTGAATGAAGTTCAATTTTGTATAAGACTCTTTGCCCCGATACTGGGATTGAAGTTCTCTCCCTCCATTAGCAAAGTGAAGTTGTCGGTTTTCATAATTCTTCATCCTCTCTCGCTCTTGAAAGGCTTCCCTTTCCTTTTGCTGATCTTTGTTCTTTTGCAATTTCTGAGCTTGGGATGAAGTCATATTTATTCACTAAATAAAATGCGTAAAGCCCGACTATAATTGGCGATTAGAGTCTGAACGATAAGGAGTCGTGGGCTAATTTTTCGGCGATTAACCAGGAAGATTAAGTCTTTTTTCGAGAGAAAAAAAGATTGTATATATCGGAAAGATTCATCTCAAAATAATATTGAAGTAAACAAGTTTTACTAGGCAAAAATTGACTTTAAATCCCAAAAAACCTTAAAATAGAAGCAGCAATTGAACAATGAAAAGAGAACAAGGATTGGGCTCATATGTTATTAGTAAGATTAAACCTCAGGGCAAGAATTACCTTCCTAATTCTGAGTTCTTTGCTCTTTTGCCCTATCTCCATCCATTCTAAAAATCTCTATAGTCTTGCTGACCTTGAAGTTCTGCAAAAGGGAAAGAGTTACGAAGAATACTTTGAACATGCCCGAGACATACTCCCTAGTAAACGAAATGAATACTGGATTGAAATGCTTAGCTCAATGGCCATCGATTATGTGGATGAACTTAGGTCGCAAAAACAATTTAATTCCAAATATTATAAGAAAATTTATGAGCTCGGAACATGGCCTGAGCTTAAGAGAGATGAATTCTTTCAGATTAAAAGAAATAGCTACGCTCTCTCCTATTTCAAGAGCTGTTTTACCAAGAAGGACAAGGAAATATGTGCTTCTCAAATGAATAAATATTGGAAGAGCGCCAGAAAAGATCTCGAAACCGGTTATCAAATGGCCTCCCTCTATTATGGCTTCTTTCCAGGGCCTAAGGCCATGCCCTATCTTGGCCAAATTTTCCATCAAGAAAAGGATCAATTCTACTGTTCCAAAGACATAACGAAGAGAATCTTTACCGACTATATATTGCATGAAAATATGCAGCTCATGGATCCTAAAAAGAGAAAATACTTCCTCGATCAAAAAATCGGTAAAAGCTGTTGGAATAAGATTAACCCCTATCTAAAAGAGGTCCTCAATCAGTTAAATCCCATCCAAGGAAAATCAATCTTTGTCGCCCTCAAACTCAATGAAGAACTCACTCCCATTCAGTATCATGAATGGATGCTTCGCTACTTCCTTCAATCACCTTCTCCTGGTGAGATTCTTAATTTAAGTTGGAACTCCCTTAAAGATCTCTCTCAAAACTATGCGCTAAGAGAGAAAGTTCTCGAGAAAATGAAAAAGAGAGATCCCCTACCAGGAAAGCTCTTTGAGACCTTAGACCATAGTCGCTCTCAGGCCCTCACCTTTCATCTTCAAGATAGTTTTCCAGAGTACATCCGTCACTATGCTGTGACCTGCTTGAACTACCTCAGGGGCAAAGGTCACTTTCCCTATGGAAATCCTACGCCGGAATGTCATGAGCTCTTTAGAAAGTCTGAAAGTGGAGATAAGAAATTAAAGTCCTTGCTGACTGATTCTTGGAAGAAGATATACTTCAATTTACTCTCCCCCAATAAAACGGCCTTACAGCAATGGTAAAAAGATCAGCTAAAAATAACGTGGAATTTACTACTTAATCTTTAGATAGTTGCCTACGATACTTGCAAAGGTATCACCATTGAAATCCATACCTCTAAGGACATTGCAATTGAACATAAAGGGATTGTAGAGTCTCTTCGATCCTCTCTTTTTTCCACTCGCAAAATCCACAAAGGAATAACTGTGAGTGGTGAAGTAGCTATTATTGTTGTGTCCATCATAAGATACGGGAATAAATTCTTCACCGGCCTTAACAGTAGTATCTTCGTTGCGAGATAATTGAATCCTTAAGCTGCACCATGGAAGCTTAGGAATGAGTTTGGAAGATTCAGAATAAATTTTTTCATCTTGAAAATAAAGAGTTCTCATCAATTCGACTTCTTCACTTTGATTATAGGGAAAAGTTAGATTATGAGTAACTTTGACTACTATATTCTCTTTAGCACCATCGATTTTCTTAAGCGTATGACTGCTATCTGCAATCGCTTTTTGTGAGCAATCAAAGTCGAAGTCCTTACCATAGTGAAAGCGGGCCTGTTTTTGATCAAGACCAAATTGTACCGATAGGGCCTCTTTAAAAACACCACCTTTGATCTTAATCATAAGAGAGGCATCACTTTTCCACACGAGAAAGCGGTAGTCTTTAAACTGCAAAGACTTGGATGTGTCCTTTTCGGAATTGAAAGTAAAAGGAAATCTAGAGTCACTAGCAGAAGGATTAGAATGACTAATATTCACTGTACAATTGAATTCATTGGCCAACGAATGGGAGATAGAAATAAGAAAGAGCGAGAGGGTTAAGATGATTTTTTTCATAGGAGAATAGTTTAAAACAAAGGAGTATCGCACTCAAGAAAATGGAACGTGGAGCATTTTACCAATAAAAAATTTTAATTTAACGTCCAAGTGTGCGGATATAACTTAAGTAGTCCACATCCTTACGAAAGGCCTTTAAAGATAGGTTCGCAAAAAATAAGCTGATAAAGAAAGGAATAGAAAAACTGAGTAATACCCCTCGCGTAGAAATAGCGACAGGTATCTTTCTATCGACAAAAACATCGGGCATTATATTAGGCCCAAAATAATCTAATCCATAGAGGAAGCCTAATCCAAGAAAGAGCCCAAGGGTGACAGAGAAAAAACTTAGAGAAAAGAGGAAGATACGAGAGCTTTTAAAGATCTCTCTTTCCTCTGTACCTAAGATCCAAAAACTGGCCATATCCCCTTTTACTTTCGTAAAAAAGATAAGGAGTCCACTAATGATCGCCAATGATACCAAGAGAGTCATGGCAGCAAAGAGAAAGACCATAACCGTAGTCTCAAGACCTAAGGCCCAAACGAGGGTTGAATTCTTCTCTTCCCAAGATAGAACAGAAGCGTCTGCTAAACCATTCCTTCTTAAAATTAATTCTACCTGAGTCTTATCATAGGGATCAAATAATCTGATGCGATTAAGGGTTCTCTTTTTAATTAAACTCTGTATTCTTAGAAGATTTGCCCAGCCATGAAATTCATCCACCTCTTGAACATCAGTGGATACGAGATAGTCCACATAGAGGGAACTCATACGAGGAATATCTCCCATAAAAGAATCAAGATGGGCCGGACTAAGTAAACGAACCAGATCTCCAATGGCCGCATTTACTTTAAGGCTTAAGCTTCTTGGAAGAATTAACTCATCAAAAACTCGCCCCTCTATAAAGCGAGGAAGATCTCCCGTAGGATTAATTCCATGGATGAGTATGGGGGCATAGTATTGACCGTACTTAATGAGAAGCTCTAATTCTAATTCACCCACAGCATAGAGACCACTTTCTTTAAGCTCCTCTATGGCCACTCTCACCTCTTTTTCAGAAGCTTGAGAAAACTCAACAACACCATGGCCTGTCACTCTTTTCGAACGAGCAATGAGTTTACTTTGAAGCCCTCCCATCGTTGATTGAAGAACAATCAAAGCAAAAGAAGAGAGAATGAGACCAAAGATTGCTATGAAGAGCAATCTTTGGCGCGTCTTTGCATGGATAAGATAAGAAAAAAAGTAGCGAACAAAGGATAACTTCAAATTGAAAAGTACCCTTATGCTTCGTAGAACTTCGTTTTATTCTCAACGAGTTTTCTTAAAAAATCAGCTGGTTTATAACGATCTTTATCCACAGATTTTTCAAATTTTTCTATCGCGGCCAAAATGCGATCTGGACCTTCACTATCCGCATAGCGAAGGAGTCCCCCTCTAAATGGAGGAAAGCCAATTCCAAAAATAAGACCTAGATCCACATCAGCAGCATGATCTACGATTCCTTCATCGAGGATAATAGCTGCCTCATTGATCATAGGGAGAATGACTCGCATTTGAATCTCAGTTTCACTCATGACTTTCTTAGGAGCATTTAATAATTTCTGTGCACCTTCATTAAATCCGGCCGGTTTACCCTTTTCATCATAAATATAGAAACCTTTTGACGATTTCTTACCTAGATAACCTTTTTCGGCCATTTTTGCAGAAAGAGAAGATGACTTAGCACGATCACCTAATCCATCGTGAAGGATTTTTGCCACTTTAACGGCCACATCAATTCCGACTTCATCGAGAAGACGACAAGGTCCCATAGGCATCCCAAAATTGGTACAAGCATCATCTAAATCTTTCATGCTAACTCCTTCTTCTAGGAGAAAGCCTGCTTCGTTTAAAAAAGGCATCAAAATACGATTCACGAGAAAGCCTGGTCCATCTTTAACAACAACAGGTGTTTTCTTAGCACGGAGAACCCAGTTATAGAGGGCCTCAACTGTTTCAGGAGCGACTTTAGAGTGAGTAATGATTTCCACTAAAGGCATCATATGTACCGGATTAAAGAAGTGAAGACCAGCAAATCGCTCAGGTCTTTCCAAGGCAGATGCCATTTCCTCTACGCTTAATGAAGAAGTATTAGAAGTGATAAGGGCATCATCACGCATATACTTTTCGGTTTCCGAAAAAACCGATTTTTTAATATTCATATCTTCGATAATGGCCTCAATGAGAAGGTCCACTTTCTCAAATCCTGAATAGTCTGTCTGACAAGTGATCGATCTCATCTTTCTTTCAAAGTCTTCAGCACTTAATCTCTTTCTCTTTAAAGCACCACTATAATTATTGGCTGCTTGCTTCAGACCTAATTCTAGAGCATCTGTATTTAAGTCTTTCATTATTGGGGCCATAGATACATTACTCATGAGCCATGCAATTCCTCCCCCCATAGTACCAGCACCTAGACAAGCACCGCGATCAAGCTGAGGGAGCTCTCCCTCTCCTTTGGGTCCAGAATACTTCTTCACTTTCTCTGTCATGAAGTAGATATGCTGAAGATTCTTACTTTGCTCACTTACACATAACTCTCCAAAGGCCTGGGCCTCACGAGATAAGTAACTCGATCTTCCCGAAAGCGTACCTGATTCCATCGTATCAAGAATCTTAAGAGGTGCTTGATAGAAGCCTTTCGTTTTCTTAAGAACACTCTCTCTGGCCTTAGAGAAAATGATCTTTCTCGAAATAATATTCGATTGGGCCAGATCCGTAAGAGATTCTTTAAAACTTGCATCTGCTTTTTTCTTTGTTAAATGTTTTTCCAAGGCCATTTGAACGATACGCTCTTTTGGATAAACTTCATCGGCAAGTCCAAGTTTCTTTCCTTTACGGGCATTGATGGTCTTTCCCGTTAGAATAATATCTAGTGCATTCGGTATACCAATTCTTCTAGGAAGTCGATAAGTCCCCCCAAAACCAGGGATCAATCCTAATTTAACTTCCGGCAGTCCCATGATCGTAGACTTATCATCACTCATTAAAATGGTTTTACAAGAAAGAGAGAACTCTGTTCCTCCTCCCAAGCAAACTCCATGAACACAAGCAATTGTTGGAAAAGGAAGGTCTTCAATCTTGTTAAAAATCATTTGACCAGCTTCCGCTCCACGAGCACCGTCAGCTTCCGTTTTCATGGCCGCAATCAGGGAAATATCAGCACCAGCTAGAAAACAGCGCTCTTTGTGAGTAAAGAAAATAGCACCGCTTAATTCTTTCTTCTTTGCCGTCAGTTCATCGGCAATGGCATCAAGGTCCCTTAAGGTTTCTTCATTTAAGACAGTCATAGACTTATCGTTATTATGGCCAAAACCAATAAAGGCCACACCGTCCATAACTTCATAACTAATATTTTTAAATCGTTCGTCGTATTGTTTAATTGTCGCAGTATTCATTATGAATCCTCTCTTCTAAATCTGGGCTTCTTATTTCTTAAGGTTTTCGATAATGATGGCACCACCTTGTCCACCACCGATACATAGAGATGCTACACCGTAAGTTGATTTACGCTTAACCATCTCATGGGCCAATGTAACTACAAGACGACTTCCTGTAGAGCCCACAGGGTGTCCAAGAGCAATCGCTCCCCCATTGACGTTAAGCTTTTCATCTGGAATTTCACCCCAAAGAGTTTCTACTCCAAACTTATCTGCATATTTCTTTTCCGTCATAGACTTCTTAACGGCGAGAACTTGTGCGGCAAAGGCTTCATTAATTTCTACGAGATCCATTTGATCTAGAGTCATTCCTGTGCGCTTAAATACACCATCCATCGCTAATAGAGGTCCCATTCCCATTCTCTCTGGCTCAAGACCATGGAAGTGGTAATCTACAATTTTGGCCATAGGATCAAGGTCATACTTCTTAACCGCTTCTTCACTGGCCAAAAGGAGCATGGAACCACCATCGGTAATAGGACAAGCATTCCCCACAGTAACAGTTCCTGACTTTCTATCAAAATAAGGTTTAAGCTTCGCCAGTTTTTCAACACTGGAACTCTCTCTAGGACCTACATCTTGAGAGAGAAGTTTATTGAGATGATCTCCGATTATAATCGGAAGAATCTCATCATTAAAACGACCTTCTTTTTGAGCAGCAATCGCACGCATGTGAGAACTTTGAGCGAAGGCATCTTGCTCTTCTCTAGAAATTCCAAATTCACGGGCCAAAACTTCCGCAGTCTGTCCCATATTAAGTCCACAGAAAGGATCCGTTAGACCTTGTTCAATAGCGATAATAGGAGAAAGATAAGGAGGTCTAAAGTGACTTATGACTTTAAGTTTATCTGAAACCGTCTTGGCCTTCATAACATTCATAAAGAGCTCAGTCATTTCCTCTGAATAGATCAAAGGCATTTGACTCATATTTTCTACACCACCAGCAAAAATTAATTCGCTTCTTCCACTGGCCACCTTAAGAAAACCTTGGCTAACCGCCTCAAGTCCACTGGCGCAGTTTCTATGTACCGTATAACCACTGGTCTTCTTATGAAGCCCGGCTTCAAGAGCGATCACTCTTCCTATATTCGGATATTTTGCAGGATTTCCTACGTTACCAATAATGACTTCATCAATATCCATAGGAGGTAAATTGGCATTGTCGGCCATTTGTCGAATGAGATAGGAGCCAAGATATGGGGCGGCAACGTCTTTTAAATCCGTTCCTGATTTGGCCTGAGGGGTTCGCTTTGCAGAGACAATATAAACGGGGCGTCCATTTGCCATAGGTTTCTCCTTTCCTTAAGAGATCATTAAATGAAAAATACTCAATTATAATAGACTAAGGTCTTCTTAATTCAAAGATTTATTAGATTATGAATCGGGGAAAATGAAAAGGGCCTGTCCAAAAGTTTGGTATCAGGCCCTTGAAAGATTTATGAATTTATTGATCTAGGTAAATTTACCTAAGGGAGACTTTTGTACTCAATTACTTTGGTCTTAGAATTTTACAACAAGACCAAGGTTTAGCGCTGCAATATCAGCGTCGTCAAAATTCTCACCATGCTCTTTAAGAAAGTTTTGAACTTGCTCAGAAGAGTTTGTCGAGTTTCCATTAGCATTAAAGGCTGCATTAAAGGCTCTCGTATAGCTGAACTCAAAGTTAAGACCTACAGTTTCATTGAAAAGGATTTCAGCACCTAGAGCCGCTGTTCCTGTAAAGTTAGTTCCCGAAACCTTGCGATCTTCATCATCTTGAGAGTTATAGCAGTAGTACTGATTTCCGTAGTAGTAACAACCATTATTATTGGTAATATCATTTTCTAGTTCTAGAGTTGTTCTGTTAAAAGCAGCTCCAAGACCGATATAAGGACGGAAACGACTTGTCGTAAAGAAGAACTTCGACTGAACCCCTACAGATAAGTTCTTGTAGTTAACTTCTAGATCTTCATAGAATGAAGAGTTAACTGAACTTAAGTAAGTATCCGTGTCAGAGAAGTCCATACTTGTGTAACCAAGACGAAATCCAATACTAATTCTTTCACTTAACATAGTTTCAAAGGCAACCCCTGTATCCACATTCGCGTTGAAGGAGTCAACATCTTCACCGTTATAAACTTTCCCTCCAGCATAAGGGATAACTTTATAAAGATTTTCTTCTTTATACTCAGGCATTGGAGCAACAATTCTCTGAGGAGCAGCTTGAACCGTATCAACTGTATCCACTTGTTGAGTCGGTGCTTGATTCTGCTCCATGGCCTGCATATTTCCATTGAAAGCACTTTGAAGTTTTCCAGCAAGTTCTTGCTCTTGCTGAATTCTAATGTCTTCAATTTTCTTTTGAACCATTTGCTCGTTCTGTTCTTCGAGCTTCTTTCTCATCTTCGCCACTCTGTCGGCTGCGCTTTCTTTTTTAAAAGTACCATCAATATCGATCTGCTCAGAATTCAAGATATCTTCTGTTTGATTCATAAGATAATCATCTTGAGCAAATGACGGGGCACTCATAGCAGCTGTAACGAGTAGAGTCGCCGCTAAAATGTCTCTTTTCATAAAACCTTTCATTATAAAGTCTCCTCATGTTTCCTAAGAAATGCTGAAAATCTCAAAACAGCAGCCCTTCGTGAAACAAAATTGTGCATATAGCAAAAATACAGAGTTGTTATAACAAATGTAGGAATAAAAAAAAGGTATACCTTGACTCAGTGTATTATTTTCACACCATGCGTTATTATCTTGGTAGAACCTACTTATAATTTCAGATACTTAGAATGAGTTATCGTCTTAGAGTGAAGAAACGAAAATTATCGTCGGTGGTCCCAAAACTGGCCACGGCCCGGGAAATGGTACATCCAATTGAGTCATCATTGGGGGGACAAGGGGTCTGTTCCGCTATTAAGCGCTCTTTTACAGCCCCTAAAATATTAATAATCATAATCATCACCACAGCGAGCATAAGGATATATTCCACACTCGTCTGACCGGATTCTTTTAATTTCTTAAAAAAGGGATTCATTCTCAATAAGGCCATGCTCTTATTGTCATCGCAAATGAGATTTATGTCTATTGATACTTTGGAGTCTCTTTAATTTCCATGAGCTGACCAAAGACTCCCAAAGGACCACTCTTTAGTGGACCATAATAGTAAACATTCTTTAGTTTTCGATTCACTGTTGGAATAGAGAAATCAAAGAGTCCAACCTGCTTGAGTTTCACCATATCCGGAGCAATATAGACATCACTTTGATCCATAAAAACTTCTCTCCCCTTATTAAGGTGGAAATGCTCTATGGAATCTTCAATACCAGGAAAGAGTGAACCAAGATGCTGGGAGAGCTTCTTCTTTAAAGAGTCTTTATAAAATTCAAGTTTAGAGCCTTTCTTTTCCCGATAAAGAAATTGGCCAAAAATACGGGAGTCTTTAAAAACAAACTTACAAAAGGGAAAGTCTGTTCCCAAAGAGAGTTGATCACCAAAGAGATGAAAGCTGGCTTCACTATTTTCACTCATTTGAAAAATTCGTTCATCATTACAGAGAACTTCAAAATGAATAGAGTGAAAGGTATTGCCTGGATATTCAACTTTTAAAGGAAGTCCTGTGGGATGGGCTCCTAGGAATGATATTTTTTGAGGATGAATAATTCCTTCAAAACTTGATAGCTCTATAGACCAAGGATTTCTCTTATAGAATTTCCATTCACGAACTTGAGCTTCTTTATAGTGGCCACCTCTTTGCGTAAACTCTCGAGATAGACACTGAGAAAGAGAATCTACTTCTAGCTCATAGTGAGGACCGATAATACAGATAAAGAAATGAAAGAGTTCAAGCTCCGTATACGAGGAAGAGAGCTTCTTATGAAAGAGGGCCCTCCCAAAGTAGAGAAAGTATTTCGCCACTTCTGGGTTTTCATTTACTTGCTTAGCAAATAAGCGATAGAGCATCTTTAAGCTATCAGGGCAGTGGCCCATCAAATATTGTAAGGTAAAGTTCTCAATACTTTTAAAGCGTAGTCCATTAAGGCCTAGCCTCTCACAGAAGAGATGGTAATCTTTATTTAATTCTTCTTGTCCTAGAATATCCCCTTTTTCAGCCTCATCCTTAACCTCTTCACTCTTTCTTTGATCGAGAAAGAGAAAATCATAAGGAAAGAGGTCATAGAATTTACGAGTGAGCTCTCGGATATTTTCCCACGGACTGCGCCCAAGCAGAATTTCCGTTCCAGCGCTGTGAAGGATATAAGGAGAAGGTCGCAGGAACTGACCTTCTTTGAGTTCCTCAATATTTCGATCTTGGCCAAATGTTTTCAAAAAGGAGCGATCCATTTCCGTTAGGCCATTTTGGTATAAATCTCCAAAGCTCAGGCGATCATCATCGAGAAGGAGAATGCGATCAAAGTAGCGTAAAAGCTCAATGCCATAGATCAAGCTTAAGTAACTCTTTCCAATAACCGCCAAAGGGTAATGCTTCTGTAACATATTCTTCCTTAATCAGCCTGGGCTTCTTTTTCTAGAAAATTCTTATAATAAGAGAGTAAACCATCTCTTTGAGTCCGTATACTCTCACCCAGAAGTTTAAGATTATCCGAATCAATGGGCTTCAAATGATTTCCTTCTTTGCTCTCATTGATTAAAAGAGGATAAAAATCGTGTAATTCTCTGATCACTGCGGGATTGATTTTCCCTCTCGTTTCATAATAGGCCCTAGCAAAGTCGAACTCCGTTGAGCGATGGGTTTTGGGGCCACAGTAGAGATGGGCTCCAGACCAAAAGGGCTCAAGGATAGAATGAATCGAGCGGCCAAAGCCATTTCCAATATAGGCGTGACCAAAATAAGGATAAATTTCGCAGAGTAAACCTGGGAGCTTACAAAGGATAAAATTCCCTTCACCATGAATTCCTATCTCATCCCATATGACGGTATCTAAACCAGCGTCCGTGAATTTTTCAAACCAATGCTCTATATTTTCAAACTCTTCACCTTTTAGATGGTGGGGAGCTATAAAAACTAAGATCTTCTTGTCTTTAAGATCTGATATAAATTCCGAAGTAAAGAGCTCTCTTTCATGAAACCAAAAGTTACCTAAGATAATTCTTTTATCTATGGAGTAGTCTTTGAATAGAGATTCAAATGAATCCTGAAAATGGGTTGATTCTAAATTCATTTTTTCAGCTTGGCGTTGCATGATCTGAAAATGTCGAAAATCATAGCTTCCTACAAATTTCTCTGACATCGCCTCTTCAACAGGGCTTTGCTGATTTTCTGAAACTCCAAGAAGTTTTTGAAAACAATGGGCATCATGATCAGTAGAAGCGATGATATGATCAAAACAGTCATAACGAAGTTTGGCCTTTAACTTCTTTATGGGATTTCTTCTTATTTTATCAACCTTCCCCTTTAAGGTAGCGGACAGAAGAATAAATTTACCACTTCTTATCCCCTGCCACATCAATTCAGGAAAGAAATCATACCGAACCATAAAAAAGAGTTTTGGCGCTTTGTAAGAGAGAATATTTCGAGGACCAAAGGGATTGATACTTAATAAAGATAAACAGTAGGTATCGATACGGGAATCTTGGGTCTTCTGGGCCAAGATTTTATCCACTTTATTTTTTAAGGAAGTGGAGGTGAACCAAATCGTCATATTGAGCTTTCTTTGCCCAACAACTAGGGTTGAGAAGAAACTGACCACCGGCCATATTTGCTCCCACTCTCCTTCACTACTGACATGGAACCAAATATCTTCAGATACCCGATCTCCTTTCTTAGGACCGTATTCTTTTTCAAAAAGAATCCTCTTTCTAATTTTAGAAGAGAGTAAATACAGAGGAAAAATAAGGAGATTCCCCAGAGTATAACGTAATAACAATAAGATAAAGGTTGTCATCGCCCTAGATTAATACGCCTTGGCTTTAATGACTAGTATTAAGCGTCCACCGTCTAAAATAATATAAATACCTGAAATCAGGATAGGCAATTTTCGCCCTCTTCATCAATAAATGCACTCTAAATTGAAGAATTCCCAGTTAAAAGCCGAATAAGACTAAAACTGGACTTCCTTTTTAAGGACTAATTATGAAGACAGATCCTGAAATTATGAAAATAAAGGCCCTCTTAGAAAAGGTGAAAGCCCCTCATCACTGGAGTGAAATCACTGGACCCTTTTTCCATCTCAAATTACCTGAGACCTCAGCATCTGGCCCCTATACCCAAGCGGGATTAAAAGAACTCACCGAAGCCAATATATTTCCAGAAAATACTCAAGTCAGAGATGCAAAGAATATTGGTGAATGGATCAATATCTATTCTCACCCGGCCTTTCAAAGAAGAAGGCCTCAAATCATTGCTGATGAAAAAGAACTTCCCGAAAATAGGGATGCTTATATTTTAGTTGATGGTCAAAAGCATGGACCCCTAAGTTCGTCTGAAATCAAGGCCCTTCTCAATCAAAAAGAAATTCTACTCACAGATCAAGTAAGCTTTGATGACGGTCACACATGGAGAAAGCTCTATGAGTATGCCCAATTTGATCGCCGTGATTTAGAACAAGGTCACCTCCCTAGTATCCCTGGTTGGGATGTCTTCAAAGGCTCTAATGATGAAATTGATGAGCAGCTTGGCAGCGCTGAGCAAAGAGAGAGACAGCTCAATGCTTTTGCTGGATTGGCCTTTATTGAAAATGTAGAGTCTCATCAAAATTCACAAACGAATCAACAAGACAGTGAATCATCTGTATCCGAGAAAGAACATCATGAAGGTGCAGATATTGTCGAGTTCGTTCACCCTAATCAAAATAAGAATCATGCTCAAGAAAGTAATTCTGAAGAGTCAGGCTGGACTAAGAACTTAGCCTACGTCGTCGCTATTTGTATTATGTTGGGAGCATCGGCCTATATGCTCTTTAACGATCCCATGCAGGAAGTAAATCTTCTAACCGGTAGAGATAAAGCCGCAAGGAAACTCATAAAAAGAGGAACTCCGACAAATGGACGTGTCCCCGCTTCTGAAAAGGCAGTGGTCCAAAGGGCCCAAGAACAAGAGAAGAAATACAAAGTAAATCGCGTAAATAAAATAAGAAAGGCACCAAGAAGAGCACCTTCTAGGAGACCGGCAAGTATAACAGATACCGACTCTTTCAGAGAAGGTCGTAAAATGCAAGAACGCCCCTTTCGCGATAATGAAGATCCCTATCAAGATGATCCCTATGGTGGAGAAGACTACGCTTATGATGATGGCTCTACTCCTGTGGCCCAAGATAGAGTGAGAAAGAGACTGGATAAGAGGACCATTGATTCAGAAGATCAATATTATGATAAGGCCCAACAAGATGACTTCATGGAGTCCGATATCGATTCGGTTGAAGGTGTCTGGGGATCAGAAGATGGACGAGTTCCTCAAAGTGACGATGCTTACCAAGAAGACTCCTATCAAGATGAAGGTGGCTACGACGACCAAGTGCAACAAGGTGATGTTGCTCTTCCCCAAGAAAGTTATCCCGCTGAAGAAAATTATCAAGAAGAGAGTTATCAAGAAGAGAGCTACCAAGAGGAGTCTTATCCTGAAGAGTCCTACTCAGAAGAAGCCTATGGCGATGAGCCCCAAATGGATGAGGGTTATTAAAATCTCTCCCCCCTAAAAAAAGGTTCATTTTGCATAATTATCCGTCTAATATACTGACATGGATATTAAAGAACTAGCTACACATTTCAGAGCCCCCGCATTTCCAGGATCTTATTTCTTCTCCTTTGAAGGAATTGAAGGTGCTGGTAAATCAACTCAAATTATTAAATTAAAGGAATATCTCGAAAATAAGAATTTTCGCGTATTGGTTTTAAGAGAGCCTGGTGGCACAGTCTTTGGTGAAAAACTAAGACAGGCCATCCTCAATTCTCAAAGCCCTATCCATCCTGTAGCTGAGCTTCATCTCTTTGCTTCTTCTCGAGCGCAACTTTTACAAGAAGTAACTCTTAAGGAACTTGGTGTCCCTAATACTGTTATAATCTACGATCGCTATATTGACTCCACCATCGCCTATCAAGGTGTGGCAAGATCATTGGGGATCGAAACTGTTATGAGAACTCACCTGAGTTTTCCTCTAACTCTAACCCCGCATCTCAGCTTCTACTTAAGAATTCCTGCTGATCTGTCCCATACTCGTCAAAAAATGAGAAATGCCCCTAAAGATTATTTTGAAAAACAAGGGGACAACTTTTATGACAAGTTGGTCGAAGGCTATGACCGAGCTGCAGAGATTTTCTCTGATCGTATTAAAACGATTAATGGCAATCAAGACCTAGAACTTGTTCATCAGGATATCGTGGCGAGAGTTGAGAGTTTATTAACTCAATCACAAGAAACTAGTGACCTCTGATCTTACCTATGAGTACCACTAGTGCTGAAAATCTTCTTCTTAGACTCTATAAAAATCAGAGATTAGCTCCCTTTTATATTATTCGCGGGCCTCTCTCTTCCAACTACTGTCCCTTGCTTGAATGGGCCCATGAATTCTCGAACCTCCTTTTACAACAGGCCAATGGGCTTTCTCCCCAAGAGGCCTCTGATAAAGTGAAGCTTGGTCATAGTGACCTCCTCTTTATTACTAAAGAGATAGAAAGTGAAGGCGGATCAGAAAAGAATAAAGGAAGAGCAAAACCACTCCAAGACCATAAAGCTTATAAGGTAGATGACCCCCATATGAATTCCTATTTTAAGGCCGTTCAATATGGACCTATGGAATTGGAGCAGAAATTTATTTTTGTCGACAAAGGTCAACTTATCAGTGAATACTTTGCCAACAAATGGCTCAAAACCCTTGAAGAACCTACGGCCAATGTTACCACTTTATTCTTAGTGGAAAATCAAGTCCCTCTTCTCAACACCATAGAATCTCGTGCTATTACTCTTAGAGTACAGAGCGAAGATCTCAACGAGACCTATCCTATACCTGAGGAACACGAAGACTTTAGCACTTTTCTCAAGAAGCTCTCTGCCCATTGGGAGCTCCCCAAATCAGCTCGTAAGAAATTAGATGAATATTGTGAAAGGCCATCCCATTACCATCTGGCATTAGACGCAATAAAGGAAGCACCTCAACTAAGATCGTGGCTCTACCAAACCATGAATGATTATATGCTTACACCCAATCACACTCTCTACGCTCAGCAACATTGGCTTGAAGAAATAAAATGGTTTGATAAGGCCGAAACCTTTAATAATTCCCCATCTGAGAGATTCTATGGTCTACTGAGATGCGTAATTGAATCTACTGCCCATAAAGTTTATGGTGACTGAAGAAAGTTCGAATAAAGTGGCCTCTTTTTCAATGATATGGTGCGCTTAACCTAGACGGCCATATAAATTTTGGCCACTATTGTAGTTAGCAAAGAAAAAGAGTGTGCTGGATGAGAACCCCTTCTTTTTCTCCCAAAATTAAGAAATGAGTTAGTTCCTATATGAATGAAAATGAAATCAATCCCGCTGAAGTGGACTCTGAGTCTACGTCTTCAAATGAAGGGCTTACAGAAGTCAGTAGAAATGTCAGTGAAGATATAAAATCCAAATCTCAATCAAATCCTGACCAAGGAAATAGTGATCATTCTCTTGAATCTGAAGAATCATCAACTCGCTGGAAAGAAGGCGATGAAATCTCTTTAGTTAGAGTAAGATTTCCAGGAAATTCACGAAGTTTTCCCTTTCTTCAAGGTAAGAGGACCTTTGCCTACGGCCAAAAGGTTGTGGCCATGAGTGATCGTGGAATGGATGTTGGCTATATTAACAGCTTTCCCTATACCGTTAAATTTAAGAAAGACATGTTACCCATTCGCTCCATTTCTAAAGCCGCAGACCAAACCGACATAGAGGCCATGCAAGGAAATATAGATGAGCAGAAAAAGGCTGAAATGAAGGCCGTTCAGATCATTGAAAAACTTGGTCTCGATATGCAAATCACCCATGTTGAAATCATTCAATTCGGTAAGAAAATGGTCTTCTATTTCACAGCCCCTTCTCGAGTTGACTTTAGAGAGCTCGTCAAACAACTTGTGGGTGAGCTCAAAATGAGAATTGAATTACGTCAAATTAGCGTGCGCGACCGAGCAGCAGCGCTAGGTTCAATTGGATCATGTGGTCTTGCTACCTGCTGTTCTACCTTTTTAAAGAATTATGGCAATGTAACTATCAAAATGGCCAAGAACCAAAACTTGGCGCTCATTCCCTCTAAAATAAATGGGGTATGTGGACAAATCAAATGCTGTATCAAGTACGAAGATCATGTCTACACGGACAAGAGAAAGACTCTTCCTCGAGAAGGGATGTTTCTCAAGGCCAAAAATGGCGATATCGGTAAAGTTACCAAACTTCATATTCTCATTGAACAATTTGATATGATTACCGAAAAAGGCCAAATCCGCCGTTACGCTAAATCACAATTCTCCCAAGGCAAGAACTTAGGGAAGGACTATAAATTTCCCGAAAGCTTTCGCCATGTAGTCAATGAAACCTCACAAGTGATTGGTTTAGAAGAAATGGAAAGTGAGATGGCCAGCCATTTCAATGCCAACCTCTCTGATGATGAAAAGGCCATGGCCAACATCAAAGCACTTAAGAATGAGAGTCATATTGTGAAGAAGGGTGACACCTCTTCTTTAAATTCTTCTGCAAATTCTACTTCGGATACCTCTATAGATCCTTCAGAGGATAATCAAAAAAGAGAGGCAAAGACAGAAGAAGCCTCTCAAAACGAAGGATCTTCAGAAATCCATTCTCAACCGAGAAAGAAGAAATCCTCTAAAAGAAGTGGAAACAGACCAAATAAGTCCAACCAACAAGGAAGATCAAAATCGCAAAGAAATGATCGTTCCTCCTCGGACTCTGCTCAGGGCAAAAATCAATCGAGTGATTCTCAAAATAAGAAAGCTCGTAACAATCGAAAAAGAAGAAGAAAGAAGAGCGGGACTTCAAAGGAAGGGCAAAAGAAACAAAATTCTTCTTCCCAAGGTGATCAGTCTTAATAAAAGACGAGTCTTCTATGGTCAAAGTACTTCATACCTCCGATTGGCACCTTGGCAAAAAACTCTATAAAAAAGAACGATGGCCTGAACAGCAGGCCTTTCTAGAATGGCTCATCAATGTAATTAAAGATGAACAGGTAGAGGTTCTCATCATAGCTGGGGATATCTTCGATACTCCTCTCCCCCCAAGCTATGCCCTTAAAGGCCTATTTGATTTCTACCGAAAAATTGATGATCTCACTTGCCTTAAAAAAGTAATCGTTATTGCCGGCAACCACGATAGTGCTAAATTAATTGAAGCCCCCACAAATCTCCTCAGTTCCAAATTTCATATACTAGGAAGACCCTATAACGAAAATGGACAAAGGGACGAAGACAAAGCCTTGGCCTTCTGGCAAAGAGATCATAAAGTTACCTACCAGAGAAATGATAGAGAAAGACCCATTCAAATTGGCCTTCTTCCCTTCTTTAGATCATCCGACCTTCTCTTAAAAGATCCTGCACTTCTTGAACAAAATAAGAATTCGGACAAGTCGGATAAGTCAAATAAAGAAGAAAGGGGAACAGATATCTCTCCTGATCAAATCCTTCTAAGGGCCATAGAATTCTGGCTAGGAAAATGGGATCTCGCGAAGAAGGATTACAATATTTTCGTTGGCCACCACTTATATGGAAGTTTCATGGAATCGGGCTCTGAACAAGGGGTAGGGCTTTCCGGACTTGCTTCTCTACCATTAGGGCTTTTTTCTGATTGGGACTTACTCTGCTTGGGTCATATTCATAAGCCCCAATGTATCAAGAAAGAAAACCCTATGGCCTACTATAGCGGCTCCCCTATTCCTATGCGCTTTAGTGAAAGGGAACAAAAGAAAATCAATATATACGAATTTGAAACTCAATTAGAGGATAAGTCCATTCAATTAAGGCAAATCCCCATTCCCACCATGAGAAAGCTTCTCCAAATAGAATCTACACCGGATAAGTGGACAGATGATCTCGATGAAATTCTAAAAGCAGAAAGTGATCAATATACTGATCTAGAGGCTTTTTTGGAACTTACCTTAAAATTCGACACCCCTGAGCCAAGTTTCATCGACACGATTAGGGAATATCTTCAAGAAAAGAATATAGAACTACTCAATTACTATCAGATCATCAACCAGAAGAATCTCGATCAAGATTCCAATAAAGGAATCGATGCCAAGAAAATTCAAACGGCCCAAATTGATGAACTCTTTGACCTCTATCTCGAAGAAGAGGGAGTCCCTTCAAAAGACAAAGAAAGAATAAAAGAAACCTTCCATGAACTCACCCATACCTACGGAAAAACTTCTTCCCAAGATGAAAAAGATGAAAAAGGTGAAAGAGGTGAATCCCCATGAGGTTTCAGTATCTAGAACTTGAAAATATAACAAGCTTAAAAGGAAAACATCGAATTGATTTCGATGAAATCAGTAAACAAAGCGACCTCTTTGCCATCACAGGTCCAACGGGCTCGGGAAAATCGACCTTACTTATGGCCATGGCCATGGCCCTTTATGCCGAAAACCACAAAGGATTAAATGCAGCAGATCTTGTGACCACCCATTGTCCTTTTGGAAGAATTGAGCTGCAATTTTCCTTACAGAATTCTATTTATAATGTCACCTGGAGCTGCCAAACCTTAAAAAAAGATGGAAGTCCACGAAAGTCTCCCCTCATTCAAAGAGTATGGAAGAAAAATGGGGATATTGAAGAAACAAATGCTCAAGAAGTACTTGGACTTGACTGGAAGCAATTCTCAAAAGTTGTCATCCTCAATCAAGGACAATTTTCTGACTTTCTTACAGCGAACTTTAAAGATCGTAAGGAAATTCTCGAAAAGCTCATGGGTCATGACCAACTCAAAGATATAGGGAAAACTCTACGTGCAAGACTAAGTGCACTTGAAACAGAGATAAAGTCTCTTGAAGGTCAATCTCATTTCGCAACCCCCCTATCTCCTGAAGAATTCAAAATGAAGAAAACACTTCTAGGTGAATGCGCCCAATTTCTAGAAGTTGTAGAAGTTTTCGAAAAAGAAATTAGTTTAATTTTCAATAAAACCAAAGAAGATATTGCGCTCAAACAAAAATCATTAGAAATCAATGAACAACTGACCAAGAAGAATCACGAAATTGAAGAGACACAAACCATCCTTAACCAGGCCATTAAAGATTTAAATGAAGCGGAAAAGAAATTTCTCAATTTTCAAAGTGAATTTAAGGAGAAGAGACCTTTTCTTAAAGAGGCCATCGTTCACAAGCAAAATCTAGAAAAACTTCAAGGCCAAGAAAAAGAGCTCCTCGCTCAACAGGTTGAAAATCAAACTCATCTCAACTCCAAAAATCAGAGTATAGAATCTAAGAAAATAGAACGTGAAGAAAACAGAAAAGAAATTACCGCAAAAATAAAAGAGAGCTTCAAAGAAAGCTTAAAAGAAGAAAGTCTGGCAGAAAATATCAATCTTAAAGAAAAGCTAGATCATTCGAAACATTCTCTATCCCTAATGGAAGAAACAATTCAAGATTTACGTGAATATAAGCAAAACAAGCTTCAAATAGAAAATATCTATCAACAACGACAAGAGATTGAAAAAGAGGGAAAGAATAAGAGAATAGAGCTCCTTAGGGACCTTAAGAAGAAACTTATGACATCCCTCTCGGATGAAAACTCTAAAGATTTGGCCATGGATCTTAACCTTCATTTTGAGAGAGGATCCTTTAATGACTTAAAAGATCTCATCGAAAAATCAAAAGAGTCAACGGAATATAAGCTCACTCAAAATAAAGAAAGTAAAACTCAGTCACAGAAATTAGAAATAGAACTAGAGCACCTAAATTCTCAACTCTCACAACTCAGAACAAAGGCTGAGCAGTTACAACTAGAAAAGGCCGATAATGCAAAACAGATAGAATTAGAGATCAATCAGTTTGAACAAGAGAAAGAGAAATTCGAAATCACCCAGAAGGAAAATAAACGCTGGCAAATCTTAAAATTAAGTTACGAATCCCTCGTACATGACCAAAGAGATGGTCATAAAGAAAACCATAAGGAAAACCACCACCTAGACAACTCAACCCCTTGCCCAGTCTGCCACAGCACAGATATAGAGTGGGACTCAATCTTCCTCCCCCTCAAAGAGAATATAGATGCCGTAAAAAAGAAAGAGGACGAACTTAGAGAGAATATTCAAAGCTTAGAAAAAGATCTTCAAAAGCGCCAATATAATGATACCCACTTAAAAAAGAATATTGAGGAGACGGCCAAAGAAGTTGAACGGATAAAAGAATCCATTCAAAAAAAGAATGAGAATTTAATTCAAATCAAAAAACTCGCCATTGATTCTCCAGAAGAATGGGAAAAGTATGTAATATCTCTCTCACAGGCCCTCTATGAGTTAACTCACTTTATGGAGTTACGCTCATCTCTAAGTCAGAAGTGGAAGTCATGGGATGAACAATATCAAGAGAATATTCGTAAGTTAGATATTCTCCGAGAAAAGATATCTAAACATAGAATTGAGTTTGAATCTTTTGATCTAGGAATAAGTCAAAGTCACTTAACGAAAGCCCTCAAAACTTTTCTTGAGGCCCAAAACCCATCGCATGAAGAAGATCATAAAAGAGAGAGCAACTCCTTAGAAGAAGTTTTAACTCAATGGATGCAAGAGAAGGACAATCTCGTCAAGTTCAATGACTCTCTTCAAAGAATCATTTTACTCAAGCAAAGAGAAGATTCCTTTTCCGAAATCATAGAGAATCTTGAAAAGGATAGTCTTCTTCTTAAAAAGAAAGAAAAGAATTTGGAAGATCAGCTTAAAGAATTATCTAAAGAGCTCACGGCCTTCTATAATAAAGAAAGCATCAATAAATATCCTAAAAACCCAGAAGAAGTTTTAGCCCACTCAGAGGAAGAATTAGAAGGCCTTCGTGATCGAAAGGATAAATTAAATAAAGAAAAGATTGATCACGAAACCACCTTTAGACAGGCCACAGAGCAAATTAAAAATTTAAAAGATAGGCTCATCGAATTAGAAAAGCTCCATCTTCTCTATGCAGATGAAATTTCATCTTCCTCTCATAAGCTCAAAGAGCTAAATTTTCATAACGAATTCACTAGGATGAAATCATTATTTGAGAAACAAGAGGCTTCTGAAATCCTACTAGAAGCTCCTTATGTCGATCAAACAAAGGACTTTGAATATTGGCTCTCTCTTATATCCAAATATATCTCGCGCCCTTGGAAAAGTTTTGAAGAAGGAGATAACGCACAAAAGAAGAAACCTATCCCCTATGCTCAAGATGAGTTTCTCCTGGATAAGCGCTTTCACTTAGAATCAGTCGCCCCACAGATGGAATTGGCGAAACGATTTCTTCAAAACTTTAATAAGAGCTATGCTGCAATTGAGCAGGAAATCAAGACCTATGAATCCCAACAAGAGCGTATATCTCAACTCAAAAAAGAGCTCAAACAAAAGAAGAAAGACTGGGATCGCTTTGAAACCCTTAATCACTATATCGGAAAGGACAGATTTAGGGATTTCGCTCTTACTATTCTTGAAAACACACTTCTTGAAATGGCCAATCATGAGATAAGTTCACTCGCAGAAGGTCGCTATCAATTGCTCCACGCTAAAGCAGGCAAGAAGTCAGAATTTATGGTCATCGATCACTGGAATGGCGGAACCCAAAGGAAGGTATCAACTCTCTCAGGTGGGGAAACCTTCTTACTCAGTCTCGGTTTGGCCATGGGCCTTTCCGATATAACTCGCGGTCAAACGGAAGTAGAAAGTTTCTTTATTGATGAAGGCTTCGGGACTCTTGATGAAGAGAGTATCTCTCAAGTTCTCGATTGCCTAATGGCCATTCAAAGTCGAGGAAAGCAAATCGGTCTCATTTCCCATGTTACTTCCCTCACTTCTCAAATTCCTGTACGCATCGAAATCAACAAGAACAACTTTGGAGAAAGCACACTCTCCCTCTCCTAGAAAATAAAAAGGCCTAGTAACTAGGCCTTTTCTTTTATTGATTTATTGTTTCGGTACTCGAATGATCCGGCGATGAGTTCATATATTCGGGATGGTAAGGATCTTCTCCCTCACCTTCGTTACCCATAAGACTTGCTCCAGTGCTTAGTCCCATAATTTTATTCATATGTCCCTGAAGTTCATCCCAGAACTTTTCCATATCTTTACGAATAGGACCCGAGAGTTCTACATGCTCGTAAGACAAGGTTTCCGTTATTTTTCTGGCTTTTTTAAGAAGTTTTAGAAGCTCATTAAACTCTCTAGCATGGGGTGCTTTTTCATTTAAACGAAGAGCTTCATCTACACCTTGAGCTTTAACATCTTTTACCAATTTTCGTAATTCACTCACAGTGCGGTCACTTACATGCTCAATAAGAGCTTCCTGCTCATCTTCTTTAAGACGGATTAACTCATTCGTTTGAGATACAGAAAGTTCACCACGATTTCTTGCTTCTTTGATTATCGGCGAAGACTTTTGCTCACGTTCCATGGCCTTCTTAATTTGATTTTCAGACATCCCCGACTTTTCAGAAACTTCCTTTGCGAAAACAACGCTAGTCACCTGATCTATATCATTCTCATCAATTGGTTCTTCATTCTTCTTACGTGGATTCTCTTGAGAAACTTCTTCTTCCTCAAGGCTTTTGAACATATTGTACTTGTCCATTAATTGTTTTTTGAAGTCTTCATCTTGATCGGCCAAGTCACGATAAATTTCTTTAGTACGCAAGAGTTGCTTTTCCATTTCTGGGGTGGAAAGAGATTTCCTGACTAAGTTTTCATCAATTGAAATAAGCTCTTGATGTAAGGAATCCTTTTCCACACGAATGACTTGAACATCGTCAAAGCCTAAGTTCTTCAAAGCTTGCCATCTTCTTGCCCCTGCAAGAAGAACATTATTTTGATTCACGATAAGTGGAGAAATTAGTCCAACAGTTTGGATACTCTTTTCAAGAGTCTCTACATCGGTACCTAAACGCAGGTACGGGTTCTCCATTTTTATATCATCTAATTTGATTGTTTCATGAATTACTTCATGCTCCATAGTGTCTCCTCATTGCCGTGTATTCTGCATAGCCTAATGCAGCAAATAGTGGTGTTGTGTAGAGATATAAGACTAAAAAAATCGGAAATTGTCATTTCTTTTTCACACCTACTTATATGCATCGCAAAATGCCACTGAGAAACGCAATGCGCATTCATGTCTCACCCTTTCTTTTGTCTATCCAAGAAAATTTACTGTTAAAAATTTGCCATTAGGGTCACAAGATTGATAGTGATGAGATGCAAAATTAAGGGTTAACATAAGGAGTCACAGTGAAACTTATTCTGTTAGTATTATTATTTTTGAATACGGCGAATTTATACGCCTCTGATAATTATCCTGATTATCCGGACTACCCTGGATATCCTCCAGGAGATGATCACGTTCCCGCACCCCATGACCCAAGTCCTAATCCCGATTACTCTCAATGTCGTGCCGCTCAAAGGGAAAGAAGAAATGCTCTCCTTGATATTGAACTTCAAGGCATCACAGAGTTAACTGCCGATATCATGGGTTCAACTCCTGAAACTCTCTATGGCTCAAGCTATGAGATGTCCATCAGTGGAACAGCAGACTATGCCCTCGAACTCTTTCCTTCTCAGGCTTTTCGCTTAGAAAAACTTTCCACTAATTCTTTCTTAGTAACAGTTACTAGGCCTGAACTTCTCTATACTCAAGAGGGCGGTCTCTACTTTCCTCGTTACGAAGAAATTGAGTATAGAATTTCTCTTGTTAACCAAGCACCCATTCCCCAATGTACGGATAGTTTTCAAAAATGTCTGATTAGTGTGAGCTTTCTCTACAATAATCAACTCATCAACTTTGATGAAATTTCAAATAGCTTCGACTATCAATTCTTCTATAACGATCAAGTCATAGAGCTTGTAAAAGTGAAGGGCTCAAGAGTTATTTTTACTAGAGATTCCAATGACTATACTACCGTTAGAATGGAAATGAAGTCTCATTCAACAGGAAGAACGATAAGAATTGAATCAAAACCTCTAGCAGAGTGTGAACAAAACCGTAGAAATGATGATGATGACATTGGCGATGATGACGACCACTATCCTCATCCTCCTCGTATTCCAGATACGAGATGGGGGAGATGGAGTTCATGGGGACAATGTACCCGTTCATGTGGCGGCGGAGTTCAAAGAAGATATCGTCAATGTTTAAGTGATCGTTGTGATGGTGATGCTGTTCAAATGAGGGCCTGCAATAGCCATGACTGTCGTCACGATGACTACCCAACAGATCCACGTCATCCTCGTCATCCACGTCATCCACGTCATCCCGATCATCCAAGACGTCCAGGTAGAAGACCGGCCATCGATCACGACTGGATGCGCTTTAAAAGTACAAATGTCGATATCCTCAATAGAGATGATCGACTTCTAAGCAAAGGTTTTACCGCCTACTATAGGGTCGTTACGGCCAATCCTTACCCAGCACCTATAGAGTGTGACGTTACTCTTATTAGTTCTAGAGGGGTTAATAGGGATTACGAAATTATTGATACAGTCGTGCATAGAAGCGTTCGAATTGCTGCCAAATCAAGTTCCTCTCAACATGGACAGATAGAAGGAAAAGAAGGCCGTGGGACAAACGGACTCCTATGGACAACCAATTACGGACACGAAGTTAAAGCTTCAGGATGTCGATATATTGATTAAATAAAAAAGGGGATCTCTGATCCCCTTTTTTTATCTCTTAAAAGTCACAACTATTCGGTGTACGAGGAAATGGAATAACATCTCTAATATTCTTCATACCCGTAATATAGCGAATGGCCCTTTCAAAACCTAATCCAAAGCCACTATGGGGAGCTGTTCCAAATTTTCTCAAATCGAGATACCACCATAGAGGATCTTTATCCATTCCTAAGGCATCCATCTTAGCGATCAATTTAGAAATATCTTCTTCTCTCTGAGATCCACCAATGATTTCCCCTACACCTGGAACAAGAACATCCATGGCCCTTACTGTTTTGCCATCATCATTCTGTTTCATATAGAAGGCCTTACAATCAGCGGGATAATCAGTAACTGTCACAGGACCTTTGAAATATTCTTCTGCCAAATATCTCTCATGTTCTGTTTGCAATTCAACCCCCCATTCAGGTTTGAATTCAAATTTCTGATTAGATTTAGAAAGAATATCAATGGCCTCAGTGTAAGTAATAACTTTAAATTCTGAATCCTTAACTTTTTCTAATGTCTCTAGATGATTTTCATAAGGCTCTTTGGCCTGCTTAGCAGAAAATTGGTGGTATTTCTGAAGAGCTTCCAATTCATCAGGAGCATGTTCAAAGGCATAGGAAATAAGATACTTTACGTAATCACTGGCCAGTTGAGCATTACCTTCTAGATCCATAAAAGCAACCTCTGGTTCAATCATCCAAAATTCACTTAAATGTCTAGGTGTATTAGAGTTCTCTGCTCTAAAAGTAGGTCCAAAGGTGTAAACGGAACCCATTCCCATAGCAAAGCACTCACCTTCAAGTTGACCCGTAACACAGAGACTCGTTTGTTTTCCAAAATAATCTTGTGAGAAGTCTACTGAACCATCTTTATGCTTGGGAAGATTCGCCATATCCATATTGGTAACATTGAACATTTCACCAGCCCCTTCTGCGTCAACTGCAGTGAGGATTGGACTATTCAAATAATAAAATCCTCTATCAGAGAAGAACTTATGAGTGGCCATGGCCAATTGGTGTCTCACTCGAAATACAGCACCAAAGAGATTTGTACGCGGCCTTAGATGAGCTTGTTCTCTTAAAAATTCAAGACTCGTAGCTTTCTTCTGGAGAGGATAAGAAGAGTCTGTTTTCCCATACACATGTACAGTTAAAGCTTGCATCTCAATAGATTGGCCTTTTCCCTGAGATTCAACAATATCCCCTTCAACTTCAATACAACTACCAATCAATAATTCCGTTACTTTGGTGTAATCTTCAATTTTTTCATCAGCAACGATTTGAAGAACTTTCTGGCATGAACCATCATTTAAAACAATGAATGAGAAGGCCTTTGAGTTTCTAACAGAGCGAACCCATCCCGCCACTTTTGCTTTCTTACCAATATAATCAGAAGACTGCTCAAAGAGAGACTTAATTGTAATACGCATGAAAATTCCTTTACTCGATAATTGACTTATAAATTTCTTTTACTTGCTCGGCTTTTAATCGAGGTCCAAATTGAGTAACCAGTTCAGATGAGCAAGCACAGGCAAGTTTTCCAGCTTCCGAAAAACTGTGACCATGAGTTAGAGCAAACATAAACGCTCCCGCAAAGAGATCTCCAGCTCCATTTGTATCAACAGCTTCAACCTTTTTAGTAACGATATCGATTTCTTTGTTACCATCCCAAAGAAGGGCGCCTCTAGGACCTTGAGTAATGGCCACCTGATGAGATACCTTTGCTAACTCAGTCATGGCCTCATTGATATCTTCCTTACCTGTAAAGGCCATGGCCTCCCCTTCATTACAAAAGAGAAGATCAATTTTATCACCCATAATTTCAGCTAGTCCGTCTTTAAAATGAGCAACAATACCCGGATCAGAAAAAGTAAAAGCAACTTTTACACCATTGTCACGGGCAAACCTTCTAGCTTTAATTGCCGCATTCTTCGCACTATCACCAGTAACAAGATAACCTTCAATATAGAGATATTCGGAATCTTTAAGTTCATCCCATTCAAGCTGTTCTTCACTAAATGTTGCCGTAATCCCAAGGTAAGTCTCCATGGAACGTTCCGCATCAGGAGTAACAAAGACCATACACTTACCCGTTACTCCAGCTTCCCTTTCACCATGTAGGTTAGTTTGGACACCTTCTTTTACTAAGTCTGAGAAATAGAATTCACCGGTTTCATCATTGGCCACTTTACAAGAATAGAATGTTCGAGCTCCTAATTGTCTGGCTCCAATAATTGTATTTGCCGCTGATCCCCCGCAAGCACGCTTATGATGAGAGCCTACTTTTTTAAGAACTTCGGCCTGTCTATTTTCATCAACAAGAATCATTAGACCTTTTTCAATCTTAGTCTCCGTAATAAATTCATTGGAAACTTCAATTTCCATATCCACAAGTGCGTTGCCCATTCCATAAATATGATATTTCTTCATTCTTAAACTCCAAATTGCTGGTGATATTCATCTTTATCTAAAAGATAGGATAAGGCTCTATATTGCGTGATATTCATAACTTTGACCACCCTAAATTTACCTATTAATATCAAAGAAATTTCTTTAAAATAGAAGAGAAACTCTAATCAAGGTAAGATTATGTCACTAGCAGATTTTCTAAAGAAGAAAAAAGAAAAGAAAGACGCAAAAAAGAAGAAGCAAAAGATCGATTTCCGTGAAAAGTGTTTGGCGTTACTGGAAGATATAAAAGAACTCAACGAGAAGAGATATTCAGAGCTCAAAAAAGTCTTTCATGATAAATACGATAAAATCAATATTTCAAAGAAAGTCATTTCTGGATTCTATGCTCAATTGGTACAAGAGTACAACGCACTGCTCGGAACCGCTGGTGAAACCATTCAAAAAACAACCAAAAGAGTGGCCAATCATCATAAAGTTAAAGAAGTCACAGAAAAATTAAAAAATAGGGCCAAGCAGTGGGAAAACGAAACGGAAACCGTAAGAAAGAATACCAAGGCCGTCGTCGATCAGGTCAAAAGTGGACTTGCAACTAAGAAGAAGAAAGCCTCTTCCTCCCCTAAGTCAAAAGACGAAAGTGATTCCCTAAAGAAAGATCCCAAAAAGTCGACCAAGAAAGCTACAAAGAAAGCAACAAAGAAAGTAGCAAAGAAAACCGCAGAGAAGGCGGCAAAGAAAACAGCAAAGAAAACGACAAAAAAAACAACCGACACAGTAACAAAGAAAACGTCCAAGAAAGCTACAAAGAAAACGACTAAAAAAGCTGCAAACAAAACAACAAAAAAAGCGGCCAAAAAAACTGCAAAGAAAACAACAAAGAAAGCGGCCAAAAAAACTGCAAAGAAAACTGCAAAGAAAGCAACAAAAAAGACCTCTAAGTAATCCCAGCCCATCAGCAGGGACCAATGCCTGACTTAAGCACTTAAGTCAGGCCTTCATTAAGAATTATTTACCGCAGCGCGTAAATCTTGATAAAGAGCAAGATTCTAGAGATACTTTAAAGAATGAAAAATCTAATCTCTGTTGCCCTATTGATGGCCATAATCGCCCTAAGTAATCTCAGCTCTTGTAATAAAGGTGGAGATATTCCACCTATCCCTGATGATGCCATCAGAAATACTGACGATTTAAAACCTGAACCAGATAGAGATACAGGTCCTGTCCCCACCGACCCAAGTCAGCCAGAACCTCCGAGCACACCCCCAACAGGTCCCACTCAGGCCGTGCAGCGAATCTCACCTAGTGACGTCAATCCTGATGATGTCATACTCGTTTATCGAAAAATGATTGATCCTATGCAACTTGGCCAAATAAGTGATTCTAGAAAATGTCATCCGGCCTTACCTTCAAAATGCATTTGGAATTCTCAAGTGATATTTGGCTACCAAACCGATGATTTAAATAAGAACTATCCCAAAGAGTTATGGGAAATTACTCACATCGAATTCACTTCTAGCTTCTACTCACTGGCCATTAAAAAAAGAGATGAACTCTTATGCATGCATAATATCAAAATGTGCTCAGGTGAACTTGGTAAGGATGATGACAAGTTTATTGTTAAAAATCCAAAATTTTGGAATGGTGATAATGATGATCATATCGTCGACAACCAATTTACAAATCTTCTACGGGCCCATCAAATTGAGGATGATCTCTGGATCGTCAAAGATCATACCTTTGATTTGGGTAAATTATTCAGACTCGATATCTATGCCCTAAGAAGGCTATTTAGAAAGAATGACTTTATTTCTTTTAGTGTTTCCGATGATACTTTCGTTGAAGACCCTGAAATCAAAGTCTACTTACAAAGAAGAAAACCAAGATCTTAATTCTTCCCAATCTTCCACTTTGATCTCCTCAACCGACTTAAATTTCCACTGAGGAGATTTGTCTTTATCCATCAGTAGAGCTCTAACTCCTTCAGAGAAATCACCATTTTGAAGAATAAAGCTACCGATTCGATAATCCATAGCAAAACATTCTTTCAAAGTCTTATTTCTCGCCCATAGAAAATAATTCCAAATGATTTTTGCAGAATACGGAGAACCAGAGAGATAAGTTTTCAAAGAGTTCACTATCCAAGGATGAGCGTTAGGAGTTTGAATATAATTCTTGGCCCAATGATCAAACTCTTCAATTGTTAACATGGAGTCAATAATATCAAGATCTCTAAATTCTGATTCATCAAAATTTCTCATACTTGAAGATAGGTCTTTCATTTTACACAACGAAAGAAGCTCTTCATGGCCTGAAGATCTCTTGATCTCATTCCAATCTTCTTTATCAATAATAAAATCACATAATTTAAAATGATGGGCCATAGATGCATCAAGACGAGCGCCTGTAAGGGCCAGAAAGAGTGACCACTTTCTCTCTAATTGATTAAGAAAGAAACTCGCACCTACATCTGGAAAGAAACCAATCGTTATCTCAGGCATAGAAACGAGAGCATCTGGACTAAAAACTCTTACTGTCGCTCCGTTAACCAGACCTAATCCCCCACCCATTATAATGCCATGGCATAGAGCAATGATAGGCTTTGTGAACTCATGAATTTTTAAGTCAACTGCATATTCTTCTTTAAAGAAATGCCCAGGATCACTATATTTTCCTTCTTTAAATGATTGAATGACATTGACGACATCACCACCGGCACAGAACCCCTTATCTCCTTCTCCTGTTATAAAAACTCTATCAATTGACGAATCCTCCTGAGCTTTATCTAAGGCATTCTTAAGCTCACTAATAATATTATCATTTAAGACATTAAGCTTTTTTGGCCGATTTAAAGAAAGGTTTAATGATCTGTGTTCGATATGAGAAATAACAGAAGGTAACATGTGAAATCCTTTTGATATTATTTAACAAAAAAAGGCCCTCAAAAGAGGGCCTTATTAAAATGCTCTATTTAATTTTTATTTTTTCTTAGGAGCGTCTTCTTTAACAATCTCAAGAAGTTCTACATCAAATACAAGAGTAGCACCACCTGGGATTTTTGGAGGAGCACCATTGTCTCCATAAGCAAGATCAGATGGAATAACTAATCTAATTTTTCCACCTTCTTTAATTTTCTGAACACCTTCAGTCCATCCCTTAATCACTCTATTGAGTGGGAAAGTTACAGGCTGACCACGATCTTTTGATGAATCAAATACTTCACCAGAAGTTAGTGTTCCATGGTAATGAACTTTAACTTTATCTGTTTCTTTAGGATTATCTCCCTTACCTTCTTCAACAATTTTATAAGCAAGTCCAGATTCAGTAACCTGAACCCCTTCTTCTTTCTTGAATTTCTCTAAGAAGGCCTTTCCACTTTCTTTTTCAGTATCTGCTTTCTTAGACATTCTTTCCGTAAATAATTGTTGAATCTTCATTCTATATTCTTCAACTTTTACTTCAGGATTAGTCCCTTTAACTGCGTCTTTATAACCCATAGTATAGGCAATGACTTCTTCATCAGAAAGACCAAGATCTTTCATCTTTGTTCCCATTGTGTGACCTACTGTATAGAACACTTTGAGTTCGTCACTACTTAAGCTAACTTTCTTTTCCTTGTTGCATGAAAACAGCACAAGTGATGCCGTCATAAGAAAAATAATCTTCTTCATAAACCTTCCTTTTTTGGTCGTAAATGTAACTTATAATAGATTAGCGTTCCTATTGAGTAATATCAAGACCTTAAATCGAAACAAAATCTTCCTACTTCATAGAAAAATCTAAAATAAAAATGAAGTCAAATAAGAAAGCTGAGATCGCCGAAACTAGAAATGAGTTACACTTGGAATAAGTTCATTCCATTCATTATAAGTAAGTTCAGTTTGAGAGAGTCCTGGAATTTTAATCCAGCGAGACAACCATGGGTTAGTGTCACCAAGGTCTCTATTACTATGAATGGATTCAACGATATCTTTACTATCCGATAAGATCAATACAGGATCGTAGCGATTAAGCTTCTTAAGATTTTGGCCTGAAATTCCTACAAAGGAAATTGGCGCAGGTATCCAATTTCTGAGATGAGTGGATGCACAATTCTCACCTTGTGAACAAACAACTACAAGCGTCATCTTCATCTCTTCAAGAACGGAATAAACTTGATACAGTTCAGGTAGTAATTCTCTTTGCAATTTCCTCTTCTGATCCACTGATAGGGAAAAGAACTCTTTATTGGTAAAGAAAAGCGCCTTATCCATAACAAGAACCGAGTTGGACTTTAAATCGACACCTGGGATAAGAAATTTCAATTTGAGAAGAGCAATTTTCAAGGATTGTTTTCCCTCGATAATTAAATTCTTCCCTTTGTTGATCTCTTGGCCCCTGGCACTTATTTGAGTTCTTTGTTCACTTATTTCAGCAGTTCTATCCCATTCAGTGATATGGGAACAACTCCCTAAAACTAGCGAGCTAAGAACGGTTATCAATAGGTAAAAACTTTTAAAGCACTTCATTCATTAATATCATTAAAATTAAAATCCAGCGTCATCAAGGGCCTCATTGGCCAACTGATCACATTTTTCATTTTGTGGGTGACCACTATGTCCTTTTACCCAAAAGTAATGAATCATAGAAAAGCCACTCACAACTTGATCGATTTCTTGCCACAATTCTACATTCTCAGGAGTCTTCTTATCGGCTTTCTTCCAACCTCTTTTCTTCCAGCCGGCCATCCATGATTTAAGGCCTTCAACCACATACTTGGAGTCGCTAACTAGGGCCACAGGTCCCTCTGTTCCGAGTTCATTTCTAATGAATCTTAGAGCTTCAATCGCACCTTGCAATTCCATGCGATTATTGGTGGTATTCATCTCTACACTACTGGCTTCGTAAACCACTAGCCCTTCAGAATCTTGAACTAAACTCCCCCAAGCTCCGGGTCCAGGATTTCCACGACAAGCTCCATCGGAAAAAGCATAGTAGTTATATTCTTTGCCCAAATCAGGTAGCGAAAAATCCGAACTCACGGTTGGACTTTTAGTAATCTCCGCATTTACCACCAACTCTTTCATTTGTTCAAAGGAAACACCTTGATAATTCACAAAGAGCTTCTCTAGGAAAGAGAGAGATTGTATGGCCTTCTTCTTCTGAGCTTGAGAAATTTTTAATTTATCATCTTGCGTCACAATAATATCTTTAGTTCATTGTTTTTGAGAGGTATACGCTTGAAATAAAACGTCATTTTTAAGAAATCACACTAGAATTCTTGCGCTAAATAATAGACTATAGGCTCCATTTTGAATAGAATTTTATGCTTTAACAATTTATTCTCGCGCTTTAGAACAGACATGTTCCAACTTTTCATGTCCAGAAAAAAGGATCTCTACTTTGGATACAGAATATTCAATTAAGGTTTATAAGCAATACTTTAACTTCGCTTCCTCTCACTTTCTCATTTTCAAAGATGGAACACGTGAGCCCTTACATGGACATAACTATAGAGTCCAGCTCAAGGGTGAAGCCTGTCAGTTAGAGGGAGATATGGTTTTTGATTTCTTAGATATCAAACCTATTGTGAGAGAAGTTTGTGACTCTCTAGATCACCGACTTCTTATCCCTGAAATGAATCCTATGCTTAATATTGAAAATAGAGATGGTTACTTTCATCTGACTCCACCAGATGGAAAGAAATTTATCATCCCCGAAGAAGATGTTCTCTTACTTCCTATTACTAATACCAGTGCAGAAAGACTGGCCATTTACTTGGCCAAAAGAATTCATCACTTAGTAAGGGAAAGATATAACTTTAATTTTCCAAAATTAGAGATCGAAGTCGAAGAAACTCCCGGTCAGTGTGCCGTTTATACCTATCAGTCTTAAAAGGATTTTATGAATTTTGTAAGTTTACGTTCAGGAATTAGTGTTGAAGGTACTGAGATTGAAGCCTTTAGAAGTGATAAAAAAGATACAAGCTATTGCTACCTAATGGCCGGTGTTCACGGCGACGAAGTAGAAGGTGTCTATGTGCTAAAAATGCTCTACGAATGGCTTCAAGAAGAAGATGTTAAGGATGTATCTTTCATTGTCGTTCCCATTTTAAATGTAGACGGCTATAGAGCGGGTAACCGTACCAATGCCCATGGAGTAGATCTCAATAGAAATCTTCCTTCCACAAATTGGGAAGCTGAAGTTAGAGAACCGAAATACAATCCAGGACCTGAAGCATTGAGTGAGCCAGAGAATCAATATCTCGATGGTCTCTTTGCGAAATACCCGCCTCATCTCATTTTAACTTTCCACTCTTGGAAGCCTATTCTTAATTACAATTCAGACTGTAAGGAAGTCGCAGAGTTTCTCGCCAAGTATAATGAATATCCAGTAGAAGGAGATATTGGTTATCCTACACCTGGAAGTCTAGGTAATTACGGTCCAGAAAAATATAATTCTCCTGTCCTTACCTTTGAATGTCCGACTTTAAGTGATGACAAAGATTTAAAGGCCATCTGGGAGGAAAACCAAGAAGGTCTTAAAAAGCTCCTTCATTCTGATCTAATTAAGAAGAAGTAAATCTTTAATCAACGAGTTCAATCCCAATAAAAAAGGCTTCCACTTGGAAGCCTTTTTTTATAACTCATCATTATATTTTTGAATTTTCTATCCGGCCTTGTTGAACTTAATAACCTCAACAGGACAAGCTTCTGCAGCTTCTTGAATTTTAAGACCATCGTTTAAAGGTGCATCAGGACGAATTAAACAAGTATCGTCAGTCACTTCAAAAACTTCAGGAAAAATCGCTTCACAAGCATTACAAACAATACAACCGGGATCAATCCAAACCTTACTTACTTCAAAGTTTTCTTGAGTCTCCCCACCAGATCCGCCAGCAGCAGCAAAATCCCCTGCAAACTCAGGATTAGTTGCAAGTTTAATCGTCTTCGAACTTTGAGGAAGAGGATCAGCAATGAATGATCTTTGAACTGTTTGATAAATAGGCTTAGGTGCTTTTCCAGGAAGTTTTTCTTCAATATCCTTAACCGTCTCAGTTGCTTCTGAAAGCATCTTTACAAACTTATGACCTTTGAAGCTAAAGTATTGGGAAACACTATCTTTAGTTGAGATAACTTCGACTTCAACAGTTGCATTATCAAGACCCTTAGCCTCGAGTAAGCGAACCATTCCATTACCCATATAGGCATCACGAGCAAAGTCAGAACCAGCTGCAGCGAACTCACGAGAAACTTCCACTTGAGTTGGAGAACCAAAAGGATTAAAGAGCCTTACTTTAACTTTATCAAATTTTGCAGGCTCGCGAGTAGCATTCCAAGAAAAGGAAAAGGCAAAACCTTCATTTCCAAATTCTGATTTTAAAAACTCAATACGCGGACGTGCGAAAAGAAAGTGTAGACCACCGGATAATAAACTAACGATTCCAACGGTTACAACCAATCCTATAGCGGCGATCGCGGCAACTGCCATAGCAATTAAAGTAGTGTTCACTATAACTCCTCATCCCTAAAATATCTTTCATTATTATATAGCATAACTAATATAAAAGATGCCTGATAAAAAGGCCAAACATTTCAAGAGCTTAACCGATAAAATTTATCATCTATGCTTTGCCTAAATTATGCTAAGAATCAATTAACTCTTTATTTAATCTTTCTTCGCTAAACCAAATAATAAAGTATCTATTTTAACTTCTAAACGATTGTCAGTAAGTAACTTAATCAAGCCTATTCCTAGCAAGTGAGAGCCATAATAAGCCCAAAATGGACCTTCCTTCCCTTGGTCACCCTCATTAATTCTTATTAGGGACCGACCTTGGAGAAGATCTAAAGCTTCTGAAAGATTAAAAGAAATGGTCTCTAAAGAAATAATATCGACAGGAGAGAGGGCATAGAAGTCCTCTCTGTCTATAAAATCATCGGGTAAGATCGTTTGCGAAATATTGAGATTGCCAATCTTTGAACGCTTCAAGGCCTTTAAATGTCCTGCCCCTCTTAAGTGAGGTAAAAGATCTTGCCACAGAGTTCGAATATAGGTTCCATTACTCACAGAACATTCAAATAGAACTTCATCTTTAATCGTCGTAGGGTTTTCTAGTAAATTTAACGAATAAATTTCTCTTTCGACTGCTTCTTTCTCAATGAAAATTCCCTCTCGAGCATAGTCATAGAGAGGTCTTCCCTCATGTTTAACAGCGCTAAAGTAAGGGGGTTTTTGCCAATACTTTCCTTCTAGAGTGCTGGAGGTATTTTCAATCTCTCGATAAATATTTGAGAGTTCCTTTTCACTTAGTTCTACCTTTTCAATAATCTCACCCTCACAATCACCAGTGAGAGTCTTAATCCCAATAACACCTAGAGCACAGTAGCTCTTAGGAAGTTGATCTTGGATCATCGACATGAGCTTCATCGCCTTACCCGTACCCACCAGAAGAATTCCCTCAGCGAAGGGATCAAGTGTTCCAAAGTGGCCGATTTTTAATTTTCTTCTGCCTTTTCCCTTTCCTAGGTGAGAAATAATCTTCTTTCTCACTTTGCGAATGACATCAAAAGAAGAAATCCCTGCAGGCTTAAATAAAGGAATGATAAAAGGGCGGTTATCAAAGGGAAGATCTTCGTTAAATAGAGGGAGATCAGGTAGTGCATTGATTAATTCGGATAATTCAATTGGGTCGTGAAACCTGGGCGAATCAGAGTGGTCATAGAGGCTGATCATGGGTTTAGAAACTCTTTCCCTCTTTGGCCTCTTTTTCAAGGAGCTCGTCAATCGCCTTTTCGCTCTCAAATTGCCCATCATAGAGAAGGGTGAGATCTGGCGTGTGACGAACATTGAGTACTTTGGCCAAATTCGATCTAAGTTTCCCATGAGCGCTATGAAGAGCTTTTTTAATATCCCCTCTTTTACCACTATCAAAGGTATCCCAATAAACTTTGGCCATACTAAAGTCATTAGATAGTTCAACATGAGTAAGGCTTACAAATTGAAGACGGGTATCGTTCATATCACGACGAAGAATCATATTAAGCTCATTGAGGATTCTCTCCTCAAACATGGCCTTTTTAGCATTCTTATCCATCTTTCCTTTGTTATTACCTTTACTCATGTTCTACCTAAATACTATGCGTGAGAGGAATCAGCTTCCTCTTTTTCTTTTCTACTTGCAGCAATGGCTTCTTCTTTGGCCACATCTTCAAGAGAGCGTTTCTTCTCTTCCATGATGTAAGCTTCAAAAAGATCTCCAACTTTAATATCGTTGTAACCTTCGAGACCAACACCACATTCGTAACCACTCTTAACTTCTTTAACATCATCTTTGAAGCGCTTAAGACTAGACATCTTACCGTCAAAGATAATTTTACCTTCGCGAAGAAGACGTACCTGACAACCAACCTGGATTGAGCCATCGATAACAACGGAACCTGCAATGACACCAATTTTTGGTACAGAGAAAGTTTCCTTAACTTCAGCACGACCGATATATTTCTCAGAGAACTCAGGATCAAGCATCCCTTCAAGAGCGAGAGTAACATCATCGATAAGTTTATAGATAATCGAATAAGTACGAATTTCGATCCCCTTATCTTCGGCCATTCGACGAGCAGAAGTTACAGGTCTCATATTAAATCCCATAATAATCGCATCAGAAGCATCAGCAAGCTGAACATCTGATTCGCTTATTGGACCAACTCCACCACTTATAAGTTTAACTTCAACTTCAGAGTTACCAAGGTTCTCAAGTGAGCCTTTAATGGCTTCAAAAGACCCCTGAACATCGGAGCGTACAATAATATTAAGAGTCTTCGTTTCCGTTCCTTCACCAGCAGCACTAGCAAAGAAATCTTCAAGGGAAACCGTTGACTTCTTAGGCATATTCTCAAGTTTTTTACGATCATCAATTCTATTTTGAACAATTTTCTTAGCTTCACGTTCATTTTTAACAACAGCTAATTCATCACCAGGTGATGGAGCTTCATTAAGTCCGAGAACTTGAACCGGAGTTGAAGGACCTGCAGACTTAAGCTCTTTACCAGTGGAGTCAACAAGACTTCTGGCACGACCATAAGACTCTCCTACAACAATGGAATCACCTTTTTTAAGAGTTCCTGTTTGTACGAGAAGAGTGGCCACAGGACCACGTCCTGGTTCAACCTTAGATTCTATAACTACACCATGGGCAGACCCTTTAGGCTCAGCTCTTAATTCAAGCATTTCGGCTTGAAGAGCAACAGCTTCTAAAAGATCATCTACACCATCTCCATTTAAAGCCGAGATTGGAACCATCTGCGTGTCCCCACCCCATTCTTCCGGAGTTATATGAAATTCAGTTAACTCATTCTTAACACGATCTGGGTTAGCAGAGTCCTTATCCATTTTGTTGATCGCAACAATAAGAGGGACTCCTGCTTCTTGAACAAAGCGAACACTTTCACGAGTCTGAGGCATAACACCATCATCGGCAGCAACTACAAGGATCACTACGTCAGTAATATTGGCACCACGTTGTCTCATATTAGCGAAAGCAGCGTGACCAGGAGTATCCAAGAAGGTCAGTTTCTTACCACTTTCAGTTTTAACTGAGTAAGCACCAATATGTTGAGTAATCCCTCCAGCTTCACCAGAGGCTACTTTTGCGTTACGAATATAATCGAGAAGTGTTGTTTTACCATGATCAACGTGTCCCATAATAGTAATAATAGGGTTACGTAAGGGTAGTTTCTCTTTATCTTCAGCAGAGAGCTTCTCTTTCCCAATCACTTCATCTTCATTAAATGAAATATCTTCTACACGATAGTCATAAAGATTCGCGATTTCAGAGGCAAGCTTTATACCAATATAGTCTTCACCTTTAATAAGAAGGTTAAGATCTAAGGCCTTATCAATCATCTCTTTAAGTTTAATACTTAATTTCTTAGCAAGATCTTTAGCCGTTGCTCCACCATGAAGTTTTACAACTCTTTTTGATTCTTTAACCTCAGTAATCTCTGTGTCTTTAGTAGGACCAGAGTAGCTCTTCTTACGCTTAACCTGAGTATAGATTGGACGTCCAGTACCACTTAGGGCCGCATAACTCTTGAGTTCAGAGTCTGCACGGGCCTGATTAAGCGTCTGTGACTTAGATGCAGACTTCTTACCTGACATCATAGAGGCAAGACCACCTAAGCGCTTTTTGCTATCCTTTTCTTTCTTACCATCTTCTGAATCATCGGAAGAGCTAGAACTTTGCTCTCCATCAGAAGAATCTGAAGAAGCTTCTTTCTTCTCTGGAATGAACACAGGTGTGAAGGTATGAACTTTTTCTTTGTAAAGTTCGGGTTCATCATCTTTTTTCTGTGACGAACTTTTGGAATCATCTGATTCAGCAGTTTTTGCTGCTACTTCAGAGCTGGAAGATTCATCTTGTGAGTCCTCAGCTTCTTCCTCGGGTCGAGAAACAACTCTTAAACCAAAGGCCTCTTTTAAAGATTCTGACTTATTTTCAGCAGCTTCTTCTTTAGGACCTTCCGACTTAGCGTCTTTCTTCACAATACGTGTCTTAGGTGTTGCTTTTGGCTTTTCTTCTTCGACAACAGCTTCACTGGCCACAACTTCAGGAGTCGTGTCCTCTTCTGCCATCTCAGCATCACCTTTCTTACGGATAACCGTTTTCTTTTTGGTAACAACGGCCTTTTTCTTTGTCGTCTTCTTCTTTGTCGTCGTTGCAGACTTTTTAACAACTTTCTTTTTCTTTGTTGTTTTCTTCTTCGTCTTAGGCGCCGACTTCTCTTCAACTGGAGCACCAAATTTGGCCATCACTTTTTCAACATCAGCGTCGTCAAGTGAAGCCATATGGTTTCTGACGTTAAAGCCTTCATCCTTAAGCTTTTCTACCAGATCAATGGCTCCCATATCGAGTTCTTTTGCTATTTCAAAAATCTTCTTAGGCATTGTTACCTCATATTACTTACGATTATCGTAAAGTTATTTTAATTTAAATGCTGCTAATTCTTCTCTTAGTCTTCTTTCTGCATCACTAAACTTATCAGCACCTTCTTCATCAGTGTGCTCACCGTCACCTGCGAGAATTCCAACATACTGTGGAGTCGCAGAAGCAGAAACAAGCTCTTCTTCTTCTTCAGGCTGTAGATTGATTTCACCTGCATCAATGGCCTTCATTGTATTATCGATAATAGATTGAGCTTCAGACTCTTCTACTTCGAGAAGACCAACTAAAGTTTCTACATCCATTACAGTTAAGTCACCCAGAGCTGTAACCCCACCTTGAACAAGAACTTGAGCTCTTGCATCCGTGATACCATCAATTTGAAGTAAGTTCTCAACTGACTTTTGAATTTTCTCTTGGAGTTTAGACTTAGAAATAATATTAACTTTATATCCAGAAAGCATTGCTGCAAGTCTAACGTTTTGACCACGACGACCAATAGCAAGACTTAGTTGATCTTCTTCAACAACAACATCCAACTGCTTTTCTTCATGATCAATCATGATATTTCCAATTTCAGCTGGAGCAAGAGCAGCTCTCGCGAATGTATCAAGATCATCTGACCATTTTACAATATCTATTTTCTCACCTTGAAGCTCATTGACAACATTCTGTACACGAGAACCTTTCATTCCCACACAAGCTCCTACTGGATCAATATCTTTATCAGCAGAAATAACAGCAATCTTAGCTCTTTGCCCAGGCTCACGAGCAGCAGACTTAATTACAATCGTTCCATCTTGAATTTCAGGAACTTCTACTTCAAAAAGTTTCACAAGAAACATAGGAGAAGTACGAGAAAGTCTGATTTCTGGCCCACGGTTAGTCATAACCACATCAGATAAGAAAGCTTGAATTCTATCACCCGTTTTGAATGACTCTCCAGGAATCACTTCCCTTCTTGAAAGAACAGCATCCGCTTTTCCAAGATCAACAATAATATTTCCTCTTTCATAGCGACGAGCGATACCCGTAATCAATTCTCCAACCTTGTCTTTATATTCAGCAAAAAGAATCTCTCTTTCCGCATCACGTACTTTTTGGAAAATAATTTGACGAGCTGTTTGCACATCAACACGTGTAAAATTAGGATTCTCGATTCTGATACCAAGTTGATCACCAATCTCTGCTTCCTCATCTAATTCATGAGCTTCTTTTAGATTAATTTCAACAATAGAGTCACGAACTTCATCAACTACATTCTTGTATTGATAAATTTCAATCGAATCTTCTTCTGGATTGTAACGAGTCTCGTACTCCCCTTGAATTCCATACTTCTTTCTGGCCGTAACAAGAAAGGCTTGCTCAACTGCCTTGATCACAATATCTCTATCGATACCACGATCTTTACCAAGGGCTTCAATCACTCTACCAATTTCAGAAAAGTTCATATTTCCTCACTTTTATATAATAACTATCCATTTTCTTTTATATCTTCCCAGGCCGGTTCTACATTGGCCTTCTTAATATCTTCTACTTTGATGGCCACTTTTATTGAGCTCTCGAGTTCAGGAGAAATAATAATTTGCTCTTCTCCCTCATTGAATTCAATAAGGTAACCAATAACCTTTTTCTGACCCATCCACTTCTTTAGAGCTTTAGAGTCACCTGTTGCAAGAATCATGGAGTCATCAATTTTAGGAGTAAGAGAAAAAGAAATTCTTTCTCCTACGAGTTCACCAAATTGACGAGCTTCAAAGATATCGCGATAAACACCTGGACTTGAAACTTCTAAAGTTAGCTCACTTGGCATCCACTCTTCCTCTTCTACAAAAGGAGTCATGGCCCTATCAATGAGAACACAATCTTCAAGAACAGCTGTCTTCGTTTCAGGATTTTCAATATAGAGGCACAATAGTTGTTGACCAGGACGGTAGTCCAAACCATAGAGAGAAAGTCCATGCTCTTTTACCAGCTGGGAACATAATTCAAAGAATCGCTTTTCCATTCCTTGACGTTCTTTAACTAATTGCAAATACAACCCCTATAAAAAAAAAGGGCGGAAATTAAAAAAATCCACCCTACTTAAAATCGAGTATTTATGTCATTGAGACATTGTATTTTTATCAAAAACTTCGCCAAAGTGCAATGTATATTCAATCAAATAAATTATGATTTATAACGCCAGTCATTATATGAGCATCCTTACCGTCACTATAGAAAGACTTGACTCGATGCACCTTATCTAGACCCACCCGCTCATAAAGTCGAATGGCCACATCATTATCCACTTCAACTTCTAAATAAATATTGAGGATTCCTTGGCGCACTAGCTCATTATAGGCGTGTTTCATTAAGGATAAAGAGAGTGACTTTCCTCGATAATCTGGATGAATCATTATCTTATACAGATGAAATTGTTGAAGAAAAGGATCATTTACACCAAAAATAAAACCGATCACTCGATCTAGGTCATCACTGATGCCCCTTATAAACAAGTCTTCTTTCCTTGTAGCCGCAAATTTAGCGAGCTCACCCTTCTTCCATGGCCTTGGAAAGTAAGTGAAATCGAGCTGCTCACATTGCTCTAAGAGTTTAGGATTGGCCAAAATTCTCTTTTGGGAAATGATATTATATTTTGTATTCATTTATAGAAGTAGCTCTGACATGGGGATATTATTCAGCGTTTTGATCTTGATCATGATTAACTGGCCCTCGACTTAGCTTCTCCAGAAGTTTCTTACTTAAGCGAGAAGGTCTTATTCTCAAGAGTTCATGGGAATGTTGAATATTCAAGCTTTTCACAAATTCATCTAAAGAAAGTTCTAAATTCTTTGAGCTAGAAAAACGCTGCCTTAAATAAATCTCAGAAATGAATAAAGATTTCTCATCTGAACTTAACTCTGCCCATTTTAAACGAGCACAATCCCTAGATAGTTTCACTAAGTCGCGATCATCAAGACGAGTATAAGAAGAGCTGATAGAAGAGAGTTTCAATTTCTCAATCAGAATAAAAGCTTTCAATTGATCAGGTAAGGCTTGAACTTGAGAAGCTTTTGCCCAGCTCTCAGAAACTAAGGGCCCCGGAGAAGCCATTAAAAATTTTTCTATATAAGAATTTTTGTGGATACAACTTAAGGCCTTAAAGGAAACTTGGAGATCTTCAATATCTTTGAGGAAATAGACTTGCCCTCCTAAACGGACAAGGGCCATATCTTTTAAACTTGGTAATTCGTCCTCAGTTTTGCTTTTATCAACTTCCTCAGTTGGCTGGGCCATAACTTCAAACCCAATAGAAATGAAGCTCATTGATAAAAGTAATAATAGGAAAATTCTTTTCATAAAGCCATTATACTGAGCTTTATTCATTTTCCTATCTTTTATTAAACTGGAGAACTTAACTCGATATTACCAATAGACCTAGGTTGGTCATTTCGGCTTTCCATGTGAAAGCGAATATTGGCCTGAGGATTAAATGTATAACCATCCTTACCACGTATAATATACTTTCTCTTATCTCCACGATCATTCTTAGGCTCAATAAGCTTTCTTAAACGACTAACTGAAGTATAGATTAATTTATCGTGAATAAGAGGATTGTATTCATCCTTCCAAATTTGTTGAGCGAGCTCTTCTTTATCGTAGTAGCTACCAGGGTTTCTGGCCAAGAGAAAAAGAATCTCAAGAAGAACAAAACGATGTTTAAAATCAATTGTTCCTAAAGATCTTTCTTTCACTTTTCTATTGGTCCGATCGAGATAGAGATCGACTGAATTATCATTAACATCAGCAATCTCATTTTCAATAAGCTCACTTAGTCTTCTAAAAGTTGAGCCATCATTAGATTCTAAGGCCAGCATAAAGTAAGCCAATGCCTTTTCGTAATTACCTGAGCGCTTATAAACAATTCCCTTACCTAGAAGTACGTACCCATATAAGTTCCAACACTTCTTATCCTGTAAGGCCTTGTTGGCCAAAGTAAAATGCTCAAGAGCTTTGTCATACATTTCCATTTCTGTAAAAACCTTAGCAGAAAAAAGAAACATCGCTCCTGAGAGATAGTATTTTTTGATGATTTTTAAAAGCTGGTTGAGCTGATTTAAGTAATCTAAAGATTTTTCAAAATTCTTTAGATTGTAACCATTCTGGGCCAAGGCCAAGAGAGTTTTTGCCAAAAGCTCTGGTTCATTTTCTTCTTTAGATTTCTTATAAGCAAATTCGTAATTTTGGCGAGCAAGATCAAAGTCTCCTTTATAAGTGTTGATTAGCCCAACATTATAAAAGTACTCTGCATTTAAACTTCCTAAAGTTTCAGAAGCTGCTTCAACAATAGACTCTGCTTCTTTAATATAGGTATTCGCTTTATCATCTTCCAATTTCTCAGAGGCTATTCGAATAAGAAAACCTAAGATTTTTAATATTGAAAAAGTATCCTGAGGTCTTTCAGCACATTGATAGGCTTTAACAAAGTTCTTCTCTGCTTGGACAAGATCAGACTTATCGTAAAAAAGTTTTCCTAATTGATAGAAAGAACGCCCAATATCTTTTTTATTAAGCTTATCTTCAGGAATCTCTAAATCATCATTGGCCAAGTAGCCTAGGGATGCCCAATCGAGATCATCTGATTGACTTGCATTTGGGTTCATTGTTTCATTCATTTTAAATATCCTTTGTCCAATAAAGAATCTTTTATTTTACCTTTCAAACCAAGTTGGCAAATATCTGATTTCAGGTAATACCCTAGTGTCATACCATGTCAAATCAGAATTGGTCAAAGATCTATAAAGAATGTGTAAAAAATAGCCACAAAAAACTATATAGGACGTTGATTTCACGCTAAAGTATTGATAATGTATTGTGCCGATTTTCACGAAATTTCGATAACTTGGAGCCTAGCGCTATGGCGAACTACGATTTAGATACTATCCGACACTCTTCTGCTCACTTAATGGCCCAGGCCATTAATCGACTTTGGCCAGAGGCCAATGTTCAATTTGGTGTAGGTCCGGTTATCGATACCGGCTTTTATTACGATGTTGAAATGGAACATCGACTCACTGAGGATGATCTAAAGAATATTGAAGCTGAGATGAAAAAAATCATCAAAGAAAAGCTTCCTATTGAAAGAAAAGTCATGAAAAGAGACGAAGCCGTAGACTTCTTCGATAATATGGGACAAACCCTAAAGGTAGAGTTGATTAAAGATATTCCTGCCGATGAAGAAATCAGCTGCTATCAACAAGGTGAATTTATTGATCTTTGTCGTGGTCCTCACGTTGAAAATACTCGTGAACTCCCTCCTTCTTTCAAGCTTCTTCATGTAGCAGGTGCTTATTGGCGAGGGGATGAAAAAAGGCAAATGCTTCAAAGAGTATATGCCGCCTCTTTCAAAGATAAGAAGGAACTTAAAGAATACCTTCACAACTTAGAAGAAGCGAAGAAGAGAGACCATAGAAAATTAGGTAAAGAACTTGAACTCTTCCATTTTGAGGATGTTGCCCCAGGCTCACCCTTCTTCATGCCCAAAGGAACAATCATCTATAACGAACTCGTAGAGTTTATGAGAAGAGTTTATAGAAAGTTTGATTATCAAGAGGTCATTACCCCTCAAATTCTAGACTCAGACCTATGGCATACTTCAGGTCACTATGATCATTATAAAGAAAATATGTATTTCTCAAAAATTGATGAAAGAGAATACGCGGTAAAACCCATGAACTGTCCCTGTCACATGCTCATGTTCAAACATTATAAATATAGTTACAGAGACCTTCCCATGCGTTACGCAGACTTCGGAAGACTTCACCGCTATGAAAAGGCCGGAGCAGTATCGGGTCTAACAAGAGTAAGAACCTTCTGCCAAGACGATGCCCATATCTTCCTTGAGCTCGATGATATTCAAAAAGAAATCCAAAAGCTCATGGAAATGTTCTTTGTTTGTTACAAGCATTTTGGCTTTAAGAATATAAAGGTAAACCTATCAACCCGACCTGAGAAGAAAGCGGGTGATGATGAAACTTGGGATAAAGCTGAAAATGCTCTAACAGAAGCTTTAAAACAAAGTGGCCATGAATTCTTCATCAAAGAAGGAGATGGTGCATTTTACGGTCCTAAAATCGATGTAGAGATCGCTGATGCGCTTAATCGTTATTATCAATTAGGAACTATCCAACTTGACTTTCAATTACCTGAACGTTTTGGCCTCAAATATGTCAATCGCGAAGGAAATGAGTCACAACCCGTTGTTATTCACAGGGCCCTTTTGGGAAGTTTAGAAAGATTCATTGGAGTCTATATAGAGCACGTTGCGGGAGCTTTCCCGTTCTGGCTTGCTCCTGAGCAAGTGGTAATTGTTCCAGTAAAAAATGATAACCATTTAGAATTTGCGACTCAATTAAAGAATGAATTAAAAGATCTTGGCTTCAGAGTCCGCTTAGACGATAGAAATGAGTCCATGGGTTATAAGACTCGCCAAACTCAAAAAGCAAAAGTACCTTTCATGCTCGTTATTGGGGACAAAGAGATCGAAAACCAAAGTGTCTCCATTCGTTCCTATGGTGCAAAATTCAGTACCTCCATCAGTATTGAAGAAATGAAAGAAAAATTTCTTGAATTGGCCAAAGAAAAAGTTCCAGTTGAGCTTAGATAAATAAAAAAATTAGGACCACTTTTTAAGAGAAAATCTTTTACAAAGTGGTCCTCACTCCTTACGACGAAGATTCACTAAAGTCTGACTTTTTCCATCAACGAACCTTAATATCCCTTAAACACTATTAGCTCTTTTCCTATTCTATAGTTAAAATAGAACAAATATATTTAAGGAAGATTGCTATGCCTAAGAAAAATATTCTTCTCATCTGTGGTGGTGGAGGAACAGAACATGAAATATCCATTATATCGGCTAAATATTTTTTGGATCAATTAAGACAAATAGAAGAGCTTACTCCTCACTACCTTTGCATCGAAAAAGACGGCCGCAGGACCAATCTAGAAGGGCAAGACTGTGAATTGCGAAAAGCAGGTGAAATATTCAATCGGGAAACAAAAGAAACAATCACACTCGATTATGCGATTCCATGCATCCATGGGCCACCTGGAGAAAATGGTCAAATCCAATCCGTCTTTGAACTCATGGGTCTTCCCTATTTAGGAGCAGGCTCAGAGGCAAGTATCCATTGCTTTAATAAAGTCACAACCAAGCTATGGCTCTCTGCTCTAGGTATTGCAAATAGCCCTTCCCTATTTTGCTATGAAAATACAGCTGAAGAAAGAGAGAGAATTGAGCAATTTTTCAAAGAGGCCAACGAAGATATCTTCATAAAAGCATCCAACCAAGGCTCCAGTGTAGGCTGTTACCACGTAACCAAAGTTGATCAGATTGATGATATCTTATCCAAGGCCTTAAGTTATTCTTCCTACGCGCTAGTAGAAAAAACAATGAAGGCCAGAGAACTTGAAGTTTCCGTTTTTGAATTTAAAGGAGAGATTATAGGGACATTTCCTGGAGAAATAAGCTGTCCTAGTCAATTCTATAGCTACGAAGAAAAGTATAGTTCGTCAGGTAAAACAAAGACCTTAGTTGAGGCTCCTGGTCTGAGTAAGGAAATAAAAGAGAAGATACAAGAAATGGCGATAAAAGCCTTTAAAGGTCTTAACTTAAAAGACTTAGCCCGTATAGATTTCTTTCTTACAGAGAATAATGAAATATATATTAACGAAATAAATACTTTTCCAGGACATACCCCGATCTCAATGTTCCCCATGATGATGGAAAACCATGGAATTAAATATGGGGACTTCTTAAAAGATAGAATTTTAACTAGCATTAAATAATTTACAAAGGCCCCAATATGACAAAGAAAATAATAAATAAGAACGATGAAAGTCACGCTAGCTCTATACTTAAAAAATTCTATGATGAGGGTTTGATTCCAGCAGAGAAGAAACCCTACCTTACAAAATTATCTTTTGGGGAAGGTCCATATCTCGCTGTTGAAAGCGACCAAGGAGAAGCTCACTATCTCTTAGATGCAGCTTCTCAAATTGCAACCCTTGGACATGGTTTTAATCCTTCAACTTTCTTTGGTACTTCACACCATAAAGCCGCTTGGACAAATAATCCTTATGATTCAAGCTTTCTTGAACTCTTAGATTCATATCGACATTTCTTTGAAAGAAAACTTAAACGACAGAAAATAGAAATCAATATTACTAATTCAGGAGCCGAGGCCAATGAGTTAGCGATTGGACTCGCTTATGCCCAAAGGGCCCATAAAAAGGCCAATAAAATAATGGCCTTTGAAGGTTCCTTTCATGGAAGGATGCTCCTTTCCCTATATTCAACTTGGAACCCAGTAAAAAGAGAGCCTTTTCAATGGCAGGGCCATGAAACAACTTTTGTAAAATATCCAGAAATTAACGATGATCAAATAAGACGTGAATTTCCTGATCATTGGCTTAGCTACTGGGAAAGCGGAGATTTTCTTGATCCTACAGCAAAGCCTCAGCAAAGCTGGTTAGATAATAGCCTAGATAAAGAACTCAAAGAGGAAGTAAAATCACTATGGGCCATACGTGATGAATTTTTAAAAGGAGAAATCTTTACTCTACTGATTGAGCCTATGCAGTGTGAAGGTGGAGATCGTTACAGTTCTGATCGATTCCACACGGCCTTATTACTTATGGCCAAACAATTTGGAGTAAAGGTTATTTACGACGAAGTTCAAACAGGATTTCATCTGGGTAGAGAATTCTTTTGGCATCAACAATTTGAATTAAAAGATTCTAAAAATAAACAAATAGCTCCAGACTATATTGTTTGTGCAAAAAAAGCTCAAGTGGGTCTCGTCATCTTTGATAGAACGAACAATCCACCACAACTGAATTACTCAGAACAACAATTTCAAGTGGCTTCGGTAATTAGAGGTTATATTCATGCTCTAGGTCTTGATCAACTTCAAGCAAATATATTAGAAAAAGAAGAAATTGCCCGAAAAGAGCTACACAAACTGACTAAGGATTACGATCAATATATTTCTCGTCCAAGGGCCATGGGACTTTGTTTTGCGTTTGAAGTAAATGATCAAGAAAAAGTAAATGAATTCATTAAATTAAGATTTGAACACGGTCTACTCTTCTATCCAGCCGGGGCAAAAACTTTAAGATTTAGACTAAATACGGCCTTTAGCGCAGAAGACATTCAATTCCTCTTTAATCAATTAAGAAATATCATTAAGAGAATTTATCAAAATGAAAAAGTAGAACTTCCCACACTAAAAGTAGGATCTGCTAAAGAAACATATAATGGATGGTCCAAGTGGCATGAACAAATGGTCGCGATGAAGACCGAGCACTCTTCCATTCAAGCACAAGACTTTATTAAAACGGAACTAGATAGTTTTTCCAAGAAGTTTGGAACCAACTTAAAACTCATTCAAATCAATGCTCAAAATTTTGAACAGTATAAATCGAAAATAATTGATATTGAAAAAGCTTCTTATGAACCAACACGACAAACAGATATCAGCTACTTTAAAAAAACAGCTCATGATAAGAATTCTGTTTGCCTTGGAATACAAAAAGATGATGAATTAGCTGCCATAGCCTTTGCAGGTCCCATAGAGCTCTACCCCTATGAGAGAGGATTGAGAAGTGATCCTGATTTTGGAAAAGAGAACTCCCTCTACATGATAGATACAACTGTACTTCCTACCGTTCAAGGAATGAGTATCGGAAAGTTTCTAAAATATTCTCTTACGTTAATAGCGATGGAAGGTAAGTATCAATTTATCAAAGGTAGAAACCGAGACCGGCTCGCCTCTCATATGTTACTTATAAATCTATCTTTAGGTGCATACGAACAATTTTTTATCAAAGAGGATTATCCAGATCATGCTCCTTTTCGAGATGTTCTCTATTACAAGCAAGAACTCAAATGGAATACTGAAGAAAAAGGTACACTTAGTAATCGCATAAATGGAAATTTAACGACTAAAGATTTAAATTTTGAATTCATTCAAGAACAGATTCCTCAATTGGTAAATAAGGTTTGCCTCTCTAACTTTGTAGGCCATCAATTTCTTAATGAACTCGATCAGATATCCAACCAGTTCCCAAAAGAAATGCGTCACCTTTACACGACCTCTGGTCAATCTGAGTGTGTAGACAAGATTATAAAATCTATTCTATTTAAAGACCCTACAAGTTTCGCAAAAGAGTCTTACTTCTTATCATTTGAAGGACATCTCTTTGGTAAAGGTAGTAATTTTTCTCGCTCCCTTTCCCAACATCACTTTACAAGTGAAGACGAACTCTACTTTCCAGTTCAACATCTTCCCCATCCTGATGATAAAAACTACAAGACCATTCTCAAAAACTTGGAAACCCATCTTAAAAATTCTCATCTAAAAGGAATCTGGATTGAGCCCGTCAGGCAAATGGACCAAGAAGGTGTCCCTCTTGAGTTCTTGCGTGAATTAAAAAAGAAAGCTCAAGAATACAAGATACCACTTATCTATAATGAATCAGCATCCCAGCAATTTCATTTTAGTGAAAATCACTACTTCATATCGAATGATGAGGACCTTACTCCTGATATGACCATGGTATTTCTTGGTGGACAAATGGGACTGTGCTTTTTGAAAGATGAATATTATATTTCTAAACCCTTAATGATGATATCAACATGGGATGGAGATCAATTTGCCCTGACACAGTATATGAAATCAATGAATATACTTCTTGAAAATAAGAATGAAATTCTTGGCAAAAGAAAGGAATTTAAGTCAAAGATTAAAGGAAGATCCCATGGCCTTCTGACACCTCCTCTCTCGTATTCCTTAATGGAAAAACTTAGTACTTTTCAAAGTTGTTTCAAACTAGACCCAAGTGATAGTGAAATCAGGGAATTTTTAAAATAAAAGGTAAAATATGTCCAAGACAACAGATTGTAATTTCCCCCACATTCAGTATGAGCTAAATAAATCCCCAGTTATATGGGGAAAGGCTCATGGTGAAGAATTTCGTCAAGAAATCAAAGAGCTCTCCCAAATTAGAAGAGACTTAATGATACAAAAAAATCCAGCTCTTAAAAGTCATCTTGATGAGCTGGCTCAATTACAGGCCCAACATACTCAAGTGAACTATCCTGAACTATACAAAGAATTAGAAGGAATTATTAAAGGCTCAGATAGTAGCCTAACTGATATTATCATTCTTAATAATTATACTGACTTTAGAGATATCAATTTAACTGACCAGGGCTGTACAAGTGTTGGCCTAAAAAAAGAAGAGAATATAAGTGGTCAAACATGGGATATGCACTCTTCAGCTAAGAATTACGTCTGCACTATAGAACTTCCAGGTCAATGGATAGTGTACTCACTTGTGGGCTGCTTGGGAATGATGGGGGCCAATAAACACTCTCTTTTTATAGGAGTCAATAATATCAACACGCAAAAGGCCAAAGCCGGAGTGATATGGCCAGCGATGGTTAGAAAAATATTACAAGCAGGTCAAATACATGAGGCCAAAGATTCTCTTCTTAATGCTTCACCAACATCTGGTCATAACTACATCCTCTCCAATGGTAAAACTTGGGAAAATTGGGAAATATCACCCCAGTTTCAGCAGCGCAGTCATAAAATTGATGAAGAGGAAGAAAATAAAGCGATATTTCATACAAATCATTGTTTAAATGAAGAAGCAAAGAAACAAGAAGAGGCCATATCACGAAATTCTACTTCTTTTGATCGCTATAAAGTAATGGAAGAAAAGATCGACTCCCTAGTCAATGGACAAAACCTCATCGATGCTCTCCAAAGTCATGACAACTATCCTAAGAGCTTATGCGGACACTACCAAAGTGGAGCTCAAGACCCTTCTATAACTTGTGGCGGTGGGGTTTTCAATCACCAAACAAAAGAATTCTTTGTTTGGAGAGGCTGCAAGCTAGAAGACAGTAACTATTGTGAACGAACTCATAAGCTCTAATTTATAGTTTATAGCTTATAGGAAGATAAGCTGAGGTACTAAAAATGGAATTACCTTATTTTATTACGTGGTCCAAACAAAAAGCTCCTACAACCTTAGAGCTTAGCAAAAACTCACCTCACGCCTTTCATATCGTTGAAGGATCAACTTATCGTCCTCATCTCAAAAAGATAGTCGATCTTTCCTCTATGAGTTATCAGGCCAGCTTTGGACTTCGAAATAAAATGATTACGGAGGCCATAAAAAAGCAGATGAGTTTATTCTCTATTGCACTCCCCAAACATACTTTTGACCTCAAAAAAGAAGTCTCACTTCGACTCATTGAAAAGGCTAAACGATATTCTCCTCAAACAGGGAAATTAAGCAAAGACTACAAATGCTTCTATACCCTAAGTGGCAGCGAGGGGATAGAGAATGCTTTAAAAATGGCAAGACAGTTAACGGGTAAAAATATTATATTGGCCCGTAAAAAGTCCTATCACGGTGCCACAATGGGGGCGCTAAGTGTTACTGGAGACTGGCGAAATGATGAACATTTACTTCCAAGACAATGGACAGTAAGAATTCCTGGCCCAGAAGAAGATCCAAAAGGCGAAGGTATAGAAAGAATTATCCTTAAACACGGATCTAATAAAATAGCTGCATTCTGTCTTGAAACGATTACAGGTGGAAATGGTGTCTATATCCCCCACCCTCTCTATTATAAAAAGATACAATCCTTAGCTAATAAATATAAAATTAAAATAATTATGGATGAAGTCGTCTGTGCAGTTTATAGAACGGGACCATTCTTTGGTATTGATCACTATCCCTTTCTTAAACCAGACTTTATTGTATGTGCTAAAGCAATTAGCGGAGGCTTTTTTCCAATTGGATGTGTTCTCGTTTGTAACAAACTCTCCAAAAGATATGATGATAAAATTCTTTCCTGTGGTCTTACTCACTATGCCCACCCATTAGGCCTTAGTGCTATAAAAGCGACTTTAGATCTAACCGAACAAAGGTCGTTTCAAAAACATGCGGATGAAATCCTCATGATCCTTACCGAGTTCGCTAGAGATCTTTCTTTCAGAGGGTTTAAAGTTCGTCATATTGGACATCTAATGGCCATTGAGATCCAAGATAAACTAACCATTGAGTCCTTAATCGAAAATGGAATCTATGCCTCTATTATTCGAGAGAATTTAATTCTAGCTCCCCATTTAAATACACCCATAAGACTTCTCAAGTCTTCATTAAAAACGTTAAACAAACTTCTATCTAAGTAGGTAAAGCAATAGGTAATATTATGAAATCAAAAGTTTTCTCAAATGCACAGGATGCTCTCTTTGATATCAAATCCGGTTCCACAATTATGTCTGGTGGATTTGGCCTTTGTGGAATTCCTGAAAATTCAATACATGCACTTGCCAAGATGAATATCAATGATCTCACTGTTATCTCCAATAATATTGGAAATAGCGGCAGAGGATTAGTTGAAATTCTTATTCAAGATAAAATATCTAAAGCAATCTGTTCCTATGTCGGAGGGAATCCAGACCTAGAAAAGAGAATGATGAACAAGGAGATTGAAGTCGAACTTGTCCCCCAAGGAACATTTTCTGAACGGATTAGAGCAGCAGGTATGGGAATAAGAGCTTTCTACACTCCAACGGGCTATGGAACCCTAGTGGCCGAAGGTAAAGAAGTAAAAGACTTTGACCGTCCCTGTATTTTAGAAACAGCACTTGAAGCAGACTTTGCCATTATAAAGGCTCAAAAAGGAGATTCTTTTGGGAATCTTTGGTTTAAAGAAACAGCACGAAATTTTTCTCCTTTAATGGCGATGGCAGCAAAAACAGCAATCGTAGAAGTTGAAGAACTTGTTGAGTATGGAGAAATAGAACCTGAAAATATTCATTTACCGGGAATTTTTGTTCAACGAATCTACCAAGGACAAAATTACGCCAATGATATTGAATTTTTAAAAACAAATGAATCGTAAATACAATTACGAAAAGGCTTAAAATATGAGTTGGACTAAAGATGAAATGGCCAAATATGTTGCAACCCTTCTTGAAAAGGGCTCCAGTGTAAACTTAGGAATAGGACTTCCCTCACTCGTTGCTGAGAATATTGATCCTTCAAAAGAGATCATGATTCATTCCGAAAATGGTGTACTTGGAGTTTCTGGGAGACCTTCAAAAAAGGATGTCTCTCCGACACTTATAAATGCAGGAAAAGAAACAATAAGTATTAATCAAGCTGCCTCCTATTTCGATTCATCATTAAGCTTCGGAATGATAAGAGGTGGACATATCGATTACTGTATTCTTGGTGCTATGGAAGTAGATTGCGAAAGAAACTTAGCGAACTGGATGATCCCAGGAAAGAAAGTTACAGGAATGGGAGGTGCTATGGACTTAGTTAATGGTGCTAAAAAAATCTTCATTATGATGACCCATTTTAATAAACATGGAGAAGTAAAACTCTTAAAGAAAACATCACTCCCCTTAACAGGAAAAAATGTTGTCGATGATGTCATTACAGAACTTGGACACTTTAGACCTAATGGAAAAACTTTTGAAATTATTAAATTGGCTTCTGGAGTTAGGGAGGAGGATTGTAAACTTCCCTAAAATGAAATAAAAAAGGGGCCCCCTGCAAAGGAACTTCTTTTCTAGTAAACCGCTAGAATCATTCGGCTTTTTGGGAGTGTTTTGCAATTGCACACCAGTTGCACACCACTACACTCCCTTTTCAAAAATGGAAACTACATTTTGCATCTTGCGTTTAGCATAGTGTTTTTCCATCGTCCGTAAATTACCACCATACAATTCATTCAACTCTTGCATTGAGTGACCTTTCTCAAGCAAGATACTCAGAGTTGAACTTCTCGTACCTCTATGTAAATCAACTTTTTTGTTTAGTTGTTTCTTTTCAATTAAATCATCTACTGATCTTGTCCATGCGCTCCATAGAACATTCTTACCAAGATAGTTTCCACCACGACCTTGAAAAACAAGATCCTCACCGCTAAGACTTGGAGTCATTTCGATTAACATTTCTCTTAAACCTGGGAAGAAAGGATAAATTAACTTGGCCTCTGGTGACGATTTTAGGCCGTCTAGCTCTTGAGTCCTAGCTAACCCCTTACCTTCTGAAATATGACGGCTAAAAGAGATTGTCTCGTATTTAAAATTGATATCTTTCCACCTTAAGCATCTTATCTCTGACTGCCTTGCGACATAGTGAGTAAGCATAAGAATAGCGATTTGATGGGATCTCTTCTTAATATTTCCTATGACCAGATTTCTTTCGGCCTCTGTATAGAAATCCTCAACCTTAAAAGTCTTTTGCCTTTGAAGCTTTGGAAGTGGCGGAACTGCTTGAATCAAAGTGTTTACAGCTGCAAAATTCAGTATTGCTCTAAGCTCTTTGATAATTTCATTATACATTGAGTCGGAAACAACTGCGTTCATTAGATATCTTTCAACTAATGAGTGATTGATTTGTTTCACATTACATTTCCCAAAAATGGGGATAACTTGGTTTTTTAAAATACCTAGTTTTTTGGCAAGCCCACCTGGGGTTATTTGTTCTTTCTTGAGTCGTTTGTACTGATACTTAACATACTCTTGAGAAAGAAACTCGATTACAAAGATTTTCCTTTCGCTCTCTGTTCCAATTTCTCTTGGATCAAAATTAAGGCCTTCTTTTTTTAGCTTGTTTTCAATAAATGATTTGTAATTCTTGGCCTTGGTTAAAGTATCTAATCTTTCCCCAACTTCGTTTTTTGATTTGAAGACTTTCTTAAATCGATTCGTCCCCAATTCAGGAATAGAAAAACCTACCCGATAAAGAAGAGGTTTCCCCACGAAGCACTTTGCACACTGAGGAATATTGTGGCCATCATCTTCATCTTCAACTTGAAAAAATTTTTTGCTCCCACACTTTTTACATTTAGTACGAGTCGCATAAGTAATAAATACACTCATAGCGTCATTCTCCATGATCTTTCGTAATTGAATCGGAGAAAGTAACTGAGTGTTCATGCTATTTCATTTCCTTTTGCGTTAAGTCATTGTTTTATGTAAAAAAATACCCCCGTCAACAACAACAAACACAACCATTTTGGTTACATTAAGACGGGGGTTCCCGTTATGGGATTATTTTTTACCTTGATATGCTCTTAAAATATCTTTAGGCCCTTTCATAATTTTCCATTGAAGCTTTTGTTAAGATACCTTTCTTCTAGCTCCGTATATGCGTTAATTAATATGTCTCTTTGTTCATTCACAGATTTTGATTGATCTAACGTGTCGTGTATCTCTTGCCATTTTTGAAGCCCTTTCATCGTTAGCGGCATACGGTTAGCCAAGCCCCAGTCTTCAATAACAATAGCTTCATCTTGGTTGTGATTATCAAAAATAGGGCTATCATCCGGGATAAAGCATCCCACAACGCACCTTTTGCCGTTTTCGTTTCGATAGAGGCAACCGTTATTATCAGGGTTAACACTCTTGCCTTTAAATTTCTCGTGTAAAACCTCTTTAACAATCTCTAAATGGCTCATGATTCTATATCCTCTCTAAACATATACTCTCCCATCACTCCCCCATACTAACAAGCTCATCACGAACTCTTTCTATTAACTCGAAACCTTCTTCGCTTTCGCTATCGACTCCGATTCTGGTTAGGATTGAAAGAATTTTATCTATTCCTTCATCTTGCTTTTTACTCATTACACTTTCCGTTCAATGCGTTCTTTATTGAGCAAGTAACTCCAATTATTAAAACTGAGTAGCTGGCAATAAAGCTCATTATTATGATTAAGGTTTGATTATTGTTCATTTTAAGTACCTCAGAATTTTCATTTGGCTCTTTTTAATTCTTAATGCTTTCACTTGTTCATCATGGTTAATCTGTTTTTTAAGCTCCTGATTTTCTCTTGTAAGCTTATCTAAATTTAACTTGTGCAGATCATTAAGCTCAATTTTCCCAATTAGCTGATTATAGAAGTCGTTACAAACTGACTTGGCTTGCAGCTTCGCTTGCTCACTCTCCCAAGGAACCACTCTTCATATTGTGTATATAGATCATTAAAATTAACCAAAGTTTAACCCCTTCCTACCCTACTAAATAAATTACTAGTCTTATCCCCATGTACCAGATCACACCCGATAAGCAGCACAGGGCCACAAATGGGCGTGAGTCGTAATGGTTAGTATTGAATTTTGACGTTTGATATTTCATTTTTTGCAACTGCCTCAATGATTTGTTTTCCTAGAGACTCAGAAACGCCATCAATTTTCATTAAACACTTAAGAGCTTCGTTATTGATCTTCTTTCTATGCTTAACATTGGCCTGACGCTCTTCCTTTTCTTTTCTCTTTTTTTCTTCTTCTTGTGCCTGTCTTCTTTTTTCGGCTTCAATAGCCTCTTGCTTTTCACGTTCGGCTTGGAGCTTCAACTGCTTTTCTTTTTCAATAGCATCTAGTCTGGCTTGTTCTGCACGTTTTTCTGCTTCAGCCCTTTCTTTCTCTTGTCTTTTGATCTGCTCTTCATGCTCTCTTTGCTTACGCTCATACTCTTCTTTTTCTTTCAAGGCCTTTTCTTCTGCTTCTCGCCTTGCTTTTTCTGCCGCTTCTTTCTTAAGGTTTTCTTCGTGTTCTTTTCTTTTCCTTTCTTCCTCGGCCTTTCTAAGTCTTTCGAGTTCTTCTCTCTCTTTTTCTGCTTTTATGACTTTTTCTAAAGCGGCAGTATGAGCATCTATACCTTTTTGCTTAAGTTCTAGGCCTTTTTCTTTGAACTCTTTCCACTCATCTGTGATTTCATAATTTTCAATATCACTTAAATCTGTCTTTAGTAGATCAGAAGGTAATTCCATATTTGGAACGAGATAGCCCTCTAGTGCCCTTAGTTTATTCTCGTAGAACTTAACCCTTTCCTTTTCAGCATTTTCCCAATCGGTTAAAGGTTTTCTCACTTCATCTCGCCATTTATCGAGTGTATCCCTTACTCTTTTTCTTTCAGCATCAATTTTTTTTGGGATATCTTTTAATTCAGCTACGAGATCCTTACCTTTTCCATCAATGTATGACTTGGTATTTCTAACCTTTTGGGCCATTGTTCTGATTTCGTTGCGTCCCTTATTGGTGGTCATATCTGGAACAAATTCATCAAGCTGTTTTCTTATCTCAACCAATATTGGCTCGAGCCCTTTTGGTGTGGAGAATATTTCAATTTCTTTTTCTTTTGATTCGTTAATTACAACTAGTTCATTCATAACAACCCCTAGAAAGGTAGATCATCAACCGTAAAGCCATGATCTTCCTCAGTTACAATGCTTTCACTATTATCTTGAGTAGAATTATCGTTTTGCGTATTTGACGAGAGAAATTTGAAATCCTTAACGTGAATCTCTGTGCTAAATTTCTTTTGACCATTACTATCTTCCCAAGACCTAGTTTTGAGTGTTCCTTCTATGTAAAGGAGACTTCCCTTTTTGACGTACTTGTTTACAGTCTCAGCACCCTTGCCCCAAAACACGAGCCTATGCCATTCTGTGCTTTCTTTTTTATTCCCGTCTTTGTCTTTCCATGCTTCTGTTGTTGCGAGGGATAGTCCACATACTGCTTTTGAACTTGCTGTGTATTTTAAGGATGGGTCGGCTCCTGCTCGTCCGATCAATTGAACCTTGTTAATCATGCTGCACCTCTAGTGAATTCTCTTGCTTTGTTTACGAATTCCATTGCTGGGCCATCAGTAGCTCTTGATGCCCAATAGTTAAGGTCTTTTTTCACTTGCTCAATTCCTAGCTCGTTTAAAGTCTTCCCTTTTCTAGGACCTACTTTCATAACGTATGATCCTGCATCATCACCGCCATTGAATCGGTCTTGGCTTACTTTTTCAGCTTGCTTTCTTTCTGGTTGTTGTGCTGAAATTTCGTCCTCATCTTGTGAAAAGTAATCACTTGCCCCAACTGCGATTATGACAGCACCAACCATTGCTCTTTTTTGCGCCATTTTTTTAAGCGTATTTAAAATATCAGCTACGGGCATTGGCACAGTGGTTTTTACGTTATTAGTCCATACCGTCTTGGTGGCGTACTTCTTCTCTTGAGAGTTAGCTGTTGCCTCGCATTGAGCTATAGTAAGCCCAGTTTTAAGGTGATAAACCTCAGCTACATAGGTGAACATTGCAAAGTTTTCAACTAAGTCAAACTGGCACTCATCTGAAACTTTTTGAAATCTCACGCCAAGGCCAAACAGTCTCATTAGTTTTTCTGCGCCTGGTTTTAAAAGAGACTTTTTGGGCGTACCCGGAATAATGGCATAGTCACTATTTATCCCTTCATTCATAATATTTTTTACAGCATCTTTAACAACTTTAAGGTGATCCGCAACACGTTGAATGTCACCACCAGTTAGAGATAATTCAGACTTGATTTCGTTTTTAACTTCAATAATTTCATTGGCCATATTAAACCGCCTTGATTTGGTCTAAGAAATAGTAAGGAACTTGAATTTTTTGAATCTCGCAAGGATATCCATAAAGAACATCGATATCATTATCATTGAGCTTTGCTTCTAAGTATTCAGCATATTGGTCTAGTGCTGCTCTGTATGCTGCACGTCCGGCATCAATATGAGCTTCATCGAGTTGATAAACTGCTACTCCATAAGGGGCTACATTCTCAACGGCAACAAAAAAGAAGTCTTTAAAGTCCGTGCCATTGGCCTTATTGAAAACGTCTAAATAAAAGGCAGCTTGGAGGTGATAACCAAGTTGTCCAATTTGTTTAGAGAATCCCTCAAAGCTTGCATCTCTAGTTGTCTTAAGATCAATCAATGCGCCACCATTTACATAGTCAGGCCGACACTTAAGCATGAGCCCCGTTTTCTCGTCCTGTGCAAAGTAAGAGTATTCAGACTCGCCACCAGTTAAAACCTTTTTTGCTACTGGATGAGAAAGAACAGAGTGTGAAATACTGTCAACGACTAAGCTTTGGTCTTCTGTAAGAACAGTTTTACCATTCGACTCAGCTACAAAAGATGCCCACATTGCTTTTCCTTCCTTTGTTCTTCTGTCAACCTTTGGAGCAACGGCATATTCTTTCTTAAAAGTTTCCGGCTCCAAAATTGCTGCATGAGTAGCGCTACCAAGAATTAAACTAGGCGTTTCTTCAAACTTTTTATTTATTGCGTGTAAAACTGTTTTGCTATGAATCCCCTTGAGAAGGGTAGATCCGATTGCTTCATTTGAGTGGTACTCACTATTGCTCATTAGTTTTTTCATGCCTATGCCCTCCTAAGATCGAAGTGATTAAGATCAACTTCATTTGTAACTGTTCCATCGTCGTGAAAAGAAAGCCTTTGCCCTATTCTCTTTTCAATAAGGGATTCAACTTCCTCTAGGATTGTCTCTGGTGTATTCCCAAACTTGCTTTCTAGGTCTTCACTAGAGGCTTCCACGTCATAGGTTTCTTTTAATATTGTTCTTGCTACATAACTGAGGGTGGCTTGCAGGATCTCTCTACTTGTATCCATTTCTTCAATAGAGAGAGAGTCGATAAGATGTACTGCCATTTTCTCTTTTTCATAATTATTCATAGTGCCCTCATTTTTTACGCACGAATCCGTGCAATATTTTCAATATCTATTTCAATAAGTTTTAATTTGGTTTATTTCTTAGGCAGCCTTGCTTGCCTGAAAGTCCTCTATCTCACAATTAAAGTGCTGAGCCAGAAGCATTGCTACAGGAAGCGATGGCGACGCATATCCATTCAAATATCCGTAAAGTGTGTACTTAGAGACGCCAATCTTATCAGCTACAAACTTTACCCTCTGGCCAGAATTCTCTAGCATTTCTTTTAATTTTGTATTGTCAAAATTCTTAATCGCCATGCTTCCTCGCATATCTTTTGTTTCCGTGTGTTAAATATACACATTTTTAATGTGCTTAACAATATATTTATGAAGTTTATTTGTGTTTAGTAATTTTTACACACACTTATAATGGGTATTGATGCAAATTGTAAAAAGATTAGGAACCAACATTCGGGCATTTAGGAAAGCTAAGGGATTTACCCAAGCTGAGATGGCCGAGTATTGCGACCTTTCAACAAGAGGCTATCAAGAAATAGAGTCCGGCAATATAGGGACCGTTAGAGAAAGCACGGTCAATAAACTTATAAAGGCAACTGGCTTAACAGAGTCGGAACTCTTTGGAACCTCAGAATCTCAATTAGTCCAATCCCGTGACCAGCTCCTAGTTGAGCTCTTTCAAAAATCAAGCATGATTAACAACACTGAAATGATCCAAGACTTAATTGACCAAGCCGATAGCTTTTTAGACGTTGAAAACAAAAGAAGAAAAGAGTCAGTCTAGTGTGACAATTTTTAATGGCGGTCTATCCTTTTCCTTACTGATTTTCTCAATTCGATAAATATGCCCATTCTCACAAATGAATATTAAGTAATCTTTATCTAATTTGATTACTCTCTCACGATCGTAGTATAGCCTACGAATAGAAATGCTTAAGTTTTTAACTTTTTCAATCACATATAAATTATCGACCAATTAAGATGGTTTATAGATAATCAGATCGGAATAATTTAGAAAACGAAACATTTGCCTATAAAATATCTTTACCTAGAAAGTACAAGAAATCTTGACCATGTATTTTTAAAGTAAATAACGGTTGTGAGCGATAATGTAGAAAACTATACAAAAGGAAATGTTAATGAGTCTAAATTTAAGTAGTGATGAAAAAGTTCTCCAAAAAGCAAAAATCCATTGGATTAGTATACTTCCCCAATCGTTTATATTTCTTATGGGGGTCATGATAATAACTGCACACCTTTTAGGAGGTTCAGACAAAGGGAACCCGATCCCTATTGGTGTATTTTTAATGGTTCCCCTATTATGGAAATCCTTATCTAATTATGTAAAAGATTACAGGATAACAACTAAGAAAGTATATTTGGGAAGTGGGATACTTGCTAGAAACGTTTCCGAAACAATGATTCACAAAATCAATGATATCCAAGTAAAGCAATCATTATCTCAACGAATGTTTGGTGCTGGTAATATAATTTTCTCAACTGGAAATGATACAAGTTTTACAATTAAAGATATCAGTAAGCCATTTGATTTCAAGAATACCGTTAATGGAGTGATTGAAGATAAGGATAAGGCCGCCTAGTATATTAAAATCAATATTTAATTAACTGGTAATCCTATTTAATTCTTTTAGGCCCTTTCTCGTAGAGGGCCTGTATTATTTCAAGACTCTTTTCACCAATAGGCCCATAGGTGACTGAATCATCTTCTTCCCAATAGGACACTCTCCAACCAAGAAGTTCTAAATTCACAAAAGAAAACTTAAAACCATCTTTTGATTCAACTAGGATTGCTGGCCTTCCAAGCTGTTTGGATATTTTCAAAACCTTGTATTCAATGATTTCAAACGAATATTCAGAAATATATGGCGAGAAGACCTTTATAAGCATAGGTCTTTGTAGAACGAGGTTAACGAAAGATCAATTACAACGTCTTTTTAATCTCTTTAACTCTCTTTCACACTTGACCAGATCGGTAACTTTTTCAGTTACCCATATTTTTGTTTGTTTATAATCATCTGGTGAGGTGCAAAGATCCCCTACAATTGGGGCCCTGTAATATTTTTGCTCCCCTTCCTTCTTTCTCATATCATTACAAGCAAAGTCTTTTTCCTTTGTGACTCCACAAAGTTCAACTAAAGGGGGTTTCATGTCATCATTGCAGCTAACTATTGTTAATAGCAGCGACAATATTAAGCATCTCTTCACGAGTTGGCGCATCTTTTAGCCTATTAGTTAGAATGTTTAACTGCTCTTTTACTTCGATCAATTCACGATCAACCCTAGAATCTTGCACTTGACCAATCGTTGTTTCCATTCGATTTAAAATCTTAGGGATTTCGATAATTGCCTTAAAAGCTAATGTAATTGTCTCAAGCATATTTCCCCAATATCACGAGTAATAAGAGTAAAAGTAAATAGGGGAAGAACTCCCCTATCATCTTAAGCACCTTTTCTAGCAGCTTCGTACTTATTACCTACCTGAATCATACGAGTGGCAATAACTAGCATTTCTTCGCTTTGAAGATCCTTGGCCTCTTCCTTGATTTGAGAAAGACCTTTAAAAGCTTCCATAAGAGTTTCAGCTTTAACAAGCATTTCAATAGCGTGAGGTAAATCAGCTACATCAATCTTCTTATCCTGGTAAACCTTGCCGGCAGTTTCAGCAATTACGTCTAACCCGTCAAATAGTTCATTAATTTGTTCAATACCTTGCATATCTCACCCTTTGTAAGTGGTTCATCGTGTATTGATTATGAAAGAGGTGGGTTTATTAATCGCTGCTTGTACGCTTGATAGGTTACTAAGGCGTATTATGTAGCGTGATGAATATTTTAGCCTGTGCGCCTGAATAGATTTTAATATTTGTAGGGCCCACAACAACGAAATTGTTCCACTCGTCAGGATCTCCACTTGTAGCACTTGTCGCTTGAAAAATACCAAAACCTAGATCCATGAATCCACCACTTACTCTTATATGAAAATCCTTAAGTGTAAGTCTTGCATATTTTCCAGCTGGAACATTGTAATTGAAATCTCCATCGCTACCGCTAGAATTCCAATCTTGGAAAAAATAACCTACTGCCGGTTCTCCTATTAGACTTGCCATTTATGCCTCGTACTCTAAAGCGTTAATGAATCCACGTGCAGCCCTTCCAGAACTGAGTTCATTAGTAATACTAACCGACTCACCAGCATTTAAGTAAATCATGCCTTTTGAAAAATTACAGGCTCCCGTGTCTGAGAAAACAGATATTCCCTTAACTAAAACCTCAGTTGAATAGCTTCCCGATGCGCTAGAGCTGGCATTTACGCCCAGAGAAACTTCTGCTCTTTTTCCTGCTGGGCAAGTGTAGGAATAGCTCGATGATGCCCCAGAGGTATCTCTAAATTCAACAGCGTAAATATTTACAACTTTATTAACTCCATAGCTTGCCATCTAAACCTCGTACAACAAATAGAAGAAAGTACCGTTAACAACTTGCCCTTCGGTTAATAGAAAGTCTGAAACAATCTTTTGGTCACTTCCTTCATCGATATTTCCCCTTAGTGAGACACTATAACGACCTTGAACTAGAACCGATGCCCCTGCATAGCTACTTACTTTTGCATAATGCCCACTTGGAACGGTTAGATAGATATTTCTACCACCACCCGAGCTAACAGGTGAGGCACCATTATTTTCTCTTAAAGTAATGCCATGATTTGTTTCTAAAGATTCAATAAACTGTGTTGTGGCACCCACAGGAGTCTTTCTTGGAAAACTTGTCATACTTACCTTGGTCTAAAATGAATATATAAAGCACAGTCTTCTGCGTCCGGCATGGCGCTATTAATTTTACAAAAGATGGCATCCCCTGCATTGAATTCCGTTTTAGTTAATACGGGTAGAGTTGTTCCAGCAGGATTTGAGACGCCAATATCATTAATTTCATCCCATATCAGATAACAATTATCGGATGCTTCATTGGAAATTCTTGGAAGCGTTGAAAAGATCGAACCTTCGTTTGAGTTAGAACCACTAAACCATTGAAGATCAATTTCAGTGTAGGAGCTTGTACCGCTTAGACGATTAACCATAGAGATACCTGTAATTTCCATATCAAATAAAACAGGTAAGTAACCGTCTGCACCTACCACACCTACACCAAGTTTATAAAGCCCGTTGAAATTAAACTGGTGTGTGTCGTATTGACGATTGTTAACAAAGTTAATTGCTCCGGCAATCTTCTGTGCTGTCGCTTCCGAGATCGATGCCTTTCTCACTACCTCTAGTGAGTAAATATCTGCTCTTGCTTCTCCAACCTTATCGGCCATAAATCCTCTTAATAGTATGCGTAGGGAGCCCCACCGTCTTTAAATCCAATCAACTCAACAACGTGAGAAGATGTTATTGGGAACTCACTTTCGTTATTTAAGATAACTTCCGTTTCTGTAATGTCTTTAACAGTGGTTTCAATAAACTCTGAGAAATCCTCGTTATGAATTGCTATCGGATTTCCTATTGTGAATAGTGTAATGTCAGTGGGTGTAAATCTTGAGGTCGATCCGCTTAATAGTAGTGCCTGAGGATTAAAGAATCCATGAAGGGCCTTCCATTTTTTCATATTAAGAAAGGATTCATCATCATAAATTGGGCACTCTAAAATATAACCTTTATCTGGGATTGCAGAAAGAGGTAAATCCAAGGTCACAGAGTTAAACCTTGAGTTTATAGCTATAAGCTGCCTAACTTCGTAAAATGAGAAATCTGGGCTTCTTACAGCGACCTGTTGACCTATGTAGTCAGTCCACTTGTCTTTCTCTCTTGCGGTTAATGAAGTACCAAAAGAGTTTTGAATAAAGATTTCGGTTTCGCTGCTTTGCTCATCAACAAAAGAAGCTGGTGAAAAAGTAGCATATCTTTTATTTGTTCCATACTTTGTATCAGATAATAATAGTGTGATTTTACCCGTCTTTAGATTTAAAGACTTATTCATCACTTCCATTGTTCTTTCAATGAAGTTCTTTGATGCTGTGTTGATATCGGTTAGATCGAGGCTTTCACCATCTAAAACCACGGTATCACCAACTTCTACAGTAAAACCTGTTTGAAACTTAACATCAACACTAAGAGTCTCAGCGCCAAACTGGTATCTTTCAAAGATTCTATTGGAAATGGTTTTGATCTTAACTTTATTTGCTGAGGTATTCCTGATACCCCCACATTCAATAACTAGAGTACGCTCGCCAACTTCGATTCTATTTGTAGAATCTGTACTTAAGCCCACTTGGGAAGTGAGAAACTTATCTTTAATTGCTGCTTTGTTATATCTGTAAATAATAGAATTGTAGAAATCCGTATTAATGCTTCTACTCAATGAAAGACTGCTTGCGTTTACTACACTTCCCAAGTTAATCGTCTTTGAGTTTTCACCTATCAATGGAGGCGCATGAATCCCTACAGAAACCCTTCCCTTTCTTGGAAGTGAAAATAGCCCACTTGGGAAAAGAATCTGTTTATCTATGAACTCTTTAGCATTGATCTCATCTTCGATATAAAAATCATACTCAAAGAATTGTCCTAGATAGGTTGAGTTTAAAAGCTCAAATTGCATTACATCAACTTGGTAAGGTTTTAGCCCACAGCCAAAAGGCAAGACGTTATATTTTGATTTAAAGCTCACAGGAACAACGAACTCACTTTGAGGCTTGATGGAAAAACCATTTTCAGTCTCGACAGTCACGTACGAGCCTAACGCAGTTTGACCAAATCCCGTTATGATCCCTTTTCTTGTGTTTGTTCCACTTCCAGGACCTATCATGCTAATACCCGAGAGTTGAACAATGTCACCAATCACAAGGCCAAGCTTTTCTTGAATGTCTTTCTCGTCAAAAAGAATTGAATTTCTCAAGCTTAAACCTGGTGCCATGTAAACCGTGGCAATAGGCGTGAGAGAAGCAAAGGATTTATTATCTTTATCAGACAAGATAAGTTTAAGCGCCAAATCTATGGCCCCACCCTCTAGCCTGTAAAATGAAGTGATTTCAGAATCTTCATCATGAGATACGGCCAAGGTTCCAAGTTGAGCTCTTTCTGCATTTAAGAGATCCCCATTTTCCATTATCCCACGATGCCTAATTATCTCATCTTCAATTCTTACGTACATTTTTAGGCCATCATAATTATTTTCAACCGGCCCTGGCACGTATTCAGGGGGCGCACCTGGTATTTCAGGATTTACGGTCACGCTTGAACCTGTCATAACCATTTCGCCTACATTTATATTAGTAGTGCTTGAGTCAATATCAGCGATAAGCTCACTCGATTGTGGGGGTAGTAGATACTGCCTCTTAATCTGCTCGGGATGGTCTACCCTTAAATCGACATAACCTTGACCAAATGAACATGAAGAGATCACGCCCACAAAGAGCTTTGCACTATCAACGGGATGCTTTGCACCTACTGACTGCCAATATACCGTGGCTTCGTTTCCTAAGATGTCGGGAACAGTAATACCAGGTGAAAACTTATTAGATAGCTCTCCCCCCTTGTCACTCAATCGAACTTTGAAACTAGAAACACTTGAGGCGCCACCGCTTTCTTGATCTAGTTTTTGAGTGATATTATTTTGTGTTCCACTTAAAGAAATATAGGCCCTAGAATCCTTATCCAGAATAGAACCACCGATTTTTGTACCGTCACCAATTTTAAACTCGCCAATGGTCGCCATCTTAGTAACTTTTCGACTACCGTATCTTTCAGAAAAGCCATCAATCTCAAGGATGATATTTCCTTGGATTAACTCTGAATCAATGTAGTTTAAAGCTGTATCGCTAAGATTTAGCGCCATCTATTTTACTCTCCGCTCTACGCTATCAAGCCTTACGTGTATGGCCTTAAACTTTTCATCGTGCATTTGTATCTTAGGGGTGTAGTTATTGTTGATCTCATGCATTTTTTCACGAAGGGTTTTGTTTTCCCCTTCTAATCTATGAAGCGTTTCATTGATTATTTCAATCTGCTTTTCTTTTGTGTCGTGCTTTTCAAACATTCGTGCCACTTGCAGATTTAACTTATTGATGGATTCAGTCATAGTCTCCATCGACTTCTTAATATCTTTAAAGTGATACAACCCAATAGCGATTACCCCCTTGAAAAGGTAATCAATTAATTGGGGAATATTACTCGTTAACTCTTCCATGAGTGTCCTTTAGAGTATGCGGTGATACGTTACTCTAGTTCTATTTCTAGTAGCAGATAATGTTTTCGCTCCACCTGTATTGTGCCATACCCCTGTAGAAAATGTTTCCCCTTTGGTGATTTCAAGCTCAATATAGCCGCCACCCCAAACCTCTCCACCGTTCGCCAAGGTTTCTAGTGAGGTTTCATAATAACTGCCACCCTTTTCTATGAAAACAAAAACAGCCCCATTGGTAATCGAGTTTAATGCTGAAAAATATGCACTTATATTAAAAGCATACCTGCCTGAGACTAAACCTTCCCACTCTCCGTTAACAGGATTATAAGACAACCCATTCCCGCTTTTTTCAAGCTCGGTTAACTCCCTTAATGCGGTTTCAGTCGTTGCCGGAACACTATAGGTATCTGAGGCGTCTAGTATATACGTTCCACTAACCCTACTCTCATCAAGATACATGAGAATAGTTTCTTTATAAGAAGGGTTGTAGTTGATAGACATATAAGTGGTGGCGACATTACCATGAATATTTAAGTTACTCCCTGAGTCTTGATAGCATCGCATAAGATAAGTTTTTCCAGCCTCCAGATACACTGTCCTTGGACTCTTAATGACACCTTCTTCTGACGAAAACCTTCGCTGCCCATAGTGAATGCTTACGCCTGCTTCCACATTATAGAAATCGACATAACCGTAATTTGTAAAAGAGCTAAACTTAGCTGAAACAACAGTGTCATACCAACCTGAAGTGTTGACAGATAAGACTCCCGTTCCAGTATCATATTCAACATGGCCGCCTACGTTTTGAGAATCGGCACTATCAAGTACAATAGTAGTCCATGTAGCATTAGGAATGCTTTGGTTTGAACTTCTGTGAAAAGTCTTCCTATCTAGCGCATCATCATTCGTCCCTGCAACGATTACATTATCCTCTTTGTCGCTCCATCCTTTGATGGGGACTTTAAATGATACGGTGATAACATAATCAGCAATCAAGTCAGAGACAGCTAACGACCCCCCGTCTTCCATAATGAACCGTAACGAGGTGTCTCCGACAGGTGACACCATTAAATTCTCACTACCGTCGCCGCCTCTACCTCCACCTACATCAAATATACCACCAGTAACGGATTGCATTTTTGAAGTGTCATATTCGTATCCATTTGGCAGGTTAACTTTTACAAACCCTGCTGTTCCAGTTACAGCTCCACCGTTACCATTTCTAAAAGAGAAGCTGCCTATTAAATACTCGCCTTTTTGAGAGTAAGATATATTAGGAGCTACATAATTTGTTCCAGTATTAAATGTTAAAGAACTTCCATCGTTAGCAACAAGTTCAGCGGACTCGGAAATTATAGAACTACTGTTAAAAACACTAATATTCTTATCAGGATTCCCTTGAATCTCTACGTTATCAACTATTAGTGTAGCGCCTGAGTTATCTCTATTAATGAAAGCACCCCATTGAAGAGCTTCCGTTCCGTTAGTATTAAAATAGAGAGTATTTCCAATATTAGCTCTTGGGTTTATAAATAGTGTGTTTCCGTCTTTGTCTTTAATGGTTTCAGCGTTCGTTGTATCCCAAAGAAATAATGAGATATCGCCATAATCTGCTGTTCCATCGGCTACGAATCTTAAAGCGGACTTCCCGTTTCTTGCATATCTTGGAACTGGAATTTGTAGAGATGAATCGAGAAGACAATACTTTCCTGTACCGCTTGAGGGGATCGTGAACTTGATAGACTTATCACCATTAAGAGGTTCGGTTTCTTCGATGGATACAAAAGAAGCTATAGGAGTACCGCCACCAATCACTCCACCATCAAGACATGGAAATTCTGATCCATCCGTAAATTCCTCAAAGGTTTCTGAATAAAAAGTGCTAAGGCTTCCACCACCGCCACCGCCAGCAGCTCCGATAGCCTGCCAGTTTGCCTCGTCAAAAGTAGCACCACTTGTAAAGGTAGTAATCGCCCTATAGATCACTCCATCATTTAATACGGTTTCATTTTGAAGGTACTTGGTCGTTGCCGTCCAATCTTTTATTTTAACGACATTGATATCGTTCCAAAGGGCAGCGTCTTCTGCTGCATCGGTACATATATATAGATGACCTTTAACTGCGTTATACCAATAAGAACCAAGAGAATAACCTTCTGTGGTATCGTTAGAGGCGGCAGGCTCTACTGCTGCGTTAAAGTTTGATAAAGGTAGAGATGACTCTAATGAATCAAGTCTTGCGTCTTGCTGGGCGTTTTTTGTATCGCTAGAGGTTTTACCAGAAAGAAGCTCATTAATTTTACCTTGAACATCTTCAACGTCTGCTGAATCTGCATTTCGAAGGGCCAATTTCCCAGTTGTAGAAGTGTTTGTAGTTCGAGATAAAAAGGCATCGTTTAGAATTTCTTCACTTGCATCTTGTCCATTATTAACGGCCATTAAACACGCTCCCTAAATACAAGCTTTCCCGTCCTATACCAATCTGGCCAACCACTTCCTTGAGGTAATAACTTGAATAAAATCCCGTCCTTGCTCTGTGGTGTAGAATCAAGCACAACGGTTTGATATTCTTCTACCGTATCTCTGTTTTCCATGTATTCCATGTATCCTTTCGTTATGGCGTACGATAGAAAATCTAAGACCTCATCAACTGCATTTTCATTTGCATCCCATGGATCTCCTGGATTAAGATCAGTGATAAACTTAAATTCCATCTCCATGTAGGAAACAAGACCAGAAGGGGCGAAGGTTTCAACGTCACCATCACCAGTTTCTATAATTGAAGCATCTTTGTAGCCCTTCCAATGCTTTGTTCCCGTATGAGATTGAGGCCAAAAAGTAGGGCTATAAATCTTGCCTGTAGTAGATCCCGTATAAGTATTAACACCTGTGTAATCCATTGTTCCAAAGCCAATGATTGAGCTAGGAGAAAGTCCTTTATTTGATCCGGTATCGAAAAGAATTTCAAAATTATTATCAGCACTAATCGTAAATCTTCTATTTACTCGATCTGTGGTTACGGTATAAATCTGATTACCGGCCAAGCTCATAGCTGTAGCAATCTCAGCCGCAAGATCAGTAAAAGTATAGCGACCAGGTTTAACCCTTGCCGTTAACTCAACAATGTCTTCCCTAAAGTTAATATAAGTCGTATCCGCATTAATCACATACCCATACAAAAAGGCCGGCTTGGTCATAATCATGCAATTCCACCTATGGTTATATTGTCTTCATTAACGGCCTGTTGCATAAGACTAGCGATTCTTAATCTTGAATCCTCAGTATCTAGGTAGTCACCGCTGAAATTAAAATTAACAACAGTCTGAGGTTCGGCCTGTTCACTTTCTTCTTCGACAAGTGAAGAATCAGTAACGGTATCGGTTTGGTATGGGTTCGTAGGGTTTGTAGCAGCACTAGAAGCACTTGAGGTTGATCCTCCTGCGATTGCACCAAGCGCACCCCCGAAAGTTGCTAAGGCCGCACCACCGGCTATAAGACCAGGCGCACTAGCATTATCCTTTGGGTTTGGACTAAATAACATAGCAGCACCTTGAAGCATAAAACTTGTACCAAGTGCTACCGCTTGTTGTGCAATAGACTGAAAAAGCGCATCCGCAAAAGCACCAAGGGCATTTTCTCCATTAACAAGTGCTGCACCAAATCCACTAAATGCATTGGCAGCTGACGAGGCGAAACCATTTAACAGAGAGTCTTTAGTTTTTTTACCAAAAGCTTGAATTTTGCTCTCAAATGCTTCTAGCTGTTTTTCGCTATCCTTAATCATTGGGCCAAAATCAGTGAATCCTTCTTTGAAAGAATCAAAAAAATTAGCATCTTCATTGGATGCAATATCAGGCGCCTCTTGTTCAATATTTTGAGTTTCTGGAGTAATTAGACTATTATTAGCAATGATTTCTCTTTGCTTTTGAGCTATCTTGTTTAAATAAACCTCCATACCAGTAGATTCATTTTCAAAGATATTGTTAAAGGCATTTGCTGCATCATTGGCCATTTCAATGGTTAATTCATTGGTGGTTTTGTGCATCCGCTGTAGTGCTCTAGTAAAGTCGTTTTCAACACCAGCAAGATTTAAAAGATCCGCAGTTACGCTTCCTAAAGCAGTAAAGCCATTTATGATTGTTTGAACGCCCGAGACAAGAGAACTAAATACAAAGTCTCCTACATCAAGCAACTTTTGAAATGGGATAATAACATTGTCGTTTATTACAAAGGCGGTTCGTATGAGTTCATTATTTATTTCATTGATCCCACCGTTTCCAAGAAAACCTTTAACGCTGGTAATTAGATTTGAAATTTCTTTAGATGCAAGCTTGAAAGCTTCAACGACTAAAGGGTTTTGAACAACAAAGTCACCTGCAGATTCCAACAAGTCTCCATAGGTATTTGAAAGTTGTTCACTGGCACCTTGATAGGTATTCACCTTTGCAGCAGCAGCGCCACCAAAAGAATCGTTTAACCTGGTAAGGGCATTGGCAAAGGTTTCTGCATTGGTGGCACCTTTTTCAATAACAACACCGTATCTAGTGAAAGAGCTAATCTCACCAGCAGCAGCTTTACCAACAAGGGTAGACGCACTTGCTAAGCTTATCCCAAGGGCGGCACTCATATCTAAAGCTGCCTGAGTAGCACCTTTTAAAGCATCGTTTTCTAATTTTCCAAGGTTTTGGATAAGAGCAGCATTTTTAAGGATGACTTCATCACCGACAACGCTATTTGCCTGTAGCTGACTAGCGTATTCTTGAAAACCTAAAGATGCTTCTTTTGAAAACTTACCTGATAGACGTAAAGAAGTATTAAAATCTTCAACTGCCTGTTGTTGCACTTTGGCAGCATCAATTAACTGCTTTCCAGCAAAGGCGGTAAGAAGGCTTGCACCTATACCAAGTATGGCAGTATTTATACCTGAAAAAGAACTCGTAAATGATTTCTTGGTTTTTTCGGACGTGCTTTTTGCACTTCTTTCTACATTAGCGAAGGCCTTTTTTACAGATCCATCATCTAAGATAATTTCTAGTTCTAATTCTGGGTTTGCCATCCCTAGCCCCCGTTTACGTATTTGGCCAATTCCTTAAAGCTGTTGACCTTAACCTCTTTTTTATTATCAATGCCGGCACGTTTAAGTAGCTCTTCCAGCCTTTTCTTACGATCATTCTTGGGCATATTTGGGAACCAACTATTTAAACACGCCCTATAATCTTCATAGGCTTCAATCTTTTGAATACACTCGTAATATTCATTTATAAGCCTGACCGGTAGGGTTTCAACGTCACGAATAGAACCAAAGAAACGGGCGACGATCGCCCTTCTTAAGTGAAACCCCTCTACTCGTTTCCCTTTTCAGATAGCTTGGTTTGAATGAGATTTAATTGTCTAAAAGATAGCTTATTAACGAATTCTTCGGTGGCACCAAGAGTAATTAAAAAATCCTTAATGGCCCTAAGTGATTCTTCCTCACTCATTTCCTTGGCCTCTTTTGCCTTATTAGCGAATTCACCAGATTCCGTCATTGTAGGCTCACGCAAAGAGCACTCAATTCCATCAACCTTAAATTTTAAAATTCTATCTAAACAAATAGTTTCACTCATTCATTTCCCCTTAAGCTTCTGAGTAGTAGTTAGGCATATTGTCAGGATCACCAATAAAGGCCTTATCAACTCCTGCCGGTTTTGTTGAATCTGAAAGAATAGAAAATTCAACTTCAATCATAGATTCTTCTGTTCCTGAATATGTAAAGCCACCTGGTGAGGGTGAAGCTTTCCATGCTACAAGCGTGTTTTCCCTCTCAGCAGGATCAATCGGAACAAGCTTTAGCTCTTTTGCCGATGTGGCCAAGTTAAGCCCTCTAGTTGCTGAGCCTATACCAATAACAGGTGTAGATGGAGTCCAGTCACCAGAAGCTGCTGTACATAATGCCTCAGTAGTATTGGTTTCAGGATCAATTGAACAAACACCATCAGTGAATTCAGTACCCAAACCACCGCTAACGTAGAGGCTTTTTAAATTTTCTTTATTATGTTCCTTAAATGTAGTAACAACTCTCAAGTTGGTACCTTGAACAATACTTAGAAGTATTTCATCGCCTGTTTGGTCGGCTTGAACCTCTTTTTTAACTACTTCTGCGGACACTTCAACAGGTGCATCTGTATAGCCGTAATTAACACCCCCAAAAAATACCCAACAAGGAATCGTTTTAATTTTTGTAATATCACCGCTCATAGTATTCCCTCACTATTTATTCTTAGTCTTACGTTAAAAACAAATGATCGCTGCGTTTCTTCCTCGCCAATGACGTCTGAAACCAGTGATCCAAGCTCTACATTTGTTATCCCATATTTTTTTGCAAGAATGGGGTTTGCTACTTTCACCCGTACTTGCTGGGCTTGCCCGAACTTCTCAAAGAAGTCTCTTGTATTTCTGACTCGGTTAAATATGCTCACATTGAAAGTCGCAATATCGGTAACGACTTGACCTGGATGCGTGGTTAGTGGCTCTAATGAAAAATCTGTAATTTCGAAGTAATTAGAATCGATATGCTTATCACTGGTACTATTTAAGTCTTCCTTACACTTAATTTTTCCCATGGCCTCATCGATAAAATTTAAGACTTGAATCATCTTCTCACCACTCTAGCAGAATCAATTCCGAGATTAACAACCTCGTTATCACCAGCGCCATTTTTATCAAGAGTTAAAAATAGTCGGTCATTGCTTGCTTTGTCGGATGCCCTTTTGTATCTCATTGCTTTTTCCCAATAGATACTTTCTTGGCTAGATGCCTTGTCAAAATAGATCAGATAAAGAGTTAAATATTTAGACCAAGCGTTAAGCTCTTTTGTGATCTCGATATTTTGTTTTGTGATCTCTTTACCTTCACTATCTCTAAGACCTCTTGTGTTGAGTTCTTCTAAAATGGCCTTTTGCGCTTCTCTATGCTTATAGTTCCAAGTTGAATACTCGCAGGGGATAAGGTTTCTTATTTCAGTTTCAAGGGCATATAAGTCCTTGTCACTAGAAAATAGCTTATCCGTTTCTTCTGAAACTATTTCAAAAGAAATAGATTTCTCCACAGTGTCGTTAATTCTAACGGATGCTGTAACTATTTCTTCTGTGTCATAGATCCAATCGAGTAGATGATCCGCTTCACTCACATCAACCCAAGCTTCGCCTGTCTTAGGTCTTATTTCGACTTTTGTAATCTCATCGGCTCCATTAGCGAATGAATCCTTCGCATTGATTCTGACAAGTTCATTAGTCTGAGCAATTTTAACAGCCTCGATTAGTGCAAAAATCATTTATTTCTCTTTTTCTTTTTCGAGTTCTTTTTTTTGCTCTTCAAGAATTTTAATTTCTTGTTTTATTTCATTGGCTTTCTCGGCCTTTTCTTTTGCAATTCTTTCTTCCTCTTCCTTTGCAATTCTTTCTTCTTCGGCCTTGCCAAGCTTTTCAAACTTGTTTTTATCGAATCTCGCCACTAAAACAGTAGCTCCACCGGCAAGAACAACCATGTGCTCTATTTCCCCTTCACGGGTATTTATAAAGTCAATAAGTGTGTGCTGATTAGGGCCTTGTAATTTCTTTACAAATGACTTGGAAGAGTTCTTATCACCTTTTTTGCATAAGGCCTTCAAGTGTCCACGCACTTGTTCAATCTTAACAATCTCAAGACCTTCTTCATTTACCTGGTCACAGATTTTATCAATATTTGGCAATGTTAACATTTTATACATTTTCACCCTCGTCCGTTATTAACTCATCCATCTTCATGGTGAATGACGTTAAAAGTTCATGGTTCTTTTTTTGAAGTTCCATGTATTCATTATTGAGCGAATTAAAGAGTTCATCTTTTGAAAGCTCTTCTTTTCTTTTTGTGAGTTTTTCAGTTAAGGAATCAAGTTCTTCCTCACATTTTCTAATTTCCGCTCTAATATTTGCAATTTCAACAATTCTATCTTTCATAATTCCCCAAAAGAAAAAGGCCCCCCGAAAGAGGCCCATTAAAATTAAGCAGCGTAAGCAGCTCCGGCTTGCATTACTACGGCCCTATTATCTTGACGGGCTACTACACCGTAAGAAATATTGATACCGTAATAATCTTGAGACTCCGAGGCAATCGCTTGAAATCTTAATTCGGCCATTGTTCTAATTGCATAGGCAACAGCACGTCTTTCAAATACGATAAATTCAGCAGCGGCCATTTCTTGAGATTCAAAGAATGGAACACCAAGTACTTCTCTTATATAACCTTTAGTCTTAGCAAGATCACCAAGTTCACTTGAAGCTTCTTTGTCATAAAGTCCAAAGATATTTGGAAGCTCAATACTCATCCCAGTGTCACCAATAGCTCTAAGATTCATTTTCTTAAGTTTTTTGGTTTTAGTAAGAAGAGTAATCGCATACTTCATATCATCAACGTCAGGAACTTGATTAGGTGTACCATCGGCAGAAGATCCACTTAATTGACGATAGTTAACAGCACCGATACCACGAAGGGCAGCAATAGCGGCTTTTTCAACGTCTAAAATTGCAACTTCTGGTGCGTTTGAAACAAATTCCTGTACCCAATTAAGTCTTGAGTGTTCACCAAAGACATACTTGAAATAACCTGGAACAGTTTTAAACGCATTAATTGCCAATGTAGTTGGCTTTGTTCCACCTGAAAGATCAGATTGCTTAGTTCCATCTGTCTTAGTGTCTTCAATCCCGTGATCTTCCATATCAAAAAGAACGAAAGAATCTACACCTGGTAGGGCCCTTTGTGACTGGTCATCGATTAAGTTAAGAAGGACTACTTCACTTCTTTTTGCGCTCTCGATATCACCTGAGAACAGGTCTACCTGAGTTGCTTTTTGTGATTTTAAATCTGCAATACTAGCTGGTTTTGCCATTTTCTAACTCCTGAGTTACGCCCCTGATAACTTCATAAACGTGTCCACAGCGGCCTGTTTTGAAGTCTTGGGTGCTGGTTTAGCGTCACCCGTCCCTGCGTCAGCAGGGGCTTTTACATCGGATTTAAAAAGTGCAAGTTCTTTGTACTCATCCTTGAGTTCGTTAATGAAAGATCCAAGACTTTCGCTATCAGCTTCGAAATCATCATTGAACTTTACAGAGTCCTCATAGTTTCCTACGAGCTTCATGAAAGCATTGACGTTCGTGCATCCTGCTGCCTTGGCGGCCTCTTTGATTTGAGAATCCATTAATCTAGTTTTGAACTTTTGCCCTAGACCAAGATTTTTCTTCTTCTCAAGTTCAAGAAGTTCTTTATACTTCCCTTCCTCTTGCAGTCTTTTTTCTTCGAGCTCAACTTGTTTTTCCTCAAAGCTTTTGAGTTTACGAGACTTGCTTTTAACATCGCCCATAAGCTCTTCATTTTTTGCTTTAAGTGCATCAAGTTGTTTTTGTAGTTCGGTCACGTCAACGCCAGCACCACCGCCGTCAACAGGGGCACCGCCCGATTGATCTACGTTTTCTTCACTCAAATTTTTCCCCTTTGTAAAAACTGGTTACTTTCAATTAGTTTTTATTTTCGAGGAACAAATAGAATTATGCGTTAGTGATACTTTTAAGCGGATAAACAGAGCAAAAAAAAAGACTCCTATAATAGAGTCATCTTGTTAGTAAAACTTTCCCCACAAAAGAAAAGCTAACACCCTACAAATGGGCCTTGTGAATTCAGGGCTCATTTTCTTAATAATCTTCTCAATACTTTTCTGGTCTCTTCAATAACGGATCTCTTAGATTGCTCATGAAGCCCAATCATTCTACGTTTCTTTTGACCTTCGCCTTTGTTGTGAATTTCCAGAAGTCTTTGGTTAGAAATGGTTTGTTTTGATCCTGAATAAGGCTTGTGAGTTCCTTTGGCGATAAACTCGATAAATGGGCGCCCACTTCTTATTTTATAGGCAAGAGATTCTATCAACTCTCCTGTAAAGACGAGGGCCCTAGATTTCTTATAGAAAGCGGAAACCTTATTTTTCTTGGCCATCTTTTGGCGCTTAGTAATTGTTGATTGCTTAAGAGGTGCTGAATGCCTTTTTCTTGTGACAGGATCTTTCCCTAACCTTAAGTCTTGCTTCATATTTGCCAATGCTTTATCACCAACAGCTTGGAGAAACTTGGGATTAGTTATGGCGTTTAAAATCTTTTGCTTTGATTGCTTCTGTGCTTTATCGAAACCTTTGAATCTAATTTTCGTCATTAGTAAGCCCTCCAAAGAGGAAATCATATAAGCGTTCGTCATTTTCGGATTGCTGGCCTTGCCTTAAGGATTCTAATAGAGAAAGAGCAACGCTTGCGCTTTCATTGGTATCTCTATCCTCAACGCTGAATTGATCCTTAATCTCATCTAAGAGCTTTTGAGATACCCCTAGAAACTCTCTTTTCGTGCCGTTTTTAATAGTTGGATGGCCTTTAAATCCTGTCATGTGAGCATAGGCCTTTTTCGCCTGTGTCTCATCTTCCCAACCTAGAGTAATTCTCCCACTATTAACCTCAATCACATTAAGCTGGGCAAGCATATCACCATAGAGAGTCATATTTACATTTGATTTAGACTTCCCAGCAGCTTGAAACTCTTCGCTCTCAACATAGTCTTCATCGTAATGCTTAAACGACTTACCAGCAGCATTTCTCCCATTTCTAGCAAATTCGACAATCCTATCAACAATCTCGGTACCAGCACTTAAAGCGGTCGCATCGTCAACACTCCCACCTAAGACCTCGTTCAAGTCAATCTCAAGTGTTACCCTGTGTGATGAATCGTCAAAGGTTGGTTGTGGGATCATTTATTCCTCTTCTTCTTCCTCGATTTCGCTTTCAATTTGATTTGTCTTAGGCGCTTCCTGTTTAAAAATACTATCCCACTCTTCATTGTCATCCTTTATCTTATAGAGTTCTTCGATAGCTTCTTCTCGATCTTCAATTCTTCTCATTTCCATGAAGCCTTGAATTTTTGACTTAGAACCGAGTTTTACTTCTTCATTGATGCGCTCATTTCTCTCACTCGTAGTTTCGATCATTTCAGGCCGAGCATACTCGATTGTAGCAGTAATAGAACTAGCTTCACTTACTTGGAATTCCTCACTTAAAACCTCATTATTTCCTGAATAGGCAATGCAGTAGGCCTTAACAATTTCCAAGTATTGCATCTCAACACCCCGATATAGATCAAGGTCTTCCATGGATGCTTCGAACTTCTCAATAAGACTTAAAAGCCTTTCCCAACCACTAGAGAAGCTTTGTCCATCTCCGCTTAATGAAAAGCTCTTAGGATCAACGCCACGACTTGTTAGAAAGGCATAGATAAGACTCTCTAAGATAGAAAGCGATGCTTCGAGATCAGGACTAGGGGAAATAAATTTAACATCGGCTTGAGTATCCCCTTCACCTGTTGACGAAGGAACAGTGGGGAGCTTCAACCAACGCCCAGCGCCTACTTTTTGGGTCTGAATCGCTGATAAGACTTCCTCAGCGCCCGTAATTGCACCAATGGCAAAGCCTTGCATTTTCATAATGTAGAGAATGTCCGAAAATACGCAGTTAACTGAAATTGTAAATTCAGCTAGACCAGAATCTTCTCCCGACCAATACGAATCCTCGAAATCATAAACCACATCAATAAAAGGAAGCTTTGGAGAAATGGGGTTTTTAATATCAACTTCTTCTTCACCATTAGAAACGAGTTCACCATTTCCATCCATGATAAAGTTATAATCCTTACTCCATACCGTGAATCGAGTGTTTCTTTTAAACTCTTCTTCCTTCATGTAATTGGCAGTCATGGAATAGTTTGGGAGAAGATAAACCTTCTCACCTTCATTCATATAGACATGAACTTGGTGCTTTTTTAAAACCTTAATTTCTGGGCGACCATCTTTAGGAACAACGTAAATTACATTTTGGTTTTGAAGCTTAAAGAATCTATTAGACTTAAGAAACTTAGACTTAACCCCTGTTAGAGAATACCAGTTATTGATATTTGAATCATCTTTTGCACCTTGAAACCTTCGAACAGGTGCTTCTTTGTAGATCGATGCCTCTTGCTTGGCCACTCTCTTGGCCATATTAATGAAAGAGACAATCTCCATTTCATCAACGGTTTCTTTATCATATTTACTAAGAAGACGACTCTTTACTCTTTCTTTAATGCGCCCTTCGTATATATCGCACTCTAGCTTAGACTCTTCAATTCTCTTATGCTCATATGCCCCTTCCTCTTGAAAGAAGTTAATAAGCTTTTGCCTGTCTTTACAAACATCTAATCTAAGCATTAGTCACCTCATGATTTTCGATTCTATCTTTTGCGATATTGAAATATGCTTCATCTTTCTCAATACCGATGAATTTTCTATTTAAGTTTTTGCAGGCCACTCCGGTTGAGCCACTTCCCATAAACGGATCAAAAACAACATCACATTCCGATGAATGGTTTATTAAATACTTTTCTAATAAAGGGATTGGTTTTATTGTCGGATGTTTAAAATTCCTCTTGTCTTTCCGATTGGTAGCACTCTTATAGACTTGAGATTTTGTTGAATAATCACCACCTATCTTAACCGACTTACCTTTTAGGTAAATAATATATTCTACATCACTTAGATATGTGTTGTTACAATGAGGTATAGGATTACTTTTATGCCAAACACCTACACCATACTGAATTGAATTCAGATCTGCATATTTTAAATATTCTATGATTTGAGTTCTGGAGCAAAAGACGACAAGGTTAAATTGCTGCTTGCTTTTAAATTTACAAGTTAACAAATCTAAAAACAATTGCACATCAAACCCATTATTTATCGAAAGGTCTGATATTTCATCCTTATAAGCTCTGCCCTTAAGACAACCTCCACCACCCAGTGATATATCATAAGGCGGATCGGTTAAAATCATATCAACTGACTTATCTGGAATAGTTTTCATTAACTCCAAACAGTCACCATTTAAAAGATTAAGCATACAACACCTTTTTTCCTTTAAGTGTGACACTATGAAAACGTAATAGGTGAAGATGTACGGGATGGCGTTTAGTAGACTCCCACCGAGTTGCTTGAAAGATTTACCTTTCTATTAAAGTCAAGAATGTTAACAAAGTAGTATCTTGTTTCGTCTACAGCATCATCATCTATTTTTTCAGGATTTTCATTGGTGATCTCACCATCTTTTTCTGGGAATTTATATCTCTTAATACCGGCAATGGTTTCAGGGCACTTTTCTGTATCAACAAAGAAACGTGTAGCACCAACAGCGTTTTTTATGTAACTTCTCACAATGGCAATTCCGTAAAGGATGCCACTTTTTCTTCTTTTGAAAGTTACACCGTACTTATCTCTGTAATGTTTTACGTTTGATCTACCCGTCTGTTCACGTTCTTGGTTTCCTGCGATATCACAAACCCAATCTGTAATATTGGTGATAAAATCATATTGAATCTCTTGCTTTTCGCCATTTGGAGCAGTCTCTATTCTTGTTTTTTTGACTGTTTTTATCCAAGGTCTTTTGAGAATTTCATCATAAAGAGTATCGATCTTTATTTTTGATCCAAAGATTTCATCAAACTTATAGACATGATCTTTTTCTCTATCGTACTGGTAAAAGCCGCAAGACATGGGGTGAGTCCAACCCCAATCGATACAAATATAGGTTTCTAGGTTTGGATTGTACTTATAACCTGTAATTTCATTGGCCTCACTCCACTCGTCATAGACAGCACTCTTTGGAGTAAGATCCCAAGTGATCGTGAACATGGCCTTAAATGTTTTAGGATCAAGTATCCCTCTGAGTCTTTCGATCTCATCTTTTGAGAAGTGGGGGTTTTCCGAGCTTGCCCACTCAATACAGGCAAAGCCTTCAAATTGATTCTTTTTGAAATACTTATAGGCCCAATGCTGCTTTGGGTTTACGAATTGAACACCTAGAGAGCCTGTGCAGATTACTACACCACCGCAATCGGCCGTACGAGCAAGACACTCAAGAAAGAATTGCTCACTCACTTGAAAGACTTCATCAATCCAAATAACTGAGGCCTTTACCCCTTCGATTCTACCAGGATTGTCTGCAGATATTCCGTAGATGATTTTTTCTTGTTCTTCATTTGAATCCCACCAATACATTTCAAGAGGGCTTTTCGTGTCGTGCTTTATAAATGGCTTCCAGTAACTTTGAAACTTCTTCCAAGAAAGCCTTTTTAACATATCGTAAGTTGGTGCTGAAATAACAGCAACGTAAGGATCAACGCTATCCCAATCACGGGCAAAGTTATCCTCAATAAGGGCACCCGTAGAAACTGCACCAACCTCAGTCTTTCCACCACGCTTACCAGCAAAGGCACCAATGGCCCTGCAATCTTTCTTTTCAAGCAAGCGATACATGAAGTCGTTTTGCTTAGAAAAAGGAACGAAAGTTAATTCACTCATTCTCTTTAGGTGGCGTTAGAGAGATATTAAGAACAGGTGCAACTTTCCCTTCATCCATGCTTACTTCAATCGCTTTTCTAGCTGGGTAAACATATTTGATAAGCTTAATATGGCCATCAAGCTTTTCTTTTGCTGTTAATTGTTGGGATTGTTTCTGCTCAAGAAAATTAGAGAGTTTCATCGGATCTTGGTCATTATCTCTACAAAATTCAACGTAGTCTTCATAATCAACACAGAGTTCGGTAGAGCTTTTATAGGGCTCCTGCAAGAGTTTTACAGCTTCTAATAGCGGATCATAGCCCTCACCTTTAAGAAGCTCTATGACCTTATTTGTGCGCTTATTTGGAGTCCCTTTTTTTCTACCGGCTTTAGCAGGACGTTGTTCGCCTTTTTTAAAGCTCAACGCTTCGCTCCGTGTTATTTTTTTCTACTTTAACGCTGTTAATCGTAGCAATCCTTTCCTTGTACTCTTCTATCATCGCCTGATATTCGGGTACTGAAATCTTTCTGGTTTGACCTCTAAGTTCTTTAAGGTGAGCAATGACATGACGGCCATACTTCTCTTCCATGAACTCGTAGTAAGGAATAAGGTTTCCTGATAGCATGACGTTGCATTTCACGCATTGAACGTGAATACCTATTTCTTCGAATAAGATTGAATTGGTTCGACCTGGTACGAAGTGTCCGGCCTGCATACGTTTCCAGTGCTCTCTTTTGTGGCAAGTGACACACTCACAGATTCCGTTTTCGTCTGCGGCTTCTCGCCTAATGATTTCGCTTAGAAGCTTCCACGCCTTTGTTTTAAGGCTTCCTAATTTAGGTTTCTTTTTCGCCATGTTCCCAATTTACGGGATTAGCTAACTAGATTCTTTATTGATACGGGGGAGCGTATTTAATGATGATAACACTTCTGCCTTTATCTCAGGCAACTCTATTGCTTTCATTGCAGCAATCTCAATGATGGCCTTAGCACCATCAATTATGTGGTCACAGCTTACAGGATAAGTTGTACTCAGCTGCCTGAGACGTAAAATTAATTGTTTTTCTTTCTCACTCAGATTCACAAATCACCTCTTTTAATTAAATGCCTACCAGAATATAGCAAGCGCTTCGCTCTGAGTACCCCAGCTTTCACCACGTTTACAATCATCACAAATTCTATTGGCCACTGACTTGAATTCCTTATCGCATTTTAAACAGGATCTTTTCTTTTTGAGCTTTTCCTGTTCTCTTAGGAATCTTGTCTGTTCGGCTTCTGGGCGGTTAATATAGTTAGTCATACTTTTCCTTAAAATATCGTTAAGCCTAAAAGGCAAGAAAGTAACCACGAAACATTAAAAGCAATTACTAACTCAAGATAGTCTACTTTCATTTTTTGACTCTCTTCGCTTGTATTGGAAAAAGATTCAACTTTATACCAAAAGCGCTCCCTGTTATATCCAACAAATCTAAATCCACATACACGGCAGGTCATTGATTCACCACTTTTATGACCCTGACGATCTTTTGTTAAAATTTCAGTAACAGCCATGCCTTTTACTTCTTCCCAAGAATTAGCATCCTTAACCTTCATCAAAGGGGATTTACATTTAATACAATCGTATTGCATCATTTCAACTCCCCGGTATTCACAGGGCGTTCATTGCGTAGTGCCTCGATGGCTTTAGCCCATCTTTTACCTGTTTTTATATCTGAAACAGTAGCTTGTGATATTTTAAACTTTTTAGCTATATTTCTTTGGCTTAAACCCTTTTCTGTCATCTTTTTTATTAATAAAACTTGCCCAATATTTAGCTTTGAAAAATGACTATCCTCCCCTATTTTTGGTTTTGTTAATCCATTAGCAATGGCATGGCGAGAGTTTTGGGAAGGGGTAGTCCATTCTAGATTTGATAAAAAGTTATGATGCTTGTTCCCGTTAATGTGATTAACCTGCATACCTTTACCTCTGTCTCCTAGAAAAACTATTGCCATCAATCTATGAATGTTTACCGTTTTTGGTTTACCATCGCGCCTTACAAGCGTAACGGCCTTGTATCCGTTTCTATCAGTTGGCTTTAGCTCTACTTTGCTTTTTCTTTTACAACTAAAAACCCTACCAGTCTTAGTGATGGAGTAGCAAGGGAATCCAATTTTATCCATAGGGGTATCCGCTACGATCTTGACTGCTTTTTGTATTTCGTTATTCGTGGTCATTTTTAATTAATCCTCTTATTCCTAATGGTTTCCTATGAATAACGGTGATACCTAAAAAGCACCACCACTTCTCACGACAGTAACCTTGATTAGAATTTCCCTTGCCCCAAAACTTTCTTTGAAATTCAAAACTAATCATATCTAACTCTCTATTGGCCTATTCGTGGTCACTTACCATTCCCATTCTGCATTATTATTAAATTCATTTTCACTGACCTCTATTTGTTTTATTTCTTTAAAGCCTAGATCATTCCAATGAGAGCGGCTTTTTTGATCTTTAACGAAGTCATTAGCTTCTTTTTCTGTTTTACACAGGCAAGAGTCGGCATTTTCAAATACCACCAAACACGCTTTTACTGTCATCCCTCTCTCTCCATTTTTTCTATTTGTGGTCATAGTTACCCCACCCTAGTGCTTTTCTCAAAATAGCGTCTAGTTCTTTTTCGGCTTCAAGAAGCATTTCCTCTTCGCTCATTTGTTCTATTCCGTAATCAATCATCCCTCTTTCTCCATTGCTTCGAGTTTAGTCAGGGTATCTTTTGCGTTAGCGTGCCAACCTAAACTTTCCACACACTCCCTCAAGATTTCTTTTTGCTTTTTGAGGTGGTCGATCTCTTTTTGTTGGTCATCCCAGATAGTTTTCATGTCTGTAGTAACAACAGTTATTCCCAGACTTTCAACACAGTCAAAAAACGTCTTCATCGTTTACCTCCTTAGTCCCACACAGATTGTCACACCAATCCTTAGCCATTATTAAGTTGGATTCGATCGAGCTATGAAATCTGTCAGACATATCAAAGAGCTGTTTGGCATTGTTTTTCATTTGATGAAATGCTGCCGATAGTTTTCTGTTTTCCTTGTCTTTAGCTTCTAATTCACGCTTAAGCTCTTGCAATCTAATTCTTAAATCGCCCTTTTCTCTTGCGAACTTCTGATTCTTTAACCCTAGCTCCTTAATCCTCTCGTTCGCTTGGGCGAGTTCGTTAATCAACCTCTCATTCTCGCTGATACTTCCCTCGATTTGCTCCTGCATCTTTTGCTCCATTACGTCCATCACTCCACCTCTACTTGCTTGCATTGGTAAATCTTGCGATCTAACTCAAAGGGTTTTTGATCTGTTACTTTATTTTCTGGGACAGTTAGCATAAACACGAACAAAATAGAAAACATAAACCCTATGATTACTCCAATAAATAAAACCAATGGTTCTTCATTTTTCATCACTCAACCTCCACGGTTTCTTTAATTCTGACAGGGACACAGGCTATACGAGTACACCCTGCAAAGTGATCTGCTTGCTTTCTACTAGAGTAAGGGTAACACCCAGAACTATTTACATTAACCCACACCGTTGTATCTATCTCTATTGTCTTTTTGATCTCGGTGTAAATCACACTCCTATATAACTCTATGTCACCGTTTGAATCAGGCTGTTCTACATAGCCCCCCTCGCTTACAACCTTCCCACCTCTACCGATCACAGCAGCCGCTTCAATATGAGTCAGCTTCTTAGGTTCTTCTGGTTCTGGTGTGAGGTATCCTTGGCGCTGTAGTTCTTTGCACAAGTAACTTACTTTTGCTTTTGCTTTAATGTCGTCACATTCGGATGTAGCAATCTCTAAAAACTTCGATCTCGTTAATTCTCTATTACTCATTGGATACCTCTTCAAAATAGCTGTTGATACAACATTGCAACATTCTCGCTTGGTTTTCGTTAAGAGATATGCATATTGGTATTTCGTTACCTAATCCATCATCTTTCTTTTTTAATGAATCTCCCTTAAAATCCATACGGAAATATCCACTTCTACTCTCGCTAATTTCTATCTCCGTTCCGTAGATATCTTTTAATTTCCCACTAATCATCCCGTCAACTCCCTTATAAAAATCTCTTTACTTACCAATTAAATCCAATGCAATCGGCACTACTACATATAAATTTACTGAGTTGAAAAAAATCGCTACAGCCGACCTCACAAAGATCTCTAGCTTATCCTCTAGTTTCTTTCCAGAGTTACTGGCAAATAGAATTGAAATTGATAGCATCAACCACCATGCACCCCAGAAAGGGATTTCATAAAATAGGTGGCCAAATATAGCTCTCACCACCTCAGTGTTTAAATAGATATTGATTGCAAGAAATAGAATTGCACAAAAAGCGCAAAAGATTGATTTTTTCATACTTTCCCCAGAAATGTTTAAAGTTTTAAATCTGCGAAGGCCATTAGCCCACGTAATACAACAAAGGTTCCCAATTGTTTTTCTTCTGCGTGAGCATCGTAAACATGGTCCCGAACATATTTCGAAGTCTCATCATGAAAGCTAGATCCAGCGACAATAAAAGGCGAATATTCAACCTTGCCCTTGTCTCCAATCTTGTAGCGATAACCTAGACCGTTCCAAGCCTCAAGCTTTGGTAAAATATTGCTCAAGCTCCAATCTGTAATCTTGTGATATTTTTTAAGTTTAAGAGCATCAATAGCTGACTCTTCCCATGAAGAGAAAGGGCCTCTATCTGTGGGTACACGATAAGTCAGGCGCCCGTTTCCAATTACATCATCACCATTGTGAAGAGCTCTATCAAAACGAAGTGAGCTTTCTCTTAAATGCAGAAGGTAAATAAACCACTCGGGAACGCCTGTCCTGGCAGTCACGAAAGAATAACGCTCTAAATTTTTCGTATACTGATTTGCATACCACTTGATTGTTGAGATTTTATCTTCGTCAAACTCAAGGTTCCAAAATAGAAAAGTGTGATCTGGATTCTTTGGATTTCCGTTATTAATACGATCAACGACATTTCCACCCGTAGTAGGTGTAGTTACGTGATCGGGAACATCGATTTGGTCATCAACTGGAACATCGTTTTGAGTGGGAACACTTGGCTTTTTGCCGAAAAAGAATTCTTTAATTTTTCTAAATAACCATTTCATTGATTACCCCCAAACATATCTAGCTGTCTTGCGTAAAGGTCACGCTCACCTTCAACAAAACCAAGCCTTAGTCTTAACTCTTCAATCTGCTTATTTTGACGCTCGACAATTTCATTGAGTTCATCTGCGTCTATCCCAATTCCAAACATCAAATATTCGTAAGGCACTTTGAAAAACTGGCACAATTTACGAATATGCGAGTGTTCTTTGACTACGGCCTGCGCTCGTGTCCATTGGTTTACTGTAGTGGGGGGTATGTCTATTTCGTGTGCGAATTGCCGTTCATTTTCAATACCCTTTTGCTCCATTAACTCATAGAGCATTTGCCAGAAAATAACCTGTGGCGTTTCCATACTTCCCCCCCGATTGGGAAAATCATGGCACAGCTCAAATTGAATTGTTTGCTGTGTACGCTCTAGCGGATAATGTAAAAGTGTTGCCGATTCCATTTTTCCCCCGAGAGACTAAGCGCCCTTGTTTCCAAAATTGGCCTTTAAAATTTTTCCTAATTCCGTACTGGCCTTTTCTCCATCAACTCCACGAGGTAAAACACTTGCTTCACGCCTGTAGGCCTGATCTTCGTCGGCCATCTTCGCAAGCTCGGCTTCAATCTTGGAAAGTCCAGGAGCGTATCTTGGGTTTGGATGATCCCCAATTACTCTGGTGATTGCTTTCTCAAGCTTCTCAGGCTTGTAGTGCCCTATGACCGAATAGATTGAATTAATAACCTCAAGGGGGTAGCAGTCTTTACCGTAAACGCTTGCTAACCTTGAAATCTGGTTTATGAAGAATTTTTTTTGCTTATCCATTTAAAAATGCCTCCCTAACACTATCGAAGTCGCTTGCTGTGCTTTGATTATTGTCATACCTACCCATGAGTACCTTGCTCACATTTTCGGGCTCTATTGCCCAAGCAAAGTCCACTGGTGGTTTTTTCTTTTTCGTTAAAAATTCACTCTTGCCGATTCTTGAAAAATAATTACTCCATGCTTTTTCATCCAAAAGTTCGGGATGGCCTTCAAGGCTATGGAGATTTTTTAACTGTCCAGCAGTTAGGTGATGTGACATTGAATTTAGATTATTTGGGATTGCGCATTGTTGATTGTATTCATCAACCAAACTTAAGGGCTTTTGCTTGAGAGTCGGCAGCTCTTTCTTTTCTTCTCTTCTCTCTTCTTTATCTTTATCTTTATCTTCTTCTATTCTAGGCGACTCTTGGTCGCGATTGGGGCGCGCTTTTTTGAAGTCCCTGCTCTTTAAACTCAATAAGATAGGTGCTTCAATTTCAAAATGATCTTTAGTTTCTACTACTTTGAAACCAGTTTGTAACCCGATTGCAACCAAGTAGCAACGCAGTTTCAACTTACTTTTAAACCGAAGACAATCGCGTAGTGTTCGATTATGAAACCGAAAAGAAGTCGATTCTCCATCGAAATTTAATGACAAAAATTCTAGTAATCGCCAATATCGACCATACCCCTCAAAGCCAAATTCATTGATAATATCATCCAAAGAAGAGCTCGTTTGGGCGTTAGTATAATGTTTAAACCATTTCATTCAGCACCCCCAAAATATCTTCATTAATTCGAAACCACTCATTAAGTTCTTTTTGATGCTTGAAATCTCTCTTAAATGTGGCCTCCAGTTTTCGCGCCTTTGCTCCAGACTCAAGTTCGAGAATTTTTGCAAACCCCAATATTCTAGGGTTTCCAGTCTGCATCATTGACAATCTTTGCCTTAAAAGAGAAGTCACTCCAACCTTTACAAAATCACCAATTGTAAAATCTTTTTCTGTTAGAAAATAAACATAGTGCCCAGGCTTGGTGCCATCCGATAACACAATAGAAATCAATCGACTATCTGAGGCCGTTGAGTAGTGCTTGAAATAATCCATTACAAACCACCCTCTTCACAAAATAATCCACACTCGAAGTCTAGGTTTTTTAACTTTCTCCCTTTTGCATCAATAGGTAACTCATCTAGGAAGATTCTATTTTTTTTGTATTTAACAAGTTTTGCACCTATTCTTCTTGATTGCTCGCACCTTTCTTTAAATATTTCAGGATGCTGCTTCCTAACGAGTTGCCAATATGAAACACCAGATGCCTTTACGCACCCAATGCAGTTAGCGTTCGGATACCCAAGCTTGTAAATTCTAGGAAGTTCTATTCCCCATGAATCCACTATCCTGTAACAGTCTTTTTTAGTGATTGATTCTTGAATAAGTATGGGTAAGAGATTATCTTTTTCGCTTAAGATGAACCTTTCATGCCTATTTTTTTCCTCAGCAGTAAAACCGAGCACTATATAGTCATGTGGATTAGCCTTTTCCCAATCTTGACGGGCTCTTTTTTTCAATTCTTGGGTACATGGTGCCCCGTAAGGGCCAGACATGAATCTTCGATATTCCCAAACATCTTTACATGATTGAAAAGGGTAGTTCTTGGAACGAACAAAGTGGATTTTAACTCCAAGGTATTTGGCCACCTCTTTAAGGAATCTTTGATTGTCCCTATCTTCCTCATCAATTGGATTATTGCAGGCTATAATATTATTTTTTTCACCGTATTTTTCAATTGTTTTCGATAGTGCAACAGCGCTTGCTGCTCCACACGAAAACCAAACTACAATAGTTTTTCCTTCCACTTCTCATAACTCTCCCTTCACTCCTGCGAAAATTCTCGACCTACTCTTCGAGTTGTTTCTGTTGTTGTGTTGAAAAATAGAGGATTGAGAAGCTAGGTGTGCGTGATGTTTTGCACACCATTTGCACACCTAAATTGAGTATTGAATTTATGGGGTAAGTTGTTGAGATAAAAGCGGTTTAAATAAAAAAGGGGCCCCCTGCAAAGGCCCCTCTCTTTTCGGCTTCCTGCCTGTCTGGTAAGTCACATCCTATAACTTACATTTTTATTATATATGATTTTTGAATTCCTCAAAACATTTATTACAAAAGGCATAATATTCCTTCGGAAAATTATTCCTCAATGATAACAAAAGCTATCTACTTGTCATGACGATAAACATTTAAAGTAAATCTCTATAGGGTCTTCTCTTATGATAAGTAAAATTAAGCAGTTATTTTTAAGTTATCCTGTTCAAACCTTTACGTACTTCATTCCTGCACCTCCTGATAGAAAGCATGGCTACAGAGAAAAGTCTTTTGATCAACTTATTCAAAAGTTGACTAAAATGGATTTCAAGTTAGTTGACATAAAAACTCAGGCCGTTAATAATAATTCTGTTGCTGGAATGTGGGTAATCGTAAGCCTTAAACCTCTTTCTAAGATTGCTTCACAGATGAAGGTATCTGACTTCCCTAATGACTGGGAGAACGAAGAGATTCAAAAGAATAACGAATATAGAGAACACAATTATAACGATCATACGTATTCCCATCAAAACCTTGCTCAATTCCCAATGAACGAGGATAATAACTTAGAAATTACAAAAAAGAATAAATCGGTTCTTAAAAGCTCAGAAGCAAAAGATAGTCATGGCCAGAAGGTTTTAGAAATTGAATTACCCCAAGAGAAACAGAAATCAAAAAAGAATACGTCAGATAAGCACGATTCCGACCATGATTCAGTCGAAGGCCTATATTATATCGATTAAAGGACCTATTTTATTCTTATCCCTTCTTTTCTTTTATTCTTGCTCTTCTTATATCAAATATTTAGAGAAACAAGATTCAGAAGAACTCATTCTCAAATCACAGCTCAAAGATAAAGAACTCTATTGTAGCCCTAAAGCTAAAAATAGCACTCAAAGAGAAACTTATAATATCGTTCACAGCTCAGAGTCAGGTAGAGATGAGTTTTCCAAAATTATAAACTCAATGACTCGCCATAATCAGTATTCTATTTCCGAACTCGGGCTTTTTTATATACTTTATAACAGCATAGTTAGACCGGACTCTACAGGTTGGAACTCTAGACTACAGCTTTTTGTAAATGAGGGAGGACAACAATATTATTATGATCTTCACGAGGATCAAAATAATTTCATTCACGCTATTAATGTCCTTAAAGATAATAAGCTCTCTAAATTATCTCAAAATCAGTTATTAAAGAAAGCAAAGTCTCATTTTCCTAAGAAAATGACCGTACAAAAGCAATTCAGTGAATATCTTGAAAAGCAAAGAGATCACTTATCTAAATCTCAAAAAAGAAAATATTTTAGATTAAATAAACCTTTGCAAAAAGGAGAAACTTTTCCTATCAATCAGAATCTTTTTACTCCTATTCAAGTTAGATATCAGAAAATTGAAAAGGCCCCTTTATTCAATATTAAAGAAACGCCAAAGGCCGTTTGTAATTTCGACTCTAAACTTTATGAATCAGGTATTTTCATTATTCATGATGACAATCTTCATGAAAATATTTTTGCGATAACCGCTAAGAATGGAGACTTCATCATAGTTGCAAGTAGCTCAGGTACCTTAAAAAAGGCACACTCACTTATTGCGAGATCAGTTGTAGAAGTTCCCAAATTCAATACTCCCTTATGTCATTATGAAGACGAACAGAAATCCTTTACAAGTGTAGCTTTTGATTCACGAGACTCAGGCCAACTTCTCTATCACCTTTTTCAATATGGTTATTTCAAGTCAAAAAATCTGGAAGAGCTCATCGAGTATACAAGTTACGCTCGCCATCTCTTCTTAACCAATCCCCCTCGAATGCTCTACGAATCCAAACGAGGAACCCCTAAAGAACTCAATTACTTTCTTTCACTCAATTTCCCTGTCTATCATGCAAAAGAAATTGGACAAATTCATACTATGGCCTCCTTTAATTTAAAGGAGAAATCCAGATCTACAATTTTTGTTCAAGACGAACGCACTTCCTATTTCCAATCATGTCATCAGTAAAATTAATAGGTAATGCATCGGGAAAAGAATTCATTCTTGGCCTAGAAAAAAGGGACTCAAAGCTGAGTTTACTAGAGTATCTATGTCATAAAGAAATTCCTATTGCCTATAGCTGCTATGGAGAAGGCATTTGTAATAAATGTCTCGTGAGGATTAACAGTAAAGAACAACTTTCCTGTCAAATCTTTATGAAAAATTTAAGTGATGGTGATATAATTGAAATTTCTTATCTATAACATTTTCTTTAAAGGTATCTATGAAATACTTATCTTTTGACTTAGAGGCTACAGGTTTAAGAGAGCATGACTTAATCATTGAGTTTGCCTGTGTTCCCTTCTGTACAGAAACAAAAAGCTTGGCCACTGACCTGACTTTTCATTGTTTTGTTCAATGTCCTAGCTTTGAAGAATTAAAAGATGACCTCGATCCCTGGGTAGTAGAAAATAATGAACAACTTATAAGAAAAGCTCATAGTGAGGGTTTGACCATAAGTGAGTTTAAAGAAAAGCTTCTCAATTACTTAAGTTCACAAGAAATGCTCAAATTCTTTGATCAAAGTAAAATTACTCTATTTGGAAAAAGTATGGCCGCAATAGACCTTCCCTTTCTTAATAGAGACTTAGGTTGGAATACCATGAGAAAATACTTTGAGCATAGACAACTGGACTTAAGCTCTGTGGCGTACTCTATGATAGATCTAGGGCACCTCCCTCAAAAATGTACTTCAGGCAGTGAATTGATGAAAGAGCTTGGATTTGGTGATGTGGCCCATACGGCGCTTGAAGATGCCATTAACACGGCAAAAATGTACTTAGAAATTGTGAAACGATATCACTCTTCGTAGGCCATAAAATCAAGCGGATCTATGGCCTTTGAATCATGACGTACTTCAAAATGTAAATGAGGACCAGTGGTACGTCCAGTCATTCCGACTTGAGCAATAACTTGACCTTTGTGTACTCTTTGACCCTTTTGCGTAAAATTCTTTTTCGCGTGTGCATATACAGTGAAAACTCCACCAGCATGAGAGAGTACAGTTAAATTCCCATAACCTGATAAATCATTTCCAGAATAGATGACGACTCCATCATCTACTGCAACAATTGAAGTTCCTACACGGGCAGCAATATCAATCCCTTCATGATTTCTTCCCCAACGCTTTCCAAATTTTGAAGTCACTCTTTGCGAAGAAGGCACAGGCCATGCAAACTCGCCATTATAGGAAATATAGTCAGAAGTAATATTATTAGTCCCAGAAAGTAAACCGCGACTTAAAGGTACAAAGATCCATTGTCCACTAGCGATCTTGCGGCCTTTATTGGCCATTTCAAGCTTCCATTTAGGTACTTGATAGGTCTCGGCAACAGAGGCAAGTGAATCACCATTTTTAAGCTGTACGTACTTACCACTTTTAAGGCCAGAACATGAAGAAAGCTGACTTAAAAGATTAAGTACTAAACCAAGGATAAATAGGAATCTTTTACTAAAAACTTTCATAATTCTTTAATTAATTCATTCCATTGTGCTAACTTTTCGGCAGGTCTCCCTAAAAGGTTAAGTAGACTAACAGATACATAATTATTATCGACGGCCACACAATCACTTCCCTCTGTAGCACAATGTCCTTTATAAACTCCTCCAATCCAAAAATACTCTCTACCTCTAAAGTCCTTTCTTGGAGCGATTTCTTCGGAATACCAACGCATTCCCAATTCTGTTAATTTAGTACCTTTGATATCCTCTTCGGCCACATCTGGAACATTAACATTCAAGACATGATCTTGTGGAATAAGCTTTAGAATATCTTTGCGCAATAGATTTAGGATAAAATGAGCAGCACTTGAATAATGGATAGGATGCTCAGGATTTTTTTTGAAATCACAGACCGTAGAAACGGCAATGGCAGGAATATTTCTAAAAACAGCTTCCCTTGCAGCTGCCATAGTCCCCGAATAATAAATATCTTGCCCTAAATTAGCACCTCTATTAATACCAGATATAACAATATCAGGTCTTTCTTGCATTAGATGAGCAATTCCCATTAATGTGCAATCAGCAGGAAATCCCGAACATCCAAAGATATCTTCGTCGTCAGAAATTTTAGTCACTCTTAGTGGGTTATCTAAAGATAGTGTATGACCAGTAGTCGATCGCTCTTCAAGAGGAGCTACAACGAAGACTTCATGCTCTTTTGCTAAAGTCTTATATAATGTATTAATCCCGGGGGCGTAAACGCCATCATCATTAGAGATGAGAATTCTCATGAGCCTGTCCTTAGTTCTAGACTTAGAAATTATGTTTTCGTATATAATCGACCTGTTTGCTAAAAAGCTTGAGATCAACATTTCGAAAACAAACCTCGACGTCACGATTTACGGATAAACTGACATAATCAAAATCGAGAAGTTCAAAAAGAGAAGGGAAAATATCTGAGTCCCACTGTCGACAAAGGTAGTGAGAGACTTGTCGGTTTAAAAAAGAAAGTGAACGATAGTATTGAGTAATCCAATTGGTAAAATGCCCACGACTATGAATACCTTCTAAATATTCGTAGTGAAAAGCAAAACCATGGAAATATTGACCACAACAATCTCTTAAATCGCCCCTGAATGCATCAAAACTCAATACATAGGACTTCTTGAATTGATCATAGTATTCTTTATTTTGGTAATCAGAAAACTCTAGAACTACTTTACCTGAATAAACTTCGGAAACTTTTTCCAAAATATCTTTAATCATAAAGTCTTTTTCATTTTCAAAGTGTAAATACACCTCACCAAGCTGAACCTCTTTTAGAAGTTCAATAAGACGGTATGATTGAATAAAGTTTAGAGACTTAGGCCTAAGATCAAAGCCTAAGCTGTAGATCTTATTTTCTTTAAGAAGTTGAATAGTTCGCTGGTCGTAGAGCCCAGTTACTCTCATTTGGCCTTTCATCTGATTTATTATAAACAATACTTAACGCATAGTCCAAAATCAAAATTGGGCAAGATGTTCCTACAGATTCTGGGTGAAATTGTAATCCAAGAGAAAGAGGTGTCTCAACTATCGTCACCATTTCATTTTCCCAAATAACTCGGATATTAAAATGATTCTCCGAGGGAGAAGTATCCTTTAGAGTCCAACTATTATAAAACATGGCCTTAATATCATTTTTTTTAATACCCAAATAATCACACGATTGATCAATGGATAAGCTACGACCATGAAGTGGACTATCTAATCGTTGTAACTGAAGTCCAAATTGATCCCCTAGGAATTGATGTCCTAAACAAATCCCAAGAAATAAAACTTCATCTTTAAATAAGAGATAGGAAAGTAATTTTTTAAATTTAGGATAGTCATCAATATGACCGGGCCCTGGCCCTAAAACAACGATGTCATAAGAGCTAAAGAGCGATAAATCATAATCATCAACCCTATCGTGATTAAGGATATCAACTCGATGACCTAAATTCTTTAAACATTGGATGATATTAAAAGAAAATGAATCATTAAAATCTATAAAGAGAAGATGAAGAGCTTTCACTACATACCTGCAAAGCCTTTCTCACTAAAATTTATGAGAAAATTAAATCCAAAACTTCGTTGGGCAATGGTTCGATTATAATCAACTTGAAGCATCCAACAATCATTACTAGGACGATAAGTAACTCCATAGTTTGTCTGATAGGAACGTTTTTCATCAATATTATATTCCCAGTTTCCAGTTAAATAGACTTCATCTGAAATATATAAATTCCCACCAAGAGTATAGAACTTATCAACTGGAGTTCGGAAAGAATTATAGCGTAGTCCAGAAGTAAGATTACCAAAAGAGAATGCTCGGCTTACATTGGCCCTCGTAATATGTTCACCTGTAGAGTAATAATAATACTCTTGAAGAGAGAAACTCGTTTTTTTCAAGCTAAACCCTGTATTAATATAAAGACGGGTAAGACGATCTTTAAAGCTGAGGGCATTTCCTAGGGCATCAGTGTCTCTATGAAGATCAAAACCCTGAGATACATTAAAGTAACTAATATTTGAGTAATTAAAGTTATTCCGAATACTTTTACCATCTTCCAAAAGATCAGCACTGGCCACTGATTTCTTCGTAACCGTATTATTCCATTGAATTTCTAAAGTATTGTTAATAGGAAGAGTTGTACGTGAGGTCTCATTAATGGCCTGGAACTCTTGAGAACGAATCGTATCCACCGTATCAAAACGACCATCATTGGATTGGATTTGGTCATAGAAATCAGAGTTACCTTTATAAAACTGTTTAGATAAGAAATAGTGCTTTAATTTAAATTCTTGTCTATGACGGTAACTATTTTTGATAATCTTATATTTTTCATCGCTCACACTTTGAACAGGGGGCAACTCTCCTATTAAGGATGAGCCTGCTTCTTTCGTTAGATTTTCATTTTTTTCATCTTCAGAGTCTCTTGGATCCCGACCTTCTACTACCGACTCCTTGGGGATCTCTTCTTTATAGGCAAGACCAAATATTTTATCGAGAACAAGAGAGAATTCCGTCTCATAAACAACACCATATTTACGAAAACTCTTCCCTCTTTCGAGATGATCAAAACGATAGTCTTGATAATCAAGCTCTATCTGTGTTTTTGCACTAATCGGCCCGAGATCACCAAAATTCCATAGAAGTCTAGGAACAGCATTGAGTCGATTCGCATTTCTAATATATTCGTCTTCTTGAAGATGATTCTGTCTAAACATAGTAAAATCAGAATCAAGAGAAAAACTTAAACGATTTAACATGGGAATATCACTTTCAAAAAGAGTGATAGGGGCCATATCGAAAGAGAGTTTGGGCAAGATCTGGACATATCGATTATCAAACTCACGTGCTTCTCTGTATAAGTGATTTGTTCTAAAACCAGAAAAAATATTAAAATTAAAGAGATCTTCGCGGTAATCAAAAAAAGTTTCAAGACCAGAGTCAGGAGAAAGAAGTTTATCATCCGTATAGAATTGATAATCTCGACTTAAGTCATAATCTCGTAATTTCGTAAAATTAAAATGATGATTAAAGTTTTCTTTATCGGAATAGTGATGCTCCCATTGACCGAGATAGCGAAATTCGCTGCGACCACTTTTCGTACGTTCCGACTTTCCTGGCCTATAAATTGTATCATTAGTAAAAAGACCTCTCGTTTGATACTGAAGTCCATCAAAAGGGTCATGTCTAAATTCTAATTCAGAACCCCAACCTCGGTTTCCAAAAAAACTAGGTGTAACCGTAGCATCAGCATGAGGAGATATATTCCAAAAGAAAGGCTGTTGAAACCTAGCCCCTTCATCAATATTTAAACCGAAACTAGGAAAGAGAAGTCCAGTTTGTCGATCTTTCTTAATAGGAAGAATAATATAGGGGAAGTACATCACAACAACCCCTTTAACTTTTATAAAAGCATGCTTAATGCGAATATATTCTCCAACTGTAATACGAACTTCTTTTCCAAAGACAGTCCAAGATTCAGGACAGTCACGACAGGTAGTATATTCAGCATCCTTCCCATAAATCTCATTCGGACCAGTTCTTGAAAGAGTATTTCCTAAGATGACATAATTATCAGAAAGTACGCGAGCATTATTAACAGAAAGTTGCTGAGTATTGAGATTATAGGTCATTCTAGAACCATACATCGTAAATCCAGGACCAACGTATCGAACATTTCCTACAACATTAACTTCCCCAGTCTCGAAACTAAGGGTGGCCTTTTCTCCATATATGGAGTTAGGTCCTTGGGTAATAATCACATTCCCAACGGCTTCATAGAGATTATCTAAACTCTTTCTATAGGCTTTATCCGAAAGGACCTGAACATTATCACCAGCATTGAATTGAAAACTTTGACGAGCAAAACTATTCGAACTGATAAGAATCAGTAGGCAAAGAGGATATAAAGCTACCCAAGAAATAATAGGAGCCAGCAAGGAGGACTTTCCTATCACGTTTCTTTTCAAGCTTTCCCAAAAGATGATTAAAATTTTCTTCAAACGTAACCTTTTTATTATTCTCACCTCTTAAAGACTTGGCGCAATCCATAAGAGACTCCCACTTTGTCGCTCTAGGATGATTAAAGGAAGTCAAACTGACCTCTCTTCCAAGACAAGGAGACTTAAAAATAAGATCTAAGCAATCTCTTAAGTCATCTTCATTTTGACGACTAAAGCTTAACCAAGCTTCGTCAAAATAGAAGTTTGATGAACTATGACTACAATGATGACTTGTGTTTGAGTCATTACTCGAATCAGTAATCATTTGATTCAGTTCATTTGTCCATTTCGCCAAATGTCTAATACCATCCAAATTATGTGACCCTAAAAGGATAAACTGACACCCCTTATATGTCATCCTTAATGGACGTCCCCAAACGGTTTCCTTAAAAGAAGTTTTCACTGCATCATTCCTCTTCAGAATGTGCTTCCAAAAAATATGGAAGGCTTCCTTGGCCATCAATTGATTCTTTTTATGAAAGTTCAAATTTTTAAACGTTTCTCCTTCCCTCAAATGATCCGTTACGTCCTTCAAAGATATATCTCTTTCTCCTACATAAGATTTAATCTTTGTTTTCAGCATAGGTTGTTCAACACCACAGACCAAATATCCATTTGATCGAGTAACTTGGATCTTCTCATTCAAAATATCTGCTAAGCGATTTCCAAGAAACTCTGTATGATCTCTTGAGATAGAGGTCAAAATAGCAAGCTCACTATCAAAGAAGTTAGTTGCATCTAATCTTCCCCCCAAGCCGACTTCAAAAATTAAGATATGCTGCTGATTTGGATTGGCCTGAATCTTATCAAGACTAGACTGACAAAAAACAAAGAAAAGAAATTCATAGTAACTCAGCTTCTTTGTGAGATCCTTTGATTTTTCAAAATAATCTAAGAGTTCGATCGCGCTTATGGCATTTCCATTATGAGAAAAGCGTTCTCTTACTGAAATAATATGAGGAGAATTCCATAAATGAACATATAAATTATTTTCTAGAGCATACCTTTCAAGAATGAGAGAGACCTCTCCTTTACCATTGGTCCCTGCTACAATGATTGATGGAATATTTAATCGGTTAAATTCTTCTTTAAAATGACTAAACCACTTTGTTAAGCGCTCAGGATCAGGACTAAACTTTTCAACGCCCAATAGGTCGTCTATAAAAGAAAGCAGCTTCATTTCTGAAGCTGCATCATCTATTTTAAATTTATTTGAAATCATCGATCTTTCTTAATTCTTTTTGAACATTTGGATAAAGAAGCTCAACTCTTCTTTAAGTTTATGACGATGAACAATTCGATCAATAAATCCGTGATCTCTTAAGAATTCACTTCTTTGAAAACCATCGGGTAGAGTTTGTCGAATACTCTGCTCAATCACCCTTGGACCAGCAAAACCAATTAAGGCCTTAGGCTCAGCGATATTCACATCTCCTAATACAGCAAAAGATGCAGCGACCCCACCAGTTGTTGGATCTGTAAGCAAGCTGATATAAGGAATCCCTTCATTCTTTAGTCGTTGGCGAGAAGCAGATGTTTTTCCCATTTGCATGAGTGAGAGAATTCCTTCTTGCATTCGTGCTCCACCAGAGCAACAAACAACGATAGCTGGAATTTTCTTTTCATAAGCTTGATCCATTACCCAAGCAATTTTTTCTCCAGTAACCACACCCATAGAACCTCCCATAAATTGAAAGTTCATTACTCCGAGGGCCACATCAGTTCCGTTTATTTTACCGATACCACAAAGAGTTCCATCTTTAAGACCTGTTTTTTCATAGGCCTTTTCAAGACGATCTTTATAGGACATTTTATCTTGGAAATTTAAAGGATTGGTACTTCCTAGCTCTTGTCCCATAAATTCAAAAGAACCATCATCAGTGAGAAGTTCAATTCTATCATAGGCACTTAAACGAAAGTGGTGATCACAGTAGGGACAAACTTGATAGGTATCTTTGAGACGATCTGTTTGAAGGATCTCTCCACAATTATTACATTTTTTCCACAATCCACTGGGTGTATGAGTTGCAGTTTTTTTAGAACTTTTGAGTTTAGGACTCTTAACGCCTTCGAACCAGCCCATAGGAATCTCCGTATATAAATTTTTATAAACGAGTTCATGATGCGTGAAGGGAGAGAAAGTGACAACCTATTTTTGTAGATTATTTAGCGAAGATTTTCTCTAAGATCTTTAAAATACAAAGCTTACATCATCAGATGAGAGTAAAGTGACTCGATCATGCCCCAGCGCATCAACCTCATCATTTAATTGATTCTGATAATTAGGTTTTATATGTCCTAAGAAAACAGGAACATCTGTAGGCATTTTTTCTAATTCTTTATCAAGGGTTTGCGGAGTGTGATGAAAACTTGCAGTGGCCACCCCTTGGAGAGAGTTCGGAAAGGACACTTCCGTAAAGATAGCTTTTAAGTTTTCACATTTCTTAGCTTCTTCCCAGATTGCATCGGTTGGACCGGTATCTTGAGTAAAAACTAAGGAAGAACCATTCTTTTCAATAATAAATCCATGCCCACCAGCGGGATGATTAACCCTAATCATCGTAACTTTATAGGGTCCAAGCTCTATAGTCGAACCCGACTCAACTGTATGAAATCTAAGAGTAGGATCTTTTGCATTTGGTAGTTTGGTGAAGTCAGGCCATATCTCATCATTGAGCATATGTTTCATAATTGATGTTCTGGCCTCATCACTGGTATAGATCTCAAAGGGTCGCCCTTTAAGACCAAAGCAATTATCGGCCATGAAGGCCAAGTCGCTAATATGATCCAAATGACTATGAGAAATTAAGATATGATCGATATGGACTTGCTCATCGATATGAAGTCCTGAAGCTACAGAACCTGCATCTATAAGAAGTTTGCCATCAATTAGATATGAAGTATTTTTAAAACCTGGTGAAACTCCACCATGTCCACCTACAATTCGTACAATCATTTTTCATTCCTCTCACCTTCTATTTTGAAGGCCTTTGTTCAAAAGACCAAATTTCCGGCTATGGGCAAAAAATGATTCTTTTAAACTCGTATAATTGCCTTATCGGTGTGCCAGGGTAAAAACCTTAAAGAATCAAGATCTTACGGCTTCTAAAGGATAAGTATTTAAAAATACGAAGAACCTAAGTACCTATTTTTTCGAGAAACTAACCTTTTTATAAATATCATTTACATTTTCCCCGGTTATCTCAGAGAGGATTTTAGCTAAACCTTTGGGGCTTGGCTTGGCCATATACTTTTCAGCTAATTTGGTAAGCTCTGCATTTGAAATGTCATCAGGACTATTTTGATCCCCCCCTTCGTTTCGAAGCAAGATCACAAACTCTCCCTTTTGAACAAGATCTTCTTTTACTAAATCCCAATCAGTTGCTTTAAAGCGAAGATGCTGTTCAAATTTCTTGGTCAATTCACGTACAACACAAACTTCGTAACTTGAGAATTCTTTTGAGATAAGTTCTAAGGTTCCCTCAATTCTATGAGGAGACTCAAAGAAGATATGAGTCTCCTTTGAGCGAAGCTTTCCAATATAGTCTTTAATGGCCCCGCTTTTTCTTGGTAGAAAGCCATGAAAACTAAAGGGAATAGGGGCCATGGCACTTACTTCTAAAGCCACGGTTACAGCACTTGGACCAGGAATCGACTCTACTCGCCCCCCCCTATTTACCCATTCTTTCACTAGAGGATAGGCCGGATCACTTAGAACAGGACTTCCCGCATCGGAAACAATATTTAATGATTCCTTATCAAAGTATTTATCCACTAAGGATTTTACTTTGGCCTGGTCGTGATCATTGAAGCTTTCAACAAATTTAGATTTCTTATCAATACCCATAAGATCTAATAATTTAAAAAGCTCTCGTGTATCTTCGGCCAAGAAAAAGGTCCCTTCCTTAAAACTCTCTATGGCCCGCTCAGAAAGATCATTTAGGTTTCCAATGGGAGTTGATATGAGTTTCAGTAGTGGTTTCATGATATTCCTTTCCTTACAAAAGCCGACAAAGACCGAATAGCTTTAAAAATTATTTTTAACTTTTATAAGATATAACTCCTTAATAATACTCATTTTAACTAAAGAAAGAAGAAAATTCCCACTAACGCACATGGTCACATACTTGATATCCTAATTCCTAGATTCAGATAGTCCACGGAAAAAGAAGGAGTTTCGGTCATGACAATGAAAGCAAGAGTGAGCACTGATGCTTTAGGAAATATTACAGTTCATATGGAAGGAGGTCTTGATTTCGAGAATAACTCTCCTTTTCAACAAGAACTAGAGTCTCTAACTCGAGAAAACCCATCGAGTACAATTACGATCGATATGCATGGTCTCGACTTCGTAGGATCCTCTGGAATTGGAATGTTCGTTGATACAATTAAGTCAATCAACCGCAGAAGAGAACAAATCAAAATGAGTAATGTAAAGATTGAATTTCTAAAAGTATTCAAACTCTACGATATGGACTTTCTAGAAATTATTGAAGACCAATTTGATGATGATCAAACAATGAATCTGAGTCAAAGATTTATGGGAAAAAGACGTACCTTCGAAAACTAGACCAACTCTTATTCGATTTAGATAATTTAAAAAGATAAATTCAAAACAGGGAAGACAAAACTTAAATCCTGTTTTCTAAGCACACTAGGCCCAGTAGATGCAATATCACGCTGGGCTTCTAATTTTAAAGCTTCTTGAGGATTCCAACCCTTACTCTTATTTAGTGAAGATTGATCAGATCCACCTGGCCCTTGCTCGTAAGGACTATCGACACCGGGATAATAATTATCTTGAGGTTGAGGATTTTGTCTTTGATGTTTTCTATAAGCATAAGAAAGAACCACATACGAGCCAAAAACAAGTCCAGCATAAAGACCTAAACTAGCTCCCTTGGCCACAGAACGACCATCTGTACCAAATGCTAAAGAAGCTGTCCCTAGGAGAGCCCCCCCAACAGTTCCATAAACCGCCATGGTTCCGATCGCCTTCGCTCTAGGGTCAATCTGAGCGTGTACTTTGCTTAAAGAGAAAAAACTAAAAAATAAGATAATGACTAAAGACTTGAGAGTCACGTTAACTCCATAATTTTGCATACTTTAAAAGGGTAAGCCGAAGGATAAGATTTTGCAAATTCTTCCTGTGACTTCACTTCTAATAGTTTAGCACTTTTATTAAATAAACTGGCCAAAAAATGTAGCGAATTCTTTAATCTCTTTAATTGAGTCTTCGAAATAGTGTGGGAAAGATAATGACCACTCTTACACTCTGCAACATAGAGGTAATCCTTTGAGATCCAGCTCACATCAATTTGACCCATATTTCTCTTTCTTAATAAGCTTGAGGATATGAGTAACGGAGTATTTTGCTCATGAACAAAGTAAGAGTAAGTACTCTCAAGCTTTTCAAAGGACTTCATAAATATTCTTTTACACCCTTAAATGACTTACGATGAATTGGAGTTACACCTAATGACTTTATGGCCTCTCGATGCTGTTGAGTAGGATAACCTGCATGTTTTTCAAATCCGTAACCAGGATAAATCTTAGCAAGTTTCTCCATATGAAAGTCGCGAAATTCTTTTGCCACAATAGAGGCCAATCCAATCAGGGCTGATTTACTATCCCCTTTGATTAAACTGGCCGCTTTAATCTTACTCGAAAGTTGGTCCGGTATTTTATTACCATCAAAAAAGGCCAACATGAGAGAATCACTTTTATCGGCAAAGCAGTGAGCGCATCTTGCCATCGAAGTCAGAGAAGCTTGTAAAATATTAATTTGATCTATTTCAGAGTGGCTCGCTTCGTCTAAATAAAGAGAAATCTCTTCATTGAATATTTTTAAGGGTATTTCTTTTCCAATTTCTAAACTTTCTAAATCAATCCCGATATCAGAGATAATCTTTCTTCTTTTCTTAGTCGTTAATTTCTTTGAATCGGTAACTTTCAATTCAACGAGTTTTTCTAAATGAGCAAGAAGTGATTTCTTTGTGCCACAAAAATAGGCGACTCCTGAAATAACTGGGCCAGCTAAAGGGCCACGTCCCACTTCATCTAGACCGGCCAATCTAAATTCGCTCTTTTTTAAGTCGTCTAAATTCTGCATCCATTCAAGTTCAATAAACACTAACTTCATACTCCTTGAAAAAAAAAGGCCTTCTCGAAAGAAGGCCCTCTTTTAAAATAAAATCTTTAATCAAATTAGTCTTTCTTATCGTAATCAATTGCGATACGAGCAGACTTACCTGAACGGTCACGTAGATAGTAAAGTTTAGAACGACGAGATTTACCTCTTTGAACAACTTCAATTTTCTCTACGTTTGGACTATGAAAAGGGAAAACCCTCTCAACACCAATTCCAGAAGAAACTTTTCTTACACGAAAATGTCCTTCAAGATCTCCAGCTTTCTTAATTGAGATTACAGTCCCTTTGAAAACCTGGATACGACTTTTGTCCCCTTCCTTAATTCTAGAGTGAACAGCAACTGTGTCCCCTGACTTGAACTTAGGTTGAGTTTCTACGTTTTTAGATAGGTGGTCTTGTTTAACAACATCTAAAAGATTCATGCTTTTCTCCCGCATCTCCATTATCGGAAAGATGCTTAAAAGAGGTTTACCAGAGGACCCTTCACTATGAAGGTTCTTAAATTAACCTTAGTTTATCGACTACAGAGGCAAATCTAGCTTTTGAGCGAATTAGGATCTTACCATAATACGATCGAGATAGATGGCCACAGCTGACCTTACAGAAAGATGATTATACCCTTCTGGATGAGCTCCATATAATGGCTCGATATGGTAATCGGCCAATTCAAGAGCTTTTGCATGTAGTCCCCAGCCTGTACCAAATAACAGGAAAATAGGACGTTTGTCAAGAGTGGCCTTCTCTTTTACCTCTTCTGCCTTAAGGTCAAAACTTTCAAAGTTAGCTCCCGTAACGCAGATATAGGGACGTATCCCCTCTTTTTCTTCAATAACTTTAATTGAATCTTCAATCGAATGACTTAATCGAGCAATACCAAGGGCATCTTGCCTATCTGGATTATAAGCTCCATTTTCATCTCTTTCCCAGTGACCAAGAATACGCTGAATAAGCTGATGCTGAACCTGTAGAGGAGTTATAATATGATATTGCTCAACACCAAAGGTCTTACAACTTCTACTTATATCGTGAACGTCCATATTGGTAACAGAAGTTGTTACCAATTCACCGTTCTTATTTTTAATGGGACTATGCACAAGTCCAGTATATAATTTCATGGGCCCTACTGCTTTTTTTGAATATTAATGATTACTTTTTATCAACACGTAATAAATCAGGTCGATAACGCTTTGTCATCTTGATTGATTGCTCATTTCGCCACTTCTTTACCTTTTCATGGTGTCCCGAACTTAGTATTGAGGGAACCTCTCGATCACAGGCAATCTGGGGCCTTGTATACTGTGGGTATTCTAGAAGGCCATTACTAAATGACTCTTCTTCTGCGCTCGCACTATTGCCTAATACTCCAGGATAGAATCTCAGTATCGCATCCAGAATAGGCAATAGGGCCAACTCCCCTCCAGAGAGAACAAAGTCCCCCAATGAAAGGTGCTGATTAACATATTTTTCAATAAATCTTTCATCAATACCTTCATAACGACCACAAATAAAGACAAGATCTTTACCTTTTTCCTGTTGAAGATATTGTTCACACATTTTTTTGGCCAATTCTGAATGAAAGGTCTCACCCCTAGGACCAAGATAACAGATATGAAGAGACTCAAGAGCTTCGTCCAAAAGCTCTCCATAATGTCCTTTTTCAATAACACCTTTCATAAGCGTCATTTCTAAAACATCTGCACGCATAACCTGGCCTGCACCGCCACCATATGGAGCGGCATCTACACCCTTAAAACCTTTTTCATTATAATCGGAAGGATTTAAAAAAGTGAGTTCAGGCATAAGGCCTCTTTCACCACGCATAGCAGAGCCGACCACTCCTGTTTCAAAAAGAGGTCGAAAGAACTCAGGAAATAAACTTATAATCCATATTCGCTTCAAATTATCTCCGGCATCACAATATAGACGGTTTCTTCATCCCAATTGATTTCTTTAACAAAGGCATCAACCAGGAGAATATCTATAATCTTCCCGCTCGTATTGATCTTTAAAATATCTTGCACACCATTAGTTCCAATATCAACAACCTCTCCAACAAGATCCTTACTTTCCCATTTCTTAACAGATAATCCAATGAGATCATTTAAATAGAAATTATCCTCTTCCAAATCGGGAAGGTCTTCTCTTTTAATAAATATGGAAAAGGGAATCATATTTTCGACTTCATTTCGATCAGCAATATTTTTTAGTCGAACAATTGTTTTATTACCAAAGTTAATGGTTTCAATTTCGAATTCTTCGCCTTCTTCTCTAATGGAGCTTTTCCCGTCCAAAGGGACGAGAGTTATTTTTTGACCACTTTTAAGAGAGCTACTTTCAGAATTGATTAGATAGAATGAAAATGCACCTTTGATGCCATGGGGCTTACGACAGCTCCCTAGTTCAATTAATTTACTCATATCCTTTGATATCTCTTTTTACAAAAAACTACAGGCCTTTTTTAGGCCTGTAGCTAATATCTATAGAGTCTAAAAAGAATCATAAGATTTATTATTAGGAAGCTTGAGCGTGGCCACTCCCCTTATGTGATTTATTTCTAGAATTCTTACTCTTTGATGAATCACTATCATTATGCCAACCCCCTTGCTTATGAATGAGATTTCCCCAAGCATTAGTTGCCCACAGAGTCCATGCAATAAGAATAGGTTGTAGAAATAATCTATAAAGTCTTAAAGTATCAGTATTTAAACCAAAAGCATCTTTTTGATTAACATATTGAGAAACATTACCAGGAAAGATCATTACAAAATAAGTGGCAATAATCCAGCCCAGTGTAACTCCTTTTCTAGGAACAGCTATGAGTAATACCCCGAGAATAATTTCAATCGCCCCAGAAATAAGAACAACGAGTTCATAGTCCATGGGTAACCACATGGGTACTTGATTAATAAATTCTTTTTGAACAATAAAGTGAGAAGCACCAATTATGACAAGAAATGCACCCAATAGGTTCTTGAATATCTTCTGTTTACTAGTCAAAGACGACGTATCAGTTAGAGAGTTCATGTTTTATCCTTTTTTAAAGGTTAATCTATTATCTCTATACTAAAACAGATTCCATTTGAGTTATGCTTTGCCATGTTAATAGATTGTGTAGATATTTAAAAATTCACCGACTATAAACATCAAATATTGATTTATAACCAACCACTTTCTCTTTGAAAGAGAAATTCACTTATTCCCATCTCGCGAATAAGCTCTTGATCTCTTAGCTGGCCAGCTATATTGCTATAATCTCCCATAGGATGACGACTATCCGCAAATATATATCCTCTATCTCTAAATTTAATTTGATGAGTCTCTTCCGTTGCCCCTAAGCCTCTTACCCACTTTTTAAGCGGTATCGCCTTATCTGCAACCCCTACATCTAGAATATAAGGAATATCTTTACCATCAATATTCACAAGAATATACACGGCAACATGATATTTCCAACCCATAAACCCATAGGGAATTGGAGCAAGCCTAGCCCCTTCATTCTGCCATGATACTGGATATAATGAAGGACTATCCTCTCTATCTGATAAAAATACCTTCCCCATTTCAATCCCATTTTCTTTACCAATTAAAGAAAATTCTTGTGCTCTTGCAAAGCAACCATCATGGAGATAATCAAATTTCATATAATCAATTTTTGAAAGCTCTCTAAAAAGAGATTGGGCTTGTTCCTCACTAAATAGAGTTACTTCATCATCTAAGAATGAAGATACCTCATACTTTTCATAAGCAGCATCTAAGATAATTTGCTTGTGAAATAAGGAACGATCCCCAGATACTCCATAGGATCCAGCATATAAAGTCGTAGAAATAAGGAATTTTAAGAAGAGAAATGGAATAAGTAGACTTTTCATAATCACAATCTACCACCAAATAACTGTTTAAGATCTCTGACCTTAAATATTTACTTACCTGACCATATTTTGGCCACCAAGTACATATCTCTTATCAAAAGCAGTTCATTCACAGAATCTAATCGTAATTTTTGATTTTTAGGCAAAAAAAAAGCCCGTTCCTAAGAACGAGCTTTTTATAAATGGT
>CERC01066126.1_pt1 | contig 125539 bp, 127 predicted proteins | sample 530921 | NCBI WGS metagenome assembly CERC01 (sample SAMEA2621099, study PRJEB7988) | marine metagenome | isolation source: saline water (ENVO:00002010), including
TCGCCGCCGTCGCCTTGCTTTTTATCTCCGCCGTCGCCTTGCTTTTTATCCCCACTGTCGCCATCTCTTATGTTGCCGGCAAGCTGGTCTTTAACTGTAAAGTCAGCATGGTCGAGGCCCGATACTGCTATCTCGCTAATTTCAGCTTTATCCAGAGAACGGTATGTGGTTCCAAAGCTTTTGTTAAACTTCCATTTGGCATGATCACCGAATAAACTGCCAGAAGGGCCAGTCTTTCCCATATAAAGTTTTTTTATAGTGTTTACTATTAGGTCCTTATTAAGAAAGGTGGATTGATTCGCGTAGCGATGATAACTCAGGCTATGCCCAATTATCTCATAAGTGTTAAGCTCGGCGGTGGCCCTAATTGGCGCAACGAGAGGGGAGCCACTTTGTCCTGGAACAATATGGACTGGAGCAACTAAATTGCCCGATACTGCCAGGGTTTTAATTCTTTGAGACTTTTCCAGCTCGGAAGAAGCTTCGTATGAGTAAGGTATGCTTGAAGTCCACTCCGGGACTATCGCGTATGCTCCTTCGTCACTTGCCAAAATCCCATAGTGGTTGCTTTTATTAAACATATGGGAGAAAAGGTCGTTCTTAGTTCTTTCACCTTTACCTATACTTTGGACCAATAAAGTGTCGCCAAACAGTTCAGCGAAGGCGGTCAAACCATCTTTATATTCCAGCTCGTACACAGCAATATCTCTGGAAGAGTTAATTATGGCCTGTAACTTTCCTTTAAGCTTTTTGATGCCATGGCAAAGAGGCATCATATCTTCTTCACATATGCGCCAGTCCCTGCCTCCCATATGGTGAGCGGTTGTAACTGCAAAATACCTGCATTGTTCTTTACATGTAACCTTAGGGAATTCATCAAGTGGAGGTACTGCTACTACATAACCTGTTCCGACTATATTGCCCACGCCTTCAAAGTGGGACGAAGTATAAAGCAGACCACCCCCTGAAAGGACGAAAACGCTATATGTTAATAGAAATATGAAGAGTTTCATATAACCTTCTTCTTAAACTCTAGCTCCATTGGCTTTAGCGAGTAGCTGCCATCATCTTGTAGGACTATAAGCTCTCTGTTGTTTTTTCTAATTCTACTAAGAAGAACTTGAAAACGATTTTCTAAACTAGAGTATTCGATTGAGTCTCCATAAAGATGAATTATAATTTCCTTCTTAGTCTTGGCTCCATCTATTAAAAAACGAACGAGCTTCTCTCCAAGCTTGCCCAGCTTAAGTTCTTTGCACTTGCCGTTAAAGTCGTTGCTCCACCATGGAAGGACATGCTCCTTGGGAGGAGTGACGCTAGTTGCTCCATCCTTGAGCTGTTCGAGCATTTTTATATTGGCCTTTATCTCAGGCAACCTGCTTGTTTTTATAATCGCCAATAAGTTGCTGGCCTCTTGAAGGTGTTTCATTTCAAAAAGAAGTCTGCACAGGTGACATGCGGCGCTGAAATACTGATAAGTCTCTTTGTGTCCGGCCAGTAGTTCAAAAGCGGAGCGAGCGTAGGAGAGCGCTGCCTCTCTGGCGCCAATATTTTCATATTCAATTGAAAGATTCATAGAAACAAGGCCTTCGATATCATTGGCCCTTATTAATTTCGCTTTCTCAATTATCATCTGAAGCTCGGGAATTGCTCTCTTCTCTGGATGAAGCATACCATCTGCAGCAACATAATTTTGTAAAGCGAGAAGGCCTTTTTTCTCAAGGCCTATCTTATTGTAATAATCATAAGATTTAAGGTAAGCGTCTCTGGATTTATAATATTCCTCAATTCTTGAGTAGGAGTTGCCACAGATAAAGAATATTTCACCAAGCCAATCTGGCGTCTTTGTTCCAAGCTGGACAAGTTCTTCCAGTCGACTAGATCGTATGGTGAACTTTCTAATATCCATTCTGGCCAAAGAAATATTATAGAGGGTCTTGTGAACAGGGCTGATATCCTCAAAGCTCTTCAATTTAGAAGTGAATTTTTCCAAAAGAGGAATGTCCGATTGAAAGTACGCTGATAGAACTTTTGCATAAAGAAGAGCAAGCTTTTCATTTTCATCTTTTGCTCGCAACTCAAGATCCAAGATGAAATTCATCAAGGCGTTCCTGTCACATGCTAACAAGTCTTTAAAAAGCTTATTCATAACTCTCTATCGGCACAACTAACATGGATTTCAAGTGATTTATGCAGCTTTTTCAATATCTTCAAAACTATCCAGAGTGCGTAATTTGTTCTTTAAGGCATGCGAAGTTGACTCAAATCTCACCCCAAATCCTGTGGCATTTTTAAGAATGCTGACGTTTTTAGACCACATCACTTGACCCTTTAGTTCAAATGATTGATTTCCTAACTGAAATCTGACACTTATCAACTGGCCTTTATGGATGTTAAGTTCTAAATCCTTTGGCGGACTAAAATATGCGCCGCTAGGCGATAAATCTATAATCTTAAAAATGAAAAACTGTCCGGTAATCTCAACCGACGCTGGAATGTCAACGGTGACCCTGTACTCCCTTAGCTGAAAGCCTTCGTAAAACTCCTTAAAGCGTGAAATTTCCTGTTCACCGAAGAAATGAACCAACATTTCAAAAAACACCCTTTTCTCGTTGGTGTTAAACTTATTTATCTGATTTGTCTTAGTCACATAAAAGTATTCAATTAACTCTGGTGTGAGAACAGGGGCAACAACCTGACCTTTTGCAAACTTTGGAAATTCAAACCTTTCATCCATATAGCTCACAAACCAAAGTGCCATATTGCGTTTAAAGTTGTTGTTTTGAAAGCTAGCACCAAGTTCTGTCAGAACTTTTTTTGAGGATATGGAAACGTTCATGTATATTGCGAGCGCTCCATCCACAAAGTCATAGCTTACAACCGGTCCCTCTCGCTTAAAGGCCATTAAGGCCTCATAAAAAACCTCAGCTCTAGGGTGAATTGTTATGACTAAATTGTCTCCACCCATCATTAAAGAGTAATGGTAAATGTATTTCATTAAAAGGAGGGAGACTGCATGTCCTTTGGACCTGAACTCTTTTGAGACTGCAAGTGAGGAAACTTCTATAAGCCGTTTCCCACTCATTCTAAGCTGGTCATTTTGCATAAGATAGTCTTTATCTGATGGAAGCCCCATGCGGCTGTCTTTAATAAGACTAGCTGTGCCTACTGTTTTATCTTTATGTTTAACGACAACTGTCGCTGTTTCCGGAAGCAAAGAAAAAAGCGTACACCTTAGTCCTGACGGCTCGGGACTCATTAGCCCTTGTCCTACATAGCAGTCATGCAATAAGCTGTAGGCCTCCTCCAGCTCGTCTCTTGAACGAGCAAGCTTTACTGTGAAATCTTCTGAAAAGGCCAAGTCTGGCACTTTAAACTTCTTTTTCAAGACTTTAGATAAAATTTGCGGAGGAAGTTTTTTTATCAAATATTTCAAGCCAGACCCCTTTGCATGATATATCGAATCGAACTAAAGAAAGCTTAACGCCAACAATGGCGAATAGGTTTGCCCCAGTAGGGGACGCATGTTCTTTAAAGCTTTCTACACTTGATGTAGGCACAATTGCCCACAGTCTTGGAGTATAGGATCTGAAACCCCACAGACTTTAAAAACTTCATTGTTTCCTCTTCAGTGTATGGACGCTTAAGAATGCCAGACCTCATTCCCATTTCATTTACTTTGCGACTAATGCCGTCCAAAAGCTTGTCTTTTGGATGCAGCAACACGTTTAAGCACAAAATACCATTGGGTCTTAGGACGCGGTAAATTTCAACCATGGCCTTATCCATTCCATCAATCGTGTGAAATGCATTCGGAAGATTTACTGAATCGAAACTTTCATTTTCAAAGCTCATTTCTCGAAGATCTTCTAGTAGGAGTTCTGATCCCTTTAGACGCTTTCTTGCACCCTTCATTAATGCATTGGAGTAATCCACACCAATTATTTTATAGCCTTTATTCTTTAAGAAGAGCTTTGCATAAAGCTCACAAAGTAGAGTGAATGTTCCTGTTCCCACAGCACATTCTAGATGTTTGCCTGTAAGATTTTTTCCAAAAAATCTCACCTGAGTAATGAGAGAATTTCTGTAGGCCAGCGTTAAGATGAAAAAGCCTCTTATATCATAGAGGATGGGACTAAGGTTGTAGCTATTTTCATTAATCACACCATTTGGTCTACTCATTTAAATACTCCCCTTATGACTCAAAGTTTTGGCACTTGAATTGCCTGCTTATTCCAAGAGCTATAAAACTGTGTACTAAAGGCGTTTCGACGCTTTGATTGTGTTGATGTACGTCAACTTTGGCACATGTTGTGGCCGATAAAATGACCCATTTATTCCGATGATATACTAAGCGTAGTGTTGCTTTGCTGAAGAGGAAGTTCCAAAGCTTTTAGGTTGAGGCACATTATTAAATGAGGAGAGATAAATGTTTAAACTTGGTAAATTTTTAATTGTTACACTTTCATTGCTCTTCATATCTTGTGGTAAAGCCGAATTTGACTATGAACAACTCCTCAATACGAAAAAAATTGAAAAAGAGTTTATTTCAACATGGACTGTTGGCGACCCCTCTTTAGGAGATGGGGACCTATCAATTACTCTTCCATTGCGAAGCGGATTTAACTATGACTTCACAGTTGATTGGGGAGATGGAAGCGAAAGCTCTATTTCATCTGACTCAGATCCCAAGGCAACCCACAACTATAGCGTGGCCGGCACCTACACTGTGAAAATATCTGGCACAGCAGAGGCCTTATACTTTAACTGCTCAGGGGATTATCAAAAGATTCAGACTGTGAGCAACTTGGGAGCTTTAGGATGGAAAAGCCTTGAGCGTGCCTTTGCTTGTACTGAGAACCTTCAAGTTACACTAAGTGGTGAAGCGCCAGAGCTCACAACTGTAAATAATATGTTTGAAGATGCCATCAATATTGATGTGGACATCAAGGATTGGAAGACAGAGTCACTTAATAATTCTGAAAGACTATTTTATAACTCTGATGGTCTGACTCTTGACGTTGATAAGTGGGAAGTCGCGGCAGGCACTAACTTTACCTCAGCATGTGGAAACGCAGAGAACTTTTCTATAGATGTTGTGAAGTGGGACTTTGGCTCTGGAAGCGATTTAACCAACTTTTTCAAAAACACAAATAACAGCACAATACAGGGCTCATTTGATGTCAAAGGCGCCACAAGTTTGTCTTATATGTTTGATAATGCCAGAAACATTTCAATTGATACTTCAAGCTGGGACACGTCAAGCGCCACAGATATGAGTTTTATGTTTTATTATGTTTCATGGACACCAGATACCACCTACTGGAATACTTCCAATGTTACCAATATGCGTAGGGTGTTTGCATTCAGCGATGCCAACCCAGATGTTAGCAATTGGGACGTATCAAAAGTGGAAGACATGACTAGAATGTTTTCCAATGCCACTTCCGCAACTCCAGACACATCAAGCTGGACAACAACAAGTTTAACAAATTTAGACGGAATGTTCTCATATGCCTCGAGTGCTAACCCTGATACTAGAGGCTGGGATGTCTCAAAGGTCACAATTATGAGAAACTTATTTGAGTACGCCGTTAACGCTAACCCTGATACATCTTTATGGGATACGAGTATGGTTGGGAGTATGGAAGGAATGTTTTTAGGGGCCAGCTCTGCTGATCCAGTTATGTCATCATGGGATTTCTCATCAATTCAACTTTTAGAGGACATCTTCAGAGGTATGACTCTCTCAACAACCAACTATGACACTTTCTTAATTCGACTCAATACTACTGGTCCCTCATCTCCACCTATACCTTTTCCTGGTATGAATAGTTTCCATGGAGGAGGCTCAAAATATACAGCAGGGGGGGCTGCTGCTTCCGCAAGAAACAATTTGGATACGAATGGTTGGGTTATAACTGATGGAGGGTCGACTCCTTAAAAGTTGTATGAAACTCCAACCCTCAAGCTTGCTCGTTTACTAGTGTGTTCTTCATCCTCGTCGTCGACTTGAGTCTGGGTGTATTCTCCACCTATGAATACGGGCAATTTAAAATAGTTAAAAACTAGGTCTGCGCTAAATTCGTATTCAGAAAAACTAGTGCCTGTAAATAAGCTAAGATTAGATTGCAAGTCAACCTTGTCAAATACTGGCCTGTAAAATCTGGCCTGTGCTCCGAGGATGGGTGAGGTGAATGATGTTCCTGTAAAGTTGGTTCCATCGTTTTCAAAAATTGGCCTGGATACGAACCCTAAAGCTGGCCCTATCGAAAAATTCAATTCTGAAAAAGAGTAAAGGCAGTTTGCTGACAGCTCATAGCCATAGAAGTTTTCAAAGTTCGTATTGCTTGTTCCTTCAATGGCCCCGTCATCAGTTGTCATAAAGTACTCAAAACCTGCACCAGCATAGCAGCCTGTTAAAACTGGAGCCTCTTCGCGTCTAATATTTAACTCAAATCCAATGTTTGGATATTGGGCCTCAATGTCTGCTGGTTGTGAGCCATTCATTACTTTGCTTTCGATATCTGTGTTAGAGGCCTTAAAAACTAGCTCACTGACATAGATAGGGTCTTTGATTTCTTCTTTTTTGGACTCCTCTTTAGGTTGTGTGGATTTCTTGCTTACAGTCTTTTTCTCGCCTTTTGAAATCGCTTTGACTTTTACAACTTTTGATCTTTTTTTGCTGGAGGCTCCCTGAATCATCCACACAAGTTGAGTGTTAGGTTTAACTTTTATCTTTTTAGTGCCTGTTCCTTCATCTATTTTTACCTTGTACTTTTTGCCCTTTACTTTAAGCCACATAACTTGAGCTTCTCCTTGAGGCGGGGTCCATTTGAACTCAACCATGGATCCATCTTCTTCGACTTGAAAGTTCTGGGTTGGATAAATTAAGGTTGGTTGGTTCGCGAAGCTTTGCTGAGTAAGTAGGAACAAAAAGGTAAAAAAGGAAAAAAGTTTCATAATAGTTGGCCTTTGAACTAATTCATTTTTTTAAATTATATTCCTATCTTATCATTAGGCCTTTATAAATGATGGAGGAAAAATGTTGCCCAATTCGCTAAAGCACAAGTGATGATGCCAAAAATGGCGCCAGTGGTCATTGCTCGTGCCTTAGCTCCCCAGCTGAATATAATTATGGTGATTAGTTATAAAAAGTTAAGGGATGTTTTATGGATTGGAGTTACGAAGAAGCGTTTTCTAGAAATATCGGCCTGGTCAGCGAGCAAGAGCAAAAGCTTATTAAAAACACAAGAATTGCCATTGGCGGCATGGGGGGAGTCGGTGGTGTGCACCTGGTTACCTTGATGAGAATGGGCTTTTCCAAGTTCTCAATTGCAGACTTTGACACCTTTGAGGTTGCAAATTTTAACCGCCAGTTTGGAGCGACAATGAAAACGGTGGGGCAGGAAAAAGCAAAAACTATGAAGGACTACGCGCTAAGTATTAACCCCAAAGCGGATATAAAAGTATTTTCAGCCTTAAAAAAATCAAACTTGGATGAATTCTTTGAAGATTGCTCCATCTATGTGGATGGACTCGATGTATTTGAAGTTAACATACGCAGAACAGTCTTCAACAAGGTCCGAGAGAAGAATATGTGGAGCGTCTCTGCAGGCCCAATAGGATTTGGCACATCTTGGATTGTTTTTGATCCCAAAGGAATGAGCTTTGACGATTACTTTGGTATGAATGATTCCCAAAGTGACTTTCAGAAGTTTTGCGCTTTCCTGGTTGGGCTTTCACCCAAATTACTACATAGAACCTACTTTAATAGTAAAACTGCAAGCTTTGTTAATAAAAAGGGACCTTCAAACATGTTGGCCTGCCAGTTGTGCGCTGGAGTGGTTGGTGGAGAAGTTTTAAAAATTGCATTGGGCAGAGGTAGAGTCAGGCCTGCTCCCCACTATCACCAGTTCGACGCTTATAGATTGAAGTATAAAACTGGCAAGGTTTGGGGCGGTGGAAAATCATTTATCCAGAGAATAAAGAGATTTGCCCTACAGAAAATGATTAATTAAAAAGGGCCGAGAAGAAGTATAAGCCGGATTCTGTCGAGGGCCTTCATTCATCTAGGCGAATTGTTGCCAATTCGCTCAAGCATCCTACCCGCCAACTCCCCCGAGCAGGGGTCAAACATTGGCCTATTTGGACTTGCGTCGCGTAGAGTTTACCTGGTTTCACTACAGCCGAACTGTACTTGCTTTCTGTTGCACTTGTCCTCACCTCGCGGTGGACGGGCGTTACCCGCTACGCTGCTCTTTGACGTCCGGACTTTCCTCGAAGCTTGCGCCTCGCGAAGACCTTTTCTTCTCGGCCCTCGAACTATAGACATTATTTCCACCTATGACAAGGCGCGCGCTCTTTTAATTTTAGGTCAAAACTGCTAGATATTCTCAAATACTAGGAGTGCCTGTGAAATATATATGGTTGTGTCTGCTACTTAGCTCTTTGTCCTCTCACGCTATTTTTCAAACCATTTATTCAGGATATAAAACAAGCACGGTCTTTCAATCAAGAACCCTAGAACAGGAAGCCGCCTTCAATGCTTTGGACGTTGAGCTTTCACAGAACGCATGGAACCTTTCTCTTTCCAGTGAGTTTGAAGACACCTTTTTAGACTCTCTATTTAGCTTTCAGGCCCAGCGCACCATTTCGCAAACTTATGCTTTAAAGCTCTCCAAGAACACTTTTAAGTATGGAACCTTCTCCCTCGAACACTCACAATCTCATGTAGATATATCTGATTGGAACATCTCTAGTTTTTCCAGCACCACTAGAGACAGTTTGTTTGAAGTTAGGAATAGTTTGGTTTACTCCTTCGATATCATAGGCAATGAGTCAACCCTGCTGGAGGATGTTGCCAGAAATCAGTTTGAATTCGACAAGATGAACAATGAACTCCAGCGCTCCCAGGAGGACCTTGAGTTTTATAAGGCCTATTTGGCCGCAAAGCTTCAAGTTTTTTTAAACAAGCTTTCAAAAGAGTTTAAAGATCGAGCGCAAGAAAGAACAAAGCTAATTTTTAGGCGCTATAAAGATGGCCTAAGCCGGGAAGTTGAATATCTTCAGGCCAAAAGCAGCGAGTTGAACAGCTTGCAGGAATTGGAAAAAAGTGAATCATCTCTTAAAGAGAGCGTTGCGGTAATTGAGACTATTATAGGGCAGGACATTCCTGAAAAATATTTCAAGGCCTTGAAATGGGAGTTCAAAGAATTAAGTCAGTGGCTTGAAGAAATTCCAAAGAGAGAGAACTTGGAAAAACTAAGTTTGGAGGCAAACGTTGCTTTGACCCTAAAACTTTTGGAGCAATTTGAGACAAAAAGAAGTTCAAAGCTTACACTCAATGCTAGCTATACCACAAATGCTTACACTGACTCTTTAAGTAACAGTTTTGAAGAGTCTACCGATTCTCCACGAAACGACGCGAAGGCAATTTCTTTAATTTACACTGTGCCTCTGGGGGCCGACTTCTCCAAATCCAAAAAGGAAAAGCTACTCCTGGACAACAGAAGAACCCAGCTACAGCAAATCAGATTGACTGACGAGCTAAAGCTGCGTGAAAAAGTTTTGATGACTCAATTAGAAAAGTTTGCAAAGGCCTATCAATACACAGTTGGCCAAGTGGATGTAAGCGAAAGAAGAGTTGTTTTGCAAAATAGTCTCTATTTGAAAGGAATAGGAAGCTTTGACGAAGTTATTCGAAGCGAGGAAGAGCTTCTTAACGCTCGATCTTCCTTATATCGAGTGCTGTTTGATTATGAAACAGCGCTAGGTGAATACGCATTTTTAAACGGCTCAATTAAACCTTTACTAAAGGCCTACCAAGACTAATTTATGAAAAAAGTAATAGAATATTTCGTTAACAACTCTGTGGTTGTGAATCTGCTAACCTTGTTGATTGTTGTTATGGGTTCACTGTCGCTTTTCTCTTTAAACAAGGAAACTTTCCCAAATGTTGATTTCAACTTCATCGTTATAAGCACTACCTATCCAGGGGCAGCTGCTGAAGATGTTGAAAAACTTCTAACGTTGGACATTGAAAGGGAGCTAAAGGAAGTAGACGGGATAGAGGAATTAAATGCGCTAAGCGCTGAGGGAGCCTCTATTGTTTCTCTTAAAATTGATCCAGACTACGATGTGGATGAGGTGCTTGTTGAAGTTAAAGATGCAATGGACAAGCTTGGAGACCTGCCTGACGATGTGGAAGACCCCGTTATAACAAGACTCACAAACAGAACCCGCGGAATCATGAATGTTGCCATCTACGGAGACAATGAATGGAATTTGAGAGCTAAGGCAAAGTCTCTTAGAGACACGTTAGAGAGAGACTCAAGAGTATCAAGAGCTGAGATGACCGGCTATAGGGATGAGATATTCTATGTTGAGGCCGACCTTAAAGAGCTTAAAAAATATGAGATGAATCTCGGCGAGCTTTCTCAGGCAATAGGGGATAGGCAAGTCAATGTTTCTGCCGGGAATATAAAAGATCCCACGCAGGAGAAGCTTGTGAGAACTCTCGTTGAAAATGAAACTGTCTCCTCCATAGAAAATATCATTGTGCGATCCACCGAGTTTGGACAGGTTGTAAAAGTTAAGGACGTGGCGAAGGTTTCCAGGACTTTAAAGGACGCTCAAAGAGAAGACCGCTCCCAAGGAAAGCTTGCAATCTTTTTGGATATTGCCATTAAGTCCAGTGCAGATGTCTTGGAAAGCGCTGAATTTATAAAGAATACACTTGAGGAGGAAACCAAAAAGCTTGGGGTTGAGTATAAAATTTATAACGACTTCAGCTTTTATGTGAAAAGAAGACTTGGAGTTCTGACTCAAAATGGACTTCAGGGGATTATTCTGGTCGTTATCTGTTTGATGTTTTTCTTAAACGCCAAGGTTTCCATTATCACGGCACTTGGTGCTCCATTTGCATTCTTCTTCGCCTTCTCTCTAATGGAAGGGTTTGGAATTACCATTAACCTTATATCCATGTTTGGACTCATCATGGTTTTGGGCATGCTTGTTGATGACTCCATCATTGTGGCCGAGCAGTATTACCAAAAGCTTGAACAGGGGATGGCACCTAAAAAGGCCGCGCAAGAAGCTGCTTGGGAAACCCTTGGTCCTGTTACCGCCACTATTATCACCACCATGGTTGCCTTTGGATCTTTATTTTATATGGAAGGGATCATGGGCAAGTTCCTATGGCCTATTCCCGCTGTTGTGATAATCGCTTTGGCGGCTTCTTGGATTGAGTGCTTCTTCATTCTACCAGGACATTTGGCGGACTTTGCTGGGCATGACAAAAATGTGGAAAAAACAAAATGGTATCTTCCTCTGCTCCATGCTTACGAGAAAGTCCTTAATGCCGCTTTAAGGTTTAACAAGTCCACTCTTTTCGTTTTCACTGCATTGTTTGCAATATCAGTCTACACGGCCACGACCATGCGTTTTGAGCTTTTTCCATCAGATGATGTAACCAGGGCGCAGATCAATATTAAAGGTCCTGTGGGAACACCTTTTGAAGTGACTAGAGACCAACTTTTAAAAATCGAAAAATCACTCTTTGAAACAATTAGGGCAGAGGAACTGGTAGGCGTTCAGACAATAACTGGGTATCAAATGTTCAAAGGTGGACGCTCTAAAAGTGGATCCCATTATGGCTCAATTAGTCTTGAGCTCACTATGGAGACTGAGCGAGACAGGGGAACCAATGAGATCCTAGCGAAAGTTGCAGAGAGTGCAAGGCCTTTGGTTGATTCTAAGTTTCAATTCTCTGTAGAGAAAAACAAGCCAGGCCCGCCTACTGGAAAGCCGATAAATGTGGAGCTTTATGGCGACGATTTAGAGGAGCTTGAAAAGCTTGCCGAGGAAGTGAAGAGAGATCTTTTGGACTTTGACGGTGTTTTAAGTGCAGAAATTGATTACGAAACTGGAAAACCGCAAATAATAGCACGGATCAATGAAAAAGAGGCGAGAAGGCTCAGAGTAAGCAATAGGCAGATCGCTATGGAATTGCGTAGGGCATTTGAAGGGGCGACTGTAACAACGCTTAAGAAGTCTGACGAGGATGTTGACGTTGTCGTTAGATTGAAAGAGGAGCAAAGATCTGATGAAAATATCTTAAACTCCCTAGAGGTTAAGAATGAGCAGGGAAGAACAATAAAGATATCTCAAGTAGTGGACTTTGTTGAGGAGTCGGGCGCCTACATTATTAGAAGGCTTGATAGAAAAAGAACCATTGCCATTAGTGGAGAGGTAGATCTTGGAAAGACCACTTCAAGGGAGATAAACCAAAAACTGCGTCCTTATCTTGAAAAGAAGGTTGAGGGAATGCCAGGCACAAGCTTTGCCCTTTCTGGTGAAAATAAAGACACTCAGGAGTCATTAGAGAGCTTTAAGAAAGCATTGGCCGCATCAATGATAATTATATTTATAATCATATTCATCCAGTTTAAAAGCCTTGCCCTGCCGGCAATAATTATGTCGGCAATACCTTTTGGACTTATAGGCGTTGTGGCGTCATTTAAGGTGTACTCTTTGCCAATTGGATTTATGGCATTGATGGGAATGCTTGGTTTGGTTGGGGTTGTAATTAATGATTCAATCGTGCTTGTTACCTTTATTGCCAGAACCTTGAAAGTGGAGGGGTGGAGTCTCGAGTCTGTAATTAAAGCCACAAAGAGCAGGTTTCGTCCTGTAATTCTCACAACATTTACTACGGTTGTAGGACTATTGCCTGTGGCCCACATGCCGGGGGGCGATCCATTTTTAAAGCCTATGGCGACAAGCTTTGCTTATGGGCTGCTATTTGCTTCGGGGATAACTCTATTATTTATTCCTGCTCTCTACAAAACTTTACTGGACGTGATGGCGAAGTTTAATAAAGCGCCTGATTTGGAATAAAGATTCTGCCACAAGAGGAGCAAGTCTTTAAAAGCAGCTGCTCCTCAACTTGTGCCTCTCTTGCACGATCCACACCAGATTTGCACACTGAACAGCTTCTAGACTCTATTTTTGCAAACATGGATATGGCAAGGTTTTGTGCCTTTACCTTTTGATAGGTTGTGCGAAAGGGCTCTGGAAGCTCTCCAAGTGATGAGTCGATTCGTCCATTAAGCGTTTCGATTTCTTTATTTCTATCAGAGTTTTCAGCGTCAACCTCGGCTTTAATTTCTGCAATGGTTTCTTCTATACCTTTAGCGAAAGTTTTTCTGTCTCCAATCTTTTCTTCTATTGACTCCATTTCTTCTAAAAGCTCAAGTCCCCGCATCTCGATCTCATCCATTTTTTGAAGAAGCTTTTGCTTCTCTTGGTCAAGCAATTCCATTTCTTTGGAGTCAAATGAACCTCCTATGTCTGCCTCGATCTTTTTTAGCTTTGAATCAATTTGGGTAAGTTCATTTTCACTTTTCTGGGATAAAAAACGTTTCTCCTGAATTTCGGAGTTAAGCTTCTCAATGTCTGAATGTGCCTCATTTTGTTGTACTATTAGCTTCTCCACTCTCTTCTGTCCTTTTAGATTTAAGTTTTCAAGCTCGGAGCGCTTGATCTCAAGACTGCTCAATTCTTTAAGGATTTTGAAGTGTTCTTTGCTCATTTGTGCCTTATTTGACCATTATTAATATAAACTCCATTTTATCACAGAAGTTTCCCTTCACAATAATTGCCGGTTAGTAAAAGTTAATTTGAACTGGCCTGGGTCGGTGGTAAAATAAAGATCGCTGAATTTCTCAAAGGAAGTATAAACAATGCTTATAGAAGAGCTAAAATCCAATCTAGATAAATTTAAGTATTTCATTGTTGATAAGAGAGTTGTTGAACTTTACCCCCAGCTTTCCTTTTTAAATGAAAAAGTGACCTATATCGTTGATGGCCCTGAGTCCAATAAGACAATGAAAGGTTATGAAAAGGCGATCAACTTTTTTCTTGAGAATAAAATTTCTAGAAGCGACAAAATTGTGGCCATTGGCGGGGGAGCTCTCTCAGATCTGGGGGGCTTTGTAGCTTCGAGTATTTTAAGAGGCATTGATTGGGTTGTTGTCCCGACCACGCTTCTCTCGATTATTGACGCTTCCATTGGAGGCAAAACAGGAATTAATTCTGATTTTGGAAAAAATTTAATAGGAGCCTTCCACATGCCTAGCGAGAGCTATGTTTGTTTGGATTTTATAAAAACACTGGATCCCATAGAGCTTGATTCAGGAAAGGGCGAGCTTTCAAAGTATGCCTTTTTAGATGCCAGGGTCTATGACGCTTTAGCCATGGATGATTTCGACAAGGCGGTTGAGCTTAGTATTAGGTGTAAAGAACACATTGTTGAAAAAGACTTTAAAGAAGGTGGAGAAAGAGCAAAATTAAACTTAGGTCACACCTTTGGACATGCCGTGGAGAGACTAACAAAACTGCCTCATGGGATCGCCGTTGCAATAGGCCTTGAAATGGTGATTGATTTGTTCGCTCCAAAGCTTAATGATGAGTTCAACCAAGTTCGGAAAAAACTTAATATAGATTATCAAATACCAGAAGGTCTTGACTCGAAAAAATTTTGGGATCTTTTGACAATGGATAAAAAAAGAAAAGACGACGGCGTTGTCTTTATAATTCCCACAAAAGTTGGAGAAGTAAAATTCAAAAAATACACTGTTGATGAACTCAAAAAGGCGTTAGGTGCGAATGAAAAGTATAAAAGTTTCTTCAGCTAATCTTCAAAGTAAAGTAATTTGTCCGACTTCAAAGTCTTATGCAAACCGAGCTCTTGTATTGGCGGCAATAGAGCCCCGGGACACTGAACTTGTTGGTATGCCCATATCAGAAGATGTTGATTTTATGCTTGATGGGCTTAGGGGTCTAGGCCTTGAAATATCCCAAGTGTCTAATGGCGTGGTCATCAAGGGATCAATAGACACAGCAAAACAAGTATCAAATATCTTCCTAGGAGAGGGGGGGACCACTATCCGCTTTTTTATAGCACTTGTTTCCTTAATGGACACCCCTGTTGAGTTTTCCGTAGAGCCCCGATTTCTAAAGCGTCCTATAGATGAATATTGCGACCTGCTTAGAAAACTTGGGGTGGAAGTTGAAGTTAAAGAAAGCTCGATAAAAGTAACAGGTCCAATAAAACAGGGACAAAGCTTGGAAGTTGACTGCTCCAAAACAACACAATTCGCAAGTGCCTTAGAGCTTATATCCAGTAAAGCTGGACTTGAGATTGTGCCTGTTAATTTAGAGGCAAGCGGGAATTACTTTGAAATGACCAAAAAGGTGCAATCCGACATTCAAGCATCTCCGGTTTATAAGGTGCCAGTCGATTATAGCTCTTTTGGCTACTTTGCAGCTTTTGCGGCATTGACTGAAACTGTAAGAGTAAAAAACGCATTTTCAAAAGATCCGCTCCAGGGAGATAGTCAAATATTGGACTTTATAAAAGATATGGGGGGAGACTATAAGTTCTCCGATGATGGCGTTGATATTTATCCTATAAGGGAGCCTAAGAGCATTGAGGTCGATGGAAGTGGATGCATCGACCTTGTTCCAACCTTAATGGTCCTTATGGCCTATAGTGGAAAAGTTCAAAAAATAAAAAATATAAAGAACCTGGAATATAAAGAGTGCGATCGTCTAGAAGAGATGCAGAGAATTTTAGACTTATTTGAAATTAAACACGAGTATGACCAGTCCCAAGATATTTTTACAATTCATGGAGATTCGCCAAAGATGAAAACTGTTTCGGTGGAGGCTGCGCATGATCACAGAATGGTTATGTGCGCCGCGCTTCTATGCAAATTAAATGGCGGTGGAGAAGTTTCTCCAGGAGAAGCTGTAAAAAAGTCTTTTGGAAATTTCTTTAACTACTTTAAATGAAAATTATGAATCTTAAAAAAATTATCTTTATAATCATCTGGCTATTATCGACACCAATATTTGCTTCTTCTATTCTTCTAATATCCATTGATGGGTACAGACATGATTACAACGAGATTTATTCACCTCCATTTCTGAGATCTTTTGAAAAAGGGGCCGCAAGGGTGAAGTCTTTGATTCCATCTTTTCCGACTAAGACCTATCCCAATCATCTGAGTCTTGTCACTGGACGCTATCCTATGAACCATGGAATTGTTTCCAATCATTTCTATGAGCCTGAGATAAAGAGAATTTACAAACTAAAAGATCGCTCTTCTGTTAAAGATCCAAGATTTTATAAAGCGCCACCAATATGGAATCTTGTGGAACAGAATGGATTAAAAAGCGCACCTTACTTCTGGCCAGGTTCGGAGACTCCAATTAACGGAATAAGGCCAACCTATTGGGAAGAGTATAATCACAACGCCACCCATGAGGAAAAAATAACAAAAGTTGCAAAGTATCTATTTCTACCCAAAGAGAAAAGACCAGTTTTTACCACTCTATACTTTCATGATGTGGACACTGCCGGACACAAGTTTGGGCCTAAATCGGAAGAGGTTCGTGATGCAATAATGAAGGTGGACCAAAGTCTCAAGAAGTTAGCCGAAAAGTTGAAAACAATACGTTCAGATCTTAATATCATTATAGTTTCCGATCATGGGATGACCTCTGTATCACCAACTAAAGTAGTGTCCTTAAACAATCCCCAAACCAAAAAATTCTTAGGGCCTTTCACTGCGGTCGGTGGTGGGACAATTATTCATTTATACACCACTGAAAAGGTGAACTTGGAAAGAACTGTTGAAAAGCTCAATAAATATTCTAAAGGCTACACCTGTCATTTAGGAAAAAGCATACCTAAAAAGTTAAACTACAGAGGTATGGCGGCAATAGGGAACTTGGTGTGTCTGGCCGATAAGGGGTATAGCATTTTTATGAATAAGAGGGATTTTGCAAAGTTAGGCGCACATGGTTACACCACAGAGGGGAATAAGGACATGCACGGAATACTCTTTGCGAAGGGACCTTCGTTTAAAGAGGTTGAGCTTCCAAGTAAAAGAAATATTCATCTTTATCCTTTAATGGCAAAAATCTTAGGCCTTAAGTTTGATCACAAGATCGACGGTAGGCTTTCTGAATTAGCCGAACTGTTAAAGTAGTGGCAGCTATATTGCAGATCTATGGTTAGTGATCCTAGAGAATGCCATTTATATTCTTTCAACTGTCGCTCTTTTGAGCTTCTTTTATTTTTGTATTAAACCCTACTTTAGCTACTTTGAAGATTTCTTTCTTGGCGAAACCCAACCGAAGGATCCTTTATCTGAAAATCCCAAGCATCTCTTTTTAGAAGAGGTGATTGATTTTGAAATCAAAAAACTAAAAGATTTAAACTATGAACAGAGAGAGAACTATATAAAATCTAACCCCTCGAAGATTAAGACATACAGAGGACAGGAAGTAACTATCAGGCTTGAAAAACAAAATGGAAAAATTAAAGTGAAAGCATTCCCAAACACTTTGTTTGGGGCAATCTATGAGACTGAAAAGAGCTTCTCGCCAGGCTAGCCAAAATTTGGATGCTGCTCGGGACCCTCTGAAAGTCTTACCTCGTCAATAAGATTTAGAAACCTAATTTCTGGCTTTTGCATTACTCCGGCCTTTTGCATAGTGTCCTTAAGATCCTGTGAGCCCAAAAACTCTCGAGCACTTTGCTCGTCTGACCATGTAAAGAGTATAGTTACCTCGTTCTCATCATCAAATTTTTGGAACAACCTTTCATTAAGGCAGCCCTTTCTTCTTCGAGTCTCCCTATGGCCATCGTAGATTTCTCTCCAATTGGCGAAGTTTGCTACTGTGTGCTTTACATAGACGTAAATCATAAGCATCTCCTTAGCTATAATTAAGCAAATAGCAGGCCAGCTTTGACTCTGTAATTTTTACCCGCGGCAAAAATCTGCCGCGAATTGTTTACAAGTTTGCCGCACCCTGCGGCAATTTATGCTAAACAATGGTCTATGGAAACAAATCAGGTATATTACATTAACAAAATGAACGATCATTTATCTCTTAAGCAGAGAGCTAATCCCAATTACTCATTGAGGGCCTTCTCTAGAGATTTGGGAATTCATTCATCAACTTTATGCCAGATCATTAAAGGCAAGCGAAGACTTCCAATTAAGCACGCTTCAAGTGTAGTGGAAAGAATGTCTTTATCTCCAAAAGAGAAAACACTCTTTATGGAGAGTCTGTATCGAAGCAAGACCAATATCGACAATATTAAAATCGATTCGACAGATCGAAGATTCATGTTGGATGAATCTTATCATAAGGTAATTGCAGAGTGGGAACATTATGCTGTTCTTGAATTATTTAACCTAGAAAATTTTGAAGCAACACCAAAGGAAGTCTCATATCAATTGGGAATCACTCTTAACAGATCAGAGGTTGTACTTAAAAATCTAATCACATCTGGTCTTCTTAAAGAAGATGGACATGGCAAGCTCGTCAAAACACACGAAGATATAAAAACCACCGAGGATGTTTCAAGCAAGGCCTTAAGAGAGTCTCACTTGGAAACCCTAGAGATGGGAAAACATAAATTGGAAGAAATTGAGGTTGAGCTCAGAGATTTTTCGTCAGCGACGGTTGCGATCGATCTTGAAAAGCTCCCGGAGGCCAAAACCATTATTAGAGAGTTCAGACAAAAGATGTCTGCACTGCTTAGAGATGGTGAGAAAACGGATGTTTACCAATTGGCCATTCAGTTTTATCCACTTACAGAAAATGCAAAAAAATCAATTAAGGAGAAACAATGAAAAAGTTATTAACATTTGCTTTGGTGGGGCTATCAACACTCACTTTTGCCGGAGATAAAGGAAACGGCGGAGATCCGTACGAGGTATACGCTAGAAACTTTTCCGATTCGCAAAAGATAGAAGCAGCAACCAAGCTTGTAGAGGAGAAAGTCTACAACTCTAACCTGCCAATCGACTTCTCTGATGAAGTTGTGAATGAAATGATCTCACTCAAACGCAACGATAGATATCGCTATATAGGTAACGTGATAGTTCTACCTGGAGCCGATCAGAGCTTTGGGCATCACGTTCCAAGCGAAGAAGGACAGTTCTTGGGTCTTGGCGCTTTTACTCAAAATAAAAAGGGAGCCCAAGTTTACTTTACAGAGAGAACTCTCTCCCATTTAGAGGGCGATTTTGCAAAATTGGTTCTTCACGAAGTCGCTCATCATGTTCTTCCACAATTTCTGGCCAAGGACGAGGGCTTCATCGAGAGATTTGTTAAGGAAATTTGGCTGGGAAATGTTAGTGATCTTATCCTAAACAGTATTAAATATGGTTACTACCTTCCTAGAGGTGGATTTACCAGAGAGCGCTTAATAGCAGCCTTTGCTGTTAGAATGGTAACTGAAGAGAAGGTGCCTTTTGTTTATACCAATCCTATATTTTTGTATTGGTGCGACTATAAAAAAGATGAATTGGCCTGCTTTGAATATCTAATCAGAGAAAAAGACAAACTCCCATTAAATCTTTGGGACAAAAATATGAGTGACTATGTCAGCAATGATTACTTCAATCCATTTTTTTCAGAACTTGAGAAAATTAATGCTGAGCGTTTACTCCTTGGAGCACTCCAAAAGTTAGGTTACGAGTTCATAGACGGAGATCACTTCTGTGTAAAAGAGGAAGGTGCTTGGTTCTTCTATAAGTGTCTCGAGGAAAGAAAAATTAAGGATATCATTAAATAATTTCAGGTCGGCATAGTTCCGGCCTTTTCATAGACTTTGTAATTATTTCTAAGATACGTAAATTAAGTTTAGTAACTAGAGCTATCGTAATAGATGTTATGCATGAATAAATTCAAATATATATTTTTATCTCTTTTGTTCACTAGCTTTGCCTTCGGAGAAGTACAAATTTCCAGTGAGGTATACAAGAAGGTACCCTTCTCTTCGGAGTTCATAGAGGACGGTGCTCTCATACGCAATGTTAACTATGATGCTGTAAAGGCCATTGTTCCACAGCTTAACTCTCTTTATGGAGTAAAACTTGAAACTAGGGGAGAGGCCCACATTACTGTCATCACTCCTCCAGAGGCACAAGGTTGGTTCACTGATCATAAAGGCGTTAACTATCTTATAAGCTCAATGGAGCTTCATCAAAAATACTTTAGAACCCTTCAAGATACTAAGTTCGAAGTTGTTTGTGTGGGCATGCAAGAGAATGAATCTAACAAAGTATTTTACTTGGTGGTTGATTCTCCCGAATTATTCGCAGTCCGTGCTGAAATAGCCCAAGAACTTGAAAGAAGGGCCAGGTTCACTGGCAAGAAGACATTCTTTGATTCCAACAAATACTACCCTCACATCACTATAGGCTTTGAAGGCGGAGACGTTCATGGAGTTTCTAAAGGAGCTGAAACCTGTGTGCAGGATATAAAGTTCTTTTAGCTAAATGAAAGATTTTAGAGGTATATTGCTATTAATCTTCTTCAGTATTGCCTGCTTCTCTAAAGAGATTTCTTTATCTTTTGACGATGCTCCATTGGGTGATGGCCTATACTTTAGCGGCACTCAAAGAACTCAGCATTTGATCAAAGAGTTAAAGGCTGCTGGAGTTGAGAGGGCAGCCTTTTACGTAAATACATCAAGAATCTATGGGGAAAGAGAACTTGAGAGGCTTAAGGCATATAAGAGCAATGGTCATTTAATTGGCAATCACACTCACTCTCATTTAAATCTAAAAAATAGCTCTACAGAAGACTACCTTAAAGACTTTGATCAAGCTGACTCAATACTTTCAGAACTTAATTTACTAGATAAATATTTTCGTTTCCCTTTCTTGAGAAGAGGAAAGAATAAAGAAGAAGTCGAGTCCATAAGAAACCATATTACTAAAAAAGGTTACGTAGATGCCTTTGTAACTGTTGATAACTTCGATTTTTACATGAACAAACTTTTTCAAGATGCTTTAAGAGATAAGAAAACCGTCAACATGGATAGACTTCGCGCATTTTACATTGATACTCTGACACAAGGAGTTGAGTTTTATGAAAAACTAGCGAATAAAGTTTATAAAACTCCTGTAAGGCACGTTCTGCTACTTCATGAAAATGATCTCGCGGCACTTTTTATAAAGGATCTTGTGAATGCTTTGAAGAGTAAGGGGTGGAAGATAATCTCACCAGAGCGAGCTTACAGCGATCCAAAAACAAAAGTATATCCCCAAAATACTCTAAAGCATGGACAAGGTCGAATTGTGGCTCATGCCGTGGAGTTTAAGGTACTCGGGCCTTATCGGTCTAGAAACGAGAATACTGATTTCTTAGATAAGTTATTTGATGAATATAAAATTACTCTTACACCCTAAAGAATTTATCTTTACAAGGTCTTAAGGTATGAAACTTTTACTTTTTTTATTCACCTTCTGTATCTTTTCTCATGCTAAAGAGGGCCTGATCAAGTTTCACCCTAACAAAGTCCATTCTCTTTTTTACTTCTTGGACTCTGTTAGTGGAAACCCAAATACATCCAAAACACTTAAGCAAAATTTTTATCAATCAGAGTTTTATAGTGATAAGGCGAAGAAAGAATTGGAGGAATTCCAGGAAATTATAAGAATACTTCCTAGTTTTTCTTTTCGTGGCTTTCCCGACTCCCGGCATGTTGGAGCCAATGTTAGGGAGCTATTGGTGACACAAAGCATTTTTTCTTTGGATATTGAAGACTTCTCAAAAAGAACTCTTGGCATGTTGCCACAAGAAAAGCACTCCAGACTAATTGAACTCATGACTCGATATGAAGCTGTGTACGACGCACACCTCTGGTCTAAAACCAAAGATAAGCTTGAAAAGTATTTAAAAAAATTTAAGAGTAGTTTCGATATTGAAAAGTCGAATGAAGCTTACAAAAAAATAATAAAATTTTATGGCTCTGCTTGGCCTGAGAGCACTCAGTTTCATGTTGGGGTATATCCAATCAATTGTAAAAGAGGTCACACGGTTGCTGAATCACTAGGTAGTGTTGAAACTATCGGAGTTTGTATCGATTCAAATGCATACAAGGAGCAATGGGGTGTCACTTTTCATGAAATGTGCCACTCTATTTACCAAAATCAGCCGGCAGATTTTCAAAAAAAAATGGAAACAGTATTTCTAGAATCTAAATCAAAGTATGCAGCGTTTGCCTATAACTACCTTAATGAAGTTTTGGCTACGGCCATCGGAAATGGATGGTTTCCTAAGCTGTTAACAGGAAAGTTGGATAAAACCAATTGGTACAATAATAAGTACATTGACTCCATGGCAAAAGCGATGTTCCCAGAGATCGATAATTATCTGAGTAAATCCAGAACTTTAGATCAGCCATTATTAGAAAAATACATTTCAATTTTTGGCAAAAAATTTCCGGAGTCGATTTATGAATTTGAAAATATCTTTAGCAGTATTATGGTGTTTGCAGATCTTTCAAAACATAACAAAGAAGAGTTTAGAAAAAGCCTAAATTCTAACTTTAGGATTAGAAGTTGGAACTTTTATGATGATACTTCGTTATCTGAAATAAAAAGGCGCATGAATGATTCGGTTGGGGATAGCTTTATTTTTCTATTAGGTGACAAATCAATGAGAAGCACTCAGGAACTTGTAAAGTCGATACCTTTACTAAATAAGAATCGTGATAAGCTATTCAATCATAATGGTCACTTTGTTGATGTCGACTCTGATGGTAGGGCCTATATCGTTTTAAACGAAAATGCTTTAGGCAATTACTTGAACCTGATGCAAATGTTTAAAAAAAATAAGTTAGTCTTCAAAAAGTAAGCGTCGTCTTATTATTCTTTTCTTAGTACTTACTATTACTTAATCCTTTGCAGGAAAATACATTATGCGTATTGATAAATATGGGGCAGGTCCTAAAACTATAGTTTTAATCCATGGTGGCCCTTCATTGTTTGGATATATGAAGTCCTTAGGAAAGCATTTAGCTCCTAGTTACAAGGTTATTGATTATGCTCAGAAGGGAACTTATGAATCCCCAGGCAGTTCTAATGATTTAAGTATTGATTCACATATAGATGATCTGGTTGAAGTCGTTAAAAGTAACAGTTCAGAAGACAAGGTTGTGCTCTTGGGACATTCTTGGGGAGCATCCCTTTCACTCTTAACTGCTGCTCAGCACCCAGATCTTGTTGAAAAGGTCATCGTTATGGGAACTGCACCTCTTGAAGAAAAAACGGCTGATGCATTTAGTGAAAATCTTAATAGAAAATTTCCTAAGAGTGTTAAGGCAAAGCTTGAAAAAATAGACAGAGAGTTAGAATTAGCTAAAACAGATCAAGATAAGAATACATTGATGCAGGATAGGCTAAGATTAATAGGCCCGTATTATCACCTGAACCCGAAGACAGAAGAGTTTATGCCCTCTTTAAAGTGGAATTACATCACATTTTTAAATAGCATCGATTCACTTTGGAAGAAGATTGATGCTGGTGAAATTCCATCACTTCTGCAAAGGGTCAAGAGCCCCGTAGTTGCTTTTCACGGAGACTCTGATCCTATTCCCCATCAAGAAACTTTTAAATTTCTCAAAAGAAACATTGGTAACCTAAAAACTATCAAAGTAGAACATGCTGGACATTTTCCATGGCTGGAAGAGACTTCAAAAGAGAGGTTTTTAAAAGATTTGTTTTTGGAGCTTAAATATAAAAAGCCATTGATTAAAGTTTAAAACTTAATCTTTCATTTGTTTTCGATAGTATCCTTTTAGGGCTCCAATTTGTCTATCATTGAGTCCTTCAACGTAAGTTTTTAAGATGAAAAACCGGTAAAGAATTTCAGCAGATATTTTTCTTGCCTTGGGTGTATTGATATATAAGAGTAATAGCGTCAGTCCAAATTCGGTAATATCTACTTTTCTGTACTTTCTCATTCTATTTTTTGGACCAGATAAGTGTTTGTTTTCAATAAGATTTTTACACAACTCAAATTTGAGTTCTGTTCCTAATTCTTTATTACATTTATCAATAGCTCTAAGAACATTGTGATGTTTCATATCAAAATGCTCCGCGATTTTAAGTGAATCTGTAACAGGGCCAAAAGGTGTGTCTCGAACCCAGACATCTCCCATAACATGTTCATTAACTAAGTCTTTTAATCTAGGTGGTCTTGTTTCAAATGGTTTTTCTATTCTAAAATTATTCATTAGGTCTCCTTATAGAGATAAAAGAATGCAAAGAACTATCAAAACCAGAAAAGCCTAAGATTCTGAAATCAATGGAGTAAAAATTTGGGTTATGTACTTTTTTGGTACGGTGATTGAAACTTTTGTGCAGAGTTTAAAGTTTTTAATGCTAAAAATAAAAAAGTCTTCACGATCAAATGACATCCGGACATAAAACCTCTCAAATATAGAAATTTGTGTTCATACACTAAAGAGGTTTTTTGGTGGTCCATTCAGTTGCTTACGTGAATTTTACTGTATCACTTGTAAGTTGTGAATTTTATTGAAGTTATTTGTAAGGAAGGTTGTTTTTCTCAGTGATATTTGTCCATGATTTTAAGTTTGATTAAATGAGTTTTCAATAAGCATGAGGATTGGAATAATTTGGAGGTGGGCCAGCTTTGGTTATGGTTATGTTTTTGATTGGGACTTCTTTAAATTAAGAGTCTGACAGTTCAAAATAAAATGACAGTATTGATAGGTATAAATTATCATGAACAATTTTAAAAAATTAGAATTCATATTGTTTTTAATATTTCTTAGCTCATGTACTGGGAAAACTCCTCCTAAAAATATTATAAATTTAACTAACTCAAAGGGTGACGACTATAGCAAATATGGAGATTTTTTTAATAAATTCTCTCGTTTTTGCAGCGTTGAAGAAATAGACGGGTCTCAAAAGCAACTTACTGATGAAGAAAACAAGCAAATACTTAAAGCTAGTAAAGAATTAGAAGCGAAGATTATTAAAATATCAGAATTAATTGAGAACAAATTAAATATATCCTCTAGTAAACTTGAGATTATTTTACTGAAAGGATGCGGAAAAACTGATGCTTTCGCACTTTCTGGAGAAATGAATTATGTTTTTTTCGATCTCATTACCTTACTAAAACAAGTGCGCCTAAACTCTATCCCTGATAGCTTTGTTGCTCATGAACTTATTCATGGTTGTCATTTGATGTTCTCCTCTGAATTTGATCCGGTGAAATACAAGAGTAAAGAAGATAAACTTATAAAGTATATGCTGGCTGAAGGATTTGCCACTTTTGCTTCACAAGTTTTAACAGGAGAATCAGAGTCCTTGGTATTCTGGGGAGATATTCTTAGTCAGGCTGAATATAAAAACTGGCTTCTCATTTCAAAAGAAAATAAAAGGGTGTTTTCCAAGAGAATTAATGATTATTTGTTTGAAGATGAATCCGATAAAAAACTTATTCAAGACCTTTTTTATGTACTTGAAATGAATAATCTCTCTAAAAAGAGGTCTGGTTATTTTTATGGATACGAAATAATGAAAGAGTTCTTTAAAGAAAATAAGTTATCATTTAATTTCACATTCTCAGACCTTAGAGAACATGCTTTTAAATATTTTGGACTCAAAGACCTAAAGAGATAGTCTTTAATATATTTATGTTTTTTGTTACGAAGATTATTTTCCTCAGTCATATTCACCTGTTTAATAACAGTTGGTGAAATGAGTTTTCAACGAGTTGTGAATTTGGAATAATGTAGTGAGTAAACAGTTTAGGTTGTGGTTATGAAATTTATTTGGGCTATTTTATTCGTTTTGCTCATTGGAGCGACATGTTATTTCTATTTTGGTGATGTTGATTCTTGCATGGATTCTGGAGGGTGCTGGGATAGTACTTCTGAGACTTGTAGAAAGAATGAAATCCATGCTCAACTATTATGCCATAGAGATAGAATGGATAGTTGTAGTACAGTAAAACAATGTGATCAAGGCTATACTTGTGTTAGCGTTGCCTCCTTGAAGAATCCCATATGCATAAAAAATAATGAAGTGTGCACTTATATTTGTAACGAATCTAGATGTAATATTCTTGAAAGTTACCCTGTTCAGATTACCTGTAACAAATAAAAGTATAGATTTAGAAATAAAAAAAAACTTCTAATTAAAGAAGGCTTTTTTTGTAACCAAGTGGGCGAAAGTTCGCTTGATGTAAAGCTGGTGGTCCATCCCAGTCACTATCACAAACATTTTTCCTCACCACCGAAGTCTTCGAAATTGTTAAATTTAAGACCCCAAAATCTTACGATGACGTAAGTTTCCTCACTGATTTATACATGAAAAAACGGTATTCACTGCGACGAATTTCCATAGAGTTAGGATGCTCAAAAACAACGGTGAGGAAAAATTTAAAAAAGGCTGGGATTGAGATTCTGGAATCAAAACAAGAAAAGAATGTGCTTTTAAAAGGGAAGGTCGAGAGGTTAAGGGCGAGCGGTGCCAGTTATCAACGAATTGCTTACTTGTTTAAGCTCTTGAAAGTAAAAACAATATCAGGCCATGGAGGGTGGCATGCTAAAACGATTAGAGCCTTGCTTCTTTCATAAATTTCCGATAAAGATAAAAGTATCATTTCTAACTAAAGGAGGGTCTATGGCTATTTTTAATATTATTCAAGTTTTAGGCGCTCTTGAACCCACTTCTCATCTCTAAAAGCGCCTTTATTTAAACTAATAAAAGGCAATTAAATGAACATTTTAAAAAAGGATTTGCTCTCGTATGCAAAAGCGGAGCTTAGTTCATTCAGTTTAAATCTGGATGAAAAAAAGGCGTTAAGTTTTCTCCAAAAAGATATTTTGGAAGAGTTCAAAGAGCTTAATGATGAGGAGGTTAAAGCTGCTAGGCATCGGCATTTTAATATCAATGGGACTTCTGTCGAATCCTATGCCGAGAAGGAGCTTGATCTCGGTCTGGGGCGAAGAGTAATCTATGGAATTCGTCACTTGTCGGGAGAAGCGAACAGCCCCTTTGTAAGCATCAGGCCCAACTTTTCTGTTGGCTCCAAAGAAGAGGCCTTAAACATTTATCAAAAAATCAAAGATGAATTAGATGTGTTTGATCCTCTTTCTTTGTCATTTTGGAGCGCAAAAAAAGTGAATGTTGATTTTTACGGTAGCGTTTACATGGTGGCGCTGGCTGAAAAAATCAAAAACAAGGCACCATGGATCGGTGAAGAGAAAATCGAACTGGAGGAAGTTGAGAATACGTCTTACTTTGATTGGTACGAAAGGGAGTATCTAGAGTTTAATAAGGCCAAACCTGCATTAGCAAAATGGGTCAGGCACAATAGCCTCCAGACAATGGAAGCGTCTCGAAAGGAAGGTCTTTTGCAGTATGTAAAAATCGAAGGACAAATAGCAGGTCTTGTTGCGGCTGAAAAAGGCTCCCTTTTGGGTCATTCTGGAACCTATTTCAATGAAGTTTTTCTGCGAAAAAAATGGAAGGGGAAAGGTCTTGCAAAATCCGTTCAAAGAAAGTTTATTGCGGAACAATGTTTAGGCGATGAATTTGTATGGGGAACGATTTATTTCGATAATCTTCCTTCCTATCGGACGGCCTTTTCCAATTTAAGAAGACCTGTTCGTTATGAATGCTTCGTTCACTTGAAATAAACATAAAAAAAAAAAGCCTCCGGAAGGGAGGCTTTTTTACTATCCATAACCTGCGGTCACGGATTCAACAAAAATGCTGGAGGTCCATCACGTCGCTTACGCGAACTTAACTTCCTAAGTTCTAAGTTATCAAAATGATTCTGCTTTTTTGTGATGAAGGTTATTTTTCTCAGTGATATTTGTCTGTATATTATGTGTTGTTGAAATGAGCTTTCACTTACTTAATTAGCTGTGATAATTTAGTGAGGAAACAACTTAGGTTATGGTAATGAAAAAATATTATGAATTACATGAAGAGTTTTGGCAGGGCCTTATAGAAAAAGGGCACGTTTCTTGGGACAAGGAATCTGAAAAAGATCTATTGTTGAGAGAGAGAAACTCTATCCTTTTAAAGTATTTAAATGGTCGTAAGTTTTATAATGCATTAGATTTGGGTTGTGGTTCTGGCAGTCAGAGCTTTTATCTGTCATCACTAGGAATTAATTGTACAGGTATTGATATCTCTCAAACAGCAATTAATGAAGGTAAGAGACTTGCAAATAAACTTGATATGCACATCGAGTTTGTTTGTGGAGATGCCTGTGACTTCAACCTTGATAAGAAATTTGATCTTATTACTGATAGTTGTTTATTACATTGCTTAGTATTGGAAAAAGATAGGTCTAAGTTCTTTGATCGAATTAAGGCACATCTTACTAAGGATGGAAAAACCTTTATTTATACAATGATAACTGATGAGGGAGTTAACCCCTTTGATGAGTTAGATTATTTTCATTTCGACAAAGATGGTATTCTTTGGAGTGAAGGCCCTGATCGATTTGATGTAGATTGGACAATTATTAATAACAAGAAGTATTTTCCTCATAGAAGAGTATATTCACTCGAAAAACAGAAGGAAGAAATCATAACCAATGGGTTTAAGATTCTTTCTGATGAAGTCTTAATTAGTGATGACTGTAGAAATAAAACCTATGTTGCTTGGATAGAATAAAAAAAACTGATCCGAAGACTAGGCTTTTTTCATAACTTAGTGGTCCAATGTTCGCCCAAAAAATATGTGGTGGAGCATACAAGACTTGGCCACTATCGTTCGGCTCGTGCCTGACTTGCGTAGCCTCCCATCGCAAGCTGTTCGCTCGCATCCAGCTCGCTTCGATAGCTTTAGCTATCCGCTTGCTCTCCTTAAAGTCTTTTTCATAAACCCAGAATGTAAAAAGCCCCTTAAATAATCGCTTACGCTCATATCTAAGAGGCTTTTTAAATGGTGGGACATGCTGGACTTGAACCAGCGACCACCCGGTTATGAGCCGGGGGCTCTAACCAACTGAGCTAATGTCCCGTCGGTTTGAGTCAATTATGTTAACTCAAATCTTGAGCTTTGAAAATCAAATAATATCCATATCCCATTGATTATGATAAGAAATAGAAAACTTAAGCGCTGTGTTAATGGAGTGAAATTATGCACTTTTATAAATATTCTGGCTCAGGAAACGATTTTTTATTGGTCAATAATCTGGATGGTAAACACCGTCCAAGGATTAGCTTTATACAGAAATGGTGCAAGCGCCGCGAGGGAGTTGGAGCTGACGGTGTCATCTTTGTGGAAAAGTCAGACGATCACGACTACAGCATGAGGATCTGGAACGCTGATGGCTCCGAGGCCGAAATGTGTGGTAATGCCGCCAGAAGCAGTATTCATTTTGCTCACCATATCCTGAAGCTGGGGAAAGAAAAGTACTACTTTGAAACTATGAACGGAGACTACGAAGGCCGACCATTGGGTGGCGATATGGTTGAAGTTAAAATGACCGAACTATACGATGTGGATAAGATTAATGTCTCCGACTTTTCCACAAAAGGTGCCCTTTACTGCAACACCGGTGTGCCTCACGCAGTGATTCAGGTAAACAATGTTGAAGACATCAATATACACTCACTTGGTAGAATGATTAGAAACGACGTTCGTTTTCCAAACGGAACCAACGTGGACTTCTTAGAAGTTGTCGATCATAAAAAACAGGTTATAAAGCTTCGAGTCTATGAACGAGGTGTCGAGGATGAAACTCTTTGCTGTGGAACTGGAGTTATGGCGGCAGCGGTAACTTGTAGAAAGCTTATGGGATGGAGCGGTGAGATCACTGTCCATGCAAAAGGTGGAAGGTTAAGTGCCGTTGTGGATGACAAACTTGAAAACCTTTACTTTCAAGGTGAAGTAAAAATGGTCTTTGAAGGTGAAATAAATGACTGAGAGGCTGGATAAGGCCATGCTCTCACGCGGGATTGTAAAAACAAGATCTCAGGCTAGAATGCTTATTGACCAGGGAGATGTCCGTGTTAACGGAAGACAAGTCTTAAAACCTGGGTTTGCCACCAAACAAGAAGATCAAATAGAAATTGCCGACAGAACCCTTTACGTTGGACGGGGCGCTTACAAGCTTGAAAAGGCCATAGAGGTGTTCGGACTAGATTTCACTGGCCTTGTGGTAGCCGATATTGGCGCCAGCACTGGTGGCTTTACAGAAGTGAGTCTAAAAAATGGAGCTTCTAAAGTATATGCAATTGATGTTGGCCATGACCAACTTGCACAAATTCTAAAAGATGATGAAAGAGTGATTAACCTTGAGGGTGTGAACGCCAAATATCCAATCGAAATTGATGAAGAAGTTGATGCTGTTGTTATGGATTTGTCCTTCATCTCTTTGCGCTCTGTTTTAAAAAATGCTTTTAATTTGCTCAGAACCCAGGGAGCTGCTGTTGTTCTAATTAAACCTCAGTTTGAAGCAGGTCCCGAAAGAGTGGGAAAAAATGGCATAGTTAAAGAGAGTATTGGCAAGACAGTTCTTAACGAGACTCTTGATTGGATAAGAAAAGAAAACATTGTGATCGAGAATGTTATTGATTCTCCAATTACAGGCAAAACTGGGAACAGAGAGTACCTAGCACTACTTAGAAAAGCTTAGTCCACAACCTCTGGAAGATCGTAGTTCATTATAAAGTCTTGCTGCCTTTTGATTGCTTCCTGCTCACTTTCTTCAGGAATGAACTTTCTAAAATCCACTTCTTTAAATTTCTTTAAATCACGAGGAATCTCGCTTTGATTGATGGCATGAAGGGTGTAGAGGCTGTCTTTACTTACTAGCTCTGGCCTTACCACACGATAGATTTTCCAATAAGATTTGCCCATTGCCGCTTTTAAGCAAATGCCTCTAGCTATAAAGCCATAGTCATTAGTGAGCTTCATATGATCACCTTTGACGATTCCATCTTCAAGGCCTCGACTTATACTTAAAACGTTTTTATCCAAATAGGTGAGAATTTGAGCGCTCATCTTGTCTGCTGAAATGAGGGACAAGGCCTGGTTATGGCCTAATAGAAAGCTAATAACAATAAGCACTTTGAGTAATGACATAGTATTAGGATAAACGATGCCATTACTCAATGAAACCAGGCATAATTTTGCTTATTCGTAGTCCAAGACACTGTGAATATTGTCTATTTCTGACGCCAGGTTGTTTAAGAACTTCAAGTTTATAAGCATGGAGATGGCCTTTATATGATAGTTGTTTTTCTCGCATAGAGAAATTGTGGCCTTGAGAGTCCCCCCAGTTGCGAGAACGTCATCCACAATTAAAACTCTTTTTTCTTTAGTGTTTGGTTTCATTTCAAGAGTGTCCTCGCCGTATTCCAAGGAGTAACTCTCTGAAGAAACTGGAGGTGGAAGTTTGCCTTTTTTACGCACTAGTATGAAACCTTTGTCATGTTTTGCCGCGAGAGCTGAGCCAAGGATAAAGCCTCTGGACTCAATGCCCACAACACAGTCTATTTGATCCCAAGGTATGTCTTTTCCCATTGCGGCCAAGCACTCTGGAAGTTTCTCTTCTAGAAGGGGGCTGAAGTCTTTAAAAACGACACCTTTTTTAGGAAAGTTTGGAACATTGGAAATATATTTTTCCATTTCTTCTTTAGTCATGAATTGCCTCACAAAACTTATTTTAGGGAATGTTGATTTCTAGTGGATCATTATCTATGCGAATGATGGTTTTGTTAACTAAAGCTTTTGCCACTCCACGGGCCGTTTTTTTAATAGTTTCCAAGTCTGAGCTTTCTGTGAGCTTTAATTTAAAGGCCTTTAACTTTGCATCTTCCTCTTCTAAAAGGCCTGCTCTTTGAAGCTCGTAGATTTTCTCTTGATACGAGATTGACTTAGATGTTTCACCAAAAGCTAAAGTTGATATAAATAGGGCAAAAAGCAATTGTTTCATCATTGTTCAAAATTATCGGACATGAATAAGTTTTCTTAAGGTAAACCTGTCAATTTTCTCAACATTCTTAAAAAATATTAACATCCTAAGCACGCAAATTTAGTGGGTTAGATGATTAAAATGGCGCCTCTTTTGCTCAATAAAGTACATAGGAGAGTATAATGATTAAGTTTTTAGCAGCTGCGAGTTTTTTATTAAGTATGGTTGGCCATGCCAAAGATATGATAAAAGTAAATGCAATCGGATCTTCACCCAAAGGGCAGTTTGTGGCCTTTGAGGAGTTTGGGCTAATGAGTGGTTCAAAAACCTCATTTTCACATATTAGAGTGAAGAACGTCTGGAAAAACGAATACGTGGACGGCCCAATTAAAGTCACTGGCGACAAGGATGGCCTTAACATTGTGAGGGCCAAAGCAAAGCAGATGGCGCAGAAGCGATTGGAAGAGTTCAACATTTCAAGTTAAGGAGTTCTTTTGAACAGCGAATACGTTTTATCTAAAAATCTTCAAGAAGCAATTAAAGTCGCGGAAATAACTAAAAGACCATTGTTAATCAAAGGGGAGCCTGGCACTGGAAAGACTCTTCTTGCCCACTACTATGCACAAGAAAAAGGGATCCCGCTATACGAGTGGAACGTAAAATCCACTACAGTTGCAAAGGACGGACTCTACTTTTACGACGCACTGACAAGGCTAAATGATTCCCGCTTTGAAAATGACTCAAATAGAAACGTTAACAATATTAACGACTACATCAGGTTTGAGCCAATGGGCATGGCCTTCGCAAGCGATGAAAGCTGCGCCCTTCTTATTGATGAAATAGACAAGGCGGACATTGAATTTCCAAACGATCTTCTGGCCGAGCTGGACAAGATGGAGTTTACGATATTGGAAACAGGCCAGAAGGTGAAGGCTAAGCAAAGACCTTTTGTATTTATCACCTCCAATAATGAAAAGGAGCTGCCTGACGCTTTCTTAAGGCGTTGTGTGTTTCACTATATAGAGTTTCCGAATTGGGAAATGATGAAAAACATCGTTGAGGTTCACCATCCTGGCATTGATCGAGACCTTTTAAAGCGCTCTTTGGATTTATTCTACAGAATCAGAGAGATGGATCTTAGGAAGCGTCCTTCTACTAGTGAGCTAATCGACTGGATTAATGTCCTAGTTCACGAAGGCGCTCGAGTGGACGCTTCAACCATTCCCTTTATTGGAAGTCTTCTTAAAAACGAAGAAGACCTGGAAAAGATAAGATAATGTTTCTGAATTTTTTCTATACGCTTAGAAACAATGGAGCCCCGGTATCCACAAGAGAGTTTTTAGATTTTCTCAAAGTGATTCAAGATCTTGGCAGCGAAAATTCATCTGTGTCTCTTGAAGATCTCTACTCCATAGCAAGAACTTGCCTCATAAAAGATGTTAAGTACTTTGACGCATACGACTTAAGCTTTGCTCAATGCTTTAAAGAGCTATCCTCTGATGAAGATTTTAAATCCAAACTTATGAGCTGGCTTGAGCAGGCAAAGAAGGCCGAACTTGATGAACAGAGAAAGAAGGATGCGATGAACCTTCCCTCTGAAGAACTTCTAAAAGAGCTTCAAGAGAGGCTGAAAACTCAAAAAGAAAGGCACGACGGAGGAAATCACTGGGTTGGAACCGGCGGCACCTCGGCATTTGGACATTCAGGCTATAATCCCGCCGGCATACGGGTTGGGGGAAGCTCTGGTCAGAAAAGCGCTCTGGCGGTCGCAGGAGAGAGAAAATTCAAAGAGTACCGCCATGATGAAAAACTCGATGTTCGAAACATTCAAGTTGCCTTAAAAAAGCTAAGGGACCTTAAAAGCACAGGTAAAAAAGAGTTGGATATAAATAAAAGCATCGATAAAACCTGCGAAAATATGGGGGAGGTCGAAATCGTTCACACCTCCAAGCGTAAAAACAATTTGCGACTTATTCTCATGATGGATGTTGGTGGCAGTATGACGGAACATTCCATGCGAGTTGAAAAGCTTTTTTCCGCCGCACATCAAGTAAACCATTTTAAAAGTTTTGACGCTTACTACTTTCATAACGTGATGTATGACAAAGTATACACAGACGCTAGTCTCAGGTATGACAAGTCTCTCTCTTTGGACTCTCTATCCAAAAAATTCTCAAAGGATACAAGACTCATTATAGTTGGAGATGCCTATATGGCACCCTATGAACTATTTCAAATGACTGGCTCTATGAGAGATTTTTATTGGAGTTTTAGAGAAAACCCAAAGGCCAGCAATTTCACTGGACTGGACAGGGTGAAGCAATTGAACAGTATGTTTTTAAAATCGGTGTGGTTAAATCCAGAGCCAACATCTCTTTGGAGCTCTCCCACTATTTCTGCTATAAAAAGTATTTTTCCAATGAGAGAGCTTACGATAGAGGGGATATCCCGCGCAGTAAGAGATATCGCTTAAAATCCTTCAGGACGTTTAAATTTTAAAATTGCGGAGCTATTTCCATTGATGCTTAAAATTAGCTTTGCCTTGTTGCTTATGTCCAATTGGTTGTTGTCCATGCCGAGATAGATGTGTTTATCATCCATAGTCAGGGCCTCAGCAAGACCAAAGGGTTTGTCTGTTGAATATAGCTCCTTCGTTTGAAGCTGATCGGTCAATCTTGTATAAGAAACTGTGTCTTTTAGTTTGAGGTCTTTTGGATCAAGCTTAAGAATCTTTCTGGTGTTTCTTTCGAGAACATATAGATGGTTGTCTGTGAAGAATAGATCTGCGTAGTCTGGATGAATATTATCCTTTGTAATTTCGGTTGTAGTGACTTTTTCCACCTTGTTGGTTTTAAGGTTTACCACTGCAATTGCCCTTGGCGCCCTTTCTTGGGCAACATAAAGTCTTTGATTCTCACAATCAACTGCCAGGCCTTCAAACCCGGCATTCGATGGCGACTCTTCAAATGGAGCTCCATATTCTTTAAATGCTTGTTCAAAGTTGATATCGACTCTTTTGATTTTATTGTCTTTAACCAGCATTACTTCTCTTAGTTGCTCATTTACAAGATAAATTGAACTGTCACAACTGGCGCCTCCCTCTAGGTCCCAAGGAGCTTTAATCCAACGGCCGCCGCCTTTCCACAAAGCGCTCTTTAGAAAATAGCTCCAATAACCTTCCATTTTCTTAAGGTTAATTCCTTTTGAGTACGCTGCGCGATTGCCCATGAGCTTGGTCTCATAAAGCCAGGTGTCTTCAGAGTTGTCTGAGAGCACATAGAGCTTTTTATTGAGTGTAACAAAGCCGCTTACTTCCAGGGAGGAAGAACCAAGGTGAATCTTTTCCAACTCCAGGGTTTTGGCGAAGGCAAGTTGGCAGAATAAGAGAAGAAGTATTAAAAAGTTTTTCATAAAATGATTGTAATTTAAGTTTGGGAGGCTTCAAGCAAAAAACTCCATAGAGCTTTTGCGTGAGGTCCAAGAGTCTTTGTTTTGGATTTTAATAAATAAAGTGGGACTGGCACCCTTTTTACTTGGGGAAAATTGGTTATTTCCTTGAGTTTTCCCGTTTCCAATTTATTTTCAATTTGATGCAGGGGAAGCCTTCCCCAACCAAGTCCATTCTCAATAAGTTGCTCCTTCATATACATATCTGAGGTAAACCAGCTCTTTGCGCCTGGAAGCTTGCCCACAACCTTTCTATCCCTCTGCTTTGCTGAGCTTTGAACTATAATTTGTGGTAGCTTTTTCAGAAGAGTTTGACTCACATCTTCTAAATGTGGAGAAATTACGGGCACCATCATAGCGTCAAATATTGGGATTGATTCGACCTGTTCATAGTGAACCATATAAGAGCCAATGCCAAAATCGACTTGATGATTGAGAACTTTTTGTGTAAGTCCCTCCAGAAGGTCTATATTAAGATTCAGTGAAACAGAGGCGCGGGGTTCAAAAAATGAGTTTAAGCTTGGACCAATTCTGCTTAGTGGACAAATGGCGTCAATACTCAAAGAAAGCTCTGTCTCATAGTCCAATGAAAGCTCTCTAGTGAAGGTATCCAACTCTCTAAAAGACTGCAGGGCCTCTTGAGCTTTTAAATAAAATGCTCGACCTGCATCGGTAAGCTCTGGCCTATAATTCTCTCTTGAAAACAATTTTATATCGTATTCCAACTCAAGCTTTTTGATCGAACTGCTGAGGGCCGGTTGAGTCTTGTGTAAATGCTCTGAGGCCGCCTTAAAGCTTCCTTTCTCCACAATGGACTCAAGCGTAACTAACTGATCATATGTCATAACAGTCCTTTCTTTATAATTTTTATTAATAATCTTTATAAAATAATAATAATTTAAATTTATATAAAAATAAAGCAGAATAACAGCAAGTATAAAAATACAGGAGAACCAAATGAAAAGAATACTTACAATTATGGCAATTACCACAGCTTTTAGCTTCAATGTAAGCGCATTTGAGGTGGACAAAGAAAAAAGTAACCTTGCTTGGAAGGGCACAAAGGTAAGCGGAGAACACTACGGCACATTGAAATTCAAAGAGGCCAACGCAAAAGTTAAAGAAGGGAAGTTGGTTGGCGGAGAGTTTGTTGTCGATATGAACTCGATGACTGTAACTGATCTTGAAGGTGAGTGGGAGAAAAAGTTTTTGACCCACATGAAAAGTGGAGACTTCTTTGCCGTTGAAAAATACCCAGTTTCCAAGCTTGTGATCAACTCCGTGGAAGGAAACAAAGTTAAGGCGACTCTTTCTGTTAAAGACAAGTCAGGACCAGTAACTTTTAATTACAAGAAAGAGGGGAAGGCCTTCGTTGGAGATTTTAAGTTCGATAGAACGAAATTTGGAATGATTTATAACTCTGGAAACTTCTTTAAAGATTTGGGAGACAAGCTTATTCACAACGATGTGCTTGTTAATTTTAAGCTGGTTCCAAAGAAATAAGACAAGAGTTTTCTAAAGTAGAGCAAGCACTATGATTTATCATCGAAAAGCAGAGGAAAGAGGAAAAGTTAATTTGGGTTGGTTGCAGGGCAGTCACACCTTTTCCTTTGGACACTATTACGACCCAAAGCACATGGGCTTTAAAAACCTTAGGGTCATAAACGATGATAATATCGCAGGTGGCAGGGGTTTTGACACACATCCTCATAAAGATATGGAAATCATAACTTTTGTGACAGATGGGGTGTTGGAGCACAAAGACACTTTAGGCAGTCACGCCTTGATCAGGCCTGGTGAGATTCAAATAATGAGCGCTGGAAGTGGAATTTTTCATAGCGAATATAATCACTTGAAAGACGAATCAACGAAGCTTTTTCAAATTTGGATTGAGCCAAACAAGCTAGGAGTTGCTCCCAGATATGAGCAATATGACTACATGCCAAGGAAGGTTAGAAATGGATTAACCTTATTGGTCTCCCCTCAGGGGGGTGAGAACATTGCTTCCATTTATGCGGACGCAAAACTGTCTCTCGGTCACTATGAAGGTGGTAAAGAGATTCATCTCGATTTAGACTCCCAGAAAAGTTATTGGTTGCAGATGGTAAGTGGAAGCGCTGTTTTCAATGAGGCCAAACTTGGTCGAGGCGATGGACTGGCGATTCAAGAAGAGGATGGCCTCTTCTTAAGTGTTGAGGCCGAAAGCGAATTTTTGCTTTTCGAATTAAGTTAAAAAAAAAGGGAGGTCAATGACCTCCCTAATTTTATATAATTGTCTGTGTAACTTATTTTGAAAGACAAGCTCTGATTGCCGCTTTAAGCTCATCATGCTTGCTAATCAAAGTACCCATGTTTGATCCACCTGTTGAAGTGCATCCGCCGTGAGTGTGAATACCAATGATTTTATTAGATGCTACGTCGATTACAGTTGATCCAGAGTTTCCACCCATAGTGTCAACCGTGTGAGTGAATACAGTTTTACCGTACCAAAAGCCGCCCATCTTTTCCAATCTGCCAGAGTTTGTTTGTTGAGCAAAATTTCTGTCATGATCCGGAAGGTCTCTTCCGTATCCTGTGATAGATAGAATTGATCTTTTTCTTGGAGCTTCAAAACTTACTTCGAGAAAACCCTGCACTGCTCCTGGAAGTTTTCCAGTAAGCTCGTTTGCTTTAAGCTTCATAACGGCCCAATCATTTCCTGGACCATCATCTTTTGAAACAATTGAATCTTGATCTATAGCGTAAACATCTTCCGCTGCAGAGGCCTGTGGGATGCCGTCAATAGAGGCCGGTGTGTTAAATTCTGCAAATTTTAAAACGCTTTTACAATGTCCTGCAGTGATGCCGCAGTCTTCGCTAATCATTGTAACTGTGCATCCAGCATGCTTTTCGCCGGCAAACAATCTTCCAATTTCATTTTCATAAGATGGAACTCTGTTGTCTTCAGCTCCACAAATGGATTGGCCACGGCCAAAAGTAGAGACGCTCATAATGAGCAAAATAGTCGTTAATAATCCTTTATACATGCAAATCTCCTATATGCTAGGTAACAAGCCTAGCTTAAGCCCTTTAATAAAGGCACTTACAAAATCTTACATGCAGATGTCAGACGATTTAGGCCATTGTCTAAGGAGATTCGGTTTCTTCCTTTTTTCTTACAATGAAGAGTGTGGCCACCAATGTAATAAAATTTGAGAAGGTGTATGTGATAAAGTAAAACGCGATGCGTAGCCAGCTGGTCTTTTTACTCCATTCCCTTTTTTGAACTTGAGTGCTGTTTTCTTTTATATAGCTAAACTGCTCATCCATTTTGGTTGCGAACTCTTTGTTGATGAGTTCAACATTTAGCTCCAAACAAATATAGCGGCTTAGATAATTGTGGTTGTAGGAGCCAATGCTCACCCAGTCATCATCGATCAATGCGGCCTTGGCGTGCAATATGGATTTATTCCACTCATAAACTTTGATTCCGTGGTTTAGGTACCAAGAGTAAAGGTATCGGGAGGAGTAGCGCTCCATGGGATGGTCAGAAACCTCTCCAAAAATAAGCTCTATTTCAACCCCTCGTTTAGAGGCTTTCTTTAACTCTTTCAAAAGCCTTTTTCCGGGAAGAAAGTAGGTGGCGGTTATCTTTATTGATTTTTCGGCCTTCCTTATTGCATCAACATAGTTTCGATGAACTTCAGTTTTAAACCGCATAAAATCGTTCACAAGGGTTCGGGCCTTCACTGGGTTTTCAAAGTTGAATTGCTTTCTATTTATGGAACTGTGCAGAAAATTAGAGTGTTCCGGAAAGTGTTTAACATACAAACTTTTAACTTTCCTTTGAAGTCTGTAGACCTCTTCGCCCTCTATTAGAACTGAGTAGTCCAGCCAGGGATTGGCATCTTCCGGATCTATAAACTTCTTAGCAAGATTAATGCCTCCAGTAATGGCCTTGTCATTGTCAATCAATAGAAGCTTTTGATGAAGTCTTCTACCCAAATGTTGGAAACGTTTTCCAAAAAAGGGAGCAAAGTAGGCCCAGTTCACACCGGCCTTTTCCATTCTCTTCTTAAGCTCCTTGCTCAGCTCGGGGGTGCCAAAGGCATCTGCTATGAAAAAAACCTTCACCCCTTGACTGGCCTTTTCAATAAGCGCCTCATAGAAATCTTCAGTAATGCTATCCTCATGGAATATATAGGTATGAAAGAGAATCTTCTCTTTGGCCTCTTTCACAAGCTTTATGTGTGCGTCAACAGCGTCAGTGCCATTTTTTAAGAGTGTTGCCTTGTTGTTTTCAGAAAGTTTTTGTTTTAGCGCCAATTTGCCTCCCCGATCATATAAATAGGCGAGTGGTCAGAAAGGTTTCGCCATTTATGACCTTTTAGAGTTTCCACCTGTATTGGATGAACCCCATCCACATAAATTCGATCTAGCTTTAACAAGGGATACCTTGCTGGAAAGGTGTTTTGGTATTTGCCGTGCAAGGTTTTACTGGCCTCATTAAAGCTTTTTAAAAAGGTGCTTGCTGCTTGATTCCAGTCATTAAAATCTCCGGCCAAGATTTTTGGGTCGCCTGGAGCGCATCTTTTGGAAATAAAGTCGTTTATTCTTTTGTACTGAATGGTTCTCCCCTTATGAAACAAGTCAAGATGCACACAAAAAGCGTGGAGTATGCCTTTTGGAGTTTCTATATCACAGGCCAGAATGCCTCTTTGTTCTCGCTTGTTGGTGGAAATGTCAAACTGGTCCCAGCTTTTTATAGGGTATCGACTAAGAATGGCATTGCCGTGATGACGATGGTCGTAGACAGCATTTTTAGCATATGCGTAGTCGTGCCATAGGCTGTCTGCAAGGTATTCATGTTGAGCATCGATCCAGTCTTCATTCTCCTTAGACAAAACTTTGTTTTCACCAACTATTTCTTGCAGAAAAACGAGATCAACTTCTGTCTGCTCAATAGCCTTCTTAATTTTTTTAATTGTTACTTGTGAGTTTCGCCAGTTAAAGCCTTTATGAATATTGTACGTAAGGATTTTTAATTGCATGCCTCTATTATATCGTTTAAAAAATCAAAGAAACACATTGATTTAACTTATGAAAAGAATTGTTTTTTTTATTTTAGGGATCATTTTTGCGCTGCTTGGTGTAATTGGAGTGATATTGCCTGTGATGCCTGGAGTAATTTTCTTTGTAGCGGCCGCCTATTTTTTCTCACATAGCTCCAAGACCTTGCACATGGCCTTGTTTAAAATTCCAGTAATTGGACCTTCCATATCTGAATGGGAAAGCACTCGAAAAATGAGTCCTAAGTTGAAACTTGCCATTGGATCCTTATTTCTAACTATGGCCATTTACCCTTGGTTTCTTTATGAAAATAAGGCATCGGCCATCATCATGACTAATATTTTTATAATAAGTCTTCTTTATTTAATTTCAATCGAGTCCAAGGACTAAGTTATTGAAATTATGTCTATGCTCTATTTTTTACTAAAGTAGTCAGGAATAATTCCGCTAAGTATACAAACTTACTCAAGGATAAATCCATGAAACAATTCACCAAAAAAGAAACTGGCCTTGTGGGGGCTGAGCCGAATCAACATGCAGAGTCTGATTTTGAAAAAGCTTTTGAAATAAAAATTGTGAAAGATCAAAACTCACTCAACCAAATTTTTAAAATTCGACATAAGGTTTATTGTGAGGAGCTAGGCTATGAGCCTATAGTCTCTAGTCAAATGGAAAGCGATGAATACGATGAGAACTCAATCCACTTCGCTGTAATTCACAAAAGAACAGGTGTGTTTGCTGGCACTGTGAGGCTTGTTTTTTCCAGCGATGAAAAGCAGATGCCTCTTGAAGCATTCTTCAATGAGAGCTTTGAGAATGTTCACTCTTTGGAAACCAAAAGAGGTGAGAAACAAAGCACCTGCGAAGTTTCAAGGCTGGCGGTTTTAGACACATTCAGAAAAAGGCTGGGTGAGGCCTGTGATAAAGATGGTCCATTCAGTGAGATGGAGCTTAAGTGCTTTCCAATGATTTCAACGGCCCTTTTTTATGCATGTCTATGCTATTGCGATCAGTTTAATGTCACCGCCTATTCTATGATGGAGAAGAGGCTTGCCAGGGCCTTAAAGATAGCAGGAGTTGACAACTATCAGGTTGGAGATTTCCATAACTACCACGGGCAGCGAGCTCCATTTAAGTTTAATAATAAAATAAATATTGAACGATTTAGACCAAACCAGCTCATGCTTTTAAATTACGTATTTAGATGTATCATTGAAGGTAATGAAATAAGTATGACAGCTTAAGTGTATTAATGAACAAATTATTCGATTACGAAAAGGCTTTTTCTAGAAACATTGGTTGGCTCTCAAAAAGTGAGCAGAACTTGCTTTCTAAGAAAAGAGTGGCAATTGCTGGAGCTGGTGGGGTTGGCGGAGAACATCTTGTCACCTTACTAAGACTTGGCATTCAAAACTTCAATATATCCGACTTTGACGAGTTTGAAGTTCATAACTTTAATAGACAAGCTGGAGCTTTCATGTCGACGATTGGACGACCTAAGTGCGAAGTCATGTCTGAAATTGCAAAAGATATAAATCCCAATTCTGATATCAAAAGATTTGATGAAGGAATCAACGAGAGCAATGTGAATGAATTTTTAGAGGGCGTTGACATCTATGTGGATAGCCTAGATTTCTTTGCAATCGATGCAAGAGTTCTTCTGTTTAAAAAATGTGAAGAAAAGGGAATTCCTCTCGTAACAGCGGCCCCCATTGGCATGGGGTGTGCTTTCCTGTGCTTTATGCCAGGAAAAATGAGCTTTGAAAAATACTTTAGATTTAATGATTGTAAAAACAGCAATGAAAAGTACGCCAAGTTTATAATTGGGCTTTCACCTAAGTTCATGAAGCATAACTATACAGTTAGCGATGAAGTCGATTTTGGTGAAGGAAAAGGCCCTTCGACTCCAATGGGGGTTAAGGCGTGTGGCTCGATTGCTTCCACTTATGTTTTGAAGATTTTATTAAAGCGTGGAAAGCTTGTGGTTGCTCCTCACAGCATGCATTTCGATGCCTATATTAATGAATTTACAAAGTCCTATGTGCCCTTTGGAAATAGGAATCCGATACAGTTGTTAAAGTTTCACTTTGCCAAAAAGGCTTTTATAAAAAAGAGTTAAAATAAAGAGGCCGGATGGCCTCTTTTTATTTTTCAATAATAGCGGTTACACCCATCCCTCCTGCGGTGCAGATAGAAATCAGACCCCGGCCTTTTTCAGCTTCAGATAGAATTTTAGAAAGACTCCCGACAATTCTTGCGCCGGTTGCCGCAAACGGGTGACCCATTGCAAGCGATCCACCTTTTATATTCAATTTGTCCATGTCAATCTCGCCAAGGGCATGATCAAGCCCGAGCTTCTCTTTGCAAAACTCTTCAGACTTCCACGCTTCAAGCGTGCATAGAACCTGTGCGGCAAACGCCTCATGAATCTCATAGTAGTCAAAGTCCTGAAGGGAGAGACCTGCTTTTTTAAGCATTTTGGGTACCGCATAGGCCGGTGCCATCAAAAGCCCTTCATCATCAATATAGTTAACACCAAATGATTGTGCGTGACTTAAATATGCCAATACTTCATGGCCATTTTCTTTTGCATACTCTTCTGAGCATAGGAATACACATGCCGCGCCATCGGTTAGGGCAGTGCTGTTAGCGGCCGTTAAGGTTCCTTTGTCACTCTCTTTATCAAATGCAGGCCTAAGCTTTGAAAGTTTCTCCATTGATCCGTCACTTCTCACTGTGCCGTCTCTTTTGGCCCCTTTAAACTCCACAACCAGATCATCGTAGAATCCATCCTTATAGGCCTCTACTGCGTTCTGGTGACTTTTCAGGGCAAGTTTATCTTGTTCCTCCCTTGATATATTCCATCGCTTTGCCATGTCTTCACAGCTTTCCCCCATTGACTTGCCAGTTCTAGGTTCTTTAATCGCAGGAAGCTTTGGAAGGAGCTCCATTGGGCTAAAGCCTTTTAGAGTCGCAAGTTTTTGAGGCAATGTTTTAGCGTTGGAAAGGGCCACAAGCCTGTCACTGAAGCTTTTCTTAAACTCTATTGGCACATCGCTATTGGTGTCCACGCCTCCGGCGATTCCGCAGTCAATTTGGCCTAACGCTATTTTATTTGCAATCATAACGGCCGCCTCTAAAGAGGTGCCACACGCCTTTTGAATATCTGTTGCGGGTGTGTGAGGAGATAATCCTGAGTCCATAACACACTCTCTTGCTAACGAAAATTGGTAAGCGTGCTTGTTAACCGCTCCTAATACCACTTCTCCAACTTCTTTGCCCTCAAGTCCCAAATCTCTAACTAGAGTTTTCAAGGCCGGAACCATTAGTTGATTATTGGATAGGCGAGCATACCTTGTGCCAGACTTCATAAATGGAATACGCTTGCTTGCGACAATACAGACTTTTTTTATCTCAGACATGATAATTCTCCTTATTACACATATAATTATAGCGCCTTTGGTGAAGAGTTAAATGTTTATATTTAGAACCTGAATTGGTAGAAATAAGTGGGGGAGAGTTAATATGAATTTATATTTCAGGTTTATTATATTGGTGATTAAAAACCTCATTAGTCCAAGAAAAGTTGATGTTTTTGAAGAATGTGAACTGCCCTTGAAAGTGTTTCCTAATGATCTAGATTTAAATATGCATATGAACAATGGAAGATACTTGACCATAATGGATCTTGGAAGAACCGACTTCACCATGAAGCTTGACCTTCACAAGTTGATGGTAAAGGAAAAGTGGGGCGCGGTTGCCACGGCCATAAATGTGGTCTATTTAAAACCGCTTTCCCTTTTTGATTCCTACACATTGAAGACAAAGCTTATTGCGTGGGATGATATGTGGTTTTACCTAGAGCAAAAATTTGTGAAAGATGAAATCGTGGTTGCAAGCGCAATCGTTAGAGCTACTTTTTTAAAAGGAGGCAAGCGATTAGCGCCTTCCAAGGTTTTAAAAGCGTCAGCGGCAAAAGAAGTGGAGCCACCAGAGTTCCCAAAATATCTAAAAGACTTGGTTTTGGGTGAAGAGGAGTTTTTAAACTATATAAAGTCCCACAATAAGAGGTCTAAGAAATAACTTTCCAAGTGTGATCTGCCAGAAGTTTAACTTCTGCGATAAAGTTTTTAAAAGGCAGCTTCTCTCCCCACTCTTCAGGAGACACTATAGAAAGGGATCTTGTGCCGTCATTTTTCTCGTATAGATAATACGTTTTTCCCACCAAAGGTTTAAAGCTCATATGGGCGTCATAAATTTGTGTGGAGACATCTGCTCTCTTTTTCAATTCTCGAGCTTGTGAGGCCAATAGGCTCATCTGTTCAAAGATTTGATCCAATTGCATTTGAGTTTGCTCTGCCATCGCCATGCGAGCGCTGCTTTTTATGGCCCCTTCATCGGTGGGAACCACTGAAAAACCACCAACGCTATGTGCATATTCAAGCAAAGAGGGAAGGTCTGCGGTTTTCTCTTTTAATTTGTCTAAGTCTATTGAATCGACATCAATTGGTTTTGGGGTTTCCTTTTTCATGCTGCTATATTCTCATTTCCAAAGGAGCTAATAAAGACTTGTGTGGGCATATTCTTAGAAATATTAAAAAAATAACAGGGTCAACTTTGATTTTTATATATTACAACCAGTTAGGGAACTATTTGCACCTGTTTTAGGTGGCTTAGGCCGTCAATAGTAGCATTAAGATTTCCAAAAAGAATATAATTTAAGACGCAATTAAGGTGTAAAACTTACACGCTTAATACCCGAACCAATTCTTTCGGGGTAAAAATATATCAAGAGATCTCCCCTAGATTTCTACCCTTCCTTTCCCTGAACGCAAAAAAAGGCCCATTCCCTAGGGCCTTTTTTTATTCCAAAATTCCCAACAAAGCTTATAGGGATTAAATTTTTTTTTACCCAAATGTAAGAAGATATAGATTATTTCTGGCCACAACTTCGCTATCGTTAATACAACGCACGGAGGAAGCCAATGGTAAAACTTAAAGCTAGACCATTAAATTTAAGCACAAGAAAGATAAAAGAAATAAAGAAAAAAGGATTTATATCCCTGACTTTTATAGGAGAGAATCTACAGCCATTTCACTGCTTCGCAAAAGAGGATGAGCTTGCGAGATTTGAGGCTGATGTGGTTGAATTTAAATGGGGAAGAGAGTCAATCGTCGCCAAGTTTATTAAGCTTGTGGGAGAGGGGTGGAGCTCTTCAAAAGATATAATGCTTTATGAGGTTTTAGACACTCCAGTGGCAACCTATGAAAGAGATCCCATTGAGATTTGCGCTTAATCTTTTTTAGAAGCTATGACTGTATATTTAAAGATGCTTGTGGCAATTGGCTCCATATCTTTTTTTATAATAGTGTAGGCTTCGTCTTCTAGCTCATAATCAAATTCATCGCAACGTTCCTCAATCACTCGATCTAAAATAAACTCATAGGCCGAGTCTTCGTTTTCAACACCAATTGCCTTTTTCTCACTGTCTGTTAGTAAGCGTTTTTCATCCGGCTGCATAAAACGTCGCTACTTTGTTCTCTTGATAATGTGGAAGCCGAACTGGGTTTGAACTATTCCGCTTATTTGACCCGGCTGAAGAGCGAATGCGGCCTGCTCAAAAGGAGCGACCATCATGCCTTTGCCAAACTCCCCAAGACTTCCGCCTTGTCTAGCTGAGCCACAGTTTGAAAAATCTTCAGCAAGTTTTTCAAATGATTCACCAGCTTCAATCTTTTTCAATATATCTTCAGCTTCAAACTTTTGATCAACTAGAATGTGGGATGCTGCTATTTTGTTTGCCATTTTTATCTCCAAAATCATTTATTTCCTATTTCTATACCACCGGAAGTTCTATGACAAAAGTGGTAATTGGTTGATTGGCGTCTAAGTAGAGTTGACCTCCGTGGGCCTCTATGAGGTTTTTACTTATACTCAGGCCAATCCCTGTGCCCTCGCCTGCCTTTTTAGTTGTGAAAAAAGGTTGAAAAATTTTATCATGAATCTCTTCCGGAATAAGGCTTCCTGAGTTGGAAATACTGACGCGTACGGTGTGTGATGAGCGGTCTAGGCGGGTTGTCACTTTAATCTCTTTTTCCTCTGACTTTGATGCCTCCAATTGTGCGTTGTTTAGGAGGTTGATAAGCACTTGAGAAATTTGAACTTTGTTGCATAGGACTCGTGCCTCTTTATCTAAATTTAACACTATCTCCGTGGTCTTTACTTTAAATCCTTCTTTTGCAAACTCCACCGTTTCTTTGATTATTGCATTTAGCTTTTCAACATTTTTGTCTTCTCCAGACTCTTTGCGGGAAAATTGGCGAAGTCCATTTATAATGTTGGTGATTCTTTTAACCGAGGACTCAATCTTAGTCGTTGCTGTTTTAACTTCCTGAGGGTGATCTAGAAGTCGGTTGGAGTCTTCGAGCTCTTTTAACAATGCGGAATAACCCAAGATCACACTTAACGGGTTGTTAATCTCATGAGCAATTCCCGCGGCCATTTCTCCCAAAGCGGCAAGCTTAGAGGCCTGTTCCGCACTTTGTCTATGCAACTTTGCCTCTTCGGTCATCTTCTCGGCCAGGCGCACGGCCCTCTCCTGAGATCTGGAAAGGTTGAAGAACAGGATTATTAAAAGCAGATCTATTATAATGCCACTGATTAATATGTAATTGGACTGAGCTGAACTAAAGGCCTTTTTGAATCTTTCATTGGTTCTTATGTCGAAGGTCCACTCCCTTCCATAAATACTTTTTGATATTTTCTTGGAAAAAAGCGGTTTGCTTCCATTAAGATGTTCACTGTATAGAAGCACATCATCATCTGAAACGCTTACGTTAACTAGGCGTTCTTTCGGAGCTAATACTCCATAAACAAGTTTTTCGACAATAAAGGGAGCGTAAACCATCCCTTTAAAATTTCCTCTTGGTTTTTTAGCTGAGTTCAACTGCTTATTATCGTAAAATGGCGCATAAAAAAGAAAACCCGGAGCTTGTTTTTCATCCTGAACCAGGATTATAGGTCCTGTCATTTGAGCATTGCCCGTGTCCCTAGCTTTCTCAGCGGCCTTCAATCTGTTTTTTTCAAAGCTAATATCCAAACCAACGGCCTCTTCATTGCCTTTTTGGGGTTCTATGTAAGTAATAGGGTAGTAAATGGTGTCATTTGAGTGATGGATGGCAAAGTCAGGTCTGTTTTTGCGTTGTTTAGCTAGAAACTTGTCCAGCTCATTTGGAGGTACATAAAAAATTACCCCAATCCCATTGATTCCTGGATATTTCTTTGGCAAATTCATGCTTCCTGAAAAAGTTTTCCACTCTTCATATGAAATTTGAGCATTATTTCCGTAATAAAATGCTACACCGGCCCACAGTCCATCTGCATAACTATGCAGTCGCTCCTGTATAAGGCTAACGATTAAGTCGGCCTGCTGGTTGAAGCGTGCCTCTACCCTTGCTTCATACTGTGACGCAGATATTCTCCAGGCCACAAGAGTCAATGCCAAGGATGCTAAAACACCTGTCCAATGTAGAAGTTTAAGTCCTAAGAATTGCTTATGATGTTTGATTTTCATTTTTTTCATTTAATGACTTTCTTGCAGGGGGGAGAAAATATCCACTCTATTGCCATCCACATCTAAAACTGTGGAGTATCTCTGCCCCCAGAAAGCGTCCCAAGGTTCCTTAATAACTTCGTAACCTTGAGTCTTTATTTCTTTTATTAATTCATCCACTTGTTCTGCATTTTCTTGTTTGAAGGCCAGGGTTGTGCCTGGCCGGACAGGAGGCTTCCATTCCGGGTCTATTTTTTCCATGAGTTCATACGAATCCAACATTATTCGGAACCCACTGGTGGTCACTGCCTCCCAATGACCTTCTCCATACTTTTTAAAATTTAGACCAAGCAAACTGTAAAACTTGATAGATTTCTCAGCTTCTTTGCAAGGTATCCCAATGGCGTCTAGACCCATAAAAACTCCCAAAAAAATTATATAGAGGCATGAATTGTTTAAAAAGTAATAACTCTTTAATGATCTCCCATGCCAAGCAAAATTCATATAATTTCTAAGCATTTTCTTAAGATTATTTACTGTCAATGTTCACACAAAGAATGCATTTGGGTTATAAACATTTTAAGAAATGTTGGCCAAGAATCCTGATTAAGTAATCTTAACTCTGTGCTGGTCGTAAGAAATTGCTTGGTTCCCCCAAGTTCTCGCCTGTAATACAATAGGGCCTAAAAACGAGAGAAATAAATGGAAGCCTTTCTAAATAACTTCTTGCTGGCCGGGTCAGTAATTCTTCTTTTAAGTGTTCTATTAAGTAAGTCCTCCAGCCGCTTTGGTCTGCCAATCCTTATCGTTTTTATGGTTATCGGTATGCTTTCCGGAAGCGAAGGAATAGGTGGAATTCACTTTGAAAATTATGAGTTGACCCACTCCTTGAGTCTAATTGCATTGTGTTTGATCATTTTCTCAGGGGGGATCGAAACAGAGATTAAGGACATAAAGGGCAACTTAGGAAGAGGAGTTGCTCTTTCATCTGCGGGTATATTGATAACCACCGGTGTCGTGGGGATTTTTGTTCATTTTCTACTCAAGATTACTTTATTAGAGTCAATGCTTGTGGGAGCAATTTTATCAGCAACAGATGCCGCCGCTGTATTTTCGGTATTCAAAGACAAAAAGGCCCAGGTCGTGGCCCCAAACAAGAACCTTCTTAAGTTTGAATCCGGAAGCAACGACCCCATGGCATACTTTCTTGTCACAATTATATTAGGTCTTATCGAAAGTGGAAACGTTGACCCATTTGATTTAGGCATGAGCTTCTTGTTAAATCCAGCTGTTGGCCTATTTGTGGGCTGGGTTTTATCGAAGGCCTTCATTTCCTTAAACAACATTATAAATCTAGAGTTCATTGGGCTTTATCCCGCTTTGACTCTTTCTTTTTTGTTCTTAAATTATTCCCTGGCAGTGCAGTTTGGAGGAAATGGCTTTCTAGCGATTTATGTTTTTGGACTACTCATAAGTAGCAAGAAGATATTGCACAAGACTTTTTTGTACAGTTTTTACGATGGGGTCTCTTGGCTTTCGCAAATAGGTTTGTTTGTGATGCTAGGTCTTTTGGTGTTTCCAAGCCGATTAATGAAAATCGCTCCTGAAGGCCTTGTAATTGCAGGATTTTTAATTTTGATCGCCAGGCCGGTGACCATATTTCTTTGTTTAGCGTTTAGTCGCTTCAACTTTAAAGACAAAGTGTTTATATCTTGGGCCGGTCTAAAGGGGGCCACGCCAATAGTGTTTGCAAGCCTTGCGGCCGTAAAGATTGGTGATAGAGCGCATATCTTGTTTGATGTGGTTTTCTTTGTGGTTTTGGTCTCGGCCTTAATTCAAGGTGTCACTCTTAAGTTTGTGGCCAAGAGGTTGGGGCTTTTATACGAAGCAATTGAAGATCCAAGCTTTCCAATAGATTTTGAAGTTCTTGAAAAGACTAAAAATGGAATTAGGGAGATCGTTATTGAGCAGGGTGACTTTGCAATCGAGAAACGGGTGGTTGACTTAAACCTTCCAAATGGATGCCTGGTGCTCTTTATTAAAAGAGATGGCTCATTTGTAATACCAGATGGATCCACAAGCTTTTTAGAACGCGACAGAGTTCTTGTGGTTACAAAGTCCAAGGGGGATATTGAAGACGCTGTTCAATGCTTCAAAGACCAAAAAGTTTCTGAGTCAGCTTTTTTTACTGTTGAAGGTAATGAAAAAGTTCACTAAAGAGCGATCTTTTCGCAGTTGATCTTCAAACTTGGAGGCATGTCTGTTTCATTAATAAAGGTAGAGCTACTTCCAAATTCGGTATCTACTGAAGTCGTCAAAGTTAAATAGGCCAACAATTCTGAGTTTTCATTTGAGATAGAGGCGCTGCAGAAAATTGTGTCCCTTTTCTCATTGCGGTGAGTGGCCGTAGAGACTTCGACATTTCCCCAACTACGGCCATCTTTCATTAAGAGAGGAAGAACGAAAGCGTCCTGATGCTGCTGATTGACCACAGGAAACTTTTCTGTTTTAGCTTGCTCAACATTCATTCGTCCATTTTCGGAGTCCCAAATCAATCTTGTTTTTTCAACCCAGCACTGATGTTCGGCCATAGTCGAGAGTGAAATCAAGAGAAAGCTTACAAGTAAACGCATTGGAACTCCTTTGGACCAATTCTTTAATATCTTAAACTAAAAGTAAAACTTTTTACCTCCAGAAGTTCTCATGTATCTTTATGAACTTCTTTTCATGGGAATAGTCTAAAACTTCAATTTTACGCGTGCCTTTAAAGAACACTTCTTCCGCCTTAATAAAAAGTCCGCTCTTTACGATGTTAAACAACTGGGAAGTGGAACAACCGTAAACAACTTTAGATATGCCTGCCCAGTAAATCGCGCCTGAACACATAGCACAGGGCTCAGTGGAAGTGTAAAGCGTGCAATCCTTAAGCTCTTCAGCTGTTAACTCAACTTGTGCCTTTTGAATAAGTCTTAATTCAGCATGAGCGGTGACATCGTGAAGTACAACCACTTCATTCTTACTTGTTGCCACAACTCTATCATCTTTAACTAACAGCGCTCCAAAGGGATGATTTCCAGATTCAACAGCGGCCTTGGCCAGGTCAAGGCATTGGGCTAAATAATTTAAATGGGTTCTTTGATTAGACATGATTGCTCCTTCGTTTGATGTTTGGAGCTTTCATCAATTACACCGTTAAAAACAAAGCAGGAAAGCTAAAGAGTCTTTGTTCGTGGGAGCAATCTTGGATTTTATATATGACTGTAAATACTTGGTGTCAATAGGACAGAGATGGGCCTACTTAGTGAGGCCCAGTAAATTATTATTTGCAAGTGAACTGCATAGTATAAGTGTATCCCTTTCCGATAGCTTCATTTGCAATAGATCCCCCAAGTGCGGCAATGCCACCTAAGTCAGACTCCTTTTTTCCACCAAAGGCAAAAACACCTGATCCAACACCTTGGGCAACTTTTGCGGCTGTCTTTCTACTTTCATAATCATCTTGATTCATGCGACCTGTGTAGCGAGACTCTTCCTTTTTAATGTAAGCAATCTTATTTTGCTTCTCGCAGAAATGGTCTGCTTGAGACTTTGCATTGTTGTAGCCTTGGTCTTTTTTGTCAGTTTGAAAAATCACAGTGTGCTTTCCTGATTCAGATGGCCTAACATCCCTATGATGGGCACAAGAGGCTAATGCTAAAGCTGCAGCGAATAAAATAATAGATTTCATAATTTTTCTCCTAGTTAGACAATAATTGTAAAAAAATATTTAAGTGGGGGAAAGAATTTTAAAGAAAAAAAACTTCACTGCGCGTCAAGTGCTTAGAACTATAGGTATGTGTAGTTTAAAGTTACACCACTTACCTCAGTGCCTAGATCTTGAATTACGGGAGCTCTTTCAGTCGTTTTAAAATAACTTAATTCCAAGTTGAAACCTTTAAGACTTAATTCATGGTTTAAGTCTCCAAAGCTGTTCGTCTCCAAACTTGCCTTGAACCAATTAAGCTGTGTCTCGAAACTTATCTTCCAAGACTCTAAGGAAGTTGTTTGAAGTGCTGCTGTGGATAGGAAAGAGTTAGATATAAAACTCTTTTGAAATCCCAGCATGTAGTATTGTTCAGGCACAATAGACTCACCAACATTAATCCCATTGATATTAAATATTAGATGTTTATCCTTATCTAGTGAGTAGGCCCCAACACTTCCAAGTGACAAAAACTGATAAGGGGAGCCGGCCTCTGGGTTAAAGTCAAAGTCTCCTTCCATTAATTGCTCTGCCTTCATTGTCTCAATCTTTCCTCTGCGAAAAACCCAAGAAGCTGTCGGCACCAGACTCAAGCGTTTCCACTTGATAGTTCGTGAGAAAGAAATCTCGTGGTCATTGAATTGGGTAAGTTTTAATTGTGGAAACACTGGATTTTGAGCTTGGGCCAGAGCAAAGTATTGGCGTTTATACGAAAAAACATTTTTATTGTGAGAAATGGATAGTTTGAAATTGGCCCTGGCGATGGTTGGACTTTCTAGAGACTTTTCAAATCCTTCTTTAATATCGCCAATCTTATCAGAATCAAAAAGCTTTAATTTTTCTGTCAAATCGCTTGAAGCGTATGCTTCTATTCCACTTTTAAGCTTTAAGCTGCTAGCTCTGGTATTTATATCAAACTTGCTAACAGTATAAGACGCCAGTGAAGAAGAGCTAATAAAAAGTAGAGCTATAAATCGTTTTATTATCACAAATCCTGTCCTCAAGTTTTTTAGTTTGGGCTATTAAAGAATTAATAAGGCCTACGAGATGCTTGTATTCTTTCTTGCTTTTAATTTGGTCCCGCACCCTAATTAGTTCCTTTAGGCCTTTTTGAGTTTCACATTCTTTGGTGATCCAAAAGGCCAACCTTTTAACGACGGCCGGGTTGTTTTTTAGAAATAAGCGCAAGGCCTTCTCTATATTTAAATCTTTCAAGTTTCCTATCTCTTGAATCGCCACTCCGAACAACCTCTCCAGGGCATGGTCTATAGCTGAAAAGTAATTGTTAATTTGATCAAATGAGTCTCGAAAATGTGCATAGGTTCTAAACACCGCGCCAATGAGTTGATCAATTCTCATCATAAGTTCCATTTGCTCCTCTTCTGACAAAACTAAAACTTTTCGATTTAAGGAGTCATATTGAAGTTTTAGCCGAAAGTCCTCACCTATGGTTTTTAGTATGTGAACGGCCTGGTACAAATTAACTATGCCCATTTTAAAGTTGGCCATGTTGGATCGATGAATTGTTAACTCAATGGCCTTTTTTAAATACCTTTTGTGATGTTCATGAAGCTTCTTTATTGGACGAAAGCTCTCATGCAAGAATTCAACAGGATGTTCACTTCTAAGACTATTAGAAAGAACAAGCTCGACTTGTTCTAAGAATGGAATCGTTTCAAAGCCACTGGCCCCGATATAAGCATCTACCAGAATGTCGGAAGTGTTTGAATTGAGTTGTCTTCTCTCAAGGTAGTTAATGACACCAGAATAGTTTCTCTCATCAAGCATTCTTTGCGCCTTATCGGCCGTAGACTCTTCGGGAGCAAACTTTTCACAACTCATGGTAAGGACTAGCGATAAAAGCAAGATTAAACACTTCATGTTTAAATTTTACGCTAAACTCATGAATGAAATTAGCCGGCAAGTTAGTCTTGACTATAGGTGCTAAATTGAAAATTAGAACTTTTGCTTTCCTTTTGACAGGGGCATTTTGGGTGTAAAGGAGCTTCCCTGGGAGGCAACAATTACGCATCCAATTGCAAGCCACTGCACACCAGTTAAATTCTCCCCTAAAAACACAAGGCCAATCACACTGGCAAACGCAGGCTCAAGGCTCATAAGAATGCTAAAGGTTTGTGAAGGAATTCTTTTTAATGCGCTCATCTCCAAAGAGTATGGAATGGCGCTACTAAAAAGACCCACAAAAATTCCCATAGGCAAGGCCTCGGGCGCAAACATAACGGAGGCGTTTAGCACAAGACCCCAAGGGGCCACAATGATGGCGGCGATGGCCATACCTGAACTTGCGGCAACAGGACCTCTGACTTGGGTGCCAAGCCTTTTGCCAAAAACAATGTATAAGGCCCAAAAGAGTCCTGCTAAAAGCGCTAAAAAAACACCCATTGGATCTAGAGCTGCATCCGTCTCTTTCATTGGCAGGAGCAAATAAATTCCAACTCCCGCAAGAAGCGCCCACAGAAAGTCCAATTTTCTAGTGCCACCAAGAATTGCCACTGCCAAAGGTCCGGTGAACTCGAGGGCTACTGCGATCCCAAGTGGGATTTTTGCCAGTGCAAAGTAAAAAGATAAATTCATAAGCCCTAATGAGGCACCATATAGAACAAGGTTTTTAATTGAGCCTTTAGCAAACTTGGTCTTCCATGGCCTAAAGATAGCGCACAAGGCCAGTGCCGCAACTATTAGTCGCAGGCTGGAAGCCCCGGCGACTCCGGCTATGGGAAATAAGTTCTTAGCTACTGAGGCTCCGTATTGAATAGAGGCCATGGCAAGCAATAGAGTAAATATAGGTAGAAATTTATCTTTCATATGTTTAGTTCTAAAAAAAGTAGTCTTTTACTATAGAAACAGAGTTTAGGCTGCTCTTTTTATTCCAAATAAGTTTTACCTCATAGGGAGCATTCCAATCCTGGGGAAGCTTGATTGCTTTCAGTCTTGGCTCATTATTTACGATTATATCTGGCAACAACGTCCAGTACCTTTTATTTTTCATCAATTCAATGGCCGTGAGGTCAGAGTCCCAAAAGTACTTGATATTTGGCGTGATTTTAAACTTTTTAAACATCGGGTGATCTATGCAGCTAAAAACATACTCATTTGCCTTATGAATAATGGCCGGATATTCAGAAATCTTTTCAATTGGGCGCTTTGCTTTTAACAGCTCACTATTTTTGTTTGTTGCTAATAAAAGCTCTCCCTTAAAAAGAGTTATGGAGTCTATGTCTTTGTGTTCTTTTGGTGAGAAGCAGATTGCAAAATTGAGTTCTCCAGAGAGCACTTTGAGTATAGAGATGTTGCTGTCTTGGGAGAAAATTTCAAAGTTTATAAGCGGGTGGTCTCCTAGGATTTTTTCCAGCTTGTTTGGCACAAATTTGGCCGCCAGCCAGTGGCTGGCCCCAAGTTTAACAGTACCCCTTAGCTCGGTTAGTTCAGAGTTCTCAAAGAGATCAGAATAGGAGCTCAAAATGTGGTTAACCTTCTCTAAAAAACGCTTGCCGTCTTGGGTAATTAGGATATTCCTTCCGGACCTTTGAAATAAGCTGTAGCCTAAGTCTTCCTCTATTATTTTAATCGAGCGGCTTACTGCACTTGGACTAATGCTAATCCTTTTAGCGGCGTGATTTAAGTTGCCCCAATCCGCAACAGCTTTAAAGTGTCTCATATTTTCCAATGATGTCCGCATTGTTCTCCTGTGGTGAACGATTTGTTTCGATTATTCTAATATACGGCACTCATTGTTTACAGTAGGTATAGTCAAACTTTCAAACAGGGGGAAATATGAAAGCGTTAATCTACTTATTTTTAGTTACAACATCACTATTTGCAAATGAGGGAATCTCACAAATTCAAAAGCTTATAGCTGAAGTGGGGAATCCTGTGGTCGTTTTTGATCTGGATGACACTTTATTTTATTCGTCTTCTCGCTCATGGGTAATTTTTAAGGAGCTTGCAAACTCGACTCGTTTTAAAGAGGAATATCCAAAACAGATAGCAAAGTTGGGTAAGATAGAGCTATCTCAAATTAAGTACAGTATAGAGGACACTCTAAGGGATGTGGGAATTGTTGATCCAGCACTCATAAAAAAGATCCTTAAATTTTGGAAAGAAAGGTTTTTTACAAACGAATATGTAAAAGAAGACGCACCTGTGGAGGGGGGAAGAGAGTATGTTCACAAGCTCAGAAGTCTGGGAGCTAGAATTGTCTACTTAACCGGAAGAGATCATTCAATGCGAGAGGGAACTATAGAGTCTCTTAAGAGCTCTGGGTTCCCATTTGACGAAGAGAACTCCATTCTCATAACCAAGGAGAGATTTGATATCCCAGATATTGATTATAAAAAGGGAGCTTTTGAGAAAATCGCTAACATGGGTACTGTTGTTGCGTTCTTTGAAAACGAGCCAAAGAATCTGAATGCCATGATAGAGCGCTTTAAAAAAGCAGTGCCTGTATTTTTAGATATTAAACATTCTCCTTCACCAGTTAGACCAAGCTACAAAGCTATCTGGATAAAGGATTATAATTTTGCCACCAAAAAAGTCGAATGTGCCTACGTTGATGGTTTTTATGAGAATATTGATAAAAATCCCTATTTGGGAGTTGGGCTCAACGTTTGCTAAATATATGAAAAATTACTCATTTGGAGATAGGCACTTTCAAAAAGTGTCTATCTTGGTTAATAAGAACCATGTTAAAAGCTCTATGTTTTTTACTCACACTTTCCACGCTCCAGGCGGCAGACCTAGAGAGTGGCCTTAGTGAGCTTAGAGCTAAATACAATATTCCGGGCCTGGGAGTAATGGTCACAAAATCCAACAAGGTTTTAGCTCTTTCAGCTTCAGGGTATCGAAAAATAGGGTTTCCTGAAAAGGTTGAAACTAGCGACAAGTTTCATCTTGGCTCGTGTACCAAGGCCATGACGGCCACATTAGCGGCTATCTTTGTCGAGGAGGGAGAGCTTAATTGGTCTGATACCCTAGGAGATCTTTTTCCAGAGCTTAAAGTTCATCAAGATTTAAAAAAGATAAGATTTGATCAGTTGCTTGTTCATAGAACAGGGATTGCGGCAAATCCCAATCCAAACCTTTATGAACAACTTAGCAAACTTAAAGTTTCCAAGGCCAGAGAGAAACTTGCTAAAATCTTTTTAACCAAAAGACCTAAGCATGAGGTTGGAACATATAACTACAGCAATATCGGTTATATTGTTGCAGGCCATGTTTTAGAACGCTTAAGCGGTAAAAGTTGGGAGAAATTGATGGCTAGTAAAATCTTTTCTCCTCTAGAGATGAACTGTGGCTTTGGTCCAACGAGCTCAAATGAAGAGCTTCGGCCTACCCAACCATGGGGACACATCCAAAGTGCCGGTAACCCCGCTGTGGCATCTCAAGGTGACAATGCCTTATTCTATGGCCCTGCAGGAACTGTTCATTGCTCAATGATGGACTGGAACAAATTCTTAAATATCCACATAGATGGGTTTAATGGAACTGATTCGATTCTTAAATCATCCTCTTTTAAAAAACTGCATACACCGTATTCTGAAGAGGGTGAGACTTACACTTATGGAGGATGGAGAAGGCTTGAAAGAAGGTGGGCCAAAGGAGCAGTTTTCACTCATACTGGATCCAATACACTCAACTTCTCAAACGTATGGATTGCGCCCAAAGTTGAAGCGAGCCTTATTGGGGTGGCCAATAAGGGTGGAGAAGGCGCATGGACTGCCACAAACAAGGTCATAGAAAAAGCTATCAAGCTTATCGACTAGGTCATTCCCTTCTCTTTGTTTATCTCTTTTAAATCATGATGAATCTTATCGTCTTTATGTCGGCCAAGAGCATGAAAAATATGAAAGATTGCACCTTTTCTTTCAGCTCTACTTCTTACATAAAACAAAAACCAAAGAAGACAAAATATGGCCAAAGCTGCAGATATGAGAAGTGGCCTTTTTCCTAGATAATAAAGAAGTAAACATGAAGAGATTATCCCTAGGATCTGCATCCAAGGATAAAAAGGAGTTTTAAATCCAGGTTTATAATGTTCAATTTTGCTCTCTCTCATAACAATTAAAGTGCAGTTGACTAGAATAAATGCAATAAGTTGAACAACGCTTGCAAACTTGGCAACACTCATAGGTGATAGAAAAAGCTGAAAGGCAACCATTACAGCTACCGTCAAAATTATGGAGAAAGTAGGTGTGTTAAAGCGATTCATCTTTGAGAAAAGACTTGGAAGTATTTGATCTCTTCCCATGGCCAGGGGAAATCTCGAGGCACTCATAATGCTTGCATTGGCAGTTGATGCAAAAGCGGCCATCGCTGCGGCGAATATTAAATATAGGCCCCAGTTTGAAGGAATCAGGGTAAATGCTCCCTCAGAAGCTGTGGCAATAGGTGAGAGATCTTTTGAGAGTTCATCCAGTTCGACAAAATGAACAACAAAGAATACGCCCAGAACCATTAAAACGAGTGCTGTTAAGACCGCATACATAATGCCTCTTGGTATGTCTCGGGCTGGATCTTTAACCTCTTCGGCAACACTTGCTAATTGGGAGACACCAAGAAAGGCAACAAACACAATTGCGGTTGCCTGCATGATTCCATCTATGCCATTGGTCAAAAATGGAGAAAATCCATCTTTAACCTCACTAACAGAAGAGTTGAAAACGGTGTTGACTCCAGCATCCACAAGAAAGTAACTAAGAATTATCACAAGCCCTGCCACTAAGACCTTTTGCATCCCAGCTGTCTCTTTTGCTCCAAAGAGGTTTAACAATCCAAAAATCACTGTGAGTCCTATTGCGTAAGGAGTAATATCTCCACTAAAAAACAAGCTTGTATAGGCCTGCATTCCAATGAATGCAAATGCCCCCTTAAATGTAAGGGCGAGCCACATGCTTATTCCTCCCACAGTGCTCATCAGCGGCCCTAGCGCTCGATCAATAAAAAAGAAAATTCCACTGGCCTTTGGCATGGCCGTCGACAGTTCCGCAATACTCATAAGTGATGGCAAAACTAGAAAGGCCGCGAGTACATAGGCCAGGACCACTGAGGGTCCAGTTTCACTAGCAGCAAGTCCTGGCAATAAAAAGAACCCAGAGCTAAACATGGCGCCAAGACAAATTGCGTAGACGTCGCTCAGCTTTAGACGTTTCTCAAACTTTTCCATTTATCCTTCTCAACTGTGAAAGGGACTATTAGGTTTAGGCTATCACTATATTCTCCAATCGATGGCTAGATATGTATTGGAGTAGGGCCGTGTAAGCGATGTATAGAATTGGTTCAGGAGCTAGAATCTCTCATCAAGGTAGTTTCTTTGGAATCTAAAAAGGCCTTGGTTTTCTTAATGGTTGACTGGTGCGTCAAAGGATCAACGGTATAGTTTTTACAATACCCGCACAAAAGTGTTAAAAATGGTTGAATTCGAGATAAATAGGATAAACGATTTTTATTAATAATCTTTTGGAGATCAAATGAAACTTCTACTATTAATTGCAATTTCTTCTTTAAGTGTTTTGGCTGACTCTTTTGACTTTAAATGTGTTGGAACAGACGCCGTCTATGTGAACAGCTTCTCAATGGAAGGCTCAGTTGACACACAATCTGGAACTATTGCCTACGATGTGGAGACTAGGACTGCAGGAAACAATGGCACAACTTCCGTAAGCACAAACGTTGTTAGAAGTGCAACCTTTGAGCGCGTTACAGATCCAATAACTGGCGACTTCTTAGGATATAGAGCATACTCTGTTGATAAAAATGATGCTCATGTTTATGTAAATATTTTGATGAACTACCCAGGACAATTAGCTTCTCAAATCAGAGACGTTGACGGAAGAGTTTATCGCTCTGACTGCAAGGCCCTATAGTTTCTACCATAATATAAAATCATATAATGGCCCTTTTAGAAGGGCCTTTTTCATCGCTTATAAATCTATCTACAAAAATAACTAAACACTAACTCTTCTCTACGAGTAGATTTCGTATTGATTAATAGTGTGAAGCTTGCTAGATAAAAGTCATGAGATCAATGTTCCGTTGGCCATTCATTCGTAATCTTCTTTGGTGTTGTTAAACATCAGTACTCATTTATTTCATTAAATTTATAATCCTTTGTGGAGATCTTATGAAAAAGATTACGATCGTTTATGGGACGCGTCCTGAGTTTATAAAGCTGTATCCATTAATTAAGGCTTTAAAGCAAAAAAAACATTTTAAATTACAAGTTGTTTCTACAGGTCAGCATACTGACTTACTTGAACAGGCCCATCTTGAAGAGTCCTTCTCTCCAGATATCAATTTAGATATTCAGCGCAAGTTTGGCGATCTAAATGAGTTGCAAGGTTTGATTTTTAAAAAACTGTATGACCTTTCAAGACTGGACGCAAAACCAGATTTAATTTTAGTCCATGGTGACACTGCGACTGCCTTCTCAACAGCTTTATTCGCTTTTCAATTTCAAATACCGATTGCACATATTGAATCAGGCCTGAGGAGTAAAAATCTAATGTCTCCTTTTCCTGAAGAGTTTTATCGTCAATCAATTTCTAAAGTGGCTAGTTTAAACTTTGCACCAACTAAATCAGAGAGGGAGAACCTTTTATCTGAAGGAGTAGATGAAAGAAGTATATTTGTAGCGGGAAACACAATCGCTGACTCCTTATCCTCTAGGAGAAAAGCGGAATTTAAAAAGAAAAATAATATTCTAATTTCAGTTCATAGGAGAGAAAATAGAGAAAAAATAAAAGACCTTCTTGATAGAGTTCATAGTTTATCATGCTCTTTAGGTGCGGCAGAGTTTGAGTACTTAATTCATCCTTCTGTAGAAGGATTGATTGATGTTCAGAAGTATCCCCGAATAAAATTTCTATATTCAATGGACCATACTAGTTTCTTGGACCGTATCCAGAGTTGTCGGTTTATAATTACCGACTCTGGAGGTGTTCAGGAAGAGGCCAGTTTGCTTGGCATTAAGGCCCTTATCTATAGAGATCATACGGAGCGCTTAGATGGTTTAGATTCAGGGGTTGAATTGATTGGAACTGATTTAAACATACTGTCGGCCCGAATCATTGAACTCGTAAATAATCCTGTGGGAGTGCAAAGCAAAAATCGTCTTTGTGTTAATTCAGTTTCTGAAAAAATTATCAAAGTTATACAGAAATTTTTAGCTCTTAGAGAGGAGTCTGTATGTCTACGTTAGCTATTGGTGCACATCCTGATGATATTGAGATCGGTTGCGGTGGAACTTTAGGTAAGCTGATAAGTCAGGGGGAGAAAGTTACAGTTTTAATTATAACAGATGGAAGAGCTGGGAGTTTAGAACAAGACAGTTTGGAGCTTGTAAAATTGAGGCAAAATGAAGGAAAAAAATCAGCGAAAGTGCTGGGTGTTCACAATTTAATTTCTTTTGACTTAGCTGATGGCCTTGTCAGTTTTTCTAGAGACGAAAAACTTAAAATGATTGAATTGATTAGAACGATTCGCCCAGATACCATTTTTATTCATGCAAACGATGATAAATTTAATGATCACCAAATTGTGCGATCTTTAGTTCTAGATTCAATTCAAGTTGCCGCTGGCCCATGGTATTCAGAGGTAGGCGGTTCTGCTCATTTAGTTAGGAAAGTTTATGGCTATGAAGTGTGGAACCCGATTAATAGGTTTCAATTAGCTGTTGATGTGTCAGATTTTATGAAGTTAAAGTTGGAGGCATTAAAAAAGCATAAATCTCAAATCACAGATATTAATTATTTAGATGGAGTGAAAGGGCTAGGTATGTACCGAGGAGCGATGTCTGGCGTGGGGAAGTACGCAGAAGTTTTTGAAGTCATGCAACACCATGAACTGTGAACGGTGCGAGTTTTGAATTAAAAAACTTTTTCATTAAAAAAACGTAACAGTTCGCCCAGTGATTAAGGACTATTTATAGAAGTCTTATGTCTAGGAAAAGTCATATTCCAATTAGCCAGTGTATAACTATTACCAGTTTTTACACTTTCTTGTTGTGCGGTGCGTGTGTTCGTCGTAAACACGCAACAATAAACTTTAAGCATTGGAGGATGTATGAAATTACTAATTACAGGGCTATTGCTAATGGGAAGTATTTCTTCTTACGCTAATGAGTGGCAAAGCTATTGGGATAGTTTCGGTGGATCAATCATGAGTGTAAGCAACCACGAAAGATTGGATGTGAATGGAGATGAAAAACCAGGTGTTAGTGTTGAGATTAGAGGTTGTGTAGCTACTTTAGGCCTGTCTGATATCGCATTCATCTTGGGGCTTAAAAACTTTAAGCCTAATCTTAAGTCTTGTGATGAAAATGAAATCATCATTGCGCCGACCTATTATAGAACAACATACGCTGATAATTGTATGGACTATACTAAAAAGATCTTTGTTCCTATTCCAGAAGGCTGCAATTTTAACGCAGAAACCGGAAAAGTGATTATTGATCATAATTTCGAAGAATAGATTTAAATTGATAGATTCAGTTTAAGAGAAGCCCAGCATTTTGCCGGGCTTTTTTATTTAATATAAAGTTTTTTGGGCAGCCTAGAGTGGGTTAGAAATTAGAACTCTTTATGGTCTGAATGATTTTTTTACTAATCTGGTTATTATGTTTCTCTGGCCTATAAACCAAACAAATTTCATCTTTGAAGATTGGAGAGCCTTTTAATCTTTTAAGGTTGCTATATTGAGAGGCAATAGTTGCAGGTAAAAGACCGTATCCTAGTCCTAGCGCCGTGAGTTTAGCTACTAGTTCAAGGTTTCCTGACTTTAGTTCCCCGGAAAACTTTATCTTCTTTCCAAGTTTTTTAAGTATAAATTGTGATTGTGCCAAATTCTGGTCATATATAAGTTTGTCTTGGGTGTCATTGGTGTAAAAAATGGTTACTTCATCAGTGTAAAGCTTTTTGATGACAAGGTCCGGATGTTTAATAGGATTAACAATTACACCAAAGTCAGCTTCCCAACTGATTACTTTTTCTGTCATCTCTCTAGAAAGACCATGTGTAAAATTAAAATCTAATCCTGGGAATTCTACTTGCAGGTTTCCAATGAAAAATTCAGTAGCATAAAGGGCAACCGAGGGGTGTATGGCAAAGGTATAGCTTCCCTGGACTAGGCCTGTCTCAGGGTTTGCTAGGTTTTGGGCCTGCTCCCATTCATATATGAGTCTTCGGGAGCGAACTTTGAACTCTTCGCCAAGTTTTGTTAATTGAATACCATTTTTCAATCTAATTAAAAGCTGACCTCCAAGTTCATTTTCCAGTCTTTTAATTGCATAACTAAGAGCAGGTTGAGAAATACCAATTATTTCAGATGCCCTCGTTATATTGAGGGTCTCACTCACTGCAATAAAATACTTAACGTCATCCATCATTAAAGACATAAGTAAATTTTATCACAGTCACTGAAATAAGTCATTTTATTTATCTTGGTCTCTTTCCTAAGGTTTTATTAGGAGGGAAACATGAAAAAAATGATAAATGCCCTGAAATCTGTAAGCACACCAATAAAGTCCTCATCTTCTGAGGTTTTGCGTGACAAAGACCCTGTAATAGAGACTTCAATAAAAATTCTGGCCGAAGTAATGAGTTATCGACGTTCACCCGAGAAAGTCAAACCTTGCCGTGACTCAAAATGTGAGTCTTGTACATCGATTTATTTACCTAAAATAGTTTACGCTGTTAAAAATAGAAGGCCTGTGAATTTTGTTTTACCCGCATTCCCTGGTAAGTCACCAAATTTAAACAAGGTCGTTGGGGTGGTGCCTGACTTTGCAGAAAAGATATCTTTATCTTTCCTGCAAAGTCTTTGTAAGAGAGTTAAAACAATTTATTCTCCAGGCATCCAAATAATTATTTGTTCAGATGGAAGAGTCTTTAGTGATGTGGTGGGAATGCAGGAAAGTCATGTAACTTCATATCAAGCGGAATTGGATAGGTTAATTGATGAGATGTCACTAAAGGATATTTCAACTTTTAACTTAGATGACATTTATAAAAACTTAAGCTTTGCCCAAATGAGGGATGAATTGATGAAGACATATGGTAAATCATCAGAGATCTTAAAACATAAAATTAAAAGTGGTGCTAGGCCTGGAGCTACCCTAGAGGAGGTAGAGGCCAATAGAATGTATTGCGGAATAACACGTTTTTTATTTGAAGATTCATTGTTTCCTGGCCAAAGGAAAAGTCGGGCAGCAATTCAAAGAGAAGCTAAGTCGAAAGCGTATGAGGTAATTAGAAGAAGTAATGCTTGGAGTGAACTAATTGAGGAGTTATTTCCTGAAGCTGTCCGCCTCTCAATTCACCCACAGGCCTGTGGCTCAAAAAAATTAGGAATTCGTTTAGTTGGTAACGAATCTTGGATGACGCCTTGGCATGGAGTTGCTATGGAAACACCTAAGGGGCATATATTAGTTAAACGAAGTGAGGCTGAGGAGCTTGGAGCTAGATTGATTTATGACTCTTTGGGACGTCCATCTTTTTACCAACTTCTAGATTCTGACCTACCGGCGTTCATAGAAAGTAAGTTATGAAATATAAAATAACTAAGTTAGAACCATTTGGTGCTTTGATTGAATCTGCTATGCCAGGTTTAGATATCGGTGAACTTAATATTGAAGTCATTCGTGAACTATTTTTACAGGAACAAATTGTATTAATTCGAGGCTTTCAGGGATTTGCCAATCCTGATGACTTCTCCAAATACTGCGAACAATTTGGAGAGATTAGTATTTGGCCCTTTGGAAAAGTGTTGGAGTTAGTTCAACAAGACGAACCACTAGACCACATCTTTGATAACAGTTATGTGCCGCTTCATTGGGATGGGATGTACAGAACCCAAGTTCCTGAATATCAAATATTTCATTGCGTAAAAGCTCCTTCACCAGGACAAGGTGGAAGAACTATATTCTCCAATACGATTAAGGTCTTAGAAAATTTATCACAAGATATGAGAGAGAATTGGAAAAGCATATCAGGGATATACAAGAGAAAAATGGAGTTTTATAATAGCAAGGTTATATCACCTTTGATCACAAGACACCCTTATCGAAATTTTGATGTTATCCGTTATAATGAGGTTCATAATCCTGATAGAGGTAAACTTATAAACATACCTGATATAAGTTTCACAGGACTAAAAGAGAAAGAGCTTGTAAAGGTTTTTAAAGACTTAGATAAGCTTCTTTATAACCCAAAAAATTCTTACGCTCATGAATGGAGAGATGCAGACATCGTTATAGCTGATAACTTTACGCTTCTACATGGTAGAGAAGCGTTTAAACTCAATGCTCCAAGGCATATTCAAAGAGTACAAGTTTTAAGTAATCCCCCTTTCGACAATCCACATCTGGAGACACTTAAATGATTTATAAAGAAGTGGACATTGTAGTAGTTGGTGCAGGCCCTGTTGGACTAATGTGCGCATATCTTGGAGACATTTGTGGCTTGAATATTGTAGCAGTCGATAATAATGATGGACCACTGAAAGTTGGAAGAGCCGATGCATTAAATGCAAGAACACTCCAGCTTTTGGAATTAGCAGGGTTATTCAAAGAGTTATACCCTGAAGGAAAAATTTGTAATACTTCTTCCGTTTGGTCCAATGGAAGATTTATTTCAAGACAGTCATCCTGGTGGGATGAAATAGAAGGTTGTTTTCACAAGCACTTTCTAATGCTTGGCCAGTCACACATAGAAAAATTGCTGGATCAAAAGCTGAACAGAACTAGCAATAAAGTCTTAAGAAAAACTGAGATAGAAAATATTGTGGCAACTACTGAGGGATGTTTGACAACGTTATCAACTGGAGAGGTAATTAAGTCAAAGTTTGTGATCGGAGCTGACGGTTCAAGGTCATTTGTGCGAAACCATTTCAAGATCCCTTTCGAGCTTATTAGACCTCAAATTACTTGGGCCGTTATAGATGGTGTGGTTGATACTGATTTTAAAAAAGTCCCTGAGATTATAGTTTTTCAAGCTGAAACTTCGGACGTGGCATGGATACCGCGGGAAGGAGAAATGGATAGATTTTATGTAAGAATGGACAGAGTAGACTTTACTCAAGAAGAAGTGCTTGAAAAAATTAACAATGCAATATTTCCACATTATTTAACTTTTAAAGAGGTGGAATGGTTTTCACATTTTTCGGTCAAAGAGTCTGTAGCTGAATCATTTTACACTCAAGATAGAGTTTTTCTCGCAGGTGATTCGTGTCATGTTCATTCTGTTAATGGAGGTCAAGGACTAAATACCGGCCTGGCGGATGCTTTTAATCTTATTTGGAAACTGAGTTTGGTATTAAAGGGAGAAGCATCCAGTGATCTTTTAAACAGTTATGAGTCGGAGAGAAGGCCAGTTGCTCAAAGTGTAATTGAGTCCTCGGGAGAGTTAGTTAGGGCAACAAAGTTCTCAGAGCGTGGAACCCACGCCCAAGATTATGTGAAAATTGTGGAAAAGCGTTCTGGAAATATTACGGGTATGGGAATTCGATATGGAGAAAGTGGGCTCAGAGGAACAAGGGCCTTTGACTTTGAAATTTTTCGTGAGGCAGAAAAAACACGGCTGTATTCTCTTTTAGACTACAGAAAGTACACACTTTTAATTTGTGGCGATCTTGAGCCTCCTATGCATTTACCTGAAAGGATAAATTGCCTAAAAGTAAAATCCTTTAGGAACAATGGTGGATATTGGTCTAAAACAGCTCCCTATCATGGGCAAGCACTTTTGATTCGACCGGACTCGTATATTGAAAATAGTTTTAGCTTAGAGAAGGATACCTTTTCTGAGTTTTTGGCCGAAATGATTGAATGTATTATTCCTAACAATCAAACATCAGAGGGGTGACTCTAGGTTGTAGGTGATAAAAAGTTCTTTACTTCGAAAGTGAAGTTTCCCCCGAATCCTAATGAGGTTGAAGTAAAAATATGAATCACCTAAGGTATGGAGTGTTAACCATTGGCCGCAAAGGCTCTGACCAAAACTATGGCTCTGTTCGTAAGTGATTTAAATTAGTCGATGGAAATATAAAAGCCCTTTTGGTGCCGAAGACAGACTTGAACATAAGGCTGCCATACCAAGTTGAAATTGGGCTCTAACTCGCTGAAAATAAGCAACTTTGTGATTGGCACTATTACTGCCTTAAATAAGTCCGAAAATAAGGTTTACGTAAGTTTCATGGGGTATAGGGCCTAGCTTTTGACCCAGTGTTCTTTTATTACACATTATATTGTGCTTTATCGGTCAATATTTACACTTAAATTTGTGCTTCTTAACGTGTTTGTAGTGTGTTAGCATCTTTATATGAAAAGAGCAGCTTTAAAAGACTTAGCAAATTGGTTGAGAAACCCTTATCGTAAGCCCTTAATCTTGAGAGGTGCACGACAAGTTGGGAAGTCGACCCTTGTTCATCTCTTTAGTGAGGATGAAGAATTAGACTTAATTGAGGTCAACTTAGAGGTTGAAAGACTGAGCTCAGTTGAAAAAAAGGAATTTAGACTTCAATCCCTTTTAGATGAAATACAGCTTAAAAAGAATAAGCGAATCACTAAAAATACACTCCTCTTCTTTGATGAAATACAAGAATCTCCAATGCTTCTTAAATATTTAAGATATTTCTATGAAAAATCTCCGGAGTTAAAAGTAATTGCTGCAGGCTCTCTTTTGGAGGTTGCTTTGCGTGCGGAGGACTTCTCATTTCCTGTAGGGAGGGTCGAGTTTTATCATTTAGGCCCAATGAGCTTTCAAGAGTTTTTATGGGCAACTGGTCAGAATTTTTTAGATCAAAAACTTACTGAATGGGATTTTAGTGACGAGCTTCATGAGGCCGCTATTGATGCTCTGAAGGATTATTACTATGTTGGAGGTATGCCTGAGGCTGTAAAGGTCTTCTCCGAAACACAAAGTTTGGTAAGAATGAGGGAAATTCAAAGCCAGATAATTCAAACCTATCAGGCCGACTTTCCTAAGTATAATAAGAGAATAAATGTTCAGAGAATATCAAGAGTGTTTAACTCCTTGGCCTCAAGCTTAGGTGAGAAAGTTATCTTTTCTAAATTAGATTCTGAATCATTATCAAGGGATATAAAAAGAGTTGTTGAATTATTAATTGACTCAAGAGTTGTTTTGTCATGTCATCATTCAGATGGGAACAGCGTTCCCTTAGAGGGGGAAGTTGATTCAAGAATCTTTAAACCATACTTTATTGATATCGGGCTGCTAAATGCCATGTTGCGCCTTGATGTCGACTCAATTGATAGTGAGTTTCGAAACAACTTCAATACTAAAGGAATTCTGGCGGAGCAGTTCGTTGCTCAACATTTGAACTACTTCCAAGGCCACTCATTAAATCCTTCACTATTTTATCATCTAAAGGATAAAGGTACTCAGAAAGCGGAAATAGATTTTCTAGTAGAGTCAGAACAAAACATATTTCCAATTGAAGTAAAATCAACTGCTAAAGGTCATTTAAAGTCATTAAAAAGTTTTTGTGAGAGGAAAAGTTCCCCAATTGGGGTTAAGGTATCTCTTGCAAATTTCACTATAGATGATGACTTTGTTAAAGACTGTAAGCTCGTTAATATTCCCCTGTATGCCATCGATTACCTGAAAAGCAATTTGGGTAGGATTTTATAGCAAAAAAAAAGCCTTTCCGAAGAAAGGCTTTTAAAAATGGGGTGACATATTTGATTCTTGTAATCACCTAATATATGAGTTTTTTTTCTTGCTGAAGAAGCCAAAAGCCAGATTTTATGTAAATTTTTCATTTAGCTCGTAAAGTGAAAGTTTAAGGTCTAAAAAGTGGAAAAATTAATTTTATTGGAGCAAACCTATGAACATATTTGTCTACGCTTTTCTGGTTTTTTCTTCTTTGAGTGCATTTGGAAATGATTTTTCCCCTCTGCAAGAAGGTGTGTACTACTACGATTGTCCTGAGGCACAAAGATATTGCTATGAGAGAACAACTTGGTACCGGTATGTTAAGCCAACATTTGATGAACTAGGGACGTTAAAGAAAGTAACCATTATGAGATCTAAAAAAGATGGTACCTTGGTTGGGTGGCCTGTAACTTTTTCATGTGTACAAGAAAATGAAGAATTCAACTGTGGAAACGGATTCTTAATGGTCCGTAATCACGGCACAGGATTTAAAATGAAGGGGAAAAGAGCTTATACCAGTTATAGATATAACCTTCTTAAACGAGTTAAGAAAGAGTATGGCCGTATTTATTGTAGTACAGCAGATGATAAGGGAAAGGTGATGCTCTACCTAGATTTAGACTCTAATGAAGTAAAGAATGTCTTTGCTGGAAAGTTTTCTTATACATGGAAAGAATATCTTTTTGGAGAAGACCACAGAAAGGATGAGCGCGCACCATCAGATATAAAACTTGAGAGGAATTACGATCAGGGGCAGGCAGTTTACAGGATAGGGAAGAAAGAGAAACTATTGCTTCAGATTTATTCGGATAAGACATTCACTCTCGAAGCTAACTTTTGTCATATTCATAATGGATGTAATTCCAAACAAGTTACTGGAATTTGTTCCAGCGTGGTTGGATTGGATTTTTAATTTTTTTTAAAAATTGTCGATAAAAATAAACAAAAGCCCAGCATTTCGCCGGGCTTTTTTTGTGGGAAGATTAAAGCACAAAAAAAAAGCCCTAATCAATTGATCAGGGCTTTTTAAAATGGGGTGTTCTATGAAAACCGCCAAATAGTTCGGTACTCATAAGCCCATTAATTGATAAAAAAGCTTTAACTAATTTCCTGTTTTTGTCGAAAAGTAATCATGAAAGTACTTTTGACCATGGTCGCACTACTAGTGTTAAAGGTCGGTTACGGCCAAGATATTGCTGCATTAGATAAACTATTAGAGAAATCTGATAACTCTAAAGACTTTATTCTATCTCTTCCTCCTGAGTTTAGAAGCCACTATGTGCTCCTATATGAAGGACATGCTGGGACTGAGGCAAGTGTAACATCTCCTCGCATGATTTTTTATAATACGAGTACTTATATTGCTGTGGGTGAAGGCGATGTAGAAATTATGGAGTGGGACTCTTCAAAAAAAGAATATGACTTTTATAGATATGAGCCCAAACCCGGAAATTCTTATAAAAAAGTTAACATTGATGTACAGAAAGACTGTATCCGTTGCCACACCCAAGGAGAAGCTATTTGGGAAGACTACGCAACGTGGTGCGGAGTCTATGGTGGCACAAACGATGATACTCCTTCCGAAGCTGAGAAATATTGGTTAGCGCAATATTCAAAAGAGTTTAAAAGTGTTTTTCCACTCGAAGAGCTTACTGCTGAGAGGGAAAAGTTCAAATCAAATCCAGATCCTTGTCAACCAGGTCGTTCACATGAACTACATGGAGGACAGGCCTTAGGAAACGTTATTGGATACAGGCAATTAGAGAAAATAACCCATAAAGTTAGAAGCTCTGAAGTTTATCAAAGTGATCCCGTTGCGATCCAAAAAGCATTTTGTGCATCATCTGTTTTTAACTCTATTGCAACACTAGAGGTAGGACAAAGTGAAAGCTTCAAAGCTTTGGTGGACGAGCTGACTGACTTTCTTGCTCCTAGTGAAGAACAGAGGAAGAAGTTGTTGCAAGAAATGAAAGAGTTTTCCAGTGAGTGGGAGGCTCTACTAAGAAATAAATACAAGTTTAGAGGAGAAGAGCTGGAGTATGAGTTGGCAAAAGACGGGTATGCATATGCAATCCCTTTTTTGCAAAGAAAAGTCCTCTATAAATTAGGGCTAAGTGAGCCAGATATTAATACAGGTCATAATCGGCCGGATCCGGGGAAACTATCTAAAGCTCTTAATCCTAGATGTGCCAGGCCTATGTTTAATAGTAAAAATATTAGAAATGGACATAGTGGCGAGTATCCTAAAATTTCAAGTGGCTTTGGTTCTAGTAATGGAGAAGAGAGGCTTTCCGCAATTTTGGCAGGTGATTTTGGCCAGGACTTAGAGACTCACCATTTGTCATTGAATGATAAAGGAACAATGACCTTAAAGGATCCTGACAGCAATAAAGTTAGGTCTTTTTGCAAAAAGTTAATTGAAGGTGAAATAGTCCAATCTGATTGCAACAGCTCAAAGGGCAAAAAAAGCCTTTCTTTTGGTGATCAATTATGGAACCTATCTCAGGAAGAGGCTAAGAGGCGTGAGTGTGAAGGAAAGCGTAAACCTGTGTCAGACCCTTGGGAAGAGATGGGGGATGATGCAACACAGGATGCAAAGCGACTTATTGATTCATTTTTTCAGAAGTGACATTGAAGCTACTGGTTCGCTCGATAAGAAGGCGACCAAAAACACTTAAATTGATCTACTTTAGACTTTTTTAAAATGGAATTTGATAGTCAGTCAGAGGTCAGTCAAAAATTGGCCAAGCGAAAGAAAGGGCATGAAATAATCTGAAAGATACGAGGTTCTGACCAAGATCGCGACTATGACCCTGTTTGTAAGTGATTTAAATTAGTTGATGGAAATAAAAAAGCCTTTCCGAAGAAAGGCTTTTAAAATGGGGTGATGAACTTTTTTCTTGGAGTTCGCCCAACCGCCAAGTCCAAATGACTAATATTACTCAATTACCAGTCAAAAATGAGTGGCGAAATAAGGAACTTTTACATCAAAAATACGTCGTTGAAAGGCGAAGTTTAAACGAGCTGGCGGTAGAGTTTAAAGCTGCAAGATGTACCATTTCAAAACAAATGAAAGCCTTTGGAATACATACTCGGATTACGGGATCAGTACAAAATAGAAAGCGAGGGCTTGCTTATGGCGAGAAGTGTCGAGATAGAAAGTTAAGAGCACATAAAAGAGAAACTGAGAATATTCAAAAAATGAAAGACCTTCGAGATAAAGGCTTCAGTTATTGGAAAATAGCAGAGATCTTCAATTCAATGGAGATTCCTACAAAGACTCGAAAGGGGAAGTGGTATGCTAAGACAATTCAACAAATACTGGATAAAGCTTAGTGCATCTCTGAGAACATATCAGCTTGATAAATTAAGTGATTGGCCTTGTTTGAGCTATCAGATATGATTTCATATTCCATTTTCTTATAAACAGGGACTCTCTTTTTAAACATATTAATTGTAAGCCCATTGTTCGCATCTAGATAGTCATAGATTCTGACTTCTTTTTTGTTTTCAAATGGGCGATGTATTCTTCCTGCGTATTGAATCATTCTTCCTTTGAATGAGATAGGCATTGTAATAAGTAAGGTGTCCAATATTGGAAGGTCAAAACCTTCTCCTATAAATGATCCTGTGGATAATATGTAAAATGGCCTCTTATCTTTAATACAGTTATCTATGTTGGCCAATATCTCTTTTTTCTGCTTTTTGCCCATCTCACCAACAAGTATAAATTCCTTTGCCTTAAGTTTTTTAGATTTTAAGGAACGAGATAAATGAGAAATATGATCTTTTCTTTCAGAAATAATTAGAGGGTACCTATTTTGTTTTAATTCAGTCTCTATATCAGCGGTGATTTGATTTGTACGTTCTTGATTATTTACAATTTCTGTCCAAATCTCATGAATTTCAAGACGTCTTTCTAGATGAACAGGAAATTGTAAATTGGTATCTCTAACAAATATTAGTTTATTTAAATCTTTTGCTCCAAAGTCTTCCATTTCATATCGAGTTGGACCAAGTTGCATATGTATAATAGACTCATGACCATCTTTTCTATATGGAGTTGCTGTTAAGCCGATAAAGTATTTGGCCGGAATCTTTTTAAGAACGGCCTCAAAAGAAACAGCTGGTATGTGATGACATTCATCTACAATAATTTGTCCGTAGCTATTTAAAAGTTCATCACTGTCTTCTAATTTTGATAAAGTTTGAATCATAGCAACATCAACTTTTCCTTTTGGTTTTTTACGGCTTCCTCCAAAAGAGCCTACTTCTTTAGGATCAATATCTAAAAATTCTTTAATACGCTCAATCCATTGTTCCATAAGTGGTTTTCTGTGAACGAGAATAAGAGTCGGAGTTTTTCTCTTTGCAATGAGATGGCAACCCATAACTGTTTTACCAACTCCTGGAGGAGCAACTAATACACCTGTATCAAACCTACTCATCTCCTTCATTGCCTTTTTCTGATCAGGTCGTAATTCTCCGGTGAATTTGATTTTTAGTCTTTTATGCTTTGCCCGCTCATCAAAGATATTAACAGTAGCACCAACATCATTTGCAATCTTTATACAATCATCAAGTCGACCTCTTGGGATAGACATTTCTGATCCATGGTTGTCACTACAGCAAATAAATCTTGGTGTATCCCATGTAGAAAAACGCATTCTTTGCTTCTTGTAAAACTCAGGATTGGCAAAAGTTGCTGTTCTTCTTAAGGCACCAATAAGTGGGTCTGGTAGTTCTTCAATATTTATAAATACTTGCTCAGCTAATCTAATGTTTATTGCGTCACTGTATTCTTCCAGTTTAACTTTTTTATTAATTGCATCGAGCGTTCTCTCTGTAATCTTAATATCAAAGTTATCTCCATCAAATATAAGATCTTTTGTAATATTCTTCTCAATTAAAGAATCAACTTCATTTTGTGAAAGAACTCTAGCTGTAGATAATAGATCCCACTGATCTTTAATAGGGGTGAAATCTTCATCTACAAATAATGTATTACCTTGATTTCTAGCATGCCTTTGGAGTGGTAGTGCAATCAAGTTACCAAACCCTCCATTTGGCAGAGAGTCTTGATTGGGAAAGAACCTGTCATGACTGCTAAGTTTTATTTGCTTTGATAGTGCTGAAGCTTTAACAAGAATCAGTGTGCCTAGTTGCCTTGCTTTTCTAGCAAAGACAGGCTCCTCAAAGAAAATCCATGCATGAGCACCATTTCAAGATTTTGAAATTGCAATATAAGTTTCTATACCTAACTCTCTGGCAGCATGCTTATAGGCAGTAACATCTTTTTTCCAAGATTCTTTATCAAAGTCAGCAGCAAGAAAAATACAAGTATTATTTGATCGTATGGCATAAGTTCCAGCAATGTGAATTCCTTGCAGGTGATTTTTGATGGCAATGTCATCTAGAGGAAGAAAAGCTTGGTAGTTACAGTCAGTGCACTTAATTTTTGGTTTATTGCAAATCGGCCTAACCCATTCATTTGAACAAACAGGAGAATAACCCTTTTTATTGTTCTTGTTATTTTCCCAAAAACGAGGAAAGATATCCTCTCTACAGCAAAACAATCTTTTAAATAGTTGTATTTTAGCCTCTGGAGATTCAGGCTTTTGAAAGTTTAGCTTTCTTCCAGTTAAAGGTACGACATTAGTTTCAGATTTTCTTAAATCCCTAAGCTGTGCAAGTAGTTGCGCACGTTCATTGTTAAGAAGCTCTAATCTCTTTTCTATTTCTTTAATTTGAGAATCAGTAGTGGAGTTGTCATTTTTCATTTATTGATTAAGACCCATTTTGCTCCACGGCCTTTACCCTTAGTTTGAATAGTATTTTCATCCCTCATTTCTCTAAGAACGATACGAATCATATCTCTACTGATCCAAGGAAACTCTTTTTCTATGTCAGATATTGAGAATGCTCCTAATTGCTTCATGACAAATTGCCGGACCTGATTACTTTTTGATCCTTTCCCTGGATTGATTGTGCCAACCCTCTCTTCAAATTCTTTATAGGCCTTTAATAGTGCTACCCAAAAATAGTTTAACCAAGGAAGAGGATCATGCTTATTTTCATGCCAGCCTTGTGAACTTTCCTCTAGTGTTCGATAGTAATCTTCTTTTGATTGCTCAAAAATTCTTTCTAAACTTATATAGCGTCCCACCTGATAATCAAAATGATACAAAAGAAGTAAAGTAAGTAGTCTCGCAACACGTCCATTTCCATCTGAGAATGGGTGAATACAAAGAAAATCGAGAACAGCCAGTGGAATAACGACAAGAGGATCAATCATGTTTTTATCAATTATAGATCTATAGTTTTCCTCAAGCTCTTGCATATACTTGGGTGTTTCAAAAGCAGCGACTGCTTTAAATCGAACTCTCACTTTTCCGCTGGGCAGAGTTTCAATAATTTCATTATCGGTACTCTTCCATCTTCCACCTGGAGTAGGCATATACTTATAAATATAAGTATGCAGCTGAAGAAGAACATTCGAGCTAAATGGAATGTCCTCAAATAATTCATGTATTAGGGCAAGTGCGTCTCTGTAACCAGCGACTTCTTGCTCTGATCTATCTTCAGGTGTTGTATCTCCAAGAATTAGTTTCTCAATTCTATCTGGTGAAACCTCAATCCCTTCAAGTCTGTTTGAAGATTCACTGGATTCAATAACTGCAACTTTTTGAAGGCCTTGTAAGACTTCAGGTGATTGCTTAGAGTAGAGAATTTGCTTGCCTTGGTATTCACCAAGCATACGGAGTGTGGCCAACTCAGTTTGGCCGAATTTAATGTTTTCTAAGTAGTTTTCGTTTAATGAGTTCATAATAGGGTAATATTATACAATAGGGGTAAAATAAAGGTCAAATTACCTACTTTTTTATGTTTTTGCCCCATTTAATTACATTGTAATTTCAATAGATTACATCTGTGGCAGAGGTGGTCGCCTCGGATAAATACGCAATTCATGTGATCCAACCGGTTTTACGATTTCTAATTACTATTAAGTCTAAGTGTTTGATATTATTCAACTTTTACCTCCTGAGACATGGGGGAATAAATAGGCTTTATATCAAAAATACGTCGTTGAAGGCTTAGGAATGAGAGAGCTGACGGTAGAGTTTAAAGCAGCAAGAGAGACGATTGCAAAGCAACTTAGGTTGTTTGAAATTTCGATAAGGAACGCTGGGTCAAACCAGAATCATAAAGCTCTTTAAGTATGGGATTAACTCTAGTGTTAATGTCGAGGGCCAATAAAAGATGGTTTCCTCCACATTTAAGCATCTGGGTATTGAGAATTTTCTCGATTTCATCGATGTGGAGTACCTCTCCAGTCGTTGAGATCTCCTTGTGCTCTTTAAGCTTTAGGTTATCCTTCTTTCCTTTGATTCCAAGCTCATACCTCTTTTGCAGGATATGACAATTACTGTGTCGAAGGTTTTCTAGTAATATTAGTTCATCTCTGGTTAATAATTGCTTAAGTTCTCTCGCTTTGTCTCGAATCTGGAACATATCTCCAAGAATATCCTTACCATCGTAATTTAAGGGAGATAGCTTTTCACACATTTCCAGATTGTCAGCCCCTAACTTTTTGAGAGTATTTTCAAACTCATCACCGAATTCGACTATCGTTGCATATAGTCTAATCCAGAAAAGGGATTCAAAAGATCCAGAATCGGCGTGTCCTAGATTTGTTATGAGCCAGTTCGAAACATGTAGGGTTGTACCTATCCACTGCTTCTTTTGTAGGGCATGAATATCACCTTTTGATAAAATTGAATCAGCCAGTTTTTGTTTGTCTTCATCTTCTAGCAAGTTAACTCTCTTCTTTCATCATCATTTCATAATGTGAATCATGGGCGGATTGGTAAAATATTTCTTTAAAGACATTCATGTACTGATCTATAACTTCAGGTCCTTCAGTGACATACAAGTCATCATGAACAGAGTGTGAACCATCATTGACCCATGATAAAAGTGACTTGCAAATGAACTGTTCTTTACCTGTGAATTTCAAGTGGAGATCTTCTAGTTTGATATTACCCATGATCTTGAAGTAGTTCTCTAGAATTCTTCTAAGTATGTTTTGTATAGTAAGAAGGCATTTATCTTCAGACTTTGCTTGTTGCCATAATAGTCATACGAAGTCTTTATTGAAGACGGGCAAAGAGTTGAAATACCAAATGAAAAGTTCACTGATGGTCGTGTGGAAGTAAAGCACAATCTCCCATTTTTTCATTTATAGAAAACCATAAATTTCTACCAATCATTTCTTAGTTGTTTAAAATACTTCCTTGAAAGTGGAAGAACGAACTCTACATTTAACATCCGATGATGAGCCTTTAATGAAGGTTTGTAGTCGTTGTAAGAGAAATCTTCCTAATTCAGCCTTTTATCGGAATAAGTCAAAGAGGGATGGAGTCGAGAGTTACTGTAAAGAATGTGCAAAACATCGCAATTTACTCAAAAGAATTTAAAAAAAATGATCTCTTTTCAGGCGACTTCTCTTCCATTTGGTGCAGTTATTGATAAAGAGCTTTTTGATAAGACACAGGCCAATGTAGCTGTCGTAGAAAAACTAAGGGGATTTAATAAAAAGCGGTCTCGCTTATATGCCCTTACTGGTATTTTACAATTTGAGGATGGCTCTCGTTTTACTGGTAACTCTGGTACTGCTCGAAATGGTGAACCAAAGTATTAAGTTAGCTCTTTAATAATGTACTCTACCGGTAATTATCGTGCGCTCTAGGCGCTTGTTTTCACGTTTTTAAGTAACTCACCATTTTTGGAATTTTACGGCCATGCGTCTACGGCCGTGCGAAATGAAAAGCCTTTTATTCTGCTTTAATTTTTGTCGCCAAACACAAATTAAAAAAGAAACAAAAGGCCCTCTTATGATTAAAAATACTATTGAATTTGAAACAACAAGAAAAGACCTAACTCACTTATCAGGCCTGGTTTTCTTTCAAAAACTCGTTAAATCAACAAGTTTGGATAGCATCATAGGTCAAATAATTCCAAGCAAAAAGCGACTTAGAGGTCAATCCAACAAAGAAAAATTCTTTACTGCCCTCTATTCCTTCATCGCAGGAGCTGACTGCATCGAAGATATAGAGATGTTAAAGCACGACCCTTTATTTAACGAGATTGCCAACAAACCCTGTAGTGCTGTTACTATGGAAAGATTCTTAAAAAGCTTTAAGCTAAAGACCTATGAAAAACTGCAAAACGAACTTGCTCGCCTGGCCTATCGCCTTCGAGAGAAACTCTACCCAGATAATAATGCTTTAATTCTAAGCATGGATTCAACTCCACATCAACAATACGGAAAGTACATGGAAGGGGTCGACTGGAACTATAAAAATATGTGGTGCCTGGACTCTCAAAACTGTTTTGACCAATTTGGATTTTGTTATGGTTGGCACTTGCGTGAAGGCAACACCTACTCTGCAAATGGTGCCGTCGAGATGCTTACGCGTATCTTTAATAACATCCCTAAAAACAAGGATGTCTTTTTTCGTGCAGACAGCGCCTATGGCAATAAAGGAATTTACAACAGTCTTCTCACTAACAGGGCTCACTTTGCAATTTGTCTTAAAGAAAATGTTTGGAAGCCTCTATTAAGGGATTATGAGAGCAAAGTGAAATGGAAGAAGACCGACATCTACTTTTTCGACTCCAACAAGTGCGAGATTGGTTCTTGCCTTTATCCTTTAAAAGATTTGGCAATGGGAAGAACTTTTTTAAGAGTGGTCTTTATTCGCGCCAAAAAGAAAAGGCTGGGACCTGGAGACAAAGAGTATTACCACCACTATGCAGTTGTCACCGACATGTCTGATAAGCAAATGAACGACGAACGAGTCATTAAGTTCTACAAGAAGCGGGCCAACGTCGAGAACCAAATAAAAGATTTGAAAAATGGGATGGATTTTAAACACTTTCCTTGTCAGAAACTCAATGCGAATCGAGCTTGGGGCATGATAGCCATCTATGCATACAATCTCATGCGCTTTGGAGCTCATAAGCTGCACAGGAAAAAAGGCTGTTTTCTCAAAACCGTCAGAAGAGAAATGATCTTCATCGCTAGTGAAATCAGAAAGGGACAACGAAAAATAAAGCTGCGTTTTACAAACCATATGTACCAGGAGGTGAAGAGACTAGAAATTATGATGACTTCTTAACTAGGTTTTGACCGATCAGATGTTTGTGGGCAAGGCCCTCCATGCTGACAGTTCTTTGACAACTGAATATCAAAACCAGCTGAGCTATCGCTGCATGATTTAGGAAGGAAGACGAAGTCTTTACCAGCCCGACTTTGTCTTCGCGAGGCGTTTTTGGGTCAGCTCGTAAAATATGGACCTGAACGGAGGGTATAAAATGCACTGAAGGCACATTAAAAAACTTTGCTGTAAAAAATTTGAGAAAAATTAGGGTGAAGTTATGAAATTTTGGGGAATTTGGCTTCCCATAAGTGAGATAAGGAACTTAGTGAAGGATTTGGGATTGACGGAGAAAGCATTATTTCTTCCCAGTCACTTGGCGAGTGCATGTAATCTATCGCTAATTGTTGAAGTCTAGGTTTGTAGTGGTTCTAAAAGTTTAGGTAAAAAAAAGCCTTTCCGAAGAAAGGCTTTTAAAAATGGGGTGGACGATGGGACTCGAACCCACGACAAACAGAACCACAATCTGCTGCTCTACCAACTGAACTACGCCCACCACAATAAATTCAGTTCTAGTTTTATAAGTATCTTTTGGCTTTTAGTCAATTGGAAATTAACAAGTTTGCGTTGCGTTGTAGTTTTTACTTGTTGTTCAAGCGCTTGATTTTTAAACTCTATTTTGACGAGAGGCATCTTTTGGGATTAAACTTGTCTAAAACAATCATTCTACAAACGTAAGAGGGAGTTTATGAAAAGAATTATTTTAGCTGTTGCCATGATGGTTTCTACTGCTGCTTTCGCCACTACCGTTGGCCTTTCTACCCACCCATTCACTATGAATAAAAGCGTTGTGACCACAGAGTTTAATTCTTACCTGTCATCAGGGGATGGCATGGGAATTACTGCCAAATATTTTCAAAGAGTTAGCAACAAATTAAATGTTGATGCTGGATTTGGTGTAACTGATGGTGATAGAGCAAATAGACTATTTGCAGGTGCAGATTATGAGCTATTTCCAGATTATGGAAGACAGCCAAGAGTATCTATCAAGTCACTTCTTGAAACCAACGAAGTAGACGGAGACCGAATCAATTCTTTGGGATTTGCTCCAACTCTTTCAAAAGGCTTTTCAATCTACGGTAAGGAAGCTTTCCCATTTGTTGCTCTTCCGATGAGTGTGGGTCTAAACACAAATGAAGGAACTTATGAAACAATTACAGCTCTTTCTGCTGGTATCACTGGAAGACTTCCAGTTAGAGGTTTTGAGAGCCTTGTAGGCAATATTGAGACAAACTTCAACCTAAGAAACAGCTATACGGCCCTAGTAATGGGTCTATCTATGCCTCTACAATAAATTTATGAAAATAGTATTTTCCGACTTCGACGGCACCCTGACTGTAAACGGTAAATTGGGTGCCTTTTTTTTTGACCTTCTTGATATCATCGAAAAAAACAACTCTGAGCTAGTAATCGTCTCCGGACGCTCTCTTTCGTGGGGACATTTTCTTCTAACTCACTTTCCTCTAAAGCATGCCATCATGGAAGGTGGGGGAGTTATTCTTTCTAAGAATGTGGACGGCGTAATTTCTGAAGAATTCTTAGTGAGTGACGATGAACTTGAAAGACTTGAGAGTGTAACGGCCAAGCTTCAGAGAGATGTTCCTGAAACGGTATTGAGTGTGGATAGCTTTGGCAGAAAGTCAGATCGCGCCATAGAGTTTTCCCAAATGAAACAAACAGATGTGGAAAAGGCCGAAAGTTATCTTTTAAAAGAGAAGGCAAATTTCACTAGAAGCAATGTGCACGTAAACTTCTGGTACGGAGATATTTCAAAGAACTTTGCAGTGAACTATTTCCTTAAAAACTATACTCCTCACATTAAAAAAGAAGAGACTATCTTTTATGGGGACTCTTTGAATGATGAATCCATGTTTGAGAGCTTTCCCAATACGGTAGGCGTATCCAACATCATTAGCGTTCTAGACGAGCTTTATCATAAGCCAAAAATTATTTTAGAAGGAAAAGAGAATGCTGGGGCATTCGGAGTCTTAAACCACCTGAAAGAAATCTTTAATCAGAGCATCGATTTTTAGATTCAACTCATCAATACTTAGTGATTTAAAGTTGTCCTCTATCCAAGGGATAAAATCATTTGGTATTTTAGTTTCTAGAAGAAGTGAATCTTTTTCACTTGGATAGGCGATCACAAGTGCCATTGCGTGAAGAGCATGTCTTGAAATCTGCATGAGATCATGATCTTCTTCCGTTGCAACTCCATCTTTAAACCTTCCAAAGACACTCGGGTCACCGCTGTAAAGCTTGTCTCCTATAAGAGGCAGCCCATAGTGTGCGGCATGAGCTCTAATTTGGTGCTGTCTTCCAGTCTTTGGAAATGCAAGACCTAAAAGGTACTTATCGTTTTCAGCTACTTTTAGGAAAGTGGTCTTCGCCTTTTTACCTTTGGAAGAACTCTCGTCATAACAATGCACATAGAGTCTTGGGATGAAATCATCCTCCTGTCCAAGTCTTTCGTTGGCAACGATAGGAAACTCATTATCTTGTTTTTTATGTGCCATGAAGAAATAGCATTTTTGAACTTTTTCTTTTTCAAATAGTTCCCCACAAAGTTGTGCGGCCTTTGGATTTTTACCCAAAAGAAGAGCTCCACTTGTTTCACGGTCAAGCCTGTGAATTGAGTGAACCGTTTTATTGTACTTTGTCTCCAAAAAGACTGTGGCGCAATTAAAGAGTCTTTTACCAGTAGGGTGGGTGGTCATGTAAGCAGGCTTTGAAATCGCGACGATATTTTCATCCTCGTAAATGATTTCTGGAACTAGATCAAGCTCGAGCTTTTCACCTCTCCAGTACTCGTCTTCAAGGTCACCTCTTGGAGTGCTCACTGTGATCTTTTCGCCCTCGTAAACCTTAACGCTTGGCTTGTGGGGAAATGGACGATTATGGATTTTAACCTGTCCAATTTGAATCTTCTTTTTGATTTGTTGCCTGGAAAAGCTTGCAAGGTAGTCCATTAAGAACTGGTCAAGTCTTAGGCCATCTTGGTCTTCTTCAACCTCCAAGACGGCCTCAAATAATTGTGATGTAAATTTCTTTTTTATTTCGCCCATAATCTATTGGGCGGCATCATATCTCTTTTTTAGTAGGTGTTTCAAACAATTTATGGCGCCTCTTTTTGTGTAGCCATGGTTTGAATGCAATTGCTCAAGGATTGTTTCAATTTGCGCCCTTCCCTCGTCTGAAAGACCTGATGGCTTGGATTCTTCATCATCTCCGTTTAGCTCACTTAAATAGTACACTAAGTTCTTTCCGACATTTTGAATGATCTTTCTCTGCTCATTTCTAAAGGACTCCTTTAATTGCTTAGTAATGGAGTCCAAAACTTCGCTATAAACAATCTCTTTGCCTGGGTTGTCTAGAGAGTAGGCGCCAAGCTTGGAAAGAATGTGAGATCTAAAGGACTCTGGGTCTTCCTTAAGGTGAATATTGGATTCAAATTCCTTTATGAAGTAACGGTCTGGATCTTCAAACTTGCCAATTACAGGGTTTTTGATTTTTTCACCCTTTATTAAAGCATTGATATGCAAGACATATTTAGAGATGTAATCCTCATAAGACCTGTTGTCCACAAGTCCCAAAGAGTCTCTAAGCTCAATATCAAACTGATTTAAAAAATGTTGCTCTACCAGGTATAGGAACTTTTTCGAGTTGTGGTAGTCCCCCTGAGCCCCTATGTTTAGGAATTCATGCTCACTTTTCTTCTCACTAATGTCCTTTAAATACTCTAAAACCTCTATGAAAGTGATGTGTTCATGTAGCAATGAGAGCTCATATATAAATTGTTTAACCTCTCTTGGAGAAATTCCAAATTTGCCTTCATACATTTGATCGTTTTCAAATTCAGAACAAATAGTTTCGACTCCAGGCCTTAGAATTTGCTGCTCCTCCTGGTTAAGGTACTCTGGAACAATATTGTCCGCAATAAGCAAGGCCTTCTCTAGGGGAGTAAGCTTTTCTGCAATTTCACCAAGGCGTTTGTCTTGATAATTCTTACTTTGAGGATGGCGCATTCTAGTCATAACTGACCATAAGCAAAGAGTCTCAAGGGAGTGAGGCTCAAACTTTGTTTTGTCTCTTACGTTCGCGACTTGATCAAGATAGATATTTTTCTCATCCTCATAGCTTAGTAGGTAAGGAACTCTTAAAAAACTAAACCTTCCTCTAAATGAGCTGAAGTCTGGATGTTGTTTAAAGGCGTTAAAATGCACTTCATTGCTGCTTCCAATGAAAAAGATATCAAGTTCTGTTAGTATGCCCTGGAGATTTATGGTTTTAGTCTCCATTGTCATCAGAAGGTATTTAAATGTGTCCAACGGTCTTTTGAGAAGGTCTGAAAACTCCAAGATCCCTCTGTTTGCAAGAATCACTTCGCCGTTCATGCTAAAAAGGTTTAATGATTGAAGACTTGGCGGCAAGCTCGCGAGTCTTTTATCCATAGTTATTTGCTGGAGCTTTGCATCCACATGTAGCTGAGGCTCTATAGTTGACGCCGCAACTGAATATCTCTTATCGATATTGAATCTTTCCACACGGATGTGTTTTAAAACTTCTTCAAAAGAGCCTTTATAGTTCTTTAAAAGAGCGTCAAATATTAACCTATTTCTTTTAGATAAATCTCCATTGTAGAGGTAGCTCAGCTGAATGGACTCAAGCTTTTCCGGCTCGTCTGCAAGAAGTTTATCTATAAGCTTCTGTCTGGTCTTCAGAGGAATAAGCAGAAGCGGGTGATCTTTTAATTCAGAGACTAAAATGGCGCTGATTTCAGAGTCTTCAAGGTGCGCAAATGATTGAAGGTGCTTATCGACCTGCTTGGAGCTAAGCCCTAGACTCCCTTTTACATAAGTGTCTATTGGAAATATCCAGCTGAAAGTGTAAAGAGCTCCATGATCTGTATGAGAGTACTCCTCAGCAGTTCTCATGATCTTTTTAACTAATGAAGTCTTGGATGATCCATTAGGGCCAACAAGAAGAATGAACTTGTTGTTAAAGCCTTCTTCGTTAAAGTTTACAAGGTTTTGGTAAATCTTCTCTTGTGCTCTTTTTTGACCCGCCACTGGAGGAGAGTTGGGATGGTTTTTCTTAAAAAGACTGAAACTTCCATCTTCATCTTTTCCATAGAAGTCGAACATGTCCTTTAGGTACATGCTGGAAGTTCTAAGCTCCCTTGAAGGGTTGCGCTCGAATATTTCCATGTACTCATTAAAAGAAAATATCTGATCGAATTTTTCTTCTTCTTTGTTTACTTCCTCTAACCAATCCATATACACTTCCTACTATGTTCAAAAGGTCCTTTACCAGTATAACAAATCTAAAAAAATTATCAGTTATTATTGTTTTGCTGGCGATCCTTGCCTTGGTAGTTAGTAAACCTTTTAGATCGGGTAAAGGGCCCGTCTCAACTCAAAGCGCTCAGACTATTTTGAAGTTTTCAGAAACTATGGAAAAAAGGTGGCTAGAAGGGGATGTTGAGGAATTATACGAAAAAGCTGAGCTGAATTGTCCAGACCTCATCACTTCCAATGCAAAAATTCACCCAAGCTATTTTCAGTGCAACCCATATTACATGCAGTGTTTTTTGAGAAATCTAAACAAGAAAGATTCATCCGATTTTAAATTCTTAAAAGCAAGTTTTGACTCCAAAGGCAATTTTTTAGCAAACTTTAAAGAACTCAAGACTAAAAAGTCCTTCATATTGAAGTTCAAAGACACTTGTTCAAAAATTAGGCTTAAACCATCGGTTTACTCCGCCTCCCCCAAAGAGGGAGATCAATATTTGTGGGACAACATGGGCCAAGTTGTGGAAATCGACGCCCATTACGCCAATATCGGTGAAGTTTTAATTTGGGCAAACAAAGTAAACCTTAAAGTTTCCAACAGGCCAAAACACGCTCCATCTACAGAGCTAAGTTTTGAACAAAAAAAACAATTCTGCGCATTCAAGGGCGGCCAGCTTCTTCAAAGTAGACACTTTGATGCCGCAACCTTTTTGCCGGCCAGATCCAAGAATAATTTTGTATATAAATTCCCATATCCCTGGAGTAAGAGAAAAGACGCTTTGGAAAGGCTTGGTGAAAAAAATTGCTCTAAAATATTCAGCAAAGAGTGCTCTTTTGAACAGTACGAATATCATTCCACATATGGAGCTTCTTGGAGTGGTGTCTATCACTCGCTGGGATCCTTTGTTGAAAGCTTCGACAATAAGTTTTTACCACTGGCCAGGTTTAAGATGAGCTCAAAGGATTTTGATTTGAACTCCCCGTGGCATAAGTTAGGCCTTAGGGGTGCAGAGGAGCCTGATAGGCAGATTCATATTTATAATGGCGAGGGGATAAGAATGCCCAAAGAGGAATTAAGGAGTGCCTTTAGATGCGTATACTACAGGTAGCTGCACTTATATTCATTCTAGCTTCTTGCAAGGCCAAACCCAAGGTAGAGAACTCTTATCTTCAGGAAGCACTCACAAGTGTTTTTATTGTAACTGATGTTAATGGGCGACTCGTCAATGCAAGTGAGATGGATATGGCGCCTGGAACTTGGCACACGGCCATGAAGCTCAGCACTCGAATAAACAACTTTAAAATAAAAGACTATTGCTTGATGGTAAAAACGCCATACGAGCTTGAGCCTGGAAAAATGAAGTTTGTGAGTCTTGATTCTGAATCCAAATGCTCAGATGCAATTTTTAAAGAACCCGTTGATCAGGAATTTGAATTCTACAACCTTATGATTAAGCTTAAAGACAATCACCTAACTCTTGAGTTTGATAAAAACAAAATCGAATTTTCCTTTTTCAATATTAAAAGCAATGCTGTGGAACTCTCTATGGAGAGTGCTGATAAAGGGCGCCAACTTCAGATCTTGAAGGATGGGGACGTGTGCAGACAAGTAGCAGATGACTGCACAGTAGTTAAGGATGAATGCGATCGATGCGAGAATGGATCCTATTATTTAAAGAATAGTTCCTGCTTAAGCTCTTACTCCAAGGTTTGTGGAGTGGACAACTGTGGCCTTAAAAACAATCCCGCATGTATACGAGGGGAAGTCTCCACTGGTGTAAAAGATTATTGTATTCAAGATAGCCCTGTAGGCTTTTGCATCGGGGATGCAAGAGTGGGGTGTGTGAATAAAACTCTTATTTGCGAATAGGAAGAGGCTGAATTTTTATTTCTTCGCCTAAAAATTTTGCTGGAACGATTTCAATGTTTCGAAGCACTTCTTTCACATAACAGTCTTCTGTCTCTTTAAAGAAAGCGTGGCACATCTGAATTGGCTGCATGATTTGAGTTTTACTTCTTACCACTCGATTTAACTTTGTGTCGTATACAAGCTTTGCCCAAGACATGTGTTCAGCTCCCTTGAAACTTTGAAGAACTGGGTGTCCGGCAATAAGGTTTGCAACCTTTGAGTCAACTCCATTTGTGAAGACTATATCAACCATGGCCGGTGGCAACTTCTGGAGAGTCTGTACAAGCTCGTTTTCAAACAGGTCACAAACTTTTTCATCAGAGGGCATGAAGTTGACTTTTTGGCGGTCTATGTTTTGAGTTTCTGACTGCTGACTAGTGCAGTCTAGGCCGTGTGAGATCATAAGAGCGACAATGTTCGCTCCGTCCTTTCTTAATTTATTTGAAAGATTGATTATTTTGGGAGCAAGGGATTCAAAGTAAACCTTGTTCAGCTTTTTGCTGTCAAAAGTTTGCGCCATGGTTGGGGCCACAAGAGAGATGTAGCCCACATTTAACTTGCCCGCTGGAACAACGACGCTTTCTTGAATGTTTTTGAATTCAAACCTATTGGCGAGTGAGAGATTGTAAACATTGGACAAAAGAACTGGGAACTTCGCCGATTTTAACTTTTCATCCATGACATTGAGAAAGTTTTCCTCAAAAGGGAGAGAGAAGTCGGATTTTGAAAGTCCGCTGGCGTCAAGGCCTAGATAGTTTAGATAGAAAAGAGTCTCTTCAACACTGGATTTTTTTGAAAACAGTGAACCAGAGCTTATAAACTGAACGGATTCTCCAAACTTGTCCTTAAGGATATTTGCATATGCCTTAAAAGCGGATATTCCCCCAATCTCAATATCATATTTTTCGTCTTGGGCTGGATCGATAACAAGGTACTCGTTCGCCTGAATTTTTCCTTCAAGATCATTTATGGCCGCAAACACCACATCTTGGTATCTTTCATCTTTCGATTTTACCAGGTATTCATCGGTTTTTTCAGGATAGGAGTATAGTCTAAAGTGTCCTTCGCCAACTTGGTTTTGCCCCATATCCTTGTGAGTGCTGCAAGAATGAAAGGGCATGGCCAAAAATAGAGTGCATAAGGCGCAAAATTTAATGACACTTTTAATCATGCTAGTAGTTTGAGATTCCTGAAAGCTTTGCGTAGGCGCTCTTTAAGGCATCAGCAATCTTTTTGTAATCCTCATTACATGCTCCACAACAAAGACTAATCCTTACAACACCTCTGCCCACATCGTCCTTAATCCCCATGGCCTTTAGCACTTTGCTTGTCTCAGGTTCATTGTCTGAGCATGCGGATGAAGTGGTGACAAAAATATTTTGAGATTCAAGCTCAATTTGAACTGCTTGGCCGTGAACGCCTGGTAGTGCGATCATTGTAGTTGTAGCCAGCCTGTCGGCTTCCTCGCCAATAATCACAGCGTTAGGGAACGCCTTCTTAACTTCCTGCTCAAATTCAACTCTATAGCTTGCAAGCTCGGAAAGCTGGTCTTTTGATTTTTCAAAAGCGTCGAATGCAACTGCAAGGGTTTCAATTCCGATATAGTTTTGAGTGCCGCCTCTTAGGCCTTTCTCTTGTCCACCGCCAAATACTATTGGCTTCAGCGTGGCCGGGTCTTTAGCGATGATAAATCCACTTCCAACCAAAGCGCCAACTTTATGGCCGCTGACTACTGCATAGTCCATTCCACTTTCTTCAAAGTTGAATTCTGTTTTGCCAATGTATTGAGTAGTGTCTGAAAAGTAAGTCACGCCATTCTCTTGGCAGAGCTTGGAGATTTCTTTCCATGGCTGAATCACACCGCTTTCGTTGTTTGCGGCCATAATGCAAACCATTGCTGTTTTATCAGCGTTGTCTTTTAGAAGTTTAGTGAAGTCTTCAATATCCACCACACCTGAAGTTGTGGTTTTGGCGTGAAGAACTTCAGCTCCTCTTTCTGCATAATAAGCACAGGCCTTAACAACTGCGGAGTGCTCTATGCGAGAAGTGATAATAATGTTCTTATTATCCTGTCTCTCGCTCATTACTGAATGAAAGACTTGAGAGATGCCTTCACTTGAGCCAGAGTTAAAAATTATTTGATTGGACTTTGCGCCCAGGACTTTCGCACACATCCTTCGGCATTTCTCCATGCCAAATAGCATTTTTTTGCCAATAGAGTGAATGGCGTTAGGGTTTGCGTATGGACCGTTCTGTATCCTGTCACAAAGGTAGTCTTTGACACTTGGGTGTAACGGAGCTGAGCCGTTGTAATCTGCATAAATCATAAAAGGTATTCTATGAAATTTTTAGCATTCTTTCGAGCGCTTTTAGCGAATTTTTTTTCACTTCTTCGCTAACAGAGATCACGTTGATAGGCTCTCCGCGCTTGATTGACCTAAAGCTCTCCAGGAGCCATCTAGGCCTAACCCTATACATAGTCGCGCAAAGGCACTGGTAAGGGGAAAGAGAGACAATCTTTTTGTCGCTAAATTCATTTGCCAAACGGTTCACAAGATTGATCTCCGTTCCAATGGCCCACTTTGAGCCCGCAGGGGCATTTTTAACCGTATTGATTATATGTGAAGTTGACCCATCCATGTCAGCGGCCTGAACAACATCGAACGAGCATTCTGGGTGGACAATAACAGTGGTTTCAGGATCATCTTTCTTTATTTGTTCTACTTGCGCCTTGGTAAAACCCTGGTGAACTGAACAGTAACCGTACCAAAGAATGACTTTGGCCTTCTGAATTTGCTCAGGCGTCACACCGCCATTTTGCATATTGGGATTGTAAACAATCATCTCATCAAGAGGGATTCCTAGATCAAAACAAGTGTTTCTTCCAAGGTGCTGGTCTGGGAAGAATAGAAGCTTCTCGCCATGCTCCAAGGCCCACTCTATGACTTTTTTGGCGTTGCTTGAGGTGCATATGGCACCGTCATTCGCTCCAACAAAATCTTTAAGAAGCGCGGAGCAGTTGATGTAAGTTATAGGTGTGATTTTGGCACTTGTGGCCTTTTTAATATTTTCCCAGGCCCTGTCTATTTCTACACGATTTGCCATGTCGGCCATAGTACATCCGGCGTTCATGTCGGGAAGAATCACTTTTTGGTGTGGAGCGCTTAGCATGTCAGCTGTCTCCGCCATGAAGTGAACACCACAGAAGATTATGTATTCAGCGTCAAGCTTTGCAGCCTCGCGGGCCAGCTGAAGAGAGTCTCCCGTGTGATCGGCAAGGGATATGACATCGTCTTGCTGATAGTGGTGTCCCAACACAACAAGCTTGTCTCCAAGCTCTTCTCTTATGGCGTGAAGCTCTTCCATGACTTGTTCGTCGGAAAGCTCTGCTTCGCTAATTTTAGGTAAATGGTCTTGTTCGTTTTCGTAAATATTCATAATTTTTCCCTTGTCGTTCTTTTAAACCAAATACGTTTCGAACTCAAGGTTTATCGGGTGAACATCGTTTGGTTTATGAGATTGCGCGCAGCGCAAAAAGTCAATAGTTTTAGCTACTTATTTTTTGACGTAGTGTGATGGGTATCCTAGACTTTTTCTATAAGGAATAACTTTGTCGAAAGGGAGTTCACACTATGGCAAAAGTAATCACTGTCGCAAACAATAAAGGCGGCGTGGGTAAAACCATGCAAGCTTATCAACTTTCCACATATCTTGCTCACAAGGGCAATAAAGTATTAGTAGTAGATTTAGACTCACAGGCCAACCTAAGCGTGACCCTGGGAGCCGATGTTAGAAGAACACTAATCCCAGAATGGCTAATAGGGGACGTGGACAATGAGGACGTAATTGTTCCAGCTGAAGGCAAGCAAGACTTTTACAATAACTTGTTTGTGATTCCTTCATCTCGACACATGGCAAACCTTGCAAAGCTTCTAATTCTTTCAGAGGCGGAAGTAAGAAAGAACGCCGGCAGAAAAGAGAGACTATTGAAGCTTCGCCTTGAAACTCTTAAAGAGAAGTTTGACTACATTGTGATCGACACTCCTCCAATGCTTGGAGATGAGCTCATCATGGCCTTGGTTGCCAGTGATAGAATCTTTATCCCCACTCAGGCGCAGGACTATTCAATAGATGGTCTTGAGGAGCTTATGGACACTTTTGAAATCATTAAAGAAAGCGAAAACCCTTCTCTTGATTTCAGCATTATCCCTTCAATGGTTAACGGCAGAAGAAAAATTGAGCAAACTAGACTTGAAGAGCTTGCGCAATCTTTCAATGTTACTCCTTCAATTAGAAACTTGGTGGACATGCAAGAGTCAATCTCTTTGAGAAAACCGGTATTTCTAATGGGTAAGAAATCCAAAGGCAAAAAAGACTACAACAAGCTTTGGCACTCTTTGGGATTGTAATTAGGACTGAAAGGAGAACGAACTATGGCCAAGACTTTTGCGGCTCGCGTTTCAAAAAAGAAAAGAGAAAAGAAAGATATAGCTTCACACCTAGATCAGAAGATCTTTGAAATGAACGATGAAAAGCTCCTTCAGGGAGCTCGTCTCGACGACATCGCTCTTGCAAAAATTGAAGTAAGAAAACAAGTAAGAACAAAGTTTAATGACGACTCCATTGCGGAGCTTGCTGAAAACATCAAAGAAAACGGATTAATCCAGCCAATCGTGGTTCACAGAGAAGGCTCAAAATACGTTTTGATCTGTGGTGAAAGACGCTTTAGAGCAATGTCCACAATTGAAGACATGAAGGTTGCTCCATGTTTTATTCTTGAGGATAAAACTGATGAAGAGCTAATGGCGATACAGTTTTCTGAAAACTCCGCCAGAGAGCAGCTTCACTACATTGATCAAGCAGACTCAATCCACGGTTATAAAAAACTTACTGGAGCGTCTGAGAGAAAAATCCAAGCGGCCCTTGGCATCTCAAAGTCAGAAGTTCATAGATGCCTAACCATTGCCAAGCTTCCAAAAACCGTTAAGGAAGCTGCAAAGACACATAATACTGAAAAGTATGTGCTTATTGAGTGGGGCTCCCTTGAGCGCGGGAAAGTTAGAAATGATCTTAAGAAGAAGATTCTAGACGGAACCATCACCAAGAGACTTCAACTAAAGCGCGCAATTAACGCCGCAGGTGGCGTGGTTAAGGCCGGAAAGAAAAAGGCCGCAACTAAAAAGACAACAACCAGAAAGAAAACGACTGCCAAGACTTCCGATCTTTTAAAGCTAATGAAGGCAAAAAAGATGGACAAAAAGACTCAGGCAGCGTTGAAAGAGTTGCTTGATGAGGCCACTCTAAACTAAATTTCCCCCTGTAATACCGGATCTTTGTTCAATACAATGGAGTGTATGAGCAAAGTATCCGGTTATTCTTCACCTTCTCAAATACCAAAAGCAACTTCCAGCGCTGTTGGCGCAAAAAACGTCGGGAACAAACAAAGCTTAAAACCGGACTATGAAGTCTCGATCTCCAAGAACGCAAAAGAGCTGGAAAAAAGTTTAAAGAGCGAGAAAAAATCGGAAGTTAACCCCACTGAGATCGCTCAAAAGATTCATGAAAAGAAGTTTGGAAAACTCAAAAGTCCCGGAATCTTTTTTGTTAGTGGCTTTGACTGGTTTGGAGCGAGCTCTGTGAAGGGCAATTATGATGGAATAAGAGATATGGCCGAGGCGGTGGAGGGAGCTCGCCACTACGCTTGGGATCAACAAGAAGAGATCCTAGACCAGATCAAAAAGAGAGACCCGAAAGAGCCAATTATTCTAGTTGGACACTCCTTTGGAGGGGACGCAGTCGTGGAAATAGCCCAAGAGCTTAATAAAATTGAAAACGGCTTTCGAAAAATCGATCTTTTGGTGACCCTAGACTCTGTAGGTATTGATAACGATATTATTCCTCAAAATGTGAAGAAGAATCTCAACTTCCTAGCGCAAGGAAACAGGCTTATTAATGATGGGCCAAACATTGCGGCCAACTATCAAAGAAGCGAAGTTTCAAACTTTTTAAGACACGAGGCCCATGCAGAACTTGATGACACCACAGACATTCAAGTTGCAGTATTAGAGGCCATCTCGGATATAGTCTAGCGATCCAGTCAAACTTGGCATGACTCTTGCCCTTATATAAGCATAGAGAGAGAAACAACCCTGAGAAATCAGGGGGTTATGAGGGAAGAATGCTAAGAAATTGTTTAAAATTTATACACCTACTAAAAGTTTTACAATCATGCTGCTTTTTGGCGATTGGGACTTCTTTTACCGCCAATGCCCAGGTTGGAAGAGCGCCAGCGAACTTTGTTCCAGATGACGACAAGATACTGGTTCCAATGGTCGTTGAAAAAAGCATGATGGATGAGTTTCACGAAAAACACGCCCACAAATTTAAAAACGCCAAGCAAAAGATTAAAACATGGATGGCGCAGGAAGAATATGCCGAGGTCTATGGTTTTGAAAACTCGGGTGTGGTTCCACTTCCAACCGCTGAGGAGAAACAAAAGTTCTTTGAAAGAAACTATTTAAGATTTATCACTAAGGATATTGAAAGAAGCGCCAATAGAAACGCAAAGCAAAGTGTGGAGGAGTGGTATGAGGACTTCAACTCCGATGACGAACTTGCTGCAATTGAGGCTCAGGAAGCTCATGAAGAGTTCATCATCAAAGCGAGAAAAAATCGAGGCCAAAAAGAGAATAAGATAGAGAAAGAGGTGAAGGTTGGTAAAAGCCGCATCCACTTGGACGTTCAGCCAAGAGTGGAGATTGGCATGGTTAAAATAAGATTTAGAAGTCCTTTTCTAAAGGCCAGAGCTTGGGTTGGTATTAATGGAAACCAAGAAATTCAATTGGAGAGACGATTCAACTCCACCCAAACCAATGCTGAAGTAAACTATTTCATTGAACAAAAGAGAGTTCTTGCCTCCGTGGATCAAAGGCTTACCCGCAATTTAAGCTTAAGATTAACTCATGACAAAATTGACGCTGATGGTATCAATGCTCTAGAAGGAAAATCTTTCGAAAATAATGTTGTCCAGTTAAGATTTGGTATGGGATTTTAATAATTAGGGTGTTAAATTTTTCTAAAATTCTTATAATGGTAGAAAACTAAACAATGGAGAGTTTATGGCGTTGTACCACAGCCCCCTCTATAAAGATGCGTTAGCTCAACTGGAAGAAGCTGCAAGCGTAATGAAGGCGGATGAAAACATTATTGACAGGCTTAAGAAGCCTAAAAGAGCGATTCAGGTTTCAATTCCTATTAGACTTGATGATGGAACTGTAAAGACTTTTGAAGGCTATAGAGTTCAGCACAATCTTACTTTAGGCCCAGGCAAAGGGGGAATCCGTTTCCACCCTGACGTTGACCTTTCTGAGACAACTGCTCTCGCTATGCTTATGACTTTTAAGTGTGCCTTGGTTGGCCTTCCTCTTGGAGGGGCAAAAGGTGGTGTGAAAGTTGATCCAAATGACCTTTCTCGTCAAGAACTTCAAGGTCTTACTAGAAGATTTGCTATGGAAATTGGTCCATTTGTTGGACCTGACAAAGATATCCCTGCTCCAGACATCGGAACAGACCGCCAGACTATGGCCTGGTTTATGGATACTTACTCTCAAGTTCATGGCTATGCCAGTCACGGAGTAGTAACAGGAAAGCCTATTTCTGTAGGTGGATCTCTTGGTAGAGAAGAGGCCACAGGTAGAGGCGTTGCATACTGTGTGAACTTTGCCTACGACAGAATGGACAAACAAGTCGACAACAACACTACTGTTGCCATTCATGGTTTTGGTAAGGTTGGCATGCCGGCTGCGGTTGATCTTGCTGAGCAAGGCGCAAAGATTGTTGCTGTAAGTGATGTGTCCGGAGCTGTGTACGACCCAGATGGATTGGACGTTTTAAAGCTAATCAATTGGGTTAAAGGCAGAAAGCTTTTAAAAGACTATCATGGTGTTGAGCACATCTCCAACGACGAGCTACTAGAGCTTGATGTAGATGTTCTTATTCCTGCCGCAATTGATGGTGTAATAACAAAAAAGAACATGAAAAATATTAAGGCCAGACTTATTGCTGAAGGCGCCAACGGCCCTTTGACAAAAGAAGCGGTTGAGTATCTTTCTGAAAAAGACGTGTTCATCATTCCAGATATTCTGTGCAACGCTGGTGGTGTTATTGTTTCCTACTTTGAGTGGGTACAGGGACTTGCGCACTTCTTCTGGGATATTGATCAAATTAACAAAACTCTTCACAACATTTTGAAAAACGCTTTTGCGGAAGTTGTGAAAAAGTCTATTCACTACAAAGTGGATATGAAAAAGGCCGCAATGATTGCCGCTTTGGCGAAGCTTGAGGCCGCAATGAAGCTTAGAGGATTGTTCCCAGGCTAGAATGAAGCACTTTTCAATTATAAACAAAGCATGCCTGTTATGGGCATGCTTTTGTTTTTCCACTCATGCCAAAATAATCAAATACGATATTGCGGTAACCAAAGACAATTATTTCTCTCTTAAAGAAGTCTGCAAAACGATGATTAAGATGGATGCTCCCCTGGTGGAGGCGGTGTCAGTCTCAAAGATTGAATGCATGGGCAAGCTTGTTGATGCAATAGACTTTTGCGATAAAAAATTTACTGACAACTCTCAATTCGCTAGGGCCCTTGCCAAGGATAGAAAGCTGAATTGTCAGCTTGCAAAGAGAGTCTCTCTTAGCTATTTATGCAAGTCAGGGGATGATAATTGCAAAGACAAGGATATAGGCTGTCAAAAATTAAAATCAAGGCTTGCCAGAAATTTAAGAATCTCTCACTCTTCTCTTGTGTCCAATGGTAAAGAAAAGAAGCTCTCCTGCTATTATGACTCGGAATCTGTGGAAAGCTCTTTTAAATTAGATCGATAGAGTTTCAGAAACACCTAAATAATTAATCATCGCGTGATCGCTTTTTTGCATGCATTCATCCAAAGGCACCACATGCACTTTAGCGTCTCTTACAACCACAGCGTGACATTCAAGGTTCTGAAGTAGTGCTCCAACGGCCTCTTTGCCCATTACTGAAGCGAAGAATCTGTCGTCAGGGGTAGGGCTTCCACCCCTTTGAATATGGCCTAGCACACAAACCTTGCTTGAGATTTCATGTTTCTCTTCAAGCACTTTTGCTATCTGATAGCTTCTGCCTGGACTCTCGCCCTCTGCGACGATAATGATAGAAGAGTTTTTTCCTCTTCTTATGCCGCGTCTAACGTCGCTTGATATTTTTTCGTAATTCACTTTCTCATTGTTTAAAAGAATGTTCTCTGCACCTGAGCAGATGCCAACCTTCAGGGCAATGGAAGAAGTCCGCGCACCCATCACTTCAATAAGAAATGTTCTATCACTTGACTGGGCGGTGTCTCGAATTTTGTCCACGGCCTCCATCGCTGTTTGCACAGCAGTGTCAAAACCAATCGTGTAGTCGGTACCTGATATGTCGTTGTCGATTGTGCCTGGGATTCCAATTACGGATATTCCAAATTCGTCATGAAGGGCCTTTGCGCCCTTGAAAGATCCGTCGCCGCCAATCACCACCAACGCGTCAATATCGCGGTCTTCAAGAATTTGTGCGGCCTTCTCTCTTGTTTGCTTTTCCTTAAACTCTGGACACCTTGAGGTGTAGAGAACCGTTCCTCCATGGTGAATAATGCTCCCAACCGAGGAGGCGTTCATCTCATAGATCTCATTATTGATTAGGCCTTGGTAGCCTCTTTTAATTCCATAAACTTTGAGCCTTTCTCCAATTGCCGCTCTTACAACACTTCGAATAGCGCAGTTCATTCCTGGACTGTCTCCGCCACTGGTCATTACCGCAATAGATCTAATCAGTTTCTCGCTCATATATAATCCTATTTAAAAATGGAATGTCCCTCAAACTCTCTTGGGGCATCTATATCTAAGATGTTCAAAATCGTGGGTGCAATATCCTTTAAGGCATTGTCTTTTGAACCAAGTTCCAGTTTCTTGTCTTTAAGCTTTGGGTGAAACACTGAAAATGGCGCAAGCGCTTTGGAGTGAGATGTATGAGGGCTATTGTCGTCATACTCCATTTCATCCGCGTTTCCATGATCGGCGGTTAAAAGAAGTGTGATATTTTCTTGCTCACAAGTCTTCATAAGCTCGCCAAGACAGTTGTCCACAACTTCAATGGCCTTCACTGTGGCGTCAAAGTTTCCAGTGTGTCCAACCATGTCAGGATTTGCGAAGTTCACAACATATAAAGAATAGCTTTTATCTTTAAGCTTATCATTTAATTTTGAACAAACTTCTGGAGCGCTCATTTCAGGTTTAAGATCATATGTCGCCACATCTCTTGGAGATTCAACTAAAACTCTGTCTTCGCCTTCAAAGGGCTTTTCCGCACCACCGTTTAAGAAATATGTAACGTGGGCGTACTTTTCTGTTTCAGCGATCTTTAGTTGCTTGAGACCTTTTTGCGATAGATATTCACTTAATGTTTGTTTGATGTTTTCTCGTGTGAACAAAACTGGAACGCTTGGCATCTCTTCTTCAATATACGGAGACATACAAAGAAAGTACTCAGGTCTGACATCATTTTTAAAGTGATCAAACTTTGGATCGGTGAAAGCGAGGCTTATCTGTCTCGCTCGATCAGGTCTAAAGTTTATGAAGAACATGCAGTCTTCGCTTTTAATCGCTCCGTCTTCTATAAAAAGCACATGCTCTATGTGCTCATCGTAAACTTCTTTATCATAGTTGCTTTTTAAGTATTCGAGAGGCGTGGTGTCAGAGACTCCGCTTTTGCCTGTCATCGCATTGTATGCTTTTTCAATCTTTTCCCAGCGGCGGTCTCTATCCATGCCGATTGCTCGGCCACCCATGGAAGCAAACTTAAAGCCTCCATAATTTTCAATCTCTTCGATGTAGTTCACACCACTAGTCTTAGAGGTGTCTCTGCCGTCGGTGAAGGCGTGAAGATAAATTTGGATATCGTCATCAATGCTGTCGATTATGCTCTTTAGGTGATCAATGTGAGCGTGAACGCCACCATCTGAAAGAAGTCCCATAAGATGAACTCTCTTGGTGCCCGCTTTGGCCTTCTCAATCATCTCTTTAAATTTTGGCATATCTTTAAGAGTGTCGTTTTTAATCGCCTCGTTGATCCTTACAAGATCCTGTCTTACTGGACGGCCGGCGCCAATGTTCATGTGTCCAACTTCTGAATTTCCCGCAACACCTTTTGGAAGGCCTACGGCCTCGCCCCCAGGCTCAATCTCAGTGCTAGGGTAGTGCGATCTTATAAAATCTAGATTCTTGGTGTTGGCGGCCTTTACAGCGTTTCGTGAAGATGTTTCATTTATGCCCAGTCCATCGGCAATAACCAGTAAAACTCTATTGGAGAGTCCTCTCAATCCTTCCATAAATTACTCCTAATTATGATAAGGGTGATTTTCTTTAATAGTTATAGCGCGATAAATCTGTTCAATGAACAATAGTCTGGCCAGTTTGTGTGGAAATGTAAGCTTTGACAAAGATATGCGCTCTTGGCAGGCGGCCAGAACAGAGGGATCAAAACCTTCAGCTCCAGCGATGATAAAGATGAGACTCTGAGAGCTCTCCAGATTTCCATATAGCCACTTGGAGAAGCTAACACTGTCTCTTTCTTTGCCAAACTCTGTTAAGGCCACAACGTGAGAGTTCTGGCCTTTGTTAATGTCTTGTATTTTTTTAAGTATAAGTTTTCCCTCACTTGCTTTGTCCAGTGCGTTGGCCTTTAGCTCGTGAATTTGGAAATCGACGCTTTTGATTCGTTGAAGGAAATCTTTTTCCAGAGATTCAATATTCTTGTCTTTAAGCTTTCCTACAACGATTAAATGAAGCTTTTTCACTAAAAGTAGTTGTCCGTGGAGTCAGATTTTGGAGTGGCCTGAGTCTCAGGATGCTCAAAGTAGTACTCTTGTGGAATTTCAACTTGAGGGTAGCCAGACCATAGCTCGTCAAGGTCAAAAATGTCTCTTGATAGCTCTTGGAATACGTGAACAATCACATCGCCGCAATCTAAAAGAATCCATTCGCCATCGCTTACTCCCTCGAGAGAAAGTACTTTGGCGCCATGTTGCTTAAGATTGTATTGAATCTCGTCAATCATGGTTTTAGCCTGAGTGGTGTTTTGAGCGGTTGCGATAATGTTGTAGTCGCAAAGGGAGCTAGATTCTGACACATCATAGATCTTGATATTGATGCCTTTGTAGTTGGCAACAATCCAAGCAGCCGCCAAGGCCATCTTTTTGGTTTGGTCATCCTCTTGCTTAAAAATCTTATTTACTTCTTTTACGACAAATTCGTTCGCCATGTATTCTCCTAAGGCCTTATTTAGCCTTTGTCTTTAGCATAAGTCTTTTTAAAAGATCAAGGTTCCTTCCCGAGACTGAAGAAATGGGTAGGACTTTTTTATCAAGAGTCTCTTCCATTGTTTTTTGAAACTTGGAAATCTCTTCTTCAGTCATGGCGTCAATTTTGGTTAGACACACAATTTCAGGCTTATGGCCGAGTTCTTCTTTATATTTTAATAGCTCATTCTTTACTGTGGCGTAGTCTTCCAGGGCCTCATATGGATCTAGAAGCATTGAGCAGTCCACTAAGTGAACAAGAGAGCTGGTTCTCTCAATATGCTTTAAAAACTGAATTCCAAGTCCTTTGCCTTCACTGGCCTGCTCAATAAGTCCTGGGATGTCGGCAACAACCAAAGAGTCATCATCAACTTTAACCACACCAAGATTGGGAGTAAGAGTGGTGAAGGGATAGTCTGCAATTTTTGGCTTGGCCGCAGATATTGAGGAAATTAAAGTGGACTTCCCAGCATTTGGAAGCCCAATAAGAGCAATGTCTGCAATAAGTTTTAGTTCAAGCTTTAGTGGAAGGTGGACTCCCTCTTCACCTTCTTGGGCAAATCTTGGGGCCTGATTGGTGGCACTTTTAAAGAACGCATTCCCAAGTCCGCCTCTTCCTCCTTGAGCTATAAGCTCTTTTTGATCATGTTCAACAATATCAAAAAGAAGCTCTTCAGTTTCCTGATGAAATATAAGTGTGCCGACTGGGACCTTTAAAACAAGATCCTCGCCAGTGGCCCCGTCCATTTGAGAGCCTTTGCCATTCTCACCATCAGGAGCGTTGTATTGCTTTCTTCCACGATAATTCATCAAGGTGTTGATGTTTTCATCCCCAACGATATAGATATTGCCGCCACGTCCGCCATTGCCTCCGTCAGGGCCGCCGAATGGCACAAACTTTTCCCTGCGAAAGTGAACAACCCCGTTGCCGCCTTTTCCTGATGAAACTTCAATTTTTACTTCATCGATGAACTTCATTTCTAAAAACCTCTATAAAAAAAGGGAGTCTTGCGACTCCCTTATATGCAAAAACAATTTGTTTTTAAATTATGCAGAAACGACTGAAACTTTCTTGATACTCTTAGAGTAGTGAGAGAATTCAACCTTTCCTTCTGTCATTGCGTAGATAGTGAAGTCACGTCCCATTTTAACGCCAGTTCCTGGGTGAAATTTTGTACCCTTTTGACGAACAATGATGTTTCCAGTTTGAACTGCTTCTCCGCCGTATTTCTTCACACCTCTCATCTTTGGGTTTGAATCACGGCCGTTACTAGTACTACCACCTGATTTTTTGTGAGCCATATATTTCTCCTAAATTATTTTTAAATTAAGCTTTAACGTCTGTGATCTTAAGAGCAGTAAAGTATTGTCTGTGACCATTTTTAGTTTGGTACTTACCAGGCTTTCTCTTAAGAACGATTACTTTTCTAGATCTACCTTGTTTAACAACTTCAGCAACTACTTTAGCACCTGAAACAACTGGAGTTCCAACCTTTGGAGAATCTCCTCCAATGAATAGAACTTGGTCGAATTCAACCTTAGATCCAACTTCTTCTTCCATTTTTTGAACATCAATGATGTCACCGGCCTTAACTTTATATTGGTGGCCTTTAATTTCAACGATACCGTACATTTTAACTCCTTATGCATGGTTAGGGGAGGAAAGAGCCTTCTTTTTACCCTAACTTATGGCGTAATTTGAACCTACACTTTTAAGCTTCTAAAGCATAATTGTCAATATAATTTATTAAAAAGCGCCTACTTGGCCATGCGTCATTGAAACTCTGACGTAAATAGTCGTAATTAATGATAAAAAATATTAAGCCAGTCTTAAAATAATTAAAGTTGATACCGGTTTTGGTCGATCAGTGAGGAGAAGACATCCAAGGAAGAGGATTTTATGACAGACCAAAGACCTATTTATTACCAATTCGGAACAGAGCTTAAGTACCAGGTATTCGCAAGAATAGAGGACGAGCATTTGGAAAGAGAGCTATTGCCTGTTCTAGATAAAATGGGATTCTCAAGAATTGACGCTGAGAAACTAAAATCTATTGAGTTTAGTCGCTCAGAAACCAAGGTCCTGAAATTGTCGAAAGCATCCTTGAAGGTGTCAAAGCAAATCTTGGGAGTTTCAAACGGAATGGATCGCTTTGGGCCTGAGAGCATTAGCACCCAAGGGGGTTATGAAGTCTACCGCTATCAAGGGGTGGGCATGATGATATTCTCACAACAATCTCCCACTTGGGAGATGGGTGTTCTCAATCCAGCAACAAACACCGAGGCCGTAAAGGTTATGCTAACTCGATTTGTCTCTTGGTCTTTGGCGCAAAAGGGCGTTGTGGGCTTTTGGGGCGTGTCTGTTAATGAGGGCTTTGTCGTAATGAAGCCAAAGGATTCTTTATTTGAGTCCATCTTCATAGACATTAATCAAATGGCAATGATTACTCAAGATGGAGTAAAGCCTATTGCTGGTAACCTTCAGATTCTACGCCTGGACGACACCCTTAAAAATGCCACAAGGCAGATGAGTAAAGAGGGACTTTTAAGTTTCTTATGCGCAAACACAACCTACCTTTCGTACTCAGGTCTTCCAACATCGATGAGATCAAGTCTCTATGAGGTATCAAGCTTCGCCAATGGTGTTGTATACCCTGTGGAGAACTTTGAACCACGCTCAAAGGTTAATTCCCCAGAGCTTTAAATTACTTGGAAACATTCTGAACTTCTTGCGCCGCCATTGATTTTAAAAGAGGTGTGAAGTCTTTAAACTCAGGGTTCTCTGGAAAAACAGCATAGAAAATAGGAAAGCATGTAATCGTGCAGGCTCCTGAGTAAACATGTCTTAGTCCTTTTTTACCTTTCCAAACATAGACGGCCTGCTCTTCAACCTTTTTGTAGATGTCTTGTTTTCCAATTCTATTAATTATGGATTGGTGGAAAATATCGTGAAGAAAGTACGCCGGAAGCCTGGCGTAGAAATCAGTTATTTTTCCGCTAACTGATTGAACGAGCACTGGGAATTTGTACCTGATGTGGGCCACATAAAATTTATGTACCAAGACCGCGCTATCTTTTTTGATTATTTGGGCTTTCCCGTGTTTTTTTGTGGCGGCCCTTAAAGTGCTTCCAGGCATAAATACTTCCAAGGCTTCCAGACTAAAATCATAGTTAGGTGGATCCACTTTGGCGTGAATCGAGGATGAAAATAAAAGAATCAAGGCACTTGTGAGAGCGCGGGAAAAATAGTTCATTGCCCTTCCTGGGAACTTGTTTGCTGATAGAATTATCACATGGATGATGTTCAAAAATCTTGAAATGGAATTATTTTCTAGAGATCAATAGACCAGATCTAAGTGGTTGAAAAAACACGGACAACATCCATGCAGTAAACAGGTGACAATTCCGATTTAATATCCCAAGATTAAATTTTATTCACCTGTAAAGCTCGTCGTTTGTTCAACTAGGAGAGGTTGTTTGATGTTTCTTAAGTCCCTAAAATTTATCCTGCTTACTTTAATTATATCCTCTTGCGCCACAAGGGAAGTTGCTCAAGTTGCTGAAACAGTTGAAGTGAAGCCCCAAAGAATTCAACATGACCTAATTGAGAAAGGATTGGATTTTTGTGAAACATGCGTGATCGGCTCGGTTGGAGACGAGGCCCTAAAAAACGCAGACAAAGAAACCTTTTATCTTCACGGTGCTGAACACCTAAATCTAAACAACTACTATTTTGATATTCCTGTGGTTTACAACGCCGCTGTTAGAAAGTGGATCAACTACTTCACAGGAAGAGGAAGGGATCTATACAGAAGATATGCTGAGAGAGCTGGCAGGTATGGACCAGTGCTATCCAAGATTTTAAATGAACAAGGCCTTCCAAGAGACTTAATATTTTTATCAATGGCCGAAAGTGGATTTACAAACTCTGCTAGATCTTGGGCCAAGGCAGTCGGCCCTTGGCAGTTCATGCCATATACAGGAAGAAGGTATGGACTTGATGTGGGATTCTTTCTGGATGAAAGAAGAGATCCCCTTAAGGCCACACTTGCAGCGAGTAAGTACTTGAAGGATCTGCATAATCGTTTTGGCTCATGGGAGCTTGCGATGGCCGGCTATAACGCTGGTGAAGGCAAGATTGGAAGAGCCATCAGAAGATACAGAACAAAGAACTTCTGGAAAATCAGAAGAGGCAGATACCTTAAGGCCGAGACTAAAAACTATGTTCCAAAGATTATGGCATTGGCCATCATTGGAAAAAACTTAAAAGCATTTGGCTTTGAAAATGTTGAATTTAAGAAAGCGTTGGATTTCCAAGAAATCGTAGTTCCTGGCAACTCTGATCTCTATAAGGTTGCCGAAGTAATAGGAAGTGACTTCAAGGAAATGAAAAAGTTCAACCCTGAAATCCTTAGATGGCAAACACCTCCAGCGATGGAGAGCTACACTTTAAGAGTTCCAGTGGGTAAGAAGCAGGCATGGCTTGATCTTCAGGACAAAACAGTCGTTAAGGCAACTGACTATAAAGTGTACCAACTCAGAGGCTATGCTTCTCTTTACCACGTGGGTAGAAAGTTTAAGGTGCCTTCAAAGGTTCTTGAGCAGATCAACGGGATGAGCTCCAAAAAGAGGCTTTTTCCAAAAACAGCTGTTTATCTGCCATTTAGAGAAGACCACAAACCTAGAAAGAATAGACTTTATTCTGATTTATATGAGAAACCGCGCAAAAGTGTGCTTCGCCGCAGGGCCTACAATCGCTGGATCAAGCGTGGTAGAAGACGTGGGGCCAAAATTGAGAATCCAAAACAGTTTTACATCGTTAAAAAAGGTGATACTCTCTGGGACATAGCCAGAAAGACCGGTGTAAGCATCAACACAATCATTCGATCAAACTATTCACTAGTTAAAAAGAGAATGATTCTTCCGGGAGACAAGCTGGCAATTAAATAAAAAGGCCATTAAATGTCAGGATTTGGATTAAGAGCTTTTAAAAAGCTCAAAGAAGACTCTCGCAAAGAGGATAAAAGACAATACATTCAACACATTGTTTGCGGCGATAGTGATTTCGCCGTACTTACCTATCTAAAGCTTTTGCACAAGCATGGTGAAGACAAGGTAAAGCTTGTCTGCAAAGATCCTATAGACAAACAAGACATCATTAACCAGTGGAAGTGCTCTCTTCATTATTTAAGAGATGAGGAAGTTGCCAATAAACTTATTGAGATCAATCCAAGACTTGAGATCATCTCTAGTCAATCCAATGTGGTTTTCTACAAAGATGGAAAGTTTCACGAAATGGACGGCAGGGCCAAGCCTTATGAGTTTATGGAAGATGAGGATTACTTCCAAACACCTTACTATCTCATGAAAAAAGAGGCCTTATTCTCGACAGAGGACTGGAACAACCTAGATGAGATTCTAAGAAAGGCCCAAATCAATAAATACATCTCTTCTGTAGATAAGGTCGTAAACCAGGACCTTGTTGAAAAAACAAACTTCAGACTATCAACTGGAGAGCATGAAAATCTTGAGTGCGAGAAGCTCTATTGGTGTGAAAGTCCTAAAAGCTTCTACAAGCTTTTTCCAGATAAGAACAAGCTTAGTGACGCCATTGCAGGCTATTGTAGCTCCTTAGAAGAGAAAGTTGGACTTACAGTACACTTTGAAGTGGATAAAGAGATCTATGACTCTCACGGTACCGTGCTACTTCCACAAAGCGCTACCCATGAGTGGGGTTATTTCATTCTTGATTTTGACAAATACGATCCTGAACATGAGAAGCAAGTTTTTAAATCAATGATGTTCATTAATCTTGATGAAGTAAACGAAGAAGAGCTTGCTAAAAAAATAAAGCTTATGAAAAGGGTGATTGGAAGAGTGTTCCCTGACTTTGAAAAAGTAAAATACACAGAACATATTCACTACAATGAGTCAGAACTGATTAAAAACTTTAAAGATGATCTTTACTTCCAAAATAACGAAGAGCAAGAGTATTTAAAGTTCATTGGAATCGGAGCTCCAATCAAAGAAGAGAACCCTGAAAAGTTTAAATACGAATCCAGGGCAATCACAAGCTACCACAACCTAGAGATCTAAAAACAAACCAAACAAACACAAAATAAAAAAGGCACTTCCATGAGTGCCTTTTTTATTGCCTAAAATTTAAGCAAAAAAAAGGGACCCAAAAGGGTCCCCGTATTTTCAAACTTAATTAAAAATTAAATTAGAAAGTTACTGCGAAGTTCGCAACGTTAAGTCTAAGTTCAGTAGACTTAAGATCGTCAGAACCATCAGCGTAGAACTCAGCAGTAGCCATAGAGTAAGTAGCTGATGGAGAATAAAGAACTGGCATTCCAAATACTTTACCCATTTCCATTCTCTTACCAAACTCAAGAGTCGTTACAGTAACATTTTCAGTACCAGTAGTATCGTCTTGATCACTCTCTTCAAAAGAAGTCATGTCATATCTAACTGCTGCATACATTGATTCCCAACCACCGTCAAAGTTCCAGAAGAAGTTCAGACCGATAGTGTTGAAGTTCTCATCTTGGATAGAGTCAGAAATGTCACCATCTCTTGTCTCAGACTGAGAAACATACTTAAGACCAGCACCAAAGTTGTTAGTGAATAGGTAGTTGTAGTTGAACGCAAAGTTCATTTCGTCAAGTTCATTGTCATCAACATCGTCAGTTGACATGTTGAAGTCAAGGTTTGAACAACGGTTTCCGTCGAAACAGTCATTAAGTTCAACCATGCCTTTACCGTTAAAAGCAAAAGCAGAAGTAGCCATAAGAGCAACCATTACAAGTTTTTTCATTTTTCACATCCTTTTGTTAGGTTGTTTGTTAGTAGTTAAACGTTGTTATAAAACGCATTTAATTCATAAACTATATATTTAAGTGTAACTATAAAACTTAATTTGCAAACAGAAAATTGCGAATTAAGTCGGTTTTTTTTCTTAAAAAATTTTACTCTTTATATATGTTAATTAACTAAATTTACTAGTATTGTTTAACGCTTGTCTTACTTGCGCAGTGCGCGATTGAAGCCGTTTTTAATTCTAAAAGTTATGAGGCTTCGACTATTAGCACTTATCGGTGCCCCGACAGTTTTAAGTCGCCTGGTCCTATGGTTACATCTGATAAAATACCTGCTTAAAAGTCTCTAAAACTTAACCAATGTGTTTGACAAACAAGGACAACCTTTTGATCATTTTATAATAAGGAAAAATATTCCCATTTAAGTTTGTTTCTTTAAAACAACACTTTTAACACAGGGATTAACAAGGAGATGTTATGAAAAAGCAAATTGCTATCGCCATGGGATTGGCTGTGATTTCTACTTCTGCTTTTGCAACTAAAGCAAGACTAGAAGCACTAGGTGAGGACCAGTACGGTTCACAATTTATTTCGGACAATAGAAACGTATTTCTAAATGCCGCTACTGTAAACTTCCACAAAGATCTTGTGTACATGGAGTTTGGTTCTTCAGACACAACACAAAATACTGTTTTTGAAGGAGTTGATCTTGCAAACGCTGGTGCGTTAGGTGGTACAAATTTGACTGAGTCAACTGACCAAGACACTTCTGCAACTCCAAAGGCTGAAGGTGGATTCTTTAAAGCTTCGGGCAACATGGTTTATGGTGTTGTTTTTGGTTCTGAGTCAAATACTTCCAATGGTCTTAGAACACTTGCAATGGGCAATGAAGTTGTTCATGAGTCCAACAACTTTGATATCTTTGTAGGTGGTGATGCTGGCGTTCAATGGGGAGCTAGTTTTACTTACTCTGATTCAAAAAATGAGCAGTTTACAGCTGAAGATGAGCAAACTGCAATGAGGGCAAGACTTGGTGTTATTTCTGGTGACCTTTCTGGTTTTGCTAACCTTAACCTTCAAAATAACGCAGAATCTGCTAATGAAGAATTTGATGGTCAGGCGGGATATCAAGTCGGTGGTACTTATGAAATGAATGACATGTACTACATGGTTCAACACAGAAGTTTTAAAGGTGAAGATACTGATAACAATGAAATCAGCGTTGATAAAACTTGGTTGGGTGCAGCTAAGGCTTATAGGCTAAATGATAAGTCAAATGTTTGGTTATCTGCTTGGTACAAAACTGAAAAAACTGAAAATGACTTTGATGCAATTCTTGCAACTGGTGAAACTAAAACAGACTTTATCCCTGTAACTCTTGCTGCTGAAGTAAGTGTAAAAGAATGGTTAACACTTAGAGGTTCTGTAGGTCATACTATTTGGGGAACTACTGAAAACGATTCTGGCGATGAAGCAACTGTAACAGATACTTTTGTTAATGCTGGTGCATCTCTTATCTTTGGTGACTTCCAAGTTGACGGTCTAATTGGGAACGTAACTTCTAATGGCTCTGGCGCTAACGCTGCTGGTTCTACTAGCACTGACGCTGGCGAAGGTGTTCTTAGAACTGACGCTCTTATGTCTAGAGTTTCTCTTCTATACAGATTCTAATAGGATGTTAGAAATATAAACAAGGTAACTTGTTAGGCCGCGACTTGTTCGCGGCCTTTTTTGTTTTTAGGGCTTCTTGTAAAGCTGAAGAGTAGGGCTTATAGTGCTTCTAGACTATGAAAAAAATGCTACTTTTCATTATATCCTCTTTAGCACTGTCATTAATTGGTGTTGTTGGGCTCTTAGGCTATATCATTCAATCCAATGAAATCTCTAAGCTTCAACACGACTATCCTTTCTATTCTGATAAATTAAATAAATACACCTTCTCGATTGATAGACCAAAGGACTGGGTCTTAGTGGATGACGTGGCCAAATACGCTAAATGGGCCATCATTGTAAGCGAGGATTGGGCCTTCTTTGATCATCCTGGAGTTGATCTTAATCAGCTTAAAATTACGATTGAAGAAAGCATTCGGGAGAGAGAGTTCACTAGGGGGGCCTCCACAATTACGCAGCAGCTTATAAAGAATACGGTACTTAGCGATGAAAGGACTCTTTGGAGAAAGTTTCAAGAGATTGTACTTGCTCTCTATGTGGAAAAGGTAATGAGCAAAGACGAAATCTTGGAAAAATATCTTAATATCATTGAACTTGGAGATGGCATTTATGGTATTGGCGAGGCCTCAAAATTCTATTTTAGCAAACCTCCAAAAGATCTGAACGCAAGGGAAGGAGCCTTTCTTGCGATGCTGCTTCCTAGTCCTGTGAAATACGCTGTGTCTTTTCATAAAAAAGAACTCACTGACTTTGCTGAGGAAAGAATTGAAGACATCTTAGTAAAGCTTCGCCAGGCCGATGTTTATGATGAAAAAGAAAGGCTAAAGCAAAGAGAGAAAAAGTTTTATTGGGAAGAGGACTTTTACCAAAAAGAAATCAAAGAGGTCTTTCAAGGCTATGACGACTACCTAGAGGATAGTTTCTTTTAGAACTTTAATTGCCTAAAGCACTCATAGGCCGCAGCTGTGGCCGTATTGGAAAGGTTTAGCGACCTAATATGTTCGCTTCTCATAGGAAGAAAGAACATCCTGTCATGATAGTTGTCATAAATCTCTTGGGGAAGACCTTTAGTCTCAGCTCCAAAAATTAAATAACAATCATCTGAGTAATTGGCATTAAAGTAGCTGTCTGAACCATTGTTTTCAAAGAATATAAGCTTGTCACGCTCAGGGGATTCTCCTTCAAGAAAGTCCTGAAAGTTTTCATACTCTTTGATGGAGACATGTTTCCAATAATCAAGTCCAGCTCTTCTAACCGCCTTCTCAGAAAGGTCAAAGCCGTAAGGTTTAATAAGGATAAGGTTTAGATCAAGGGCGACACATGTGCGCCCGATGCTTCCAGTATTTCCTGGAATTTCGGGCGCAAACAATACGATATTAAAACTTCTATTTGCCATTAGTTAGCGCGTCGTGAAGCGTTCTCACGATCAATCCGGAAGCGCCTTTTGAAGGACAGTATGGTAGGTGAGCTTGAGAGTCGCCAACACCTGCAATATCAAGGTGCGCCCACTTCACGTCATTTTTAACAAAGTTTTCTAAGAATGCTGCCGCAGTGGCAGTGCCTGCTCTACCTGCAGTGCCAATGTTTTTAAGATCAGCAATCTGGCTTTTCATATCATCACGCCATTCTGGGATGATTGGAAGTTGCCACATGTACTCGTCCTGCTTTTTTGCATGATTTCTTAATTCATTGATCCACTTGTCATCGTTTCCTAAAACCGCGCACACTTGGCTTCCAAGTGCTACTAGACATGCACCTGTAAGAGTTGCAGCGTCAATTAGATAGTCCGGCTTTTGGTCACATGCGTAATCTAGGCAATCTGCTAGAACTAATCTTCCCTCTGCGTCAGTGTTTAGGATTTCAACATTTAGGCCGTTTCTTGCTTTTACAATTGAATCTGGCATTGTGGCAGTGCTTGAAACAGCATTGTCTGTCATACCTAGAATACAAGTGATCTTGTAAGGGGAGTTGTTAAGAACCGCAGCTCTAAAAGCTCCATAAACTGTTGCAGATCCGGCCATATCAAACTTCATGCCCATCATTGATCCGCCTGGTTTCAGAGAGTATCCACCAGTATCAAAAGTTAAACCTTTGCCCACCATGGCGATGTGCTTGGTGTTCTTTGTTGCCTTCTTAGGAGTGTAAGTTAGGTGAACCAGTCTTGGGCCAAATGCGGAGCCAGCGTTCACTGAAAGAAATAGGTTCATTTTTTCTTTTTTAAGTTCGGCCTTACCCATAACTTTTACTTTAACGCCTTTAAGGTTCTTCTTTACGTCAGCTTCGATAGCTTTGGCATAGCCTTCCGAGTGAAGAACGTTTGGAGCTTCATTTACAAGATCTCTTGTAAAGTTAACACTAGAGGTCACGTTTTGAGCTTTCTCAACCGCTTTCTCAACGGCCTTCTTTGCTTTTTTATCGTCAATAAATAGACAGATCTTCTTAAACGTCGGCGTTTTCTTATTTGCTAGGTACTTGTCGAATGTGTAAGAGCTCATCTGCAAAGATTCTGTGATTAGTTCAGCAGCCTTGGCCTTGTCGTTAACACAGTTAAATGAAAGGGCGTCTATTGCCACTGTTTTGAACTTTTTAGAGCTAATTGCTTGGTATGTTTTTGCTATTGTTTTTCTAAGTTGCTCGGCCTTTGCCTCTTTTTTAGCTCCAAGTCCAACAGCAAGTACTGTTTCACCTTCTGGACCTGTAAAAGTCATGAATTCACCAGCTGATCCTGAAAAACTCTTTGATGAGCGCAGTCCTTTAAAGTGGGACATTAGGTTTTTGTCACTCCAGCTTCCCTGAAATGTTTCATCTTTTTGATAGCAAGCAACCACTTTTAGGTCGGCCTTGTCAAAATGTTCGCTGGAAAAGTCCAATTCTATTTTCATTTGCTGCTCCTTGATAGCGCAATTAAGCGCCCTAATCAGTTTTTAGATGTTTTTTTAAGCTTAACAGAATAGGCCATTATTGTCTAAGTAGGGGGAATAAAGTAACCTTTGTCCATGTCAAAGTTAACACCCAAAATTTACCAATTTTACTTGGCCTCAAATACTATTGTGCCTTTTATAGTCAGCACAGTTTTCTTCGTTACATTTCTTTTAACTTTTGAAATGTTTAGAATTCTTCAACTCATGTCATCTGATGAGGCAAGCTTGGGTTTTGTAACTGGGCTGATGGGTGACGTCGCCATAACGCTTGTTCCAATGGCCATTCCTTTGTCCATGTTCTTTTCTGTGATCTACAGTCTTGGAAAACTTTCAGGTGATTCTGAATATGTGGCACTAAGAGCGGCAGGCCTGGAGAAGTTTAAAATCCTTATTCCATATGTTCTTGTGTCCTTTTTAGTGGCGCTGAATGTTTTTTATCTTGCCCAAGAGCTTGTGCCTAACGCTCACACAAGAGTTAGAACCAAGGTTAAAATCATCAGTTCTGCAAGTCTTATTCAAGGAATTAAGGGAGGCCAGTTTTTTACGGCCATACCAAATATCACAATTTTTCCTTCCAGAATGGACGATGAGACTTTGGAGCTTGAGGATGTTTTCCTTCATATCTACAATCCTGGCCAGGTTCTGGATAAGGTCATTTGGGCAAATACTGGAAAGATTCTTCACGACAAAAACGAATCCACTGGAATTGAAACTTTTAAACTTCTATTGAATAACGGAAACATCACAAGCTTCTCCAAAGGAGAGAGCGATGTGGAAAAGATTCTTTTTGAGGAATATGTGCTTCCAATCTCAGAGAAGCGATTTTCATACGACCCATCCACTAAAGAGATCATGATGGATAGAAAAGAGCTAAAGGCCTTCATAGATGCAGGACTTGAGGAAGCAAAGAAGAAGAACTTTGATAAAAAAGACTTCTTTAACGCCAAGTACGAGTATTGGAACAGGATGAACACTCCGCTTCTATGTATGCTTTTGTCATTTCTAGGTTTTGGACTTGGAATCTCAGGAAATAGGGGAAAGAGTAAAAATCCTACTGGAAAAGCGCTCTTGTTTATTATCGGATACTACGTGGTGTTCTTTTCTATGGTGAATGTGGCCAGGTCAGGTTCAATTCCTCCATGGCTGGCCATGCTCATTCCGGGTGCCATTTTATTTGGCTTCGGTGTCTATTATTATAGAAAGCTTGACTGGGTAAGCTAGTCCTCTTTTTCTACCATTCTCTTCTTATAAACATCCTGGCGATAAGGAACGCCTTTATAGCTTGGGAAAAGAGGGAACTCGTAATTTGCGGCCTGCGCTTCAGGAAAGATCAAGCTTTTAACACCTGTTCTTGTGTCCGCTTGGACGAGCTTATTGTTATAAAATACTTTGGCCGCATTGAAGTTGCCCATAAATAAAAGGATAACCTCTTCAGCTTGAAGGAATAGTGACTTTCCTTTCTTTAAAACAAACCTTTTAATATCGTCGCCATCAATCTGGTAGCTAAGCCAAGTGTCGCCCTCTAAAGCGTGAATGTAGAGGTTTTGCTTGTCAGCGTCCATAGCTCTTTGGAATCTTTTTGGAAAGATTTCAGCGTTTTCAACTTCCTCTGCGTCTTCTGAAAGACTGAATAGGTTTCTAGGAGCAGGGTAGAACTTTTTAAAAGGAAGCTCTCCTTGAGCAAGCTCAACTTTGGGCTCTTCCTTCTTAGGCTCTTCTTTTTTCTCCTCAACTTTCTCTTCGTCTTTTTTGACCACAACCTCTTTAGGCTCCTCGGTAGAGGCTGCTTTAGGTTCTTCAACTTTTTCAGTCGGTTCAATCTCTTTGCTGTCAGCAGCGATTTTTTTAGAGTTTTCGAGCTCAAATAGTGAGGCCTCTTTAGGCTTTATGTCTTTTTCTATCGCTTCAGCTTCCTTGGAGGCCGTTAGCGAGGTCTTTTCATCGCTGATAGTAGAGAAGAAGTTGTAGACACCCTTAACCACAAAAAACAAAACCAAAGCGGCTGCGATGCCAGCTAAAAGCTTCTTGTTTATAAGTTGTCCGGCAATGCCCTGAATTCTGTCTTGGAGTTCGCCGAGATCAATATCTGATTCTTTAGAGGTTGCAACCTCTTCCTCAGGAACCTCTTCAACTTCAGGTTCGTTTTCTTTGTAAAGTAGCTCAAAGGCCTTGATGGCCTCATCTGAATCCAACCCAATGGTTTTAGCGTAATTTTTTACAAAGCCTTTAACGTAAGTTTTGTTGGGAAGAGTTTCAATATTCTCCTTCTCCAAAGCGCGAAGAATGTTGATGTTGATTTTAGTTTTATTGGCAACATCTTCTAGGGGAATATTGTTCTTTGTGCGAGTCTCTTTTAAAAGCTTTCCAATCGTTTTATTTTCCATATTTCAGCATTTTAAACGAAATAAAAAAAATTAAAAGTCCAAAGACTTGACTGGAGACTCCATTTTTTGTGAGTAAACCTGACCCGAGCGCTCTTGTTTGGATTGCAAGGCCTTAACTTTCATGATGGTTCTTCTTGCAATTGACTCATATTTTGTCATGGCAAAACGCTCTTGCATGTCCGTCAATTTCAGCAAAGCTTCGGAGTATCTTTTCATTTTTAGAAGAGACTTGATTTGACCTAAAAGAGGTTCTGGATTGTTATAACACACTCCCATGCTCGCATCTTTAAATGATCTGTAGGCCTTTTCATAGTGTCTACTTTCATAGGCCATTTGCGCAATTTTAAAGTGTGCCGGGCAGTAGTCCGGATCGATTTCCAATGCCAGTTTAAACTTCTGGTAGGCCTGTGTGTTTTTACCTTGAGCAAGCTCAATTATGCCCAAATTATAGTGAGTTCTATGTTGTCCTTCATAGGTAAGATCTTCCAGTATCTTTTCATAGAGGGCCTTCGCTTTCGCGTATGATTTCTTTTCCAAATAGATGGATGCCAAGTTTAATCTTGCATCAGTGTTTTTTTGATCAAGCTCTATAGCCTTTTTTATGTGTCTAATAGCTCTAGGCTCACTCTTTTTGAACCAGTAGGCCATTCCAAGGTTGTTGTGAATTTGGCTATTGTCAGGATCAAGTGCCACCGCTTCCATCAAGTTTTTAAGGGCCGAGGTGTAGTCTTCGCTTACCAAGTCTCTAGTGCCTTGGTTGTAATATAGCTTGGCCTTTTTTTCAGTGGGGGAGAGCTCGTTTTTAGGATTGCTAGAACAACTCGACAAGAAAAGTATGCCCAGCGCCAAAAGAAAAATTGATTTCATGCTAATCCTCCAAGATATATAATCAATATTTTGACCAATATCATTGGATTTGTAAAAGCATTATTTGAAGCGGATCACCGTCATTGCCTCAAAGTGAAAAGTCGATGGAAACAGGTCTAAAAGCTTTGTTTCGAGGATTTTGTAGGGCATTTCAAGCTGCCTGATATCCCGAATCATGGTCTGTGGATGGCAAGACACATAAAGCAAGGTTTTAGGAGCAAACTTCTTGACCCATGCATTTAAATGCTTAAATCCGGCCCTAGGTGGATCTACGATGAATAGATCAAATTCTTGATTCCCCACCACTGTGGAAAACTGAGCTAGGCTTTCTTCCTCCGATAGATCCAAGGATATAAAGTTATCCTTTCTTTCAAAAGGGTACATATCAATGTGAAAGGTCTCTCCATCTATAGAGCGAGATAGATTTCCATCTCCGCCAAATAAATCCAAGGTGGACTTTGGGTGTTGGTCTTTCAGAGCATTTGATACACACTCTAGAAGCTTTTTATTCATTTGCTCATTGACCTGGGTGAATCCATCTGAGGCGTAGCGTGTATCCCAGCTAACTTTTATTTCATCATCACCTCTGTGGTAGAGCTCCACATGGCCTTTAGGTCTTTTACTTTTTTTAAGATACTTTGATTTATTTCTATAAAGCTCGTCAAAACTTGGTTTTAGGTCACTTTTGAAGATCTTGCACTCCGGAACCTCTAATATCCTATTTTGCAGGGCCTTTATAAAGCCTAGCGATTGGGATCTTTTATGATAATGCAATTGCACTCTGTTTCTATAGCCTGTCCTCTCTGGCGCCTCTATAACATCAAACTCTGGCGAACCTATAGGGGCAAGCATTCTTTTAAAGCTCTCTGCTTTGAATTTTAGCTCATCTTCGTAAGTGGTATGAAGAAAGTGACACCCTGGGCATTCTGTAAAGTGGGGGCAGATTGGATCGATTCTACAACTGCTGGAGTCCTCAATTTTGACAAGCCTGCAAAAATGAATATTCTTTTTACTTTTTATGATTTCGGCCTGGCCTCTTTCACCGGGCAAGGTTTTAGGGATAAAGTATATTTGGTCGTGTTTTTTAAAGACGCCTTGTCCTAATGGATCAATATGGTCAATTAAAAAATTAATAGAGTTTTTGGCCATAATTTTCTTATCTCGTTAATTTTACAAAAATCAATTATCATAAACTTATATATATGAACAAAAGATTTCAAAAACTGCCTTTTATTTTAGAGCTCATTTTTAACGGAGCTTTTATTTTCTTGTACGCCTTTTATAAAGCGAACAGGATTAAGACGCCACTGATCTCTAGTGAGATGGTTGAGGTGGTGTTGCAAAGTCTTGCATGGAGCGCTCCGCTTTTTGTATTGTTCTCGATTGTTTCATTCTTTCTGCGCTCTGAAAACGTGGAAGAGTTTTTCCGAAAATATGTTTTTAGCCTTATCGTGTTCTTCCCAATGATGATTACTTTTGGGGATGTGCAGTTTACCTTTTGGCTTGCGGCCGTTCACTTATTCTCCTCTGTGTTGTCTATATATGAGCTTAAGCCTGAAAACACTGAAGAAGGGCAGGACTATGTTCTCGGAATGCTTGAAAAAATTAGGCTTGCTCCCGCGCAAATTGTTATCTTGTCCTTTAGCGCAATTATTCTGATTGGTACTTTGCTCTTGGCCCTTCCAATATCAGCGGCAGAGGGGAAGAGTATCTCTTTTATCGACGCTTTCTTTATGGCCACATCCGCCACTTGCGTGACAGGTCTTAGCACTGTCTCTCTTGTGGATAATTTTAGTTTCGTTGGACAGTCGATCGTTTTGGTTCTTCTTCAAATTGGAGGCCTTGGGTATATGACGCTTCACTCCTCAATGATGATCCTTTTGGGCAAGTCCATGGCGGTAAAGAACCAAGTTATGATGCAGGATCTTTTGGACATTACCTCAATGTCTGATCTAATTGCTATGATTGTGGACATTATTAAATACACTATTGTTATTGAGTTTTGCGGCGCCATAATACTTACCTTTGCGTTTAGCTTTGAGGGATACGAATTTGGGCAGGCGCTATATTTTGGATTTTTTCATGCAATAAGCGCTTTCTGTAACGCAGGATTCGCTCTGTTTAACGACTCTTTGGAAAACTTTGCTTACAATCCAGTTATAAGCAACACCATCGCCTGTCTTATCCTTTTAGGAGGACTTGGCTTTATAGTGTTGAAAGAAGTTGAGCTGGTTTTAAGAGGAAAAAAGAAGATCGTGAACCTTTCTGTTCACTCAAAGGTTGTCTTTACCACGACTTTTTCGCTAGTGCTTTTAGTTGCCGTCTACATCTTCTTCTCTGAATATCTACATTCACTTAAGGATTTAACATTCTGGCAGCAGTTGCAAGTCTCTTTCTTTCAGTCAGTCACGACAAGAACCGCGGGCTTTAACACCATTAGTTTAAGCTCTTTATTTCCACACACTTTGTATCTATTTATATTGGTAATGTTTATCGGGGCCAATCCCGGCTCATGTGGTGGTGGTATTAAAACAACAACCTTTGCGATCCTTTTTCAATCAGTGAGAGCGACTTTGAAGGGGAAGGACAGGGTGGAATTCTTCGATAGAACTCTTCCAAATGTATTGGTTGTTCGCGCCATCTCAATCATTGTTATTTCTCTTATGATTTGCAGCGCCTTCATATTGTTGCTTATGAGGCTTGAGACTGAGCACAGTTTCCTCTCCATCTTCTTTGAGGTGGTGAGCGCCTTTGCCACTGTTGGCCTGTCTCTTGGGATTACACCTTACTTGACCGTGGCGGGGAAGGCGGTCATTATTGTTTTAATGTTTATAGGAAGAATTGGCCCTTTAACCATGGCACTCGCCATTGGACAGAAAAAAGAAGAGGCCGGAAAGTTCAAATATCCAACTGGAAGGATAATGATAGGGTAATTTATGATTGTAACGGTTATTGGACTGGGAACATTTGGCTCAAAAACGGCCACAAGACTATTTGAAAAAGGCGCTGAAGTAATCGCGATCGATCAAGAAACTGAGCTTGTCGACAAGATTAAAGAGCGTGTAACCCACGCAATCTGTGTAGATGTTACAGATGAGAGGGCCATTCGTTCTCAAAATATTTCAGATGTCGATGTTGCCATTGTAGCCATCGGGGACAATATCGAAACAAGCATCCTTGCCGTTGCCATGCTTAGGAAGCTGGGTGTGGGAAAGATTATTGCTAGGGCGACCAGCAAGCTTCATGAGCATGTTCTTAAAGAAATTGGCGCCAGTGAAATTGTAAAGGTCGAGGAGGAAATGGGTGAAATTGTGGCGTCGAAGATCGTAGCTCCCCACGTGCTTCAGAGATATAACTTTGCCGCTGGGTACTCGATTGTCGAGATTAAGCTAGGCAAAAAATTTGAAGGAAAAACCCTTGTCGAAAGTCAGATTCGTCAAAATTATTCTTTAAACATTGTCGCCCTTCAGAAGAGGGTTCCTTATATTACTGAAGACGGAAAGTCTGCCTTTAGAGTTGAAATCAATGACAGTCCTCTGCCAATGGATATTATTGACGCTGACGATATTGTTGTTTTGGTTGGAAGTGAAAAGAACTTTAACAAGCTTTTCGCTGATTTGGCGGAGAGTTAGGAGAAAGAATGAATATTTCATTAAAAAAGCGTATTGCCGCAAGTTTTGTTTTAGCGAACTTGATGGTTTTAACCATTGGCTTCACTGTTTTCTTTTATTTGAACTCGCTAAACAAGCAAATTGAGAATATCACAACAAACACAAATCAGATCAACCTTCTTACTGACGAGATTAGAATTTCCGCGGTTTCTATTTTGAAAATGCAGAAAAAGATCCTGACAAACAAGGCCACTAGATCTGATCTGGACAAGCTTAACGCGCTAATTGATGGGTTCCACTCTCAGCTTCAAAGACTTGATTCTTTTTATAGCGAGGTGGAGATTAAAACCACTATCTCCAAGATGCTTGGGTATGTGGATTCCTTAAAAACTCTGCTCTCCAAGGTCTCGATCTTCGACAATCGAGACAACGCAGGACTTTCCACCATTAGTGATCTTGCGGACAAGATTCTAGAGGCCTTCTCTGAGTTTCAAGATATTCAGTATTACCAGAACGAGAGAAGAGACCAGCAGATTGAAGAGATTATAGGCGAAACCAGACGGTATATGTTGATAATCCTGATAATTACTTTTCTTGCGACAATTCTTATGAGTTTAGTTATTCCAGGAAAAATCGCACTTCCGTTTAAGAAAATTAATGACGCTGTTAGAGAGCTTCAAGACTGCAACTTTGACGTCTCAATTTACTATAATCAAAAGGATGAAATTGGAGAGTTGGCCTTTGAGCTCAATAAGATGATTGCCAACATGAAAGCGTTTGAAGAGCTTAGAACTGATAGAATCTCTGTTGAGCACAGAAAATTCGACATGCTTGCGAATATGGTTAGACGAAATGTTCTAATCGCTAACGCAAATGGAGAGCTAATTTATCTAAACAACTCAATGTATAGACTTCTAGATGTTGAATCTGAGGAAGTTCTAAACAAAAATATGACAGACACCATCATTCCTCAGTCAATTAAAGAGGCCTACGATCTTGCCCTGAAGCGTCGCTCAAAAATTGAGAACGCTGAAATTGTCATCACGCACAAGAAAACGGTTGAAGTTGAGAATGAGGAAACGGGTGTTGTTGAGGAGATTGGAGAAGAGGTTGAGGTCTTTAATGGTTTCGCCAATGTTATTCCAATTAGAGCAAAAGAGAGTGATCTAGACTACTATATGATGGTTTTATCTGAAGAAATGTTCGCATAACGCGCCAGGCATAGAACAGGGCCTCTAATAAGTGGCGTCTTTTCTAAAAATCGTGTAAGGTTTACTGGCAATTTAAAAGGTTATATGGACAATAAATTTATTCGAAATTTTTCGATCATCGCACACATTGATCACGGTAAATCCACTTTGGCGGATCGCCTTATTCAGGAAACCAAATCCATTACTGACAGAGAGTTCAGCGACAGAATGTTGGACAATATGGATTTGGAAAAAGAAAGAGGCATCACCATTAAAGCTCAGACTGTTCGTCTTGAGTACAAGGCCAAAGATGGAAACATCTATCACTTAAACTTAATTGATACTCCAGGACACGTTGACTTCTCTTATGAAGTTTCAAGGTCTTTAGCATCTTGTGATGGAGCGCTTCTAGTTGTTGACGCTTCTCAGGGCGTTGAGGCACAGACTCTTGCAAATGTTTACATGGCAATTGAAAACGATCTCGAAATCATGCCAGTGCTAAATAAAATTGATCTTCCACACGCGGATGTTCCAAGAGTGAAAGATGAAATTGAGGAAGTGGTTGGAATCGACGCTCAGGATGCTCCTGAGGTAAGCGCCAAGTCAGGACTAGGAGTTGCTGATCTTTTGGAGACAATAGTTGAAACAATTCCAGCTCCAACAGGAAACCCTGAAGCTCCTATGCAGGGACTTATTTTCGATTCATGGTTTGACCCGTATAGGGGAGTAATCATGCTTGTTAGAATGATGCATGGAACTCTAAAAGCACGCGAGAAAATTTATTTAAAACACTCTAAAAAGTCTTACGAAGTATTAAACCTTGCAGTTAACACTCCATTTTACACTGAGCTTAAAACGCTTACGGCCGGTGAAGTAGGCATGGTTATCTGTGGAATAAAAGACATTAGAGATATTAAAATTGGCGATACCGTCGTTATGGACAACGCCAAGGACACTCCAGACCTTGCAGGGTACGAAGAAGTAAAACCAATGGTTTTTTGCGGGATCTTCCCTGTAGTCAACGATGATTATGAAGAGTTAAAGGTGGCACTTGAAAAGCTTGCCCTTAATGACTCATCATTTACATATGAACCAGAAACTTCACAAGCTCTAGGTTTTGGTTTTAGATGTGGCTTTTTAGGTCTTTTGCATATGAGCATTATTCAAGAGCGTTTAGAAAGAGAGTTTAACCTTTCTTTGATATCCACCGCTCCAAGTGTTCGCTATAGAGTGAAAACGAAGCAAGGCGAAGAGATTATGGTTCAAAACCCATCTGAGCTTCCAGATCCGGGTGAGATTGAACAAATCCAAGAGCCAATGGTTTTACTATCCATTCACGTACCCAATGAATACGTCGGACAGATCATCACTCTTTGTGAAAAAAGAAGAGGTGTTCAACAAGATATAAAGTACATCACTAGCGAAAGAGTTCAGGTTATCTATGATCTTCCTTTAAGTGAGATGGTTTTTGATTTTTATGATCAGTTGAAATCAATTACTAAGGGATATGCAAGTATGGACTATGAGTTCAACGACTACCAGACTGCAAAGATGGTTAAGCTTGATGTGCTTTTAAACGGCGATCCGGTGGATGCGCTGTCTCTTATTACTCACGAATCAAGCTCTTACTACAAGGGACGCGACCTTGTTGGAAAGCTAAGAAAGATTATTGATAGGCAACAATTTGATATTGCTATTCAAGCGGCGGTAGGAACTAAAGTCATTGCCCGTGAAACTGTTAAGGCCCTTAGAAAGAACGTTCTTGCCAAATGTTATGGCGGTGATATTTCAAGAAAGAGAAAGCTTCTAGAGAAGCAGAAGGCCGGTAAGAAGAGAATGAAGATGGTTGGAAACGTTGAAATTCCTCAAGAAGCATTCTTGGCCGTATTGAAGGTTGACGAGTAAGACGATGAATGTGATCGAGACTCATATTGAAAAGATTCTGACTCACTACACCCAAGGTGAGCATTACGAGCTTTTGAAAAAAGCAAAAGAGATCTATACAGAACTTACTGGCAAGCTTGATGAAGAGTCTGATGAGTATGAGTTAAGAATGAACTCTTTCAATGACTGGTTTATTTTTAACTTTCGTCGCGAGAACGACAGAAGAATTATAGACGACTATATCTTTGAGTTTAAAATCGATGACGATCTCGCAAGATCATTTCACAACATCAACTATTCACTCTTCTCATTTTTGAAAACAAATCTTAAAAAGCAAATCGTTTTAAAAGATATCCTTCACGACAAGAAGATCGCACTAAGCAAATCCTTGAAGCATTTTGGAATGGTTCAAGATGATCTTTTTGTTGGAAGATCCATCGAACATGATGGCGAAACCTATCTATTAAAAGGTATGTGTCCTCTTCCTGGAAACATTCTTTCCAATCTTAAAAAGCAATCTAAGAAAGTCAGAAAGCTTAATAGCCATGAGGAAGAAGAGAAATTCCTACTAGAGCTTGAAAGATTAAAGATTAAATCACTAAATTACGGCCATATAGACGCCAACAAGATCTTTATCTTCAAATAAAACCCTGTAAAAACTTCACAAATTCCAAAAACGTACCCACATGTAAATGAGTGCAATGCCTCCTTGCGTTAGTTTCGTCTCAACCTAACGATAACCAAATCTCACAAGGAGACGAAAATGAAAAAGTTAATAGGAGCTATTCTTGCCACCACAATTCTATCCGCTTCAGTTTCAGCAAGCGAATTCGCATGTAAAAATGAATTTGAAAGAGACACCGCCTACCACTTTCCAACGGTAATGAAGGGAAGTATGACAAAGAGACTTGTAGTAGATATTCCAAAGCTTTGCTTTAGCTCAGAGGCATGGAGTAAAAACCACGGCGGTTTAAACGATGGGCTTATGGGCTGCTTGTTTGCATCAGTCATATGGGGAGTTGTTCCACTTTACTGGGCACCTGGAGCTGGACTTGCTATGGCCGTGCCTGCTTTTCTAGGATTTAAGTTTGGAATGGACCATGATTATGACACTGCAGTTGCTCAAACTAGGTTGAACGATATTGTGATGAGTGCTGTTGGTGAACGTGAGCTTAATCAAGGGCAAATCAGATATCTTAAAAGAAAATACTTCAAAAGACATGACTATACTGACCAGGAAATTGCTGATTTTTTTGAATACCATGGAAAATCAAAAGATCTTTGTTCTAATCCTGCAAAGGAACACACAGTTGTGGGGGTAACTGAGGAGGGACTGAAGTATATCAGAAGCAAAGGGTACAATTCCGCAACAGGGCTTTTGCTTGCTTCATTGATAGAGAAAAAAACGCCAGAACATGAATACACCGAATATAGAGGGGCTACACAACTCTTAAATTATGTTCAGAGGCGTTACGGAAGGAGCGAAGTTTCTTACTATGGAGAAACAATCACTCCTAAGCAAATGTTCAAGCTAGCTCGTGAATACGCGAAAGAGCATGGGATTAAAAGAGTGTTTAACTATTAACCAGCTCTAATGTAGCACCACACTTATAACAGTCCTGATCTGTTTAGAGATCAGGACTATATGAAAACAAAACTTAAATAAATACATAGAATCATTAGGAGAATATTATGAAAAAAATGTTGTTGGGATTAGTTTTATTGTCCTCAGTTGCAGCTTTTGCGGATACTGGAGTTAAGGTGACAGTTACATATGAAAGATCTGGAAAATCAGAGAGTTGTTTTTTAAGACCTCAGTTACCTAATGTTGTTAGCGAAGTTGGAGAGACAGGTTATATGTTTGATTATGATGCACATAATGGTTTTTTTAGAGCCTCAAATAAGTCTAAAAATAGTATTATGGTAATCACAGAAGCTAAACTCCCGCTAAATGTTCATCTTGGAAGTTGGGACACAACTTCAGAAGTTTTCAAGGTAATAATCAATGAAGACACTCTTAATTTGAATAATATTTGTATGAGAGATCAATTCTTAGAAATTTAAGTTTAAAGCAGAATCTAGGTGCGAAATTAGTCTCTGCTTTGAAAGGCAGAGACTTGAATTAAGCTCACTTCGCTCGCAATAGTCCGCCTTCAAAGTTAATCTTTTTCGCTCGCCATAATCGACACCAAAATTTGCCATATCTCGGTTAAATAATACCTTAATCCTAAGTCTTAAAATTCTGCACAACATTTGAGGCACTTACAAACGTGGTGTTGATTTTCTAACAGGGTTTGTAAGTTCTTCCACTAGTTCTTTAATCCAATTAAAAACTGATAATATTTGAATATGAAAAACACAATCAACCTTTTAAAAAACGCCTCTCTGTGCCTTCTACTTGCCTCCTTTTCTTTAAGTGCCCAGGAAATTGAAGACTCTTATTCTACGGGCATAGAGTTCGAGAGTTCCAATGACGTTTATAGAAATGGCACCATTTTTGGAATGAAAGCCGACAGAACCCGCTTTAAGGCAAAGATAAAGGTTTATGAAAATGGAGATTACGAAGTCGAAAGTATTGATTGGACTTACTTCGCTTTATTGGACAAATATGAAAAGTTTGGGATCGACTTTGAAGTGGATGTTCTTGGGGCCTATAGAGATGTTATCCAACGTGAAGTGGGAAGAGAGTTAGGCTTTAAAATTGCGGGACTGAAAGGCACAAAGGAGTTTGAAATTGAGGCCGTAGATGGACTGACGCTTACAATTGAAGGAGCGGTAGACCTCAAAAGTATAACGAGTCTAAGGGCATATAAGGAAAACTCGTTTGTGGCCGATCGGATCGATGAAGAGTCTGAGAACAAGCCATATAAATTTTATCAGGACGGTTACGGGCTAGATTATGAAGCAAGTGCCAGAATTAACTACGAATACAAAAACATGGATTTTAGTTTTGCAGGCTATGCAAAAGTCAGAGATACAAGAGAGTCTAACCATAGAGATGGCCACAATTTTAAATATGACACTAAAGAAGTGGGAGTAAAGTTCTCTTGGGCCCCAAATAAAAATAAGTGTCACCTAATTGAGCTTGGAGCACGCTCTTCAAATGTTAATCAAGTGTTTAATCATACTGCACATGACTTCACTAATTCTGAGGTGTTTGTTCAGTACAAATGCAAATTGAATTGGGATAGGGACTTTTGGGGCGTTGAAAAAACTGAATCTCGTGATTCATATATAAGGTATTAACCCTCAAAAAAACCGAAGGAGCTTTTTTTATAAGCTCCTGTATTTTTCTTTACCTAATTGAAAAGCTATAAATTAATTAGACTGTTTAGAAAGACTGAGTGAGTTTTAAATCGACATAAAAAATTGCCTCACTTAGTTCCAACTTAAATTCCAATCTTAAGTAATAAAAATTGCACACAATTTAGGGCACTTCCCATAGAGGTGTTACTTTTTCAACAGGGTCTATAACTTTAACAATGAGGCACCTTGAGTACGCAAAGGTTGGTAATATTTGAGTATGAAAAACACCATCAAACTTTTAAAGAGTGCCTCTGTGTGCATTCTACTTGCCTCCTTTTCCTCTAATGCTCAGGAGATTGAAGACTCTTTTTCTACGGGCATAGAGTTCGAGAGTTACAATGATGTTTATAGAAACCGTACTGTTTTTGGAAGAAAAAACGACAGAAACCGCTTCAAGGCAAAGGTAAAGGTTTATGAAAACGGAGATTATGAGTTAGAAAATATCGAGTGGACTAGTGGAACTTTGTTTGATCAATATGAAAAATTTGGAATCGACCTTGAAGTGGATGTTCTAGGTGCCTATAGGGATGTTATCCAACGTGAAGTGGGAAGAGAAGTCGGTTTAAAAATGGCGGGACTCAGGGCCAGGAAAGAGCTTGAAATTGAGGCCGTAGATGGAATGACCCTTACAATTGAAGGGGCGGTGAACCTTAAAAGGATATGGAGTCTAAAAGCATATAAGGAAAACTCATTTGTGGCCGATCGAGTCGATGAAGAATCTGAGAACGAGCCGTTTAAGTTTTATCAAGATGGTTATGGGCTTGATTATGAAGCAAGTGCTCAAATTAACTATGAGTACAAAAATATGGATTTTAGTTTTGCTGGCTATGCAAAAATGAGAGATACCAGGGAATCTAACCACAGCGATGGTCACAATTTTAAATATGATACGAAAGAAGTGGGAGTAAAGTTTTCTTGGGCCCCAAATAAAAATAAGTGTCACCTAATTGAGCTTGGAGCGCGCTCTTCCACTGTTAATCAAGTTTTTAATCACACCGCACATGACTTCAATAACTCTGAAGTGTTTGTGCAATATAAATGTAAATACAATATAGATAGAGACCATTGGGGTTATGAAAAAACTAAATCTCGTGACTCATACATAAGATATTAATCACTCTTAAAACTAAGGAGTTTTCATGAAGAAAGTACTACTATTTTTGACCTTATTTGCATCCACAACTTTATTTGCCTCAGACAAATCCTTCACTGCATGCGATGTCGAATACAATGATATCTCTGTAAATGTTTCAATCAATGGGGATTCCATTGAAGTTATTACGACTAGTCCAATGGGAGAGCATAAGTCAAAGGGTCAAATAACTAAGGTTCAACCTGTATCAAAAGCAACTACAATTTATTTCACTAACTCTGACATCATGTATATTCACTCTGCCAATAATAAAAGAAATGAGCTAACTGTAATTGATGCCACTGACCCTGCTCCTGCTTTGAGATATAGTTCTGAATATTGTAATTAAAAGAATAACCTCATGGCCTCATTTCTGAGGCCATGCTTTACTGTCAACTTTCTAAACACCTCCTGTAAACTTAGCTAAATAGGCCTTTATTGCCTCCTGCTTTGCTAGAATAAAGCTAATCAATCTGTTTTAAAGGGATACATTTGATGGCGATTAAAAAGGTAATTCTACTATCTTTACTAAGTATGCAAGTACTTGCGGATCCTTTTAGTGAGGCGATGTTTCAAGGTCGGGATGCTAATGATTTTGAGCTTTACTCTTACTTCTCTAGAAAGCCTATTATTGAAAAAGGATCTTTGCCAGTAGTGAGCTCCAAAATTGAAGGGGCCCAAGGTCGTATTCAAGGTTCGAGTTTTATTATCCAGTCCAGAGATCATACAGGGCCTATAGGAAATTATCTCTTAACAAACGCCCACCTTTTACAGGGAAGCAATAAGATGATTTCAGACCTGCCCATACCAGATGATCATTCTTACTTTTGTTCAGATGACGATGTCGCCATTGTTGATTTAGCTTTTCTTGAGGCAGATCTCCCTGCATTTGGTATTTATGATAAAGAGGAAAACTCCCTTTACACTCATGGTAAAAATAATTCACCACGAGGTTATGTTCTAACAGACTCTTATGGGAAAGGATTTTACAATAAAAATAAACGCCCACTTTTTGAAAACCACCTAACGAAAGAGAGGCTCAACTTTGTTCAAATGGGCAATATGTTTGATCTTTCCTGCAACTATTACCCAAGCTCACCAGAACATTATGACGGAAATGCGGTGTTTATACCTATCACCGAGCACATAAAAGACATTGCGGAAAATCCATCACCTTTTACTCAAAGAATATTTAACCAGATAAACACCTATAAAGCTCACATGGCACGAACGATCAAAAATGACTGTTTTATAAACATGGATGGCGAGATTCAAAATAACCACCTTCATAAGAAGTCTTACTTTAGTGGCAATATGCTTTTTCCCGCTGGAATTGTTCCTGGTATGAGTGGTTCACCTCTTCTAATCAATGAAGACTTGAGACAAAGCAGGTATGAGATCGCCGGAATGGTCACGGCCTACGATAGAAGAGTTCAAGTTTCGCACTTTATAGGACAAAAGAGCATCAAGTCTTGTCTAGATAAGGCTATTGCAAAAAAGCATGAAGAAGGAACTGTATTTAAATATGACCCCGTTCAAAACACCTTGTATAGGCAAGATGAAAACTTTGTGGAGATTCCATTTATAACAGCAAGTGCGGGAAGTCATTTTGCGGGCAATGGTGCTGCTGGAAATGGCGGCAACGGTGCTGCTGGAAATGGCGGCAACGGAGCTGCTGGAAATGGCGGCAACGG
>CERC01058720.1_pt1 | contig 124703 bp, 110 predicted proteins | sample 530921 | NCBI WGS metagenome assembly CERC01 (sample SAMEA2621099, study PRJEB7988) | marine metagenome | isolation source: saline water (ENVO:00002010), including
GTCTTAAGTGAGGCCATGCGAATTAATTCACAGGGCTTTGTTGGAATTGGAACGACAACTCCAACGACTGCATTAGAAGTGAGTGGAGTGATTACCGCTTCAGGATTTAACGGTCCCGTTACCAGTACTTCGGCCAGTGTCGGAGCAGGAAGTGCGGCAAATCCTTCTTATACTTTTTCGTCAGATTCAAATACAGGTTTCTATTCAGGAAGCGCTGATACTATTGAAGTTAGTTTAGGTGGATCGAATATCTTTGATATGACAACGACAGAGATTCGATCAAGTACTGTAGGGGGAGGGGTTCTCAGAACAGCGGCTTCTTCTGCGGCGACCCCAACTTTTACTTTCAACGGAGATGAAGATACGGGATGGTTTTCTCCAGCTGCGGATACTCTTGCTGCAAGTACTGGGGGAGTAGAGAGAATAAGAATTGATAATACGGGCAAAGTTGCCATTGGGCGTTCAGCTCCTAGGGAAGAGCTTCATATTCATAAAAATGCTGGTAATGATGGCGCTGATTTAATTTTAAGTAATTCTACAATTGAAGCTCCCTTTCTCAATCAAGAATTAGGGTCTCTTTGGTTTGGTTCAGATGAAGGTAATGGCTATAAATCGGCAGGGATTCAAGGACTTGCTGCTGCTGATTTTAATTCATCCGATCATCCTTCTATTTTAAGTTTCTTAACCTCACCCTCGGGCTCAGGAAGTGCTGAAGAGAGAATGAGAATTTCTGATACAGGTAATGTAGGGATTGGAACAATAAATCCTGCGGAAAAATTAGTCGTCAATGATGGATTTGGTCTTTTTAAAACATCTACCGATGTCGACTCTGGTCTTTCCATTCAGTCTAGTACACAGGCCCGCTATTGGATCACAAGTAATCGTGGTGATGGAAATTATTTAAATTTTAGTACAGGTAGTAATCCTGGTGACTCAAGAGATAATATCCTTGTTCTTACTTCTGGTGGGAATATAGGAGTTGGTACGGCCTCTCCTGAGGCAAATTTTCATGTAGCAGGAGATGAATCGATATTAAGTAGTGATTACCATATTTTAACAAATAAGGTTTCTCATAGTTCACCAGACTGGAGTTCCCATCAATATTATCTTCTTATTATGAAGAGAAATGTTGCAGGAGCCGTAGTGGGAAATATTACGGGTTCACGATATTCAGGAAGTGCTGGGCGATACTTATCTGCTGAAATTGCATTTAATTCTTCCTCTAATACTTATGATACTTTGACAGGGGATATCTTTAAAGTTTTAAACAAAGGATCAAATGAATCAATTCTAGGCTGGAGTGAGATTGAATATAATGGCGATACCTGGGCGGCGATTCGAATTGAATCGAATTCCATTATCCATGCTATGAATTGGAATTTTAATGGTTTTGCCAATGCCAATATTAGAGTCGAATCCGATTGGTTGAAGTTAGTTCAAGATGATGATCCCTTAATCACAAATATTGTTGCCACCTACTCGAATAGAAAATTAGATAATGAACTCTTTGCTTATTCTTCAGAAGATGCAACTTATGGCCGCTCTTTGAGAGCAGTAAATAATTTTATCATTGATGGCAACTTAGGTGTTGGAGTAGCTTCTCCAACAGCAAAAGTGGATGTTAATGGGGTAGTGAAAGCGAGCTCATTTGAAGGTGCTGTAGCGGCATCAAATATTGCTTCGGATGGTGGCTCGGCATCATCACCTGGTTATTCTTTCAGTGGTGATTCAGATACTGGTTTTTATTCGGCTACAGCAGATACCTTAGAAGTTACGGTTGGAGGAAGTAATATTTTTGACTTCAACGCAACGGGGCTCGTTTCTCCCACCGTAGGTGGGGGTGTATTTAAAACTTCAAATGGTACAGCAGCTTTACCCACTTTTTCCTTTGCTGGTGATGAAGACACAGGTTGGTTTAGGCCAGGTGCTGATATGTTAGCAGCAAGTAATGGTGGAACCGAGTCTATGCGCATTGATGCCTCTGGGAATATTGGTATCGGGACCGTTTCTCCATCGGGACTTCTGACTGGTACTGGTACGAGAAGACAACATATTCGTTCAACCAATGGGTCAGCTGAACTCAATCTTGATCACGGTGGCAATTCGTTAACTCACAAATCTGGCCTAACGTTATCTTCGTCAGGAACTCCTGTCGGATTTATTCGCACAGAGAAGTCGACTACCAGTGCTATCGATGCTGCTCTTGCCTTTGGTACTCACAATGGATCCGCTCTTGCGGAGAGGATGAGAATCACGCGTGAAGGTTATGTTGGAATTTATAATAATGACCCTGATGAAAGACTTCATGTTTCTGGAGCGATTATGCTTGGAGGACGAACTCTGGCCAATAGTGATGGGGATGTAGCGACAACAGTTCTGCCTTACCAAGGGGCCTTTATTGGTTGGAATGAAGATAATGGGGGAGGAAGGACTCACTTTCTCAATCATAGAGGATCCGGAAATGGAGGATGGCAGTTTGATTCCTATAATAGCGATGGAAGTTTTGATAAGTCGGTTATGCATATTCGTGGGAGTACTGGAAATGTTGGTTTAGGGACTAATTCACCTTCTGAAGCTTTAGTGATTAAGGGAGATAATAAGGTTCTTCGCTTTGAAGCAGATACGAATAATATTGATAATTCCGGAAGTATTGTTTTCTCTGAAAATACTACTCAAGATCACTTTACTATCCGTTATGATGGAAATAATGGGATTGGGGGCAGTGGTGCTCTTCGTTTCAATGGAAATGGTGCTGGTGATATTTTAAGTCTTAATAGGAATGGCCATGTTGGAATAGGCGTATTAAATCCTGTGACTCATTTTCAAGTTTCGGAAGATGATTTAGGCTCAGATTGGTTATACTCTAATGATTCTTTCTCTTTTCTTGCTAAGAATGCGTGGAGCTCTCTTGTTTCAACATCAGAAGCCACATGGGGTTCTGGTATGTTCTTTAAGCAGGTTGATGATACGACTAATAGTTTCGATAACGCCTGGGGGATTATAAGACAAACCAACGTCAATGGTGCAGGAGACGGATCTCTACGCTTCGTGTATGGGACGACAACAGATGTAAATGCACACACTTCACATATGACTATGTTAAGTGATGGGAAAGTGGGGATAAAAACTTCAACACCGACTTCTCTTTTTGATGTGAGAGAATCGATTGATAATTCCGCCACTGTTTCTTATCGAAATAATTCTATCTTACAAGTTGCCAACGATAATAATACTGATGGAAATACTGCCTTTTTAAGAACTGAAGTTGCAGGGGACGGTTACCATCTAGGGACCGTATATAATACTAATCAAGATGTTGACTTTGTGATTCGTAAAGAGCTTACGAGTCAGTCGAATGATTCCGAATTCTTGCGCATTAAAAATAATGGTGATGTAGGGATTGGTACATCTACTCCAGAGCAAAAACTCCATATTAATGGAACTGGCACAACGGGGACATGGGGGAGTTATGCAATTAATGGAGGTTATTTTAGAGTAGGGGAAGCTAATTCTTCTATCAATTTGGCGATGGATGGGAATTCAATTATCGCTGATAGTGGACTATCTATAGCTACTCTTAACGCTGATGATATAACGATTGGTACCAATAATACGGCCCATATGAGAATTACTTCTGATGGTAAAATAGGTATAGGAACAGTGGCACCGGAGAAGCAGCTTCATTTGAAAGGCGATGGTTATATCATGCTTGAAAATGGAATTGGAGAGAAGGCCCAAATTAATTTAGGTAATTCAGGAACCATGTTGGCCATAGGTAATTACACGGGGACAGCGAATTCCGTTAATATTGATATTTCTAATGGTTACACAGGAATAGGAACGAATAATCCTGCACAAAAATTGGATGTAAATGGGAATATTGCTGTTTCGGGCTCAACGGTCCACACTTCTGATCGTAGGCTTAAGAGAGAGATTGCCTCCATTGATGATCCCATTGAGCGTCTTATGAAGATTGAAGGGGTGACTTATTTTTGGAAAGATAAGGATCGTGATCAACATCGACAAATTGGAGTAATCGCTCAGGATGTTCAGAAACAATTTCCGGAAGCCGTTTATGAAAATAAGGAAACGGGTTTTCTCTCCGTTAATTATTCGGGTCTAATTGGGCCTCTCATTGAAGCGATTAAAGAACTCTTTAAAGGTCAGAGTGAAAATAAGAGGGAGCTTAGCTCCATTAAAAAAGAAAATATCAAGCTTCAAGAACAGAATTCAATCATCATGGAGCAAAATGAAGAGATAAGAAGAGAGAATCGTCAGATGAAATCCTTTCTCTGTAAACAATATCCAGAAGCTGAATTCTGTGTGAATCAGTAGGTCTTTTCCTTAAATATTTCCCGACTTAAGTAGGCTGCCTCTAAATAGGGTCATTCCTTTTTTTTTATTTTATTGAGTATTTTCTAAGTTACTGAATTTAGGATGGTAAAACCTGCCAATTCGTTCTCATAGTAAACTTTTTTCTACACTTCTTAGACTGCATTTTCGATAAGTTATTAGGCTGAATCTAGATTTTATGTTTAAAGTTTTAAAGATACTCTCATATTCACTTCTCGTCTCATTATTGTCGAGCTGTATATTAACAGCGGACAAGGTTGAAATGATTGGCTTTGATCGAACCAAAGTTGGGGGCACTGTTGACGAAAATATTGAGATTAAAGTGGATAGTGTATCCCTTGCCCAAGATGAGCTAATTGTTTCAGGTTCACAACTGGATAGTATAACCAAAGTATCAATTCGTGATGGGCACGGACTAAATCAAGAACTTTCTATTTCTAATAAAAGTAAGAATGCTCTTATCCTTTCTTCTTCTCAAATTATAAAATTGGCCTTGAATTCGGCCATTGATCTTATCTTTGAAAATGCCTATGGGCAAAGTGTAACGACGGTTCAATTTGATCTTGTGGATGGTTCCATTACTTCAGTAAAGATTGCTGATGGGGCGATTACCGCTGATAAATTATCTTCCATGGGTGCAGGGGTTGGCCAAGTTCTCCGATTTGATGGCACCACTTGGCAGGCAAGTGATTTGAACTCTCTTACCTATGCAGGTAATTGGGATGCTAATACTAATACCCCAGATCTTACTATCGGAGGCAGTTTAGGTGAATTCTATATTGTTGAAACGGCCGGTAATAGCGATCTCTCCGGAGGAGCGGGGACAAACTCTTGGCTCATTGGGGATTGGGTTGTTTGGAATAATGTAATTGGCCAATGGGAAAAGGTTGAAAAAGATACGGCCGCAACAGTAACAAGCTTTAATGGCCGTAATGGGGCCATCACTGCCCAGGCAGGAGATTATACCTGGGCCCAGATTGATAAAACAACTTCTAGTATTTCTGATTTAAGTGATATTGATTTATCGACTCCAGCGACGACTGGGCAAGTTTTAAAATTTGATGGAACCCAATGGTATGCTGATGATGATCGCACAAGTGGGGGAAGTAATTCTGTCAGTAGTTCTGAAATTACTGATGGAACAATTGTTAATGCTGATATTGATGCTAGTGCGGGGATTGTTTATTCTAAACTTAATATCGCTGATGGAGATATTCCTGAAGCGAAGGTTTCGGGACTTGCGAGTTTAAGAAGTACTGTATCTTCTCACACTACAGATATTTCAACTCACTCTTCTGACATTACAAGTTTGAATACTTCAATATCTAATCACGCTTCTCAAATATCAAATAATGCTTCTAATATTAGTAGCAACTCTTCGAATATCACGACTAATACCTCAAATATTTCGGCCAATACTACGGCGATCTCTTCTTTAACGAAAGCCGATATTGGACTAGCTAATGTGGATGATATTCAGCAAATGCCATTGAGTTATCTCGATACAGATTCTACTCTTGCTGCAAACTCTAATACTCAAGTCCCTTCTCAACAGGCGATTAAAACCTATGTAGATAATTCTATTGCAGGCTTTGGCGCTGGAGATTTCTTTGCTGATGGTTCGGTTCCCATGACAGGAAGTTTAAACTTGAATAATCAGTCTATTATAAATGGAATGCAAATCACGACCACGAATTTAGTTCTTCGTGATCAAGGTGCTGATTCTCAAACTTGGCAATTAAGAGAATTGATAGGTAATGAATTTGCGCTTCAATATAATTCCGTTCAGCAAGCCCTTTTTACGCAAACAGGTGCGCTTCATATAACTCAGCTCTGTGATGAAACAGGCGCCAATTGTAAAGATGCAAGCGAAGCTTGGTCTACATCAAGTGGGACCGTAACCTCGATTACTGGAGGGGCCGGTCTAAGTGATGGTCCCATCACAACAACGGGTACCCTCGATATCAATATTGATAATACCACTATAGAGATAGCTACCGATGCCCTCCAATTAAAAGATGGAGGGATTACTAATGCCAAAATAAATGCAACAGCGGCCATTGATTACTCTAAATTAAATATTCCCGATGCTGCGATTACACAGGCCAAAGTCAATGGTCTCACTACCTTGGCCTCTAATGTAAGTACAAATACATCAAATATTTCGGCCAATACAACAGCAATTAGTTCATTAACTAAAGCAGATATTGGACTGAGTAATGTCGATGATATCCAACAGTTGCCTCTGAGTTATTTAGATACAGATAATACTTTAACGGCCAATTCTAATACTCGTGTTCCCAGTCAGATGGCGATAAAGACGTATGTCGATAGCGCCATATCGGGAGTAAGTTCGGGAAGCGGAGATTTTTTGGCCGATGGCTCAGTCGCGATGACTGGAGCCTTTAACTTAGGGAATCAAAATTTAATTAATGGGGGAAGTCTAAGAGTAAGTGAAATCTGCGATGAAACCGGTGTTAATTGTAAAGATATTAGTGATCCATGGACAGGTGGTGGGGGAACGGTTACTTCCGTTTCTGGTGGAGCAGGTCTAAGTGATGGGCCCATTACAACTTCAGGAAGTTTAAGTGTCAATGTCGATGATGTAACTCTTGAAATACCTGTAGATACTCTTCAATTAAAAGATGGAGGGATCACGAATTCTAAAATTAGTGCCACAGCGGCCATTGATTACTCTAAGTTGAATATTGCTGATGGTGATATTGCTCAAGCAAAGGTTAATGGACTTACGGCCCTTGCTTCAAGTGTAAGTACGAATGCTTCGAATATTTCAGGGAATACCACGGCTATCAGTTCTTTAACCAAGGCCGATATTGGTCTTAGTAATGTGGATGATATTCAACAGATGCCCTTAAGTTATTTGGATACGGATGTTGCTCTTAGTGCTGACTCAAATACTCGAGTCCCAAGTCAAATGGCGATTAAAAGCTATGTTGATACAGCGATTTCCTCTGTTGGAAATGGTGACTTCCTTGCCGATGGAACGATTCCCATGACAGGGGCACTCAATTTAAACTCTCAGAATATAACAAATGGGGGAGATCTTAATATCACTCGTATTTGTGATGAAACAGGCTCCAATTGTCGAGATGCGAGTGACCCCTGGAGTAGTGGGAGTGGAACGGTAACTTCTGTAGGTGGAGGAGATGGACTAAGTGATGGACCCATTACGACTTCTGGTTCTCTAAGTGTAAACGTAGATACCACTACTATTGAAATTGCAGCCGATACCTTACAAATTGCAAATGGTGCGATTACCAATGCCTTAGTCAGTGCAACAGCGGCCATAGACTATACAAAACTAGATATTGCTGATGGAGAAATTCCTCAGGTTAAAGTTAATGGTTTGACCACTCTTTCTTCAACGGTATCGGGAAATACTTCAGATATCGCTTCAAATTCTTTTGATATCTCTACTAATACTTCAAATATTGCCACCAATGCGACTAATATCACTTCTAATACGAATGCGATTAGTACTCTTGGGCCAAGTGATGTGGGCCTTACTAATGTGGATGATATTCAACAAATGCCTCTGAGTTATCTCGATATTGATGCGACTCTTAGTTCTGACTCCGATCTTCTGGTACCCAGTCAAAAGGCGATTAAATCCTATGTGGATACGGCCATTGCTGGTGTAGGTTCAGGTAGTGGAGACTTTCTCGCTGACGGAACCGTTCCTATGACAGGAGCTCTCAATTTAAATGATCAAAATATTGCTGCCGGAAATGTGGGGAATTTTAATTCTTTAGTTCTAAGAGACCAAGGAGCAGATACTAATCTTTGGGCACTCACAGAAAGTGGCAGTAATGAATTTCTTATTCAATATAACTCCCTCAATCAGGCCTTATTTACTAATGCAGGAGCTCTTCATATTACTCAGATTTGTGATGAAACAGGAGCAAATTGTAAAGATGCCAGTGATCCTTGGGGCTCTGGTAGCGGTACGGTAACTTCTGTTGCTGGAGGGGATGGTCTTAGTGATGGTCCCATTACAACTACGGGAAGTCTTAGTGTGAATGTTGATGATTCCACGATCGCTATCGTGACAGATGTTCTTGAAGTTAAAGATGGTGGGATTACAGATGCAAAAGTGAGTGCCACTGCGGCCATTGCTCAATCGAAGATCAATAACCTAACGACTGATTTAAGCTCTAAGCTTCCTTTGGCCGGTGGTACTATGACTGGAGATATCGCTTTTAGCGCGACTCAGACATTTGATGGTGTCGATATTTCTGCTCTTGATTCAAGTGTCGCGGCAAAAGCTGAACAAAGCACTTCAATTATTGCTGGTGCAGGTCTCAGTGGGGGAGGAGATTTAAGTTTAGATCGTACTCTTGATATCTCTGTTGATGATGCCACCATTGAAATTGCTACTGATACCTTACAGATTAAAGATGGTGGGGTTACCGATGCTAAAATCGCCTCCCTTTCTGATACCAAAATCACCACGGCCTGTACAAATGGTCAGATTATTGCTTCAGATGGAACGCAATATGTATGTGCGGATGCCACGAGTGCTGGGAATTGGACTTTAAATACTACAGATCTCTATTATAATGGCGGAAATGTGGCCATTGGTAAAACGACCCCTACAACGACTCTCGACGTAGATGGAAATACTCGTTCAACCGCTTTCTTTGCTGAAGAAGGCTCTGCTGCATCTCCAAGCTATGCTTTTGCAACCTCTCCCTCTACTGGACTCTATAATCCTACAGCTACGACTTCTCTTGGTATCGCCGTCAATGGGGCTGAAGTTCTAAGAGCAGTCGATGGTGCTAAAGTAGGAATTGGTAAGGCCGGAGAAGTTGTTGAAGGAACTCTACACGTTAAGGGATCAAGTACTCTTGTACTAGAGGATGAGGCCTTAAGTTCTCCTACCTTCTTCTTTAAACGCCACAACGGAGGAAGCGGAGTTCTTGATACTGAATTAATCGGTCAATTCTTTACTTATACAGAAGCGAGTGACGGAAGTTTTGCCCCTTCAGAATTTATGTCAGTCGAGGCCAGTGAAAATCATATCCCGACAGGAATAGGGTCAAGAATTCGCTTTAGCACTGTAGAAAATGGCGCTACTGCAGCTACAGATCGTCTGACCATTGATCACGATGGAGACATCAAAATTGGGACCGGTGAGCCTCAAGCAACATTGGATATTGGCGGAGCAATTCTAATGTCCAATGAAGATGATATATCTACTATCTCTGATATTCTCTTTATGGGAGACGGTGCTATTGCAGCCGCTAATCATTTAAATCTCAATATTGATGGACTTAATGATGGAACAGGAGACTTCTCGATAAAAGTGGGAAGTGAAACTTCCGCCGCACCAACTCTATTTACCGTAAAGAATGATGGAAATGTAGGAGTGGGGACAAGTACTCCAACAAGTAAACTTCATATCGCTGGTGATCTCAGACTAAACTCCGATATTCATCCTTCCATTTTTTATACAGAGAGTGATAATTCAGATCTTGAATGGCAAACAGTTGCAGATGGTAGAGCATTTTCAATTCGTGTTAATAATACTACTCCTTACCCCTTATCTATTTTAGAAAATAAAGATGTGATTTTAAATGGCGGAAATGTTGGGATAGGAACTACTTCCCCTGCACAAAAACTCTCTATTGTTGGTGGTAATATTTCATTAGCAGATGATTATGCGATTGGACGATCTCTGGGAAGTGCAAGTGATGAGCATGCCATTTATATGTTTAAAACGGGGATTCAAGCAATGACTGGAGGAGCTACTGCTCCTCATGATAATGCACTTTCTATAGAAAGTGATGCAGAGATTACATTTGTCGAAACAGATAATGACGCTCTTAAGGGTTATATGGACCTTAATACAGGTTTATTCAATTGGTTCGGTGATCTCACCGTTGGGGGAGCCATTGCCAAGGGGTCGGGAACCTTTGATATTCCTCATCCCAACGAAGAGAAAGCTAAAGAAGGAGTACGCCTAAGACACTCCTTCGTGGAAAGTCCAAACCGAGGGGATAATATCTATCGCTACAAAGTTGAAGTGGTGGATGGAGAGGCCGTGATAGAGCTTCCCGACTATTTTAAAGATCTCAATGAAGATGAACAAATCTGGGTAAATGCGGTGGAACACTTTGGAAGGGCCTTTGGTAAAGTAAATAAAGAACAAACTCAACTTACGGTGAAAGCTGATACGGATGGACCTTATAATGTTCTCTTGATCGCTACTCGAAAAGATGAAATTGCTAAGAAGGGTTGGGATGCGAAAGCGGAAGGTCCTGAGTATACGCCTCGAAGACCTGCTTCTGTTGAATAGAAAATCTTCCCTAGTCGGTTAACTCCTAGGGAAGTACTCGTGACATAATTCCTAGAATGAAGCTCTCACTCCAACTACAATATGTCTTTTGGCCATTCTCATATCATCTTTGATGATGGAAACATGGTTGATGGCCTCTTCATCCGTTAAGTTATTTAACTGTCCATAAATCATGATCGATTGATCTTCAACTCGTAGATCGTGAGAGAAATCAAGATTGATCATTGTATAGGCGGGAGTTGAGGTTTCGTTATTGGCCGTATGATCTTGTTGGAATACTCTTTGAATTTCAATTCCTGCATTATGGTAATCACCTAGGTAACGAAATTCCGCCATTAAACGAATAGGAGTCATTCGGGCCAGGTTTTGAGAAAAGGTTTCATTTCTTCCACGAAGATAGTCACCCTTTAGTGTCCACTGAAATTGAGAATTGATAAAGTGAGTAAAGCTAAGTTCCGCACCATAGATGAGGGCCTTATTTTGCTCATAATTATAAATTTCGAAGTCTTCATCAGAGTCTCCGGCCGTTCCACTTTCATCTGTATCATCGATATTTCCTGTAGGATTTAAAGAGATATAATTGGAAAATTTATGGGCGAAAATATTGAAAACAGTTTCCGACATTTTATTCTTCTGGCGTAGACTCCACTCAGCTGCTACTGACTTTTCCTTATCAAGATTTTCATCACCGACCACAAATTTGCCGATTGCTAGGTGAGCCCCATTGGAATAGAGTTCTTGAAAAGTTGCAGCTCTTTCATTGTAGGAAAGATTTAGACCTGTAGCAAGAGTATCCGTTAGATTATAGAGAACCCCTGTCGCTGCACTAAAGCTGTTGAAGTCTTTATTCTTTGCCGTCGCTAAAATATTTCCAGCTTCTGCATCAACCTTTGCATGCTCATAGCGCAGACCAAGATTGACTTTACCCCAATCTTGCTTGAGCTGCTCAAAAATAAAGAGGGCATATTGTTCGCTCTTATTAAAAGGAAGAAAGGCTTCATCTCCTACAGCTTTAAAGTCTGATATCTGAGTTTGAACTCCAATGATACCTGTCATCTGATCACTAAAGCGGTGGTAGAGTTCAAGTCGAGACTCATTACTTTCATTATCAAATTCAGTTCCCACTTCTGTACCTTCTAATTCTTGATGCTCATAGAAGGTTTGGGCCGATTTCAGTTGAATACCGGTAAAGAATCCTGTGAGGTCGTGATGAGCAACAAGATCAACTCGTTGCTGTTTCATATTGATATCAACATCTTCTTCCGCAACAACCCCATATAAATTATCATAGAGAGAGTAGCCTACACCCACATAGGTATCATCATCTATAAAGTAACTGGTTCCTACACCGTAGGACTTTTGCTTAAATTCTGAATTATTAATTTTTCTCTCTGGCGACTTCATATCTTCGGCTTGACCCATATCTCCATCAAGGTGGAGCATAAAGTTATTCGCTCCATAGTCGAGATTCATGGCCATATTTTGACCATTATTTGAAGAGTTGGTTTTCACATCAATACCGCCAGCAGCATGCTCGTGATAGTTCTTATGAATTCGAGAAGTCACCACATTGACGACACCACCAATGGCCGAAGATCCGTAAAGAAGATTGAGAGGACCTCGTACCACTTCTAATCTCTTAGAAACGAGAGGGTTAATAGGGATAGCGTGATCTTGACTGGCACCAGAGAGGTCCATGATTCCAAGTCCATCTTGAAGAAGGCGAATTCGATTACCATCGAGACCGCGAATGACAGGTCGTGAGGCGTTGGGACCAAATTGAGTTGAGCTGATACCAATTTCTTTAGCGAGAGTTTCCCCAAGAGTCGTTTGAGCCTCTTTGGCCAATTGATCCGCTTCGAGAACGGTGACTGATTCAATGGCTTCATTCCAAGCATTGCTCGTATTTTGGCCATGAACGGTGAGAACTTCGATATGTGTTAGAGAGTCGTGGTGTTCAGCAGCTCTGTGTTTTTCACCTTTGTCGTGATCAGCGTGCTGTGTTTGGGCATAAGATTGAGTTAGGCCTAATGCTAAGGCCAAGGAAACAACGGGTGTAACTTTCATAGAATTGATCCTTGTCTAAAATAATGAGTTCAGACCAATTCTATGTTTATGCAAGTCACTTGTAAATGTGTAATTAGAGATTTTTTAGGTATTCAATACGATTGATACGGAAAACCTTTTCCTCGGCATGATGATTTCCATTCTTCTTATAGGCCGTACGTTGGCAACCTTCTTCTTCATCAAGGATAAAGTCATCGGCACCTTCAATAAGAATTCCTTCAACGAGTCCTGTTTCTTGGTTGAAAACAGGGGAGCCTGAGTTTCCAACAAAACTATCAAGATTTGTAATAAAGAAGTCTTGTTTTCTAAAAAAGGTTTGAAAGGGTTTAAATACTCCAAGGAGATTTCCGGTTTTAACTTTTGCCCCATCGGCAATCTTCTGAGGAAGACCGTAAGGATGACCAATGATGAGAAGATCTTCTCCCCAATTAGGCTTTCCTTTCTTTCTAAACTCTAGAGGTTCACGACCAACAACTTCGCGATCAAGTTTAATAACCGCATAGTCTTTTAGCTTAAATTTGGTTTCTGAAAGTTCTGTGGAAACCACTTCTTTACAGCGATAAATATTGTCATTTGAGAAACGAGTCGTTCCTTCTTCAAAGCCAAATACCCAGCTATAAGAGTCACAGGGCGTATCTTCCGTTACGCAATGTCCGGCGGTAACAAGAGTATCAGGGGCGACTAGAAAACCGGTACAAATAGGAAGAACATTTTGTTCTGCATAGGGCTCATCTTTACAAACGTTATAAGATCGAGAAGCCGTTTTCTTAAAGAAGGTTGTAAAATTATCCGGGTCCGTCGCAAAGTCTGGACGTAGAGATCGAGTTCTCACCATGGCGGCAACAGATTTCGCTTTATCCCTAAAAGAGCGATCTGGATACTCTGAGGTTTCAAAGCGATTATCTTTACCGTAAATGACATCAAAATTAGATCCTTCACCATAGGCGGGCTTGATTAAGCATAATTGAAGGAGGGTAAGCCCTAGGGATATAGCTTTTTTCTTCTTTATATTAAAAGTGATTAGGTGATTGAAATCCATATTTGGCCCTCGTTCATAAGTTTTGAGGGGCCATAATATCGCATAGCGCAACAATCTCAAGGGATTGAGTAAAAAAGTAAGGGAAAAGCCTTAAATTAGGGGTAGTTTTATTTTCTCACTGGAACTTTGACACGAACTTTCTTCTTTTCGTGGGCCTTCTTAGCCTGTATGGCCAGGTTTCCTAGTGAGATCATACCGATACCTAAAATGAGTAGCTCGACGAATGATTGCATGGCCATAGAAACCTCCTCCCGATTGGTTCGGGTATTACTTATTATACCCTATTAATGGGCTTTTCGGAGCTTGTGGAAGTTTTTGTTAGAGTTTTATTGGGGACTTTTCGTAATTTCAATAGGTTAAACTATATCTAATCATAAACTATACATATTTTCCAAAGCTTAGGAGTCATTTTGCCCCTTCACAGGTGGCCAAAATCTGCCTAAAATAGTGGCATACTTACTTTTTATTCCAATAAGGATGCCCATGGACAGGATGCTTGATACAGCGCAAAAAGCCCTCGATATAAACCTCGACTCATCAATTTATGGTACTTTTGCCGAGATCGGTGCAGGGCAAGAGGTGGCCAGGCATTTCTTTAGGGCCGGTGGAGCTGCTGGGACCATTGCAAAGTCTATGTCGGCCTATGATATGACAGTAAGTGATTCTATTTATGGAAAATCAGGTCGCTATGTTTCCAAATCTCGTTTGGAGACCATGTTGGAAAAAGAGCATGAGCAACTTATTGAAAGGCTTGATGAGCAAAGGGGTGGAGAAACAAAATTCTTCGTCTTTGCCGATACGGTTGCTGCTAAATCTTTTAATTCTTCAGCAGATTGCCACGGTTGGATGGGTGTGCGTTTTCAGCATGAAGCTCGTGCTGAATACTCTCAAATGATTCTTCATGTGCGAATGCTTGATCATATCAACCTTCAACAACAAGAAGCCCTTGGTGTCTTGGGAACTAATCTTATCTACAATTGTTTTAGAGAGAGAGAAGATAGAGTTCAATTTGTAAAAACACTGATGAACGGTCTTTCCACGGATCGTATTCTCATCGACTATATTGACGTTACTGGTCCTGCCTTTGCTGGACAAGACCGAAGACTTTGGCCTCTTGAATTGGTTAAGCGTAGCTATACAGAGTCCGTTTTATTTGGAAGTGATGGCACTATTCTTTCTGCAAAGGATGAATTCTATAAGAAGAAACTCTTAGTTTCTCGTGGTTCCTATCGTCCGCCAACATTCTTTAATATGGATATGCTTGAGAAGGGAAGAAATGCTTTTTGTAAAAAGATTGGCGAAGAGAAGGCCTCTGATATCGTTGTCGTTCCTGAGATTTCTATGAGTAAACTCAAGGAAAGAGGGGGGCAAATTATCAGTGAGGATTTCTTGGCCCGTATTAATCTCTTGGGTGAGTTGGGACAGATGTGTTTAGTTTCGAGTTACAATACCTATGGAGAACTTTCCCGCTACCTTTCAACCTGTACCAATGGCAAAGTAGCCTTTGTTATGGGTTACTACAATTTAGAGGAAGTCTTTAGTTTTGATAAGTATGCTAATAACCCCAATGGACTCCTTGGGGGCATTGGTGAGCTTCTTGGCCATAAGACGGAGGTCTTTGTTTATCCTGCTCTCAGTGATGATGGAAAGAAAGTTCTCTCCTCAAAGGATGCTCAAGTCCATAAAGACGTGAAACAGCTAATTGATTATCTCTGTAGCATCAAAAGAATTGAAGATATTGAGGATTATGATAAGAATTATTTTAGTATATGGTCTCGTACAGTATTGAGTATGATTCAAAATAATGAGCCAGGTTGGGAAAAAATGGTTCCCGATATCGTGGCCAAAGAAGTGAAGGAAAAATGTCTCTTTGATTTTCCTTGTGAAGTATAGCTAGGGTTTTTTTATGAGTTATGGAAGTGATGTGATCATTATTGATGATGATCCTGCCGTAATTGAGCTTCTTGAAATGTATTGTGAAAATTTGGGATATTTTCGCAATATCATTAAGGCCAAGGATGGTAGTGAAGCCTCAAAGAAATTATTCAATCAACAATTTTGCGTCATCTTATTAGATGTGAATATGCCTCGTAAAACTGGGGTGGATATTATTCGTGAGCTTTCCCATAAGGATCACATTAATAATACTCAATCTGTGATCATTATCTCTGGAGAGCTAAGTAAGGCGATACTTACTCATGCCATGTCTAAAGGGGCCAAAAATTTCTTAGTAAAGCCCTTTACAGAAGAGCAGTTTAAGCAAAAAGTGGAGAGCGTCATTAAAACGACCTCTCCAGATCTTTTGACTTAGCCTTAAAAGAGTCTCTCTACTTTTTCAGAAGTATAATTTTGAATTCTTTCCGCACTGAGATCAGGGGGAAGTCCATCGTACTTGGTATTTTCCCCTGGAATCATATGGAGAGTTTGAGTGGGGAAAGCAAATTGAATGCCCATTTCCTTACCTAGTCTCAAGATATCCATAATTAATCTATGTCGTTCCTTGAGTTCATCGGCCCAATCTGGAGTGATGAAGAATACATAGAGGAGAATATTTAAACTCGAAGCTCCTAGTCCATTGAGATAGACATGGTAATAATCCTTACGTGTATGGGGATGTTTACGAATGATCTCTCTAATGCCTTCACAGAACGCCTCTATTTTTTCAACAGGAGTATCGTATTGAACTCCTAAATTTGTGGTGTAACGTCTAAATTGTCTCATACCATAATTATCAATATGAGCATTGGTGAGCATTCCATTGGGAATTGTAATAAGAGAATTATAGAAGGTTCTAATTCGACAAGATCTTAAACCTACTTCTTCTACTGTACCTTCAATTCCATTATCTATATTGACCCAGTCCCCAATGCGAAAGGGGCGATCAAGAAGAACAGTTAGAGAGCCAAAGAGATTTGAGATGGTATCTTTAGCAGCGAGGGAAACCCCTAGGCCTGCAATCCCCATTCCGGCGAGAAGACCTTTCATATCTAAGGAGAGGGCATCGCCCACAGCGATAATTCCAACGGCCACAACAAATGTCTTTAAAGACTTTCTCACTAAAGGAACGAGAATATCATCAAATTTATTTTCTGATATTTGCGCTTTCTTCTCAAGATAGAGACAGAGAAGATCAACCAGTTGATAAAAGGCCAAGACACAGCCAAAGGTAAAGGCGACCTTGGCCCCTTTTAAGAACCACGAGAGAACTTGGTAGTCGAGTTCAAGTAATTGTACTCCCAAGGTCCACATGGCCGTAAAGAGAATAATGCCCATGGGAAGAGTGAATTTACGATTGAGTTCACTAGAAATTTGGATACCCGATTTTGCTAAAAAATGAACAATGAGCTTGGCAAGATAGAGGCGTATAATTCTTTCGATAATATAGGCCAGAAGAATAAGAGCAAAGAGACCCATCCATTGTCCATTCATTAAGATGAAGCTTTGATGGGCCGTCCATTCTGGCATCTGATTTTTGAGATTTTCTTTCCAACTTGAGTAGGCCGTCACCCCCTTGGCCAAGTCATTTTTTTTGACCACTCTTTCATAGAGAGAGATGGTCTCCATAGTCTTTTCACTGAAAAGCCAGCGAGGAGCAGGTTGCTTTTCTGTAGCGGTATTTTCAAGGGAGATTTCAACATTATAAGTTTCTTTATTCCACTCAATGGTCTCTGCTTTATAAACCCAAGTCTTCTTATTCGGATTGGATTCTACCCAGTCTGAGCCTGGAATCGTTTCAATGTCCACATATTCCAAGTGATCTAGGGTATTGATTAATTTTACTGCATTTTGCTCGCCCACTAATGTTTTAGCATCGCGAGGAATCGATTTTAGATTAAGGGTTCTTACAGCGAGATCAATGGCGTCTTTATCCCCTAACTTATAGCCCTTCATCGTTTTTAAAAAATAATTGAAGGTAGAGCGAGGACTTGAAAAATCTCGGCTGGGATAGGTAAGGGGTTTTTCTGCTAATAACTCTGCTTGAGTAAAGAGAAATAGGGTCAAAATACTAAAGAGAAGAGCCATTTTATGAGTCGTAAATTTCATCTTATTTTCCTTTTTGATTGCCCTAATTTACCTGAGTTACTAGGAAAATCAAAGGTTAACCTTGACGTTTTTATAAGAGCCCCCATCTTGTAAAGGGAGAAGGAAAGAAAGGGAAAATGAGATCCCTTTCAATGATAGACCACCAGAATAGGAGTTTATATGAATAAGTTCAATTCAGTCGTAGCAGGAGCCCTTGATATTGCTCACAGTGAAGCTATGGAGAGAAAGAACACGGAGATCTATCCCATTCATTTACTTTGGGGTCTCTACAAAAATCCTACCTCATTTTTGAGTAAGAATTTAAAACCTTATAAGAAGAAATTAATAGGCGAATTAGAACAGCTTCCTCAAGCTCAAACGGCCGTGGGTATGGATCAATTACGGGCCAATGCCAAATTATCGGAATGGCTTACTAAGGCCTCCAGTCTTGCTATCCAAAATGGAAAATCAGAAGTGACGGAAACGGAGATATTACGTTATTTGCCTGAATTCTTTTCTCATCTTGAACTGGATTTAGAAACAATTTTAAAGGGAAGTGATCAAGAAGAAGAGGAAGTCCCTTCCTTTTTAATTGATCTCAACGAAATGGCCAATGAAGGAAGACTTGATCCTGTAATCGGAAGAGATAAAGAGATCAGAGCGGTCATGGAAATCTTAGGTCGACGCGGGAAGAATAACCCTGTCCTTGTTGGTCCCGCGGGTGTTGGGAAAACCGCCATCGTAGAAGGTCTTGCCCATGCTATTTTAAATGGGTCAGTCCCCGATGTTCTTCAAGGAAAAACCGTTTACTCTCTCGATATGGGAGCCCTTATGGCCGGAACCAAATTTAGAGGTGAGTTTGAAGAGCGTCTACAAGGATTAATTAAATTTCTTAAATCTAAGGCAGGAGAGTGTATCCTCTTCATCGATGAAATGCATCAACTCGTAGGTGCCGGTAAGACGGACGGAGCTATGGATGCGGCCAATTTATTGAAACCTGCTTTGGCCCGTGGAGAACTTAATTGTATTGGAGCGACTACTCACGAAGAGTATCGAAAGTATATTCTTGGAGACGCTGCTCTTGATCGACGTTTTCGTCCTGTCCCTGTTAATGAGCCAAGTATAGAGGACTCCATTGAAATTTTAATGGGATTAAAAGACAAATTAGAGGCCCATCACGGTATTAAAATAAGTGATGATGCCATTTACAACTCTGTAACCTTGAGTGATCAATATATTACGGATAAGAACCTTCCGGATAAGGCCATTGATTTAGTAGACGAAGCTGCTTCAGCGCTTAAGTTATCAGCAGAGGCCATGCCTAGTCGCTTGGCCGAAAAAGAAACTCAGATTCGTCAGTTGAAAACCCGTGCCCAATTTGAATCGGATAATGAAGATTTAAAAAGGGAGATCTCTGAATTGGAAGAATCTTTCCAAGTGGAAAGAGAAGCTTGGGAAAAAGAGGTTCTCAATTTAAAGCGTATGAGTGAATTAACCAATGAGTTGGATCGCTACCGATTCGAATTGGAACAGGCCGAGAGAAATGCGGATTACGAAAGTGCATCACGACTTAAGTATCATCTCATTCCAGAAGTTGAAGCTAAGCTTAAAGAGACAACTCATGATTGGTCACTCAATGCACGGGATATAGCCACAGTTATTCATCGACAAACAGGTATTCCGCTAGAGAAAATTTTAAAAGATAAGCAGGATAATATCCTTGAGCTGGAAGCTCATCTCAACCAACGAGTATTTGGACAATCAGAAGCTCTTCATGAAATATCTGAAACTCTAATGACTTCCCATGCGGGATTAAAAGACGACTCAAAACCCTTGGGGTCTTTTCTCTTAAGAGGTCCTTCAGGTGTTGGTAAAACTGAGACCGCTAAAGCATTAGCAGAATTTCTCTTTGATACAGAAAGAAATATCATACGTTTGGATATGTCTGAATATTCTGAAAAGCATAGTGTGTCCAAATTGATTGGCGCTCCTGCGGGATATATTGGTCATGAGGAGGGTGGCGTTCTCACAGAAGCTGTGCGCTTAAAGCCCTACAGTGTTGTGCTCTTTGATGAGATTGAAAAGGCCCATCACGATTTTTCGGATATCCTCCTTCAAATCTTAGATGATGGTCGATTAACAGATAATAAAGGTCGGGTCATTGACTTTAAAAATACCATCGTCTTTATGACGACAAACTCAAAAAATCTTGAGTATGACTTTAAACCCGAGGTCCTTGGTCGAATAGATAGTATTTTAGATTATCATGCTCTTGATCGCTCTGTGATGAATAACCTCGTGAGTAAGGAACTCAAGCTTCTCAATCAGCGACTTCTTGCGAAGAAAATACAGCTTGAAATTGATGAAGCCCTAGTTAAAGTACTGAGTGATAGGGGCTATGATGAAATTTTCGGTGCTAGACCATTGAGCTCTGTTTTTAACCAACTGGTTATCCGACCTCTATCGCGCCAGCTTATTAAAGGTGAACTTTCAGAGGGAAGAATTATGGCCCATTGGGAAGATCAAAGTCAAAAGGTCAGTTTTAAAAGTACGGATTAAGCTTAGAGAGAGAAGATGTAAAAAATTTCTTCTTCCAACAGAATTTATTATTCATTATGATTGATAGGGTAAATCTCGGAGAATCAAATGAATGATACAGTCGCAACCACGAGTACTTTAAAACTAAATGCAGAAGAATATCTTATGCGTGAAGGCGAGGAATCGAATGAAATGTATTACCTCGCCTCGGGCACTATGGCTGTTTTTCAAAGAAAAGGTGATTCAGAAAGACAGATTGCAACGATATATTCAGGTGAACTTGTAGGGGAGATGTCTTTTCTTGATAGTGAGCCTAGGAGTGCAACTGTTAAGGCCATCGGCGACTGTGAACTTACTGTCATTCCGAGAGAGAAGTTACAGGCCTATTTGAATTCTCAACCGAAGTGGTATCGAGCGCTTGTGCAAATTCTTATTGATCGTCTGCGTAGGGCCAATAAACGCGTTCGTATTTAAAACCAAATCCCAAATTTCTTATAGATTTTATCCCTTTGCTCATCGAGTAGAGGATTTCCGTCTAAACTCAAATGCAATAGGTCCGGTAGTTGATAGAGGCTTGCCGGTAGGGTGGTCAGTTGATTTTGATCGAGATTGAGTCTTTGAATTCGAGTACCAAATTGGAGAAACTCGACGGATTCTAATTGATTTGCTGAAAGATCGAGTACTTCTAGACTCGCTGGAAGCTTAAGTTGGGCCATGTCTTCACTCTTTCTCAATGCTGAAATTTGAAGACTGACTAATGTATCTGGTAATTCTCCCTTGATACGACCTCCCTTTTTAAGCTTGAGCCTCTTTAATTGGGGGGGCAGTTTAGGAAGATCACCGAGCTCTGGGCAAATGATCATTAAGCTTTCACAAGCATGCAAATGCTCTAATGAGGGGAGAGTTTCTATAGAGTCTCCCAGTATTTCTAAATTTGTGATTTGATCGTTAAGCTTTTCTACTGGGAGAGTGGATTGATTTTTTCGAAGTTTTATTCTCACATAGTTCTGATTCATAGGAGACATAACTATTTAATCGCCTTCTTTACATTGAGAAGAACGGGATAAGCGGACTTCTCATAGCGATTGGAGATGATGGTAAAAATACTCTTCTTACGATTGCCATTAATACCTTTTCCATGTTCTAGAGAGCTGGGGGAGCGAGAGCTTATCTTTCTCTTGTGCCCATAGCGTCCAGAACTCTGATCTATTGCGACGACATCATCATTGGTCAGACCATCACCAAGTAAACCAAGGCGTCTCTTTTCTTCATCACTTAATTCAGAGAGTTCGAGATTGGTATTACCGCCGCCTAAGCTAAAACTCTCAGAAGTACGAGCTTCACCATTGGCCCCACCTTTTCTTCCTAGTCCCCCTTGGGTGGCAGAGCCGGCTACAGCAGCACTTGCTTCTCCATTCTTATCTTTATTCCTATCCTTTTGACTATTTTCATCGCTCTTATTCTGAGATTGATTGGCCAAGGATGAATTACCTAGGCCACCAAGTCCTCTTTTCGCCAGAGAGTCTCTCATCTTATTAAACGTTGAATTAGGATTATCATTGATCTTAGCAAGAGTCTGATTGACTCTATTTTCAGATGCTCGATCTAAGGCATTAGAGTTGGCCTTATTTTTCTTCTTATCCCCAGCGTTCTTATCAATAAACTTTCTCACTCTACTAGCATTCTTAGTCAAAGAGGCTCCTGATACATTGGCCGCATCAAGATTTCCACTAGCAATATTGTTGGCGGTTTTGATGGCCGAGTCTCCACTATTTCTTAGGGCCTCAGGCACTTCAACATTAAAAGTAGGGAATTGAAAACTCGCACAAGAGTTTGCCGCCCTACAAGTACACATAGGGTCAGGACTAATCAATTCATCAGTTGATTCAGCTAAGCAAGCATTGGTAAGAGAGACAACTTGTTCAGCATCAGTATTTCCTAAACCTGTATCTTCAATTTCTAATTCTCTTCTTGTATCTTCTAAAAGTGATACATACTGATCTAAGTTATAACCTGCAATCGCTGTAGCATATTCAAGTTGCATTAAATTATCATTCATTAAGGCCAAAGCATTTTGAAGAGTCACCACTCGAGTTTCAGGTGTTGCAAAACCTGTCTTCATAAGAGCGAGTTTCTCTTCATCACTTAGTCCGGGTTCACTATATTGATCCGCAGTTATATCTTCAAGAGGATCGTGACCATCACCACCGATAAAGGGAGCGGCCAATTGATCAACGGTTAAGATCACATTACCGGTTACCGACTTCGTTCCCCCATTTGAAATCTCACTCGTTCCAGAACTATGATTAGGCTGAACCGTAATATCATTGGTTAAATTTTGGAATTGTTGATTTCTTTGAGTAAGGAAGTATTTAAAATTTCCAGTTCCCGTTTGGATATTGAGTGAGTTTGTCGTGTTGTAAATTTCTTCCTGATTAACTGTCGAGGCCATCACTTCATCGCCTGGTAGAGCATGAATGAGAATGGAGACACCTAAAGAGGAGAGAAGAGTTTGGACGTCACTCCACTTATTATCCGATTGGAAAAAGATTTGAGAAAGACCTTTTTTCAATTCATTAATATCTTTAATGTGAGCAATCTTCTCGTTCACCTTCTTAATCGTATTTTCAAATTGAGTCGTGCTATTATTTTGTTCAGGTCTATCTTCTACAGTATTTCCTGAAATTTCCTCATAGAGGATATGATTCACTTCATTGATGAGTTGATTGCTGGCATTTCTCATCGCTTCTCTTCTGCGCTGATTATATTCTTCACCAAGGGCCTCAATTTCTTCTTTTTCAGCATCTGCATCTTCAAAGTTACAGGCCATATGAGAGAAATACTTATATTCTTCAAGTTTCTGACGCCATTTGGCCAAGAAACTTTGAGCTCGGGCGAGTTCGGTTAAAAGCCAGATACCGATGACGGTACCGGTAATATATACCCATTTTGATCTTAGGGCAGATGCAATAGCACAAGCACCAGGATTATGAGGGCCACACATACTTTGAGCAATTCTTTGGGCTGCTAAAACAACCGCAGCTAGGGCGGCCATAATCATGAGATCTCTTTGAACTCTTGCTACCCATTGCTCTCCCTTTTGAACATTTGCGTGAGCAATAGCAAGTTTCTCTCTTTTGGTGGCAAGTTCTTGAATCGCAACACCGAGGGCTTCTGCAATCATATCTCGTGCATATTCTCTTGTCCGTGATTGAGTCGGATCGTAATCATCTCCAATAATTTCTCTGAGATAATCATCGCAACGAGTTTCTAATGGAGGATAAGTGATGCCTGAGTCAGTGTCGGTATATCCGGTAATAACTTTGTTGATATCGATAACGTATCTTATTGTAGCGTTCTTTGAAGCCTCAATCGTACCCATATTGATTCCAAATCTTCTCCATCCATTGGGATTATCGTCATTGAGAAAATCTGGATCACTTGTATCGATAACATCATCCATAGTAGGACGAGAACGCAGGCATAAACTCTTTAACTGGCGCTTGGAAAGATTGGTTGCTCTTTCTAAGGCCTGAACTTGTTCATTTTGATTATCTTCAGTAATGGCCTCTGTTGCCATACAACTGGATTCTTCGTTGTAGTAGTCGGTATCGTTGACTACAGCAGTTAGCCATGTGGCCATAGCTGCTCTAAAGAGATAGTAAGATTGAGGATCATTCTCGCTTATATCATGCTTTTCACACGCCATATTACGAATAGAGGCTGAGGCAAGAGACATTGTTTTAATATTTGAAATTTCTAGTGCACCACCGACTCGACTTTTTGAAGTATATTCACCCAATTCAACATCATCAAAGTCACCATCACCATTGGCATCATAACCTTGTTCTTGGCCACTTACATTATCCACTGCAAGTTTATAGAGTTTGTAATCGGCATCATAGCGTTGTTGAATTTCTAATTCAAAGAGAGCGTTCTCTCTTTGGGCGGCAAGGGCCTTTGCATCGGCAAGATTTCTATTAACGATAGTTGTAAGAGCGTTGTCTCTTTCAAATAAAGGACCAGAGAGTTCACATTCTTCATCGGTATTGGTGGTTATATCATAATTAGAGCCACACCCAGAAATGGCATGGGAGTCTTCCATTTGGTTAGCATTACCCGCAGTTTCATTGACAGCAACTTGGGAGTTATTTTCCATATTATTGGGAATTCTACGGTACTCAGCTCTCGCGGCGTAATACTCTTGTTCCGCAGCAGTATAACTACGAGTGGCCGTATTAAGATTGGTCTGAGCATTTTGAATTCTTCTTAATTCTGTAGGACTACAATGTTCATGATCCCCATCACACGCACTTTGAGCAGCTCTTAATTCTGCTTCGGCGATGGTAACGGCATCTCTTGTATTGACTAAGTTTCTTTGGGCCGCACGATAACGATCTCTTACAGTTTCATAGTCGAATTCAATCCCATCTGTTGGGTTAACAAAACCTTGATCTGTTTCATAGAAGCTTGCTTGCTCTCCTAAGAGATTAGTCAGCTCATCGTTAGCATTGGATACATAGTTACTAATATCACTACTAAGGTTATTGGCGTAGTTAGTATATTCACCTTGTAAAGTTGTATAAGATTCATAGGCGGTACGTTCACCGGAACAACCGGTTATAGCGCCAGGACCCGCTTGGGAATCTCTATTTTCTTCTTGGAGTTGGTTATACTCTTCCACACTTGTGGTTGCTGGAGTTGAATCACTACTTTCTTCAGCAAAAGTTTGGGAGGGAATACTTACTTGAGTCCAAATGAGTAATTGGCAAAGGGTGTGAATATGGATCGATTTAATGAGCCATTTATTCCAAGAACTAGTAGGCGTTGCTTTTTGCCCCTGTTCTTTTTCCTTTTCAATGGTGTGTTCTTTCTTAAGTTTCGTATTCATCTTATCCACTATTTTAAAACAAAATCGATTTTAGACGCTCATTGCACCCGACTTATCGGTAGATTGGGGCTTTTTTTTTAGTGAATAACCTAAATTCAGGTACTTATATTTTATTTCCATAGGAGAGAGAAGTGATTAGGGCCGCCACAATTTTGTGTGATTTGTCTGATTTCAGGGGCTTGGCCTAGAGTCACTCCGAAAGTATAAGAAGGAGCACTGTTGATCCTTCCTATATAAAGCTCAATATATTGGGGAGATAGAATTCATAGCGCTAGGAATTCTTCCTATTTAGATTAATCCTAAGCGATGCTAAAATAGAATAAAGGTAACTCTAAGAAACTTGTGAGGAAATATTCCTCCCAGCAAGGTGGATCAATATGTTAACTCGTTTGCTTTTATTCTTACCTACGGCCGTCATGGTTGTTATGGGACTAAGCTTTGGCCCGGTCAAGGCAGAAAGTGTAACTCAGTTATCTCTATCTGAAGATGAAGTGAAGTGTTTTAATATCTCCAAACGCGTCTGCGGGGAAGGTCTTGATATAAAAGATTGTATGTACAAGAATCGCTCCCAGTTTCCTAGCTATTGTCTAGAGGAAGTTGGTGATCGCTTCGCATCGGTTTCAGCTGTGGCGAAGAGTTCTGAAATGAAAAGTTGTACGCAAGCGCTGATGGCAAAATGTAAAATGGAATTACCTGAAGCTCAGGTTAAGCCCGATATGAATGCTCTTAAGAATGCTATGGCAAAGTATCAAAGCTGTATGGATAAACAAATGGACTATACCGATGAATGTAAGGCCATGGCGGTAAAAGAAGCAAAATCGGATAAGAATAGTGGCCAAGTTTTTCAAAAAATTAAGTAACTGAATTCTTATTTACTGCAAGGGGAGAGTGGTTTTTCTCTCTCTTCTCTTTTCTTTTTTTCTATGCTTTGTCTTGTTCTCTTGCGATAAGCACTCCAATTGTCTAGTTTCTAGGCACCAAGAATAAATTCTTCAACTTAAGCCCCTCATTTTAAATTTTCGTCTAATATTGAAATCACTAATTATGATTTTTGGAGATTGATATGAAAAAAACCTTACTTGCGTTCACAACGACTCTCTTTCTTTTTGCCAGTGCTGCTCAGGCCAATGGTATTTACAGAATCGAAGATAATAAGAAATTTGATAGTTGGAAAACAGAAACAATTGCTTTTTCCGATCATGCCATCTCTTTTGTAAATAGTGGTGCGACTCTCAAGTGTCAGAATAAAGTTCTAACAAGTAGTGAAGAAAAAGAAATCAATAAAATCGTTAAGAAAGGTTTTAATAAGAAAGATGTTTCTAAGGTTATGAATTGCGAAGCAACTGATGGTGATGGGGTTGTTGTGATCATTATGAATGATCAAGGTCATGATCGTGACGTTCTTCTTTTTGGAACAGGGATTGAAACAGATTCTCCGATTAAACTTTTAAAGCTCTAAAATAATTCCACTAAGAGTGGGACAAAGAATAGGAAATAAAAGAGAGGACCCGTGCCTTTCTTTTATTTCTTTATATTTTCTTTATATTTTTTAAAGGTACTGAACGAATTGGTTCTTATCATCAACTAAGATACATTTTGGTTCAAGGATAGGACGGTCGCTAAATTCAAATCCAATTATGATAACTTCTTCACCTTGTTTGATCAGGTGTGCGGCGGCTCCGTTAATGCAAATTTCTCCATTTCCTGGATTTTCACCTTTGATTACATAAGTCTCTAGACGCGATCCACTTGTATTGGATACCACAAGTACTTTTTGTCCAGGCCAGAGGTCAATCTTCTCAAGTAGGGATGGATCAATAGTAATTGAACCTACGTAAGAGACGTTGGCCTCAGTCACTGTTGCCTTATGAATTTTACAAGATAAAACTTCACGCATTTATAAATCCTTAAATCAGGACGCCTTTATACCTTAAACTTTTCACAGCTTCAAGAACGTTCGTTCTCAGTAGGGGAGCCAAATGAATAAATTACTTAATGGATGATGCTATGCGTTCTTGGTCCTTATTCAGTATTCTTTATCCTTCCCTTATATTTCATGTCTACTTATTAAACACCTTAGATAAAGAGTACAGGCCATGAACCCTAATTTTAATAAGTCTCTATAATATGTTTATTGATCAAGAAATTATATTGCTTAAAAAGGATTTAAAATGAAAAAAATGACACTGATTCTCTCGCTTGTGGCTTCATTAAATAGTTTTGCTGATTATACGGGTGAGTGTGCCTCTTCGCTTAAGCCCTTTGTTAAAGATTTAGAAGTCGATATGAGAGTAAACTCGAGAATTGTTCTCACTGAGCTCGATGGGGCATCCATTAATGGGACGAGTTTAGATCGTTCTGATGATTTAGAAATTGTTGAGGTTGGAGTTCATCAGAAATTAGGAAAGTACAGTAGTATGGATCCTTTCTATTCTTATTTAATTGCGGTTAAGAAAGATACATGTGATGTATTGGACTCAGAATTTGTAGATACTTTTGAAATTAGATAATGGAAAAAAAGGCAGACCTTAGGGCCTGCCTTCCTTTTTTTATTTTAATGGTTTTCTAAATTTTACCGTCATCCGATCACTCTCGCCAATCGCCTGATAAAAGGATTCACTCTTTGCACTTCCTTTTGTCCTTAGACGAGGAGGGAGAGTCCAAACTCCATTGGTATGATTGGAATCATCATTGTAGTTGGCATTGATTTCAGATTTTGCCAGAAATTCAAATCCCACTGATTTTGCTAAATCAATAACATAATCTTCTCTAACATAACCGCTGGCCGCTTTAGGATCTTGTTTCTTCGAATTCTTGGCCCTATGTTCAACAACGCCTAAGATTCCGCCAGGCTTAAGTGCTTTAAAAAATTTCTTAAAAACTTCTTTCGCCTTGTCATCTTTCATCCAATTATGGACATTTCTAAAAGTGAGAACGCGATCAAAAGTGCCTTCCTCACCAATATCTTCAAGGGTGTTGGGCGTTTCCAAAGTCGAGAAGCTGACCTCGCCAAAGAGTTCCTTATTCTCAGTCAGTGAGCGAATTCTTTGATTTAATTTTGGGGCATAGGAGCGCTTAGACTGATCTGAAAAGAGAGTCAGATGAAGTTGACCTCTATCTTTTAAATAAGGCCCAAGTATCTCTGTGTACCATCCTCCTCCGGGAGCAATCTCGGCCACTTTCATATCAGGTTTGACTTCAAAAAATTTCAATGTCTCTACAGGGTGGCGATAGATATTTCTCATGCGATTTTCATCGGATCTGTGAGTGCCATAGGCGCTATGATGAAGTTTTCTATGGCCCATGTGATGGCCTTTTCTATGGTGGGGTGAGTGAGAACAACCCAAGAGAATTCCTGTGAGAATTGTAGAGGCAAAGGCCACAGGGATGAGGCTTTTTAAGGGGCTTGTAGAGACCATTTTCTTATCCTTGATAATAGATTTTTTAATTAAGCTTATAGTGGCCTAGATCTTTAGGGACGAAAAGAGGGATATCCTAAGGGATCTTCTACAAAGGTATTACAGGAGTCAGTTTTTCGTGATTCATTTTAACGTTGGGCTTTGAAACTTTTAACTCTGATCCTTTTCGTTTGTCATTTCTTTGGAAGTTTCCCTAGGGATACCAAGGAAGTAGAGTATGGAAGTCATGGGGCCGTGGCTCATGTGATTTTGAGCTTCACGCCTCACGATATCTTTTGCATGAAAAGCAATACCTAAACCCGCAGTGGAAAGCATGGGAAGGTCATTGGCCCCATCGCCAATGGCAACAACTTGCTCTAGTGAAATCTTTTCTTGTTGGGAGATCACTTTGACCAATAAGGCCTTTTGTTGAGCATTGATAATGGTACCTTCGACTTCACCTGTGAGCACACCGTCTTTAATGACTAGGTCATTGGCAAAGGCATAATCGAGATCTAATTTTTCTTTTAGAGCTTCGGCAAAGAAGCTAAACCCTCCTGAGATAAGAGCTACTTTATAGCCAAGAGATTTTACTGTTTTTACAAATTCCTCCACCCCTGGGGTGAAAGGAAGGGATTCTAAAATTTCCTGCATTTGGCCAACTTTAAGCCCTTTTAATTTGGAAACTCTTTGGCGAAGAGATTCATCAAAATCCATCTCTCCATTCATGGCCGCTTCTGTTACCGCTCTTACTTGTTCACCTGCACCCATGACATCGGCCATTTCATCGATGACCTCTGTTTGAATTAATGTGGAGTCCATATCAAATACGATCAATCTTTTGGAACGGCGAAAGACATTGTCTTTAAGAAAGGCAATATCAATTCTATGTTCGGTAGAAATTTTGAGAAGCTCTTCTTTTATACCTTTGTAGTCGAGTTGATCCGGTACAGTGGTCGTTATTTCTAGAGCTTCAAAAGTTGAAGGTCGGATATTATCTATTCTTTGAATATTTATTCCACTCTTAGAAAGAGCACTCGCTACATCGGAAATAAATCGCGCCGTAATATCTTCGGGAGCGACACAATTAAGAATAAACTTTTCTTGATCTACGATAGGGCCAGGCATATCGCGACTGTCATTGATCTCTTGAAAAGTAATATTGAGATTCATTTGTGAGCCGTGATAGAGGAGCTCTTTAACGACATTAACTTCACCATTGGTTTTATTTTTTATTTCAACGAGAAAGGAAAGAGAGAGCAGGCCATGGGTCACGGCCTGACCCATATCTCTTAAAATATCACCCGAGTCATGTATGACTGACATTAATTTGGCCGTGATTCCTGGGCCATCAGGTCCAGCAACAGTAAAGAGAAGGAGGTCGCTATTATTGGTGATTTCATTCATGGGTCAACATTCCTTGGTTTGTCCCGAGATTAATCTAATGCCCTCGTTTACGATCTTGTATTTTCTTAACAAGACCTGCTGAGTATTGAAGGGCAGAATATAAGGAAAAAATAGAGGCAAGATAAATACAGAGGGTTCCTAAGAAGGGCATAGGAATACCCCAAGGATGATCATAGGCCATAAGAAAGGGGATACCCACCATTTGTACTGCGGTCTTCCACTTACCTAATTGGCTAACAGGAACCATGAGCCCTCTTTCACTGGCCAAGAGTCGCAAGCTGGTAATATACATTTCTCTAAGAACAAGAATGAGAACAATGATCGAATTGATACGCTCTAATTCTCCTAAGAGAATTAAAGAGGAGACTACGAGGAATTTATCGGCAATTGGATCTAAGAATGAGCCAAAGACCGTAACGATTCCTCTTTTACGAGCAATGTATCCATCAAAAAAGTCTGTGACTGAGGCCAAGACAAAGGTCCATGCGGCCATATAGCCTAATTTAAGCTTATAGGGATCTATCCACGCCACATTTGTTTTATTGAGAATAAGCCCTGTTATGATAATAGGGATAAGGAGCATGCGAAAGATAGTTAACCGGTTTGGTAGGTTATCGATCTCCCATTCCTGGCTTTGGGATTGCTCAGATTTGTGCTCTGATGAGTTTAGCTCGTTCATCTCGTTCATATAGGCCTGCAAGGATAAAATTCGTAGACGTAAAACGTACGACTAGTCTAATCGGTCACTCTCTTTTTGACCAGTGTAACTCCTTGCCTGTCTCTGCAAAAGATCAAAAAAATCGGTAAAATAGGGAAGTCACGGATGACTCAACATACATAGAAAGGAATTTTAATGGAAAACCACCTCTCGCTAATTAAAACGGGCTATCAAGATATTGAAAAACGAATTCTTCCGCGTTTCCCCTTTAATTATTTAATTTTTAAATCGAGTTGTAATGAACCCCATGTATTTGCGGTAAAAGATATTAGTTATTCAGGAATGCAGCTAAGTCTTAAAGATGGTGGACATAGCTTCAAGATTGGAGAGGCCATTTCTGGTGAACTGCATTGGAAAGGGGCTATTCTAAGTCTCGATGCGGATGTCAAGTGGGTTCATGGGCAAAGGCTAGGAGTTGAATTCAAAGTCGATCCTTCCTTTGATGATCAAATCAAAAATTTTCTCTCTATTTCTAATATTATAAAAAGTATGCGTCCGCTGCACCGCTCTCCCATGGAATTGGATATTCCCACTGATCTGAAGTATTGGCTTCAAGCTGATGGACCTGTGGAAATCTTTGTCTGGTGTCACGCTCATTCTGAAATTTCACGCTTCCAACTCATCATGATGGATAGCTTTGTAGAATACCAAGATGGAAAAGGGCTCAAAAGTGGTAAAGTTGTGACTAAGCGCGATTTAGATACACCTTTAGTGACCGAAGATGAATTTGTCTTTGAAATGGATGAGCGTCTTGACGATGATCGTCTCAAGTTTGCTCGAGATATTGTCTCTCATCTTCCTCAAGAGTATCTTCCCGAAAGTGTTTTTGACTTTCTCAAATTAAAGCTCGGTCTTTAATTCCTATGTGAGGGGCGCTCTTAAAATTATCGCGCCGCTCACGATTCTTTCTTCTTTTCGATTCTCCTTGCTTGATTGCCTTTGGTTTCAGTATGATACCCTTATAATTTGATCAGTATAATGAGGAGTCTTTAATGAACAGAAACCTGGCCCTAGAATTTGTCCGTGTAACCGAAATGGCCGCTATCGCATCCGCTAGATGGATGGGACGAGGTGATGAAAAAGCTGCAGACCAAGCTGCCGTTGATGCCATGAGGGCCATGCTCGATACCGTTGAGTGTGAAGGTACCGTTGTCATTGGTGAAGGGGAAAGAGACGAAGCTCCTATGCTTTATATCGGTGAAAAAGTCGGTGCAGGTAATGGCCAAAAATTGGATATCGCTCTTGATCCTCTAGAGGGGACAACCGTTTGTGCGAAAGGGGCGACTAATTCAATTTCTGTTATGGCGATTGCTGAAGAAGGTGGCTTTCTCAATGCTCCTGATACTTATATGCAAAAAATTGCTGTGGGACCTGCTGGTCGTGGGATCATCGATATCCGTGAAAGCGCAGAGGAAAACTTAAAGCGTCTTGCTGAGGCGAAGAAGTGTAAAGTAGCTGACTTGACCGTTTGTGTACTCGATCGTCCTCGCCATGAAGAACTTATTTCAGAGATCAGAAATGCCGGTGCCCGTATTAAATTAATTGGTGATGGTGATGTGGCCGCTTCTGTAGCCTGTTGTGAGGATAGCTCTGGAATCGATATGATGATGGGAACTGGGGGAGCACCTGAAGGTGTTATTTCTGCTGCAGCTCTTCGTTGTATGGGTGGTGACTTTCAAGGAACTCTGAAATTTCGTCATGACGAAGAAAAAGAAAGAGCTAAGAAAATGGGAATCACTGATTTAGAAAAGATCTATTCCATTGAAGAGCTTGCCTCTGGAAATGTTATGTTTGTGGCCACGGGTGTGACGACGGGAACATTCCTTGAGGGAGTTCGCTTTAGACCTTGGGGGGCAACGACTCATTCAATCGTTATGAGAAGCCAGTCAGGTACAATTAGAAGAATTGTAGCTGAGCACCACTTTGATACTAAACCACGTTACTAAGTTACGAAGGAGAAGATAATGCCTCAAGCCCAAAGAACTGAAGTATGGAATGCACCTATTGAAACGGTTTTCCATGTCCTTCAAGACTATGATTCCTATCCTGAGTTTGTTGATGGTTGTTCTTCAACAAAGGTTCTCTCTAAAGATGAGTCAGGAGCTGAAGTTGAGTTTGGAATTAATCTAATTAAAAAATTTAAATATATTTTAGAGCTCAAGCATAATCAGCCTAATGAGATTACCTGGTCTTTTAAGTCTGGTGATATCTTCAAAAAGAATGAAGGTCACTGGAAGCTTAAAGACTTAGGCGAAGGTAAGACAGAAGTTAATTATGCTCTTGAGGTTGAGATCAAAGGATTTGCTCCTAAATCTATGGTAAACTCACTTACAGAAAAGAATCTTCCGGCCATGTTAAAAAGTTATCATGACCGATGTTTAAATCAGTAAGGATAAATTATGACAGGACAATCGAAGAAAGATCGGGACGATGAAAAATCTAAAGAAAGTCACGATTTTAGTTCAGAGCAGGGACCTAAGGGATTAGGTGATATGTTCAAGAAAATTGCTTCTGTCGGAATGGGGGCAGCTTTTATGACGGAAGAGTCAATAAGAGGTGTCCTCAATGATCTTCCTGTTTCCAAAGAAATCATTTCAGGCCTGGTTCAAAATGCTAAAGGGGCTAAAGAAGATTTTACAAAAGGTTTAAGAGAAGAATTCAGCCGTTACTTAAGTCGATTAGACAAAGAAAGCCTTATCGATTATCTGGTTGAGAATTACGATGTTGAAGTGAATGCATCCTTTAAATTTAAAAAGAGAGCAGATCATTCTCCATCTTCAGAAAAAGCAGAAGATTCAGAAAAATCTCAGAAAAAAAATAAGAACTCAAATTCCTAAGTTATCTCTATGCCCTCTAAGTTGGAAAGAAAGAATGAAATTCAGCAAAGGATGTTTGAGATTGAATCTCACTATCCCTCAGGGCATAGGCCTACTTTAGTTCATGTAACGAAAACCCAACCCGTGGATGATATCTTCTGCGCCTATGAATTAGGGGTCAGACATTTTGGAGAGAACCGAGTTGACGAGCTAAGAGAAAAAGCTTCAGAATGCTGGGACAAAGGGATTCGCGATATTCATTGGCATTTCATAGGTAATCTTCAAAGTAATAAAATTAATCGACTATTCCAAGTAAGAGGTCTCTCTTATATTCACTCTGTAGATAGCTTTAAGCTTTTAAAGTCCTTGATAGAAAGAGTAGATAATCTTCCCGATGATTCTCGTGGACCGGTTAATCTCTTTATTCAGGTGAACACCTCCAATGAATCAGAGAAATCGGGCCTTACGGATTGGGATGAACTTATGGCCATGGCCAATTACTATAGTGGCCTTAAGAATGATCTTCATCCTGCTCTAAGCAAGATGCAGTGGCTAGGTCTTATGACCATGAGTAAATTGAGAACGGATGATTTTGCAAAAGATGCGAGAAAATGTTTTTCTCGTTTAATCGATATCCGAGATACCTTAGATCGAGATTTTGATCTTCATGATTTGGAACTTTCTATGGGCATGAGTAATGACTTTCAAATCGCTTTAGAGATGAGGTCGGACTATCTACGCCTTGGCTCCCTTATCTATAAAAACTCTTAATTTTGAAGCTAGCTATCTAATTTTGATATTTTATATGTGATTTCAAATGTTTAGCGTATGTAAATATCAATATACCCTCTGAGTTGGGATTGACTTCGACCCCCGAATACCTCACAGTGCGAAAAAGAAAAAATAATTCGTTTGCAAGATCATTTTGAAATCAAATTTATAGCGAATAGAGACTTCTGAGGGAGATAAAATGAACTCAACACCTACTGAACAAAACTCAAATCAACGCCAAGTTCCTGAGCTTTCTTTATTGAGCTATGTAAATGGAACGACAGGTGACCAAGTTAAGTTTGTAGACGATCTCTATCTTGGCCTTAAGGAATACGGTTTTATTATTCTTAAAGATCACACCGTAGATCAGGTCAAAGTAGATAGGGCCTATGATTATGTTCATGAGTTCTTCCAATTACCTGAAGAAACCAAGATGAAATACTATGATGAGAAGATCGCTGGTCAAAGGGGATATACTCCTTTTAAACGTGAGCATGCGAAGGATAATCCAAATCCTGATCTCAAAGAGTTTTGGCATGTTGGCCGTGAATTAGCAGAAGGTTCACAGTATAAAGGAGTTTATCCTGAGAATATTTGGCCAACAGAAATCAATGAATTCAAACAGTCTTTTCAAGAGCTCTATAATTCAATGGATGCAACGGCCGTTGTTCTTTTAGAGGCCTTGGGAAAGGCCTTAGATGTTCCTGCTGATTATTTTAAGAATATGATTGCCGATGGTAACTCTATTTTACGAACGATTCATTATCCCCCCACAAAAGGACAAGACACCCATAATTCTATTCGCGCGGCAGCTCATGAGGATATTAACCTCATTACGATGCTTGTTGGAGCAACTGCATCAGGTCTTCAACTCTTAGATCGTGATGGTACATGGCTTGATGTGAATTCTAAGCCAGGACAAATTGTTGTAGATACAGGAGATATGATGTCTCGAATTACTAACGACGTTCTACCAGCTACAACTCACAGAGTGATCAATCCTGAGACGGATAGTGAAGCGAGATATTCCATGCCTTATTTCGTTCATCCCCATTCTCAGGCCATGTTAAGCTGTTTAAAGAGTTGTGAAGGTACAGGAAGAAAATATGAAGATATTACTGCAGGTGATTTTCTAATTCAGAGACTCAAGGAAATTGGATTATTATAAGAAGCTGCCGTAATATTGGGTAGGTGAGAATTGGCCATGAGATACAAGTATTTCATGGCCATTTTTTTTTTACATTTCTTTTTTATCTTCTGACTTTTTGTCGCCTTTCTTACAGCACTCTTTCTTTTTCATTTTGCACTGTTTACCTTCTTTCTTGCAATCTTCTTTCTTTAATTTACATTGCTTGTCTTTTTGGCAACAGGCCTTTTTACCGTGATGTGCACAGCTTGAAAGGGTAAGTCCTAGTACTAGGGCCAACATTGATAACTTTTTCATAAATCCTCCAATAATTAAAAACGAACACCTACAGAAAACTTAGTATTCACTATATTCGTGGTTTGTTCGGTAGTGTCTTCAAATGATTCTTTTTGTGCCAGTGATTCTACAGCACCTTCAAAAATAATGGAATAATCTGGCGATACTTTGTTGATATAGCCAAGCTTCGCTGTGGGAATGATGAAGGCGGTACCCGTAGAAATTTGTTCATTAATTGTCGTATTCGTCAGTCCATAGCCCATTCCAAGCCCTGCATACATACTATTATCTGACTTAGAAAATTTTTCGAAATGATAGATGATCTCCCCGGTGAGAAGATAGCGATTGGTGGGAACATCTAAAACGGGCTCGGTTAATGTCGCATTTTCTCGATCAATTCTTCCCCCTACGGCCCATTCCCAATGGACGCTAAAGCGATTGGCATAGAGAACTTCTAACTGATAACCGATTCGATCACCTGTTTTATTCTCAGTGGTATCGGAAACGGATTCGCTTAAGCCATAGGAGTAGTTTCCTCGTATGATCCACTGGAAACTTTCTTTGAAAACGAGTTCTTCCTTAGGGGCGACTTGGAGTTTGGGAAGTTCACTCCAAATGGCTTCAATATTGTTGGTGTAAGTGACATAGTCCCCTTTGGTGAAGGGGATTTGACCTTTGCGATCTCGAATTGTCCACATAGAGAAGAAGCGACTTACTTCCTTACATACGGCTGCAAAACTAGCATTCTTAGTGGAGAAGAGGGATTCCTGACCAACCGATACACCCTCATCCGCGCCCTTTCTAATGACAAAGCTCTTTCCACTTGTGGAAGTGGCCTGAATAATGATGAGCTCATCCTCGGCCCAAGTTTTATTGGATAGGGCCAAGCTCACAAACAAGATCATACCCGAGAAAATACCAGTCAAAGTTATTTTTAATTTCATAAGATTATTTTAATACACTTTTCTCTATCCCTCTATGCTCTCTAGAATAAGAAAGTTTCTCCCCTTATGATAGACTTAGAATTATTTTTAAATAGGATAAGGAATGTAAATGGCTGAGAGAAAAACTCGGAGAAGTAGCAAAGCCCACAATAGGAAGAAGGCGCAACAGGGAAGTAAGCGCATTATGCTTATGGCTGCTTTCACTATTTTTATTCTCACTCTTGCCATAGGTGCCTATTTTTATCGAGAATTACGGGACTTTCTTACAAATGAGGAATTTTTAAGCTTAGCTCCAGATCAGAAAAAAGAGAAGATCCTCAACCGTATTCGACCATCAAAGGCGCAAAGAGATCAGGACTACAAAAGAAGAGAAGAGGCGATTAAATTAAATGAAAGAAGGGAAGAGAAGTTGGCAAGGGCAGCTCGCCAAAAGAGGATAGAGTTGCAAGGGAGACCATTACAAAAAGGATTTAAGAAAGTCGTTCCTCGTTTTATTGAAACAGATAATCTTAAACTTCTCCCCTTGGATAATGGAGCCAAGTCCTCTGTAAGAGAGGTCGAAAATATTGTGGCAATTTCCGATGCCTTTAAAGATCAGCTCGATGAAGATGATATTATTGATGAGAAAATTGGAAGAGTCTTTATTCCTCGTGACAAGGCCCAAGACGTAGTAAGCTCTAATTTAGAAGAGCGGGTTTCCTATAATGAGAGAACCAAGCAATTGGGGATCATCACAGGAAAATTACTCATTCGCTTTGAAGACGAAAAAAACTTTAAGGAGCGAGAAGAGTTTTATCGTGAAAACTTAGGGAGCGAAATTGCTAATGAAGCCGCAGCCTATCCCGCAACAAATATGGCCATCATTCATTTAAAGGAGAGTCATTCATGGCAATCTCTTTTGAGTTTGGAAAAAAATCTTTCTAAGCACCCAGGGATTAAGCGAGTTAAGGCCGAAATCATAGAGCTTGGAAAAGGTCCCCAATAGGCTATGGCAATAAGTTACTGTAATTATATGATTTAACGGCAAGGTCTTTGAATTTAGGTAATCTAAGAAAATATCCGATAATTAGAGTGTGTTGCGCACTTATTTAGAAAATCTATTTAGTCTCAAGGTTAAAGACCGTTCTTTCCCCATAGATTGGGGAGGCTTAAGGCCATGCACTTTGGTATTCGTAAGCTTCTTTCTTTCCTCCTGTTTAGTGAAAGAGAAGACTTCGGCTACGTCCATTAAAGAAGATGTTTCGGTACCTGATGTAAAGGTAAGCTCTCTTATTTCTGGACAGCCGCCTTCGACTATCTATGAAGGGGTCCCTTATTTCTATGAGCCAGACTTTCTTGTTTCCGGTGCTACCGTAACTGCGGTCAATCTTCCTTCATGGATGAGTCTTGATTCAAAAACTGGCGCCATCACGGGAACAGCTGTCGGCTATAAAGAAATAAATAATGTTAAACTTATTGCTAAGAAGAATGGTGAATTCTCTGAAATAGGACCCTTTAGTTTAACGATTTTAGGGGATCCAAATTTTTCGCAACAGTGGCATTTAAATAATAGGGGACAAAGGGCCTATGCAAGTTCAAGTGGAAAGTGGGGAATGGATCTTAATTTATCCGATACCTTTTCGACCCAAATTACTGGAGTTGGCTCTACCATTGCCGTAAGTGACACAGGCCTTGAAATTACCCACCCTGACTTAATCTCTAATTTACATGTGGATAATCATAAGAACTATAATTCACCAGCTCCTTATTTTGGAAATCCTCGCAATACATCTTTAGATGGAGATCACGGAACTTCCGTAGCCGGAATTATTGCAGCGACAGGATGGAATGATATAGGAGTGAGAGGAGTTGCCCCTGGTGCCGTAGTTGCGGGCTTAAATTATCTCAACAGTGGCTTTGAAACTGAGGTCATCTTTGATCAGGCGATGGGAAATTATTCTATTTTTAATTACTCTTATGCGACTTCATTTGTTCCCTATAATGCACTCTTTGATTTTGATTATGCAGAAATTGTGCAAGATCAATTTATAAATGGTCGTCAGGGCTTGGGTGCAATTTATGTAAAATCAGCGGGTAATTCCTATATGGAGTGTGACTTCTTTTATAATGATTTCTATATCATTGATGATGGCAGGGAGTCTCACTGTTTTCCCCATAATGCTAATTCAGATCCCGATAATAACTTGAGTGCCTATATTGTCGTCGGGGCGATGAATGCCTTTGGAGAAAAGGCAAGTTATTCTTCTACCGGATCGAGTTTATGGATTAGTGCTTTTGGGGGAGAGTATGGAGATGACGAACCTGCGATATTAACGACCGATCAACAAGGCTGTAACTACGGTTACTCTCGTAAGATATTGGCCAATGCAACGGATTTTCAAAAAGGGGAGAATGAGCTCAATGAAGATTGTAATTACACTCATACCTTTAATGGGACATCTTCTGCGGCACCTATGATCAGTGGAATTGTTGCTCTCTTATTGGAAGTTAATCCCAATCTCACTTCACGAGATATCAAACATATCTTAGCAAAGACAGCAAGAAAGATAGAAGATCCTACCTTTACGACTCAATTTCCCTTTAAACATTCCGGCATTTTCAATCTGAGTGGTCATACCTATGAACAAAATTGGGTTTATAATAGTGCGGGATACGCTTTTCATAATCACTTTGGTTTTGGTCTTGTTGATGGGGATGCAGCAGTAAATATGGCCAAGTCCTATTCTGCAAATTCCTGGGGACCTCAAATACAAACGAATCAAAATTTTGAAAATGATACCTATAATTTAACGGTTAATCGCTCGATTGCAGATGGCTTTAGTACGGGAAGAAGTGATACGGTCTACGTCAGTGAAAGTCTATCCATTGAAGCGGTTCAAGTGAAAGTCAATATCACCCACGGAAGACCAGGGGATATCGGGATAGAATTAACAAGTCCATCTGGTACAAAGAGTATACTCTTAAATATTTTCAATTCCTTTATGATTCCCTATGACTCTTCTGATTCCCCTGTGTGGGTGGCCGATCTTGATGATATGGTTCTTCTATCCAATGGTTTCTACGGAGAAGACTCTCAAGGAGCATGGACCATCAAAGTGATCGATGCCCTTGGAGATAATACAGGAACACAGTGGGATGATGCTCTTTCGCAGTCGGGAACATTTGATAATTGGTCACTCAATATTATCGGCCATTAATTATAGCTTAGTATGATTTGGATATCATGGGCTGAAAGTGAGCGAACAAGTTCTACTTCATCTTGAGTGAGCTCTTTGGATTCTTTTATATAATCTTCTAGTCGATGGGCCACATCCATAGTTGAACTATAGTAGATATCATCTGATTTCTCTTGCAGCTCTCCAAGAAGAGTGTCGAGAATTTTCTTTTGAGCTTGAATCTTTTGGTCTTTTGTCTCTGTAGTATCAGGTGAATTGACTTGCCTAGGGGCCTTATTCTTATGAGAAGTATCATCAAGAGATTCTCTTAAATTTTCTCTAATATTTTCATTTGAATGGGCATTCATCATTTCTTCCTTGTTTAGGTTTAAAGGTTCTAAACCTCTACACTCATTTTAGTTATGGCCATCATCTTCCTCAATACCAAAGGGCCAGACATCTTGTGAATTTATCTACACTTTTAATTAACTGTTTCTAGAGGGACTTAGAGTCTGTCCATAATAGGATAGAGGTATAAATCACTAAAAAGGAGGAATATTTGGATTTTATACGTGTACTATTTTCTATACTCTTACCCCCACTGGGAGTCTTCTTACAAGTCGGTATTGGAGGTGCTTTTTGGGTGAATATTCTACTCACTCTACTTGGTTATATTCCAGGTATCGTCCACGCCGTTTGGATTATTGCTAAAAAATAATCAATTTTCTTACACTTTTTTCAATTAAACCCACAAAATATGGGCATATCTCCTTTGGAAATATGCCCTTCTTTTTATCAATTTGAGGGTTAAGTTCTCAAAATCATTCATTTTTCACTATTGTTTACCTAAACGAACTCTCTATAAGGGAAAATATTCCTGACGATGCTTATCAAGTGAAAAACTCTCAATATTCGAAGGTTTACACACGATATAGCTAATGGAGAGATGAAAATTTTAAATAAGAATGTATCCCCATTTATGGCATCCCTTAGAAAGCAGAATCCTGTCAAGGCAATGCTCTATTCACTCTTACCTCTTTTAAATGGGATTACCGTGCTTCTTCTTCTCGCTGGCTGTGTTGCTGGAGAAGGGGGAAAGAAAGATGCCACATGTCCTGATGGACAAAATTACGATACGGTTAGCCGTTCCTGTAAAGGAGCGAGAGCAGAAGATGATCCTCCGATTCCTACGCTAACTTCCACTTCTATTTTAGAAGACAGTGGCGTGAATAAGATTGAACTCACTTATACGGATTCTCAAAATGATTTTGCTCGTTCATGTCAAGTGAATGCCAAAGATTCAGTTGGGCTTATTAAGCAAAAAATTAATCAAGGGATTCTCTACAAGAGTGCGGCCAATATTAGTGATGGAGAAAATACGAAAGTATTTATTCAGTCGGGATCATTTCTATCGGTTGTAGCCGATACATCTATTCCTGGATTGAGAGGAGTTATCATTACGGTAACGTCATCGAGTTCAACTCTTGATGTGATTACTCAACTCAATACTCATACAACGGTATCTACTTGGCTTCAGGCCTCAGCATTAAATTATGGAACAGTATCTCCTTTTAGTGGATCATTTGCTCTTGAGGATATTCCTTGTACTTGTACAGGAGGAGAGTGTCGCGTTTCTTTAGAGCCCTCTCTCAATTTCTATGGAACGACAGACTTTAAATATACTCTTAGTGACGAAGATGGAACTTCAAGAGAGCAAGTTGCCCAAGTTAAGATTACTTCTGTAAATGATAATCCTAATTTAGCTGTAACGGGAAATATTACCGGAGCAACAGAGAGATTTGATACAGATAATTCAACCGTACTTACGGGAAATCTTTTTAGCGATGGAATTATTGACGCTGAAGATGCTGCTGATGGAGACCCTTTTGGGACTTACTTAAGCGTCCAATTGGTTTCTAATCCCACATATGGAAATATCACATTATTTAGTGATGGAAGTTACTCATACTATACCTATGCTCATCAAAGTTCAGATTCTTTTATGGTGAGAGTTAGGGATATGGAAGGTGGTGTTTCCTCCAATGTGACGGTTAATATTACCGGAATTACTCTTGTTAACGATCCCCCAATTGGAACGACTCCTAATCAACCTGCTGTATTGGAAGATAGTGCCCCCGTTACGATTAATCTTTCTTATACTGACGAAGAGCTTGATAGTGCCGTTAGCTGTGTGATTACTTCTGTTAATAATGTCTATCCTGATGGGGGATGTACTTGTAGCGCAGGAAATTGTAGTGTCGATATCGCTCCAGTTCCCGATGCGGTTGGAAGTGCTAGCTTTGGCTATCGAATTTTTGATGCTGCGGGAAATACTCCTGTGGAAGATATTGTATCCTTTTCTATTACCTCCGTAGTTGATACGCCTTTAGTCTTTGCTAGTGACTCTGGCACAACTTTACAATTTTTAGAAAGCAATACTTATGTACCAGCGCCTTATAGTTTTAATCTTGATGGAGCTTCTCATGGAGATGGACGTTCTATAACAGGCTATACCTTGGTTACACCGCCAACATTTGGAAGTCTAAGTGGATGTCTAGGACAGTCAGGAAGTGGTTTAAATTGTACCTATACACCTGATGATGGAAATTTATCAGATAGTGCAAGTCTTTCAGCAGTTGTGCCTTCTGCCGACTTAGCATCCACTGCTGCGACAGACACGGGTACTTTCTATGCAACGACTTTAGGAGATACTTTTCATGGCCTTCAGATCGAATTGGTGGATATTAAAGGAACTAGCGAAAGTATAAGTTCACTCTATGGCTCAAATGCTAGGGCCTATATGAATAACTCCAAAATTACTATTCTCTTTGAAAGGGGAGTTACTAGTGCAACGGATATTGCTAATGCCATAGCCGCTAATTCTGATGTAGATAAAGTAATAGAGTTTGATCCTTCTGGAGGAACTCAGAATACGGCCACGACTTTGACTCTCAATTTTACGGGGACTCTTCCCAAAGATTCTTTTGTCTATAGAGCAACAGACTCTATAGGTAACTCTTTAACTCGAAAAGTTTATATTTCAATTATACCAACACCGGATAGACCTACTATTTGTGAATATTCAACTTATGCTGATACCGTTGTCTGTGGTCTTAATGGTTGTATTGGTACCGGAACTCCTTCCTCGATTGCACCTGATAAAGATGGATTAACTTATTATTCCTTAGGTACAGGTGCCTGTTACAAGAGTAATAGTGGAATTTGGGAGGCCGTCGAAAGTCATATTGCAGACCGTTCAGTTAATGAATTGGATCCTATCGTGATCGATAATATTAGAGCCGATGAAGGTGGGGGCGGAACTGAAGATAGTGAACAGCTGACGATTACTAATGTCGACAGTTCGGATACCAATCTCATTCCTATCGGTAATATTGAATTTTACTATGGTGATATGGATACTCCCTTAGTGCCAGATGGTTCAGGTAATTATCCGTTAGGGGATGTGGGCTCTGCTGATCTCACTAAATTAAAAATTAAGATTACTCCTCAAACCATCAATCCACCTGTGGATGAGAAGTCGAGTGAAATTGAAATTACGATTCAAGACGATCATGTTCCTCCAATGTTTACGGAAGTTACTTTCAATGTAAATGTACAGAAAGTTTCGGCAACTCATGGTGGTTGGATTTTCTTCTCCGCTACGGGACCAAAAGTAGATTCACTGGGACTTGTTAATGAAGATAGAAGGGTATGTCCTTATTCATTAGATATGTGTGAAGGGGGACGAAAGTGCTATGGTGCTTCTAGTCCTATAAATAATAGTTTTGCTGATCCTGATCATGTGGATGCTATTTTTCTTCATGAAGCGGGAAGTAATCGAACATGCTATCGCATGAAAAGAACTCAGATTCAAAATATTGCTTATGTTGGCAAAACGAGTAGTGATGTAACCATTACTTATGTGGATAATGGTTCAACTGCCGATGCAGCACTCGTCACTGTATCAGGCAATGATATAACGGTTACCTTAAATGAGGACTATACCACCACTAATACTATCATTACGGAAATAAGAAATAATACAGCAGCTCATGCCCTTGTGAAGGCCATCAATTTAAAGAATGGTGAAACTCAAGATGCTCAAAGTGCTACTACAGTGACTTCTCTTAGTCGTGCGAATTGGGAGAGCTTTGAAACTTACTGTAATGCTACTCCTGCAGCGATTGAGACGGCCTGTGATGATGGAAATCGTTCATCTTGTGTTGGACAGGGAGCACCTAACGATCCTACGATCAATATTACTCCAAGTCGACTCGATAGTCGTTACTGGGATGAACAAAGTAATACCTGTTATAAATCTGTTGGAACGTCTAGTTCTTCTGACTGGGTGGCCTATGATGCCCCTGCAGAGGTCGCTCTTTCATGGAATCAATTTACCATCAATGGAAGTGCAAGTGTTGATGAATATCGTGTTTATAGAAAATTGACGAATGGAGAATTTGATTTCTCTATGCCCATTAATAAAGAAACGATTAGTGGCGGAAATTCAAGTTATACCTTTGTTGATAATCACGCTAATTCGGTAACTCCACCGGCACCAGGTACGGTTTATCATTATGTTGTCCGTCCGGTAGTCAATGGTATTTTAACTTCTACGGCTGCAGAAACAGGGACGAACTCAATTGGTATCGTTCGCATGATGGCCCCCCCAAAGAATATGGCCTTTGCTCATCGTTGGATGATCAATAAGACTATGTGTGATCTCATGAATCGCTCTACAGATGCTACGAATAATTATCGCTGCCTTTATACGGGGGCAGGAGATATGAATTTATCTGGAACGCAGTATTATGATTATGGAAAGGATCTGCTGGTTGATCGTTTTGAAGCAGGCTGTCCTTATTCTCCTGCGCCGGCCTGTCCAGAAACTTATGATAATTCTTGTATTGGGGTTGCTGAGCCTGGTGCGAGTGGTGCTAATATATCTCCAAATGCTGGTTTAATTTATTACAATCGTTCAAATGGTTCTTGCTACTATGCTGATGGTTCAAGTTGGGAAGTTATTGATGCGACAAATATCTCTAATTACCTTAGCGATATTGAGCCTAATGTAGGGAATATGATCCCTACTAATCCTCAATTTGATACAACTTCAGACAAGTCCTATAACCGTGCAGGCCTACCGCCTTTCACTAATATTTCTCAGCCTACATCTAATGCTCTCTGTACGGGATTGGCCAATCTTGATGATGCGGACATCCTAGGAATCGATACTGATCTCTCTCATCGACTTCCAACCCGTAAGGATCAAGTTGCTTATTCTCAATGGGATTCTTCTAATCTTACCAATAATGAGATGGCGACTCTTGAGACAGGGCTGAGCTTAAACTCTACAAGTAAGTGTAACTCTTCTGGTGCTTCTGGACTTGAAGATGGTTATGTGGATATTGATAAACCGGATAGTAATGACTTCTACTCTTTACCTGGTACATTGGCATCTGATATTCGCTCAATGACAACGGGTTCAAATGAATTGGCCAGTTGTGTTTCTAAATTTGGTGTTCAAGATGCTATTGGAAATGTCGCAGAGTGGACGAGTCATGGTTTTAATTGTCCTCTCATGTCGACTTGTTCAGGGAACGAAAATGTGGTGATTCAAGATATTGAATACCGAAGAGTAAGACCGGCCGGAGATAGTTTGGATATTATTATTCGCTATGTAAGTTCCGGTCCTGCCGTTAATGCCACCGCTGGTGGAGTCGTTTCCATTAATTTAGGCGCTCTTGCCGATAGAGAAGCGGCCACCGTTGTTTCAGCAGTAAATAGTGCAGGCATTAGTTACTTAAATGCACGACTAATTGGAAACTCTTCAACGTTACAAAATATTTTTGGCCGTGAAGTTTATATGGGAAGTATTACTTCCCTTACTGGTGATGTTGACTTCAAGTCGGCAGCAGGTGATCCCTATGGTTATTGGACCCTGGATGGGAAAAGAGGACCTTGTGTGGATTCTAATGCTGATGGAATTTGTGATGCTTCATTATCTGCCTGGGCCTTTGAAGATGAACGCTATAGTGGAGGTCGTTTTATGACTCCTATGGGACTTGTTTCCCACGTCTCGGCCAATAGTACCTATTCTACTGATTATGATCTCTTCGAGATTGGACCAACTTCAGGTATTACTTCGTCGCAACTACATGATGATACGATTACAATAAACAGTAATATTATCAGTGGATCTATTGGAGGCTGTGGAAAAATGGCGACCGGAGGATCTTATAAGTCGGGTAATGGTGCTGGAGTTTGGAATATGGAAGCTGTTCCTTGTACTGATGTCTTTGGAACCGTGACGATTCAAGATATAACTTTTGTCTCTAATACTTTAGATGAACTTGATATTTCTATTCAATATGTAGAAGGTTCTGGTGCTGTTACAAATGTTGGACTCGTAGGAGATGTCCTTACGGTAGATCTTGTTGATCTAGATGGACTTGGTTCACGAAATGCGGCCTTCGTTGTTGCAGCCGTTAATAGTTTTTATGGTTCAAATGAAATTGAAGCCTTTGTTTCCGGGAATCCTAATTCCCTGCAAGCGGCCTTCTCTACCCCTGTTGAATTTGATGACCACACTGAGACTGGACTGGCCAGGCGTACGGATGTGGGCTTTAGATGTGTGATTGACGTAGAAGAAGGGGATTATGATTAATCAAGGATTAGCGAATAGCGTTTTTAATTTTCTTTGAAATTCTCTGGACCTATGATGATCTCACCTTCTTTAACCAAATAGATTAAATTTCTAATGAGGGAAAAGTCTTTTCTTAGATCCCCTTTGACCATAATAAAGTTGGCCAAGTGGTTGGGAGCGATAAGACCTATTTTCTTTGATTCAGCTACAGAGGTAAATAAAGGGGCACAATTTCGAGTGGCCATTTGCAAGGCCTCACGAGGTTTAAGCTCTAAATCTTTGGCCCGTTCAATAAGGGCCGTAAGGGCCCAGAACGCCTTTGTCCTTACTGGATCAAAACTTTCTATATAAAAGTCTGAGCCGAAACAGAGTTGATCTTTATTCGTAAATTTTTTTAGGTAGGAGAGAATTTTACTTTGTTGCTTCTTCGTTCTCTCCCAATAATAGAGCTGATCTTTAGTGAACTTATTTCGATAGAAATCCAAATAGTATTGAGGAATATCAGTGGGAATAAGTCGAACCGATGATTGGCCAAGAAGCTGAACTTGTTTGGATGTAAGTCCTTCTAAATGCTCAATCGAATCATTGCGATCAAGTAGGGGAGTAAGCCTTTCAATGGAATAAGGTAAAAGCGTATGAAAGGCCAAAGAGACAGCAGAGGGTACTTCTTTTAAACTTCCTATGAGGTTTTTAAGATTGGGTTGACCAGTAAAGGGTTCGTTATCCAAATAGATCTTCTGGGTATAACGGGTTTCTAGATCTTTTAAATCTGCCAAGGTCCTAAAGTAGTGAGAGCATACAAGGGAAGGGGGGCACTGGCCGGTAGCGACAGCATAGGGCCTTCTCGCTCTTTGTAAGTAGGGAATGTCGGAAAGATACTCTTCTTTCTCAAGCTCCTTTTCCCGTATTTTAAAATAGGGCTCATCTCCCCCTAAATCTCTTAGATAGAGAAATCCTTTGTGCAGATAATCCTTGATGAGTCCATTAAAGCGATGATCTTTCTCGCTCAGGCTTGATTGTACTGATTTTATATAGCCCTTTTCATAATCCGTTCCATAGTGAAAATCTTCAATGGTGAGATGTTGATGAGCATCTATTAAAGGGGCCACTAGAGTCGTATTGGGAAGGTAGATATAATCCTTTTCTTTTTGAGAAGGAGAGGGGGATGATTTAAGATAAGTAATTCTCTTTTTATTCCACTCTATATAGGCAGGAGATATCCATTGATTGCCGTCAAAGAGTTGGTCGAGTTTTAATTGAATTCGATCATTCTTTGCCTTGGTCACGGCCCTAGAAGAAAGGGGAAGAAGAAAATAGGTGATGAGTCCTATTAAAGAGATGATGCGAAATTTAGAAAAAAAATTACTCATAATTGGCTTTTTGAAAGATCATCTCAAAAATAGTCCCTGTTGGTCCAGCGTTATTCTGTGTTTGGGAGATGACATTTATTTTGCCATTAAATTTTTCGACATAGGCCTTAACAATAGGCATTCCAAAACCTGTACCCGCTTCACCAAGGGTTCCAGCTCGATTGGTCTTCTTAGAGGGATCAAAGAGATCTTTTAAGATTTCTTCAGGTATGCCTACCCCATGATCTGCAATTTTGAGTTTGATAAAGTGATCTTGGTGATCTTCTCTTTTTACAATATCCTCATCTACCGATATCTCAATAGATTCTCCTTTATTAGAAAATTTAATGGCATTGGATAGGATATTGGACAAAATTTGTGATTGAAAGGTCACGCGATCGGCAAGGATGAGCATATCGTCGTGGGGGAGATTCGTTTTCAAGATAATATCTTTTTCTTTTATTTTTTCTTCAAAGAGATCAATAGTTCCAAGAATCGAATCAATAATGGAAATAGGTTTTAATTCCAATTCTTTCTTACCGGATTCGATAGTTTCCCAAGTTCTTACTTGATCAATAATTCCCTGAATACTTTCAAGAGGGCGATCCAATTTACTCATTTTCTCTTTGAGAGCTTGATCATCAGGACCTAAGGATCTTTCAATTAACTTAATACGGTTTTTCGCCGTGGTAAGCGGGTTTGAGATGTCATGGCACAGAACTCTGACTAGAGTGTGAATTTTAGTGGCCTTTAATGAGACATCGTGATTATTCTTCTCCACTAAGGCGGTGAAAATATACATGATAAAACTAGAGAGAAAGATCCAGCCAAAGATCATAAAACCTTGGGCGACAATCCAGCCATTATGGCTAATGAGCATGGGAAAGTCGGATAGGTAGAGCATTTTATAAAGGGCCACTAGAGATACACTCGCCGTAATAATGGTCCAAGTAATCACACCCTTCTTTCCTAGGATAATTCCCCCCAGCATAGGGAGAATTCCAAACCAAATAAGAATATTTGAGTTGAACCCTCCGGTGAAGTAGGCAAAGCAGCCTTGGTGTATGAGACCAGCTCCAATTAAGGTATGAGCGGCCATATGAATGGAGCCAGGATATCTTAGGAGAATCGGGGATAGGGAGTGAATAGCAGCTGCTGAGAAGCCCACAATAGCAGGTATAGGGCTATCGATCGTTACCAGAGCTAAAATGGCATAGGCCCACATAAGAAGCCCTGTAGAGAGCACTATGACGATTTGGCTGTGGGCTTGCCAAGCTTCATATTTTGAAGCCTTAAGGGCATCTTCCATTAGCCAATTTGAAATGGAGAAGTAGAGATTCAAAAATATTCCCATTGGCATATTTTATACCAAAAGTCAGAAATTTCATTATTTTGAAAGGTTAATTTAATAATCTTTTCTTTTAACTTTTTAATATTATTTATTTAATAAGTCTAAGAATTCTTAATTTTTCTAAGATGACGAGGGGGCTAGATTTTAAGCTCTTTTTGATTTTGAGTAATTTTCTGGGCAATGTCCATGGCCGCATTGTAGGAAGTACTCCATGCATTTTGAAAGTTAAAACCCCCAGTTATTCCATCGATATCAAGGAGTTCCCCAGCAAAGTATAGGCCTTCAATAAGTTTACTTTGAAGGGTTTTAAAGTTGATTTCTTGGGAAGAGACGCCACCACATTCGACAAACTCTTCTTTGTGTCTATGGGGTCCTGTACTTTGAAGTTCAAGAGAAGTGAGGCTTTCACAAATGAGATTTATTTCCTTTTGAGAAAGATTGGCCCACTGGAGATCTGGACTCAACTTGTGAAATTCAATAACCGATGCCCAGAATTTGTGGGTTAAATCTTCTAGAGGAGCAGAAGTGGTTATTTTCTTTTTAAGATTCATTTTCTTATAGGAGAGGAGACGCTCTCGAGTTTCATCTAAACTCATACCTAAGAAGTTGACTCTGAAGGGGAAGTGGTAGTTCGCTCTCTTAAGCTCTCTGGCGCCCCATGCGGATATTTTTAGGATGGCTGGACCACTCAAACCCCAATGGGTGATGAGCAGGGGACCCGATTCTTTTAATTTAAGGCCCTTGAGCTCACGGCCCACTATTTTGACTTCAGCATTTTTAAAGCTGGTTCCTTGTAGATTTCTTAAAAGCGGATGCTGGCACTTAAAGGTAAATAAAGAGGGAGCAAACTCTGAAAAGCTATGTCCAAGATCTTGGGCCAATTTATGTCCTTGAGGATCGGAACCTGTGGCCAAGCAGAGGTAGTGAAATTTCTTTGGAAGATCTTCTTCATTACAAGTAGGATTGATCTGAAAATGAGGTGGGAGATAGGTGATCCCTTCTACTTTACTCTTATGATAGATCGTAACTCCCAATCTCTGCGCTTCTTTGTTGAAGCAATCAATAACCGTTTGGGAGCTATTGGTTACGGGAAAGATTCGTCCATCTTTTTCGATCTTTAATTTAACCCCTCTCTTTTCAAACCACTGTCTGGTATCCATGGCATTGAATTCATAGAGAGGAGTTCTCAATTGCCTTTGACCTCGAGGATAGTGTTTAAGAAATTTGAGATTATCCTCTTCATCATGGGTAACATTACAACGTCCACCGCCACTTATTCTCACTTTACGTAGGCCTACTGCGGCCTTTTCAAAGATTGATATTTGATAGAGTTCGGGATCGACTCCATTATCTTTAAGCTTCTGAGCAAGATTAAGGGCGCAGAAGTATCCTGCAGCACCTGCTCCAATAATGGCCACTTGATAGGGACTAGGATTTGTGGGCATAGAATAAGGCCTTTAACTCTTATATTTTCTTAATGACAATTAAGAATAGCATTGTGGAGAGCTAAATATAAGGGAAAAAGAAAAGGGCATAAACCCCACTCCTTCTTCTTATGATTAAGACAAGGAGCAGGGAGTTGATTCTATTAATAGCTTCCCTTTTCAGAGAAGAAGTTTAGAGGTTGCTTGACATCAACCACACCGCCCCCTTTTGGTTTAGGAAAGTCGATAAGTCTAAGGACGCCGGCCATACAATTACTTCCTGATTTAGAAAATCTGGCCTTCTTACCTCGTATATTTATTTTGCTTACAGATCCGTCGGCATTAATTCTAAAGTGGAGGTCAATCACCCCTTTAGCCGCTTCATTGCTTTCAAGCTCTTTTTGATAACAATGTCTAAATTGCGGTAAATATTCTTTTAGAATCTTTCTAAGGAGCTCAGGGTCCATAGATCCTAGGACAACTGTTTTAGGATCTGAGTAGGTTGTGTCCACTCCTGATTTAGATGAGAGCCCCTGGGCACCAGAAGATCGGTCATAATTTCCACTGAAGTCTTGACCGAGGGTTCCCACATTGGCAGAGGTATTGGCGCTCACTTTAGCATCACTTGCACTGGTGGCCGATTTAAATCCTTGAGTTCCCGTTGCTGCACTTTTCTTATTAATCTGATTAGGTTTCAGATTTTTAGTGGAACTAAAGAGACTAGAGAGCTTCGTTTTGGATTTAAACTTATACGCCTTCATCTTAGGTGCTTTCTTCACTTTCTGTGCCTGACTAGCAGCTTTCGCCATTTTAGGCTTGGCCTTCGTTTTTGTTGGCTTCTTTTGAGGTGTTGGAGTTTTCTTGGCCATCTTCGTTTCTTGATTAGGCTGTTTTGTCTTTTTGACACCAGTGTCTTTATCGACCTTATCCGCGATCGACTTAGATTTAGTATCAGAAGGCTTCTTCGATTTGATCGCCTTTCTGTAGATAACTGCTATTTTCTTCTTAGGTTGTTCAACTGTAGTGTCTATAAAGAGGAGTAAGAGCATGAGACCCATTACGGCACCCACAATCTTCGCGGTTTGCATCTGAAAGGCGCGGTCTCTTCCAAAGAAAGGCGCCATTTTTAAAAGAGGTGGGGCATCAGTGAGTCGGATAACAATTTGTACGCCTTTATTGTCAAAACTCAAGATATCCATTTTCTTCAAATTCAAGCTCTGTTGTTGGCCCTGACCAAATAAATCAGCTTCTCCTGTATGTCTATTACGGGCAGTAAAGGCATCAAGTTTGTGGATCGTAATATCATTTCCAGATATATCAATAAAAGGAAGACGATCGTCGGTATCGAGATTAGGAACACAGAGAGTATTCTTAAAATGACCTAGTGAACTCACATAGAAAGTCTTCTTTTTAATAGGAAGATAATCGAGAGAGATGATATTTCCATTTAAAAGGACGGAAACTTCAATGGCCATTTGATCAACAGTACGAGCAATCTGAGGAATTTCATTTTCATCTTTTTCATCCTCAGGATCAATATAATGGGCAACACTAAGTTCTCTTTCTAGAGCAGGAATTTCATCGTAATGAGATTCCGTTGATTCATCGAATACAATATCACAGTACTCACCATCAATAACCACAAGACCAGGCATGGGAGGTAATTCAGGGGGAAGATCTAGGATTTTATCTGTATTGATTTTTTCAATGATTCCTTCATCCTGATCTTCAAAAGCACTATCTCCCACACTCTCAATGATTTCTTCTTCAATATGGAGTTCAATCGGACCTATGCGAAGAGTGTCCCCCTCGCAGAAATAGCTCTTTTCTACTTTTTTACCATTGAGAAAGATACCATTATCACTTTCTAAATCGATAATCTTTCCTCCATGCTCATCAATAATAATGAAAGCATGATAGAATGAGATTGCCGGATCATCGATATAGATATCGGCATGGGCGGCACGTCCAACCATGAGTTTCTTCTTATTAAGCTCAAAATTAAACGCCACTTCACCTTCTCGGTGTCCAACGAGCTTAAGGATTTTTTCTTCTATGACTTTAGCTTTTAACACAGCATACACTCCTTAATCTCACTTCTTTGGGGAGAGCTGCGCTTTATTTTGAGCAAGCTCATTTTCAAATTTCTTCTTATTTTCTTCGATTTGTTTCTGACGTAATTGTTGTTGCTTTTCTTTTTCTAAGATCTCTCTCTTTCTCACTTGGGCCGTCACTAGTTTTTTAAGCATTTGAGCACTTTTCTTCATGGGAACGTATTGGGTGAAATTATATTCTTTGAGAAGTTCGTAGACTTCATCAATTTTCCCTGTTTCGTAGAGGGCAAGGGCCTTAATTAAAGTTATATCCTCTCTATCTCTATATTCTTGCGGTATTTGATGTAGGATCTCTAACGCCTGTCCTGTTTTCCCCTCTAGGAGATTCACGCTGGCAAGTCCCATCATAATATCGGGATCACCCGAATTTTGTCGATCAAGGGCTTCAAAAATAGTAAGCGCATTTTCAAGTAAATTAAATTGTAAATAAACTTGTGCCTGGTTGAATAAGGGAACTTTAAGATTGGTCTGTCCTTTCTTAAATTCAGCTGCCTTCTTAAAATAATCTAAGGCCATATCGTAGTGACCTTGTTTTAATTTTATAGTTCCTAAATTATTGAGAGCGGGAGCATATCGACTCTTGGGATTCAAATCGATAGAAAATTGGAAAAAGTATTCGGCCTTTACCAAATGATCAGCCAAGAAATAACACATTCCAATTTGATTCCAGAATTCAGGATCTTTCTTCTTATCGTGAGTCATTTTCTGTAGGTCTTTAAGTCCTTGATTAACATCATCACTGTGGCATTTTGACAAAGCCGCGTAAGGAGTATTTTCAAGTTTTCCCAAACGACTCTTTGTATAGCGAAGAAAGCTTTCTTCACGAAAAGAGTCCTGCTTTTCCTCACTTAACTCGGAGTTTAATCGAGTTGTAGCACAACCACTTAATCCTATGAGAGTAAGTAAAACTATTGAGGTAGAAAGTTGGAATTTCATATTTTACCTCCTTCGCGATCAGTGGGGATGGCGTATAGACTTGCAGGATGTCTATGCCTCACTTCTTCAATCACTGAGGGAATATTAATAAAATCTTTGTTATTGGGTGCTAAAATCGTTTCTTTTTTGATGAGATCTAAGGCCGTTTTATTTTGATTTTTTGATTCTTTAAAGAGGTTATCCGATAGACCTTTCATCGCACCTCTTAGTCCTTCCACGTATTCTTTAGGCATACCTTGAGGGGTGTAGTCTCTAATTACCGTGGCCAATTCGCTATATTTTGTTTCTAGAAGCTTATAGCATTTCGTAATAATATGAGGTTGACCCGATTTGATAAACGGTACCAGTTGATCGGCCATATTCTTCATCGTTTGAATATTGGATTCCAACGCCTGATTAAATTGATTCTCGTCATATTTTGCTGGATTGGGAAATTGAGTGACACTTTGTTGAGATAGAGTGCTATAGACTTTATAGAAGTGAAGAACCATTTCCATTTCTTTTTGGGCCTTTGTTTTATTTGTTCTAGTGAAGTATTTCGAAAAGTAATCGATCACAAGTTTCTTTCCGGCATCGCTATCTTTGAGATAGTAATCCCAATACATGGCCAAGAAACTATTATGATAGAACTCATGCATATGACCGACATTCTGATATTTCTTATGAAAACTCATAAATGTTTTATATTTTCGATGTCTAAAAAAGAAATCTCCCATTCCTAAAAGGGTGGCCTCGCGTATCTTTTGAGGGATACGACATCTCTTTCCTCGCTCATAATTTTGATAGGCCTTTTCAAATTGCCCTTCTATCAATCTGTACTGAACACTTGCTTGGTAGAGGTCACTCTTTTCTTTAAAGTCAGTTTTACAGTAGATATCGATATAATCTTCCGATATTGCGGCACTACTTTCAAAGTCTTGGGCCAGCATTAACTTATTAACCATGGCGAGAATTTCTTTCTTACGTTCAAAACGCTCTTTTTCAGTAAAGAGTTTTAATGCCGTTTGAAGCCACTTAAAGCTATTCTTTGTGTAGAACATATCGAGATAAATAAGCGAAGCTCGATAAGCTGACTTGGCCTTAATACTTTGAGGATATTTTTCAGATTTAAATAATTCAATATAACCCATGGCCGCTTCTTCTTTTTTTCCGGCGATATCAAGTTTTTGATAACGATCAAAGAGAAGTCCACCAAGGATAAGGATTGATTTTTCAATATAATCTTTCTGAAAAGATAAGAAACCTTTCTGTAATTCTGCAATCCATACAGCTAAAGCATCTGTATTCTTATCTTTTATATGCTGATCCATGATTTGGGTTAGCATCCCTTGTTGGATCTTTACATCCCCGGGATAGGCCTTCATATAGTCTTTCATCGCCAATGTTGCATCTTCGACTTTGTTATGATTCAAATAGAGATTAAAAAGTTTTGTGTGAATTTTTCTTGTTCTCTCATTAGAAGGATAGGCAAGAATATGATTCTTATACGTGTAAACTGTACGTTCAAAATTCATTGTTTTAACAAATTTACCATTTTCAAGAGAGGCTAGAAGGGCATCAAATATCTTCTTAGTTAGTTCAACATGTTTCTTCTTTTCTTCCTTCTCAATTGGCATCGCTATATAAGGTACTTTTGCTATTTTTTCTTTAGGACCTAATTTTTGTGTTCTTATCTCTTTCTCTTCTTTCTTATATCTAGTTCTATGGGCCTCAAGTGCTCTTTGATAGTATTCAAATGAAGATTTATAGTCTGAAATGGCAAAGAAGGTTTCTCCCTGATAGAAACGATAAGAATCAGTTTCATGGGGATTGATTCGCGCTAAGATATCAAAGAAATCAATAATACGATCTCTTTGATCTTCTGAGAATTCCTGAATATTTTGTTGTGAATTTCTGGTAAAACGAACTTGGAGGTATCCAACAAAAGATCTCAGTTTTTCAGTAATTTGAATTTGATATTCTTCATTTATTTCTGAGATTTTCTTTTCTTGATTGATTTCATCTAGGGCCACAGATATTTTCCAAAATTTTTCAAATTTTTTGAAGTTACGATAGAAGTCTAAAAGTTCGATTCTAATTTGAACTTCTTCATTTAAGTATTTCTTATCCTTATCTTTCTTATCAAGTGCATTATCAAGAGCACTCACATAAATATACTCTGCGAGATCGGCACCTTTATCTTCTGCTGTTTTCTTCGCCATTTTGATTAGATAATCTGCTGGGTGTTCAACATTATCGATATAGAATCGAGTTCCTTCTTTGATTCTCTCTGCAAGAACATAGAATAATCCGATACTATCGAGAACCTGGTCAGTTACCGGAATATACTTTTTAATGGCCGGTGCGTCTTTAGGTGTATCTTCTAATAAGATCTTCGAACTTTCAAAACTTAGAAGTGCATGATCAATGGCCAGATCATATTGATTCGTTTTGATATAGCACCAACTGACATTATAGAGGTGTTTGGTATACCATTCGTCTTCCTTATTCTTGAGGACGTCTTTATAAAAACGAATGGCCTTTTCGTATTTCTTTTTATTGTAATAATATTCCGCGAGACTCGTCTTTATAGAGTGGAGGCTCTTTGAATACTTATGGGAAGTTCTTAAGGCCTTTAAGAGATACTTCTCCGTTTCATGATCTCCACCGTAGTCTCTAGAGTTTAGGGCCAATGTATAGTAGATATCACTTACATATTTGAAGCGGGGCCATCTCTTGATGATATTTAGCCCATCTCTTTTTACTTTGCGATACATACGACTACTTTCTTTAAAATAATAGCTCTTTCCATTGGCCTTGCGAGTTCGCGGGTTGGCCGATAAGAAAATCTTATTTTCCTTTTCACGAATGAGTTTAATTCTCTCGGTATTGAGCTCTATTAAACGCCATTTTAATCGAGGACCCATTTTGGTAATCTTTGAAATGGCCTTTTCCTCTTGATCGATGAGTTTATTGAGTTTGTGCCATTTCTTGGACATCTTAGCTGTATTTCCTGCTAAGATTTCTGAAGTTGATATAAAGAAGGCCAAAAATGAACACAGTACGGCCATGAATGTCTTTTGGAGAGTCAATCTTTTCATGTAAGTACCTTTTTTTAGAAGTTTCCTTGAACAATAAATTTGAACTCAGGAAATCCTGCCATTGCTGAAGTATGCATAACTCTTCTCAATACTTCATAGGGAAGGGATTGATCCATAACGATATTAACTCGCTTTCTATTGGCCTTTCTCGTGGCCAAAGCTCCTTTATCGCTTTGGGTCGCTTGGGTGGTTTCAAGCTCTTTAATTGCGTTGTCTTGTTTCTTTCCTTCTTCTTCTAATGCGCTATAGAGCACTTCAATTTTCTCTCCTTCCGAAGCAAGGTAGCGTCCAATTTTCTTATTATTGATCCAAATATCTTTCTCTCCTGAAACTTGAACAATAACCGCCATATTTCCAAGGGTCATTGACTTCGATTTAGGGAGTTCAATATTCTTTGCCACTTCAAGTTTCAAGTCAGAGGCATTGTAGCTTTTTAAAAGAAACACCAACAGGATAACCAAAATATCGAGTAGTGAAGTGATATCGACATCGAGTTCTTTGTCTGTTGACTTTCGAATGTTAAATCTCTTATTCCTCATGATGGTTCCCAGTTTTACATGATGGTTTCAAAAATAATTTGCTCAAAGAGCGTCCTTGTCTCTACCGTTACCCCCTTATCATTTTTAGCAATGATAGACGGTGTTTGCTTTGGTAGCTCACGACAAGTATCCATAATATAGACAATCTTCTTGTACTCAACTGCAGAATCCGGTCTAATGATTACAGAGGTTTCGCTCACATGGCCTTTCTTCAAAGTGACCAAAACTTGTGCCAGTTGCTCTAAATCATAGTTCCCATCCTTGATTCCTACGGTTTTATGGATATTTCCATCAAGTCCTGTTTTAACTAGTATTTGTTGTTTTTTTACCTCCAGGGTCAAATTTAAAGGGGGTTTTTTATCTTTTGGTTGATCTTCCGATACTGTTTTAACAGCGGGTGCATCTGATCCAATTTCGTATATCTCAAGAAATTGAGCAGACATAAGCAAAAAGAAAATGAAGATGAATACAGCATCAAGAATGGGAATGACATTAGGTTTACATGGGGCTGCTTTCTTTTTTATTCGTCTTTTCATGATGGTTCCTTAGGTTTTGATTTTTGAAGTGCGAGGGGGCCAAAATTAGGCCGCCTCATCTTTCTTCTGTGCCGCTGCTCCTTGTGGCATTGGTGCACTTGTTCCTGCAAGACCAGAGTGTTTCTTTGTTCCGAGAAGATCGATTAATTTGATGGCATACTCTTCAACTTCTCCCATGATTTTTTCCGACTTTGAAGTTAAAATGGAGTGAACAACCATGATGCTAATAGCAGAGATAAGTCCAAGTGCTGTGGTATTCATGGCCTTTGAGATACCTAGAGCAAGAAGTTTGGCCTTTGATGCAGGATCAGCAGTGGCCACCGCAGCAAATGATTCGATAAGTCCATAAATGGTTCCTAGTAGACCAATAAGTGTGGATACGTTGGCCACGAGTCCTAAGTATCCCATTCTCTTTTCAACTTTGGGAGCAACCTCTAAAATGGTGGCCTCCACAGCATCCGATATTTGTTCTTTCGTTTGATTCGCTCTCTTTAGACCAGATTTTAAAACCATGGGTAAGAGTGCTTTTGAATTAGAACAACTTTGAATGGCCTTTTGAACATCGTTAACCATGACATTCTTTTTGATCATATTCATTAAGCCAGCACCATCGACATCGTAAGAGAGTAATGATTTGACTCTTTCTACGGCAATGGCAATTCCAAAGGTCCAGATCGCGAGAATAATCCACATGAAGACTCCACCTTCATCCATGAAGATGGCCAGTGATTTTATAAAACTTGTGTCATTGGCCATAGCGGTTGTTGCCGCTTGGGCAGCATTCTGGGCAATATTTGTTGATTGTTCAGCTAGTTGGTTTTCCATGGGGTTCTCCTTGGGGGTTTTTTTATATTCTTAATTTCTTTTTTTATCTTAAGTTTTGAATATCTTTTCTTACTTCGGCATCAAATTGTTCTCTTTCAAAAAGTGCCCTGGAAAAGGTTCTTCTCGATCTTTCTTTTACAGAGAGATCTCCAGGGGCAATGATCTTTCCTTCAATCTCTAGATTTCCTAAATCAAAGGATTCGTACTTCTTATATTTGATGACTACATTCTTTCCTTTCTTTGTTTTCGCAAAAACACTCAAAGTCATGAAAAGGCTTAATAGAATGGCTATTCCTATTTTCATTTGTACTCCTAAGAATTATTTCGTATTGGCCACTTGTCTTTTATCAATTCTTTTACAATTTGATTTAAGACCGAAGCTGTATTCACCTAATTCATCACCCCAGAATTCACCATTGAAAGTAAAGAAGTGTTCATCTGAAGATCGGGTAATATTTTTGTGTGAACCTCTACTCCGATTAGAGATTAAACTTTCATTGTTATAGACAAGGTCTCGCTGAAGACTCATGATCTCTAGTTTGATATTGAACATCTCATAACTAAAGCGGTGCATATCATTGATAAAGCTAAACATTTGTTTCTTAATATAGTGATTAAGATGCTTCGTCCTCCATGCCAGGGCACCTGTTACGGCCTCATTTAATTTATCTGAGAACTCTGTAGACTTTAATTTTCTGACATACTTGAGCTCATTTTGGGCCTTTCTATAATTCACAAGATCAAGAGAGAATTTGATTCTCTTTCTGATTTGAGTCATAAGATTTCTTACAAAGGGATTCAGATTCTCTTTTTCTTTAATAGGACTTAAGAGAAGCTTTAAGAAAAAGGTGTGCGACTTCTTATGCTTTAACAATATTCCTTTTAAGGCATCTGAGTGTGGGCGATAGACATTGTAATATTGTTCAATCAGTTTTAGTGAATCTTGCCACAAGCATAGACGAAAGTAGGATAGTGAACTTAATACTTCTGCCTCTGGAAAGAAGTAACTTGTCATAAGAGGAGAGCGGTAGGTTACGAGTAATCCCAGGGTTCTATTGTAATTTCCAGTATGATAGGCCGCCCATGCCTTTTCCATGAGTATATATGGCCAACGATAACTTGTTTTCGGAATGGCTTCATAAGCTTTTAGAGATTCATCATATTGTCTCTGCTTATATAAGAGTCTCGCCTTATGGATAATACAAGATTCTCTAATTATAGCGAAGTAGCGCTTAAGCTTAGTATTTTCCGATTGATCTTCATATTCTGAGGAGAGATCAATACACTTATTATATTGTTCTTTTGCTCCAGCGAAATCATCCGTCAAGTTTAATGCCGATCCATGCATGAAACGTGCTTCTGGTCCAAAGCGATGATCATTGGGGATTGTCTTCAATGCTTCAATCGATTCGCTATAGCGTTTGTAATTAAACTGCCTTAAACCCAAAATAAACTGCAAAGAGGGAGAAGGGTATTTCTTTAGTATTTTGGCATCCAGTCCGTAGAAGGACATGGTTCCTGTTTTGAGAACGAGCTCTTCTAAAAGGGTTTCAAATTCAGGAGAAAATGTTTTACCTTCAATTAAGTGTTCTTTTGCAAATACTACCGAACTAAAGTAGTACTTGGACTTATAGAGCTCTTGAGCGATATAGGCATTGGCATTGATATCGCCCTTTTTCTTTCCTTCATTGTAGAGTTTCTGAGCTTTGACCATCAAAGCATAACTTGAACTCATATGAAGACCTAATATTAAGATGATTAACTTTTTCATAAATATTCCTTAGAAACTAAAACCGATACTAAAAGCAACTTCACTATTTGTTCTCCAGGAGTCGCTGCCCGCTCTTCCATTAATTGTGGCGCTGGGGGCTCGGTAGTTGTCTCTCGAATATTCAATCCCTACGTGGATATTCTTTGTTGCATGAATTCTTAAGGCCGTCTTAGCGAGGATGGCCGTACTTTTTTCATCAAAGAATTGATCTGCTGTACTTGGTTCAGAAACAGTTTTGGCATTACTTTCTGTGTGAATTTGTCCAATTCCAAGTCCGAATGACCAGTCAAAATAAATTATTTTATTAAAGGTATTTATTTTTCCATAAAAAGGAGAATAGACTGCCATAAGACCAACTTTCTTCTCTACCGCCCTTACGAAAGCTGTAGATCCATTGATCTCTTGTAAGCTTTTGAAGTTATCATCATCAGAATTGCTATACTGATGATAGACTCCTTCGATCGCCCATTCTTCATGTAGGTAATATCCTGTCTTAAATTGGATTCCTGAAGACTCTTGGAAGTTATCATTGAGTCCCATGATGAAACCTATATTTGCGTAGAATTTTCCTTTCTTCTTAAAAACCTTATTTTGGAGAACATAGACTTTCTTATCAGGATCAAGCCAAAGAAAATCATAGAGATCATCTTCAGCAGCTTGAACTTGATTGGATGTTAAGAAGAGAATCGATGTACTACTTAATAGGCCAAAAAGAAAGGTTAGGGCCAAAGTGGAAACCCCCGCTCTTTTCACAGCGGAGGTTTCCTTCTTCATTTTTCTGAATTTATTCAGTAATGTTTTCAATGGAATGCCTTGGTTATTGGGTTTTTAAAGTTATGCTTTCTTATTAATTACTCATTACACATTTCTGGTAATACGCGATGATAATCTCACCTTCATCCGGAATGGCGTTCTCATCAAATTTGATCGCCCTAGAGCTATCGTCATAAGTCCATCCTTGATCTAGAGTTACATCATTTACAGTCACTCTAATTTCTGCATCTACAGGTACTCCAGAGAGAGGGAAGCTATCGAGTAGATCAAGAATCTTGAATCCAAAACCAGAGAGTGTTTGATAGAAATCCTGATGGATATCCGCAATCTCACCACCAGTCGCTTCTGATACTTGCATGTAACGACTTCCCACTGTTTCCCATTGTCTATTAGGGTTATGGCTTTGAGTTACAATCGAATAGGCCTTAACCATCCCTGCACTTGTTTTTAAACTTTGAAGATTGCGAATATAGTCATTAACTTGATCAGGTGAGCTATCTTCTTCATCAGAGATATAGACAACGATTAAGTAAGCTTCTTCTCTTGCCCAGCTTCTATAACGATCAAAGAAGTCCTTACTTGTTTCAAGTCCCATTTCATGACCTGAACCTCTCGTTCCAACTTTGATCATATTTCTAAAGTCTTCCATGAATTGAGCTTCATCATCTTTTGCTGCTTGAGCTGTAAGCTTGTCGCTATTTCCTACCATTTTCCCAGAATAGTAACTTCTGGCATCTGTAGTCGTAATGGCCATTTGAAAATCAATATCCTTCTCAATGAAATTTGAGATGAAGGCATTGAAGTTATAGGCCAACGCCTGTTGCTCATCTGACATAGAGCCTGAATTATCCATAACCCATAAGATATCTACTTTTGCATGTTCCGCTGTATTTTGAATAAATTCATCGCTAGCGTTAGTAAGTGTCCCATCTCCGCACACTCCTGGGTCAGGATCAGTTCCTGCGTTACCCCCATCATCGGGATCAGTACCGCCACCATTATTGCCACCGTCGTCAGGATCAGTACCACCGCCATTATTGCCACCGTCGTCAGGATCAGTACCACCGCCATTATTTCCACCATCGTCGGGATCAGTACCCCCATTACTCCCACCATCATCTGGATCAGTTCCTGAACCACCTGGTGTAGTAATGATTCCATCGGTTGGATCATCTTCATTTGTATCTGGAGTTTCTGTTTGTCCCCCTTCAGGTGTCGCTTCTGGAGCCACTTCTTCATCGGGTACACCAACACCTTCAAGAAATTCTTTTTCGTAGAACTCTTGTTGATTACACGATGAAAGGGCAAGGAGAACTGAAAAAATCGCCAAGGACTTTAGCATATAAACATGGGCATTCATGGTTTGCTCCGACTCATTTGCAAAATGATTCAACTACGGAAGGGTTCCATTTCCTCTGTTGAAAAAGCAAATTCATCTAACCTTGGATTTTGACTCTGCTTACATACCACTTTTAAAAACGTACAACTCAAATTCCAAATAGGTGTGTCTCTTGGGTAGGTGAAGAATAGCAAAATAGAAAATTCTCTCAAGGAGCTCGCAAGTGTAGAGAATGTTTTTTTTGAATTTAAGTCTGTTTTTTTAGGGAGTTAGATGAGCTAAAAGTGTAGAAATCATCATTTTTTCTTTAATCAGAAAAAAACTGAATTTCTGCCTACAATTCGTGCAAAGGATGGAAAATTAAAATATTTACTATTGATTTGTGAAATTTTAGAGACCACTAAGTTTTAATGTAGAAATATTCTTCCATTTAAAAGAAATCTCACTACTTGGGTTTGGCCAACTTCCCTTAAAATTAAGAAATCCTAATGTTGGAAAATAGAAAAGTGAAGGCGCCACTTCGAAGTCGAGAGTGGTATTCATTTGTTCGCCATTATTCTTGAGCCACATATACTCGATAGTGAAAGCATAAGTATCAATTGGATTGGCCTCACTAAACTGCTCATTGGTTATTTTGGCACCTAAGCATTTCATCCCATTAATTCTTGCTCCACGGTCACAGATAGAGAGGACTTCAGTAATTTGTTGATTAACCAAAGTTTTGAAAGACTTGTATTGGGCCATAAGATTAATTTCAGTCCAGGCCGAAGTTTGAGTTAAGAGATCAATTTGATCACGGCAAGCCTCTTCTCGAGCTGCAATATAGGGAATTGAGGTATAGGTTGGTTCCGTAGGGATGACAGTGGTTTGTGTTTTATAGGATACAGTTTCTTGATTGTCTTGTTCACTATCATCGGGTGAAGTGATGACTTCTTTTTGAAATCTTACTTCTTCTACCGCTTCTGTGTAGCTGAAGCGGCAATTGATCATTTGAGATTCAAACTCGATCGTGTAGTCAAAGGCCTGAGAATTCTTATAGCTCACACTCTTATGAAATTCAGTAAGGGAGTTGGGATAGAGAGTAGATGGAGAATCTGTTTCGATTGTATCTTGAAATCTTTTAAAGACATCAGAATCTAAACCAGAAACTCCCGTTATATCGGAAGGACGAAAGCGTGTACTTCCAGTATCACCGCAACCTGAGATCATTGAGATTAAAAAGAGGGTAAGAAGCCAATTTTTCATATTCATTTCTATATCATGAGCCTACACATTTGGGTTTCACTTTGTAAATATTATGCTCATAAGGCCTATTTGGGCGACTCTCGTACTATTTAATCTCTTTTAGAGCATGTAAAAACGCAGGCTTAAAACGCTCCCAATCCTCGAATTGAGGCATATGTCCTAAGTCTGTTAATTCAATTAATTTACCATTTTGGATTAATTTATAAATTTCCTTTCCTAGTTTTTGGTATTCACCAAGCTTATAGGAAACACCTTCTCTCTTAAAGCCTCTCCCTGGACCTGTGCGGTCTCTTGTTCCGATAATTAAGACAATGGGATTTTCAATTTCTTTAAAGTCATCGACGATAGGATTAGTAAAAATAGGTCCATAAGTGAGAGCATTATTCCACGCAACTAATGGATAATCAGAATGATAGAGCTGGCCTGTGGGGGCTTCAATGAGTTGGTCGTATTGTTCATTCCAGTCGCCGTTATAGTAATTTCTTCTTTGGTAGGCCTTTATTTTATCGGCTGTTTTGGCCAATTCGGCTTCATAGAAGGTTTGTGGATCTTTATAATCAACATAGTCGAGGTATTTTTCAAGACCAATGGGATTAATGAGAATCATTTTTTCGACTTCATTAGGGTAGAGTTTATTAAATTTTGTAGCAACCATCCCCCCCATGGAGTGACCAATGAGGTGGTACTTTTGAATCTTTAAAGATTGAACTAGGCCGTGGGTATTTAAGGCCAGCTGCTCTAGAGAATATTGATAAAATTCTGGTTTTGAAGATTTACCAAATCCAATTTGATCCGGAATAATGACTCGATGACCGCGGTCTTTGAGTAGTTTGGCAATTTTCTCCCAATAGTATCCCGAAAAGTTTTTTCCATGAAAGAGGATATAGGTTTCTTCTGCATCTTTGGGACCTAGGTCCATATATGCCATTTCTAATTTTTGCTTTTGAGACTTAAATTGATAAATTTCCACTTTAAAGGGATAGGGGAAATTGGTTAATCTTGCATCATAACTTTTCTTGCCGAAATGAGAACAACTTGTGCCGACTATAAGAGAAGTAATCATAATGAATAAGCTTAATACTAGTGACTTCATATCTATCCTTTTACAAATTTGATTTCTTTAACAAGTGAATGGCCTTCTCTCTCGTTTGAGCATCAAGCCAATGGTCTCCCTCTGCAATCCATTCAAAAGAGCCTTTCATTTTGAATTTATCTTTTAAATATTCATAACGGCTAAAAGAGAGATCCGTATCGATGATACTATCCTTTGCCCCTTGGACTTGATTTAAGGTAAAGGGAATATCTTTATAATCTCTTTCGATAATATCTGATCTAAAAGAACAGTTGATTCCCAGTACTTGTTCGGTAGGTGGGTAATTCAGACCGACAAAGGGAGCGAGATATCCCCCTTGGGAATAGCCAATGAAGATAGTGGGTAACTTCTTGGGATTAATCATATGAAGAAATTGAGTGAGGGTTTCAGTGGGGACTTTGTAATCAATGAGAAACTCATCCTTTCTTTGATCGTAGAAGTACCAAGCAAATCCAGCTAAGAGCTCAGCTTCCTGATCTCTATCGATTTGGTCATTTAGGGGAAAGTGCTTAGGTAGCGGATAGAGTCCATTAAGAGCAATGATACTATAGTTCGTCTTTTCATTTTGGAGAGTTACATTGAGTGACCTACCGATTCGTTTATAAATCTTAGCCGCCGACTCACTATATCCATGAAGAAGCACAATGATCTTTTCACCGGTTGGATGAATTTGTGCCGTAGTATCTTCTGTCCAGTACTCATTAGTCAGAGCATGGCATTGATGAAGTCCTGGTAAAAAGAGAGATCTATCTTTAATCATTAAAATTACCCAATAAGGATGTGATTGAGTCTAAAATTTTAATAGATTAGATAATTAACGTCTAATTTTCTCAAAGTTAAATTTTAGACGAAACTAGAATCTAGAGGGGGATGGAAAGTAAAGAGGCATAAATCAAAGATATAAAGGCCGTGAAGAGTGGAATGGTTAAATTGTCATCTAGTTTTAGGGGAATCAATTCAAATAAACTAGAGGTTAGAGCAATAAGAAAGGAGCACAGAATAATGGGCCCTAAGCTATAATCTCCCAGCTGTCCTGATAGATGGGAAGCCCAGTAAAAAACTAAGAAACTCACGGTAAAACAGGATAAAAAGAAAGCTCCTGAACCCTGGAGGGATTTATGTTCCGTTATCTTTGTTCTTCCATAGCGAATACCGATAATCGCCGAGAGAGGATCAGCCACTGCCAAAGTATAGATAGCGATTAGGGCCACGACTTTAGGAAAGGAGATTAAGGTGAGGAGAATTCCCATAACATAGGGTACACCTGCACTTTCTTTAAGTTGTTCTTCCGCTCTAAAGAGATATTTATTGATGATTTTTACTTTAGATCCAAGGCCTGGGTAATTGATTCTGACTTGCTCTAAAATATAGACGACACAGGCACAGAAGCCGAGTATATAAATGGCCCTAGAGTGAGTGAGAAGGAATTGATAAACCAAGCCCACTCCTAGACCCATACTACAGTGAAAGAGTCTACGAGGGAGTTGTAAGCTCTTACGAGTTGCTGTGGGAGCCGCCTCTTGAAAAGAGTTCTTCTCTCGAGAACTCTCAAGAGCTTCCTCTATATTATGTTTGATTTTATCTTCTTCGCTTTCGTTCAAGATTTTGCCTAAATTTTAAGTTTAGTCTCTTATCGGATAAGAGATTTTAAAAGTTTAGGGGGAGTAGGGATTGGGATGATCCTTGATGAATTGCAGCTCTTCAGCTGTACTTTCTCTACCCAGGGCCAAATTTCGATGAGGATAGCGTCCAAAACGATCAATGACTTCCTTGTGCTTAATCTCAAATTCTCTTTGATAGTCAAGGCCTGGTTCACTAAAGAGCTCCATGGCTTCACGGTGAATACGAGGGGATTCACTATGCATATAGGGCATATAGAGAAAAGATCGCTTTAGTGAGGAGAGTTCTTCATGGGCCTTAAGACGGATGGCCTCTTGAGAAAGGGCCAAGGCCAAAGGGTCCCAAGCATAAGCTAAGGGATCATTGCGATAGATATTGCGCGAGAATTGATCGAGAACGATAATTTCTGCCAATCTTCCCATAGGTCCAGTTCGCCAACCATCTAGCTCACAAGCAGCGGCCATTTTATGAACTTCTCCAAATTTGTCTTTTATTGTGCGATCAAGTTCTTCATTACTTGAGAACCAATCCTCTGGTTTTAAGTCTTCAAACCAAAATTCTAAAACCTTACGGTATTCAACGCTCATATTTAACCTTTAATGAAATTAGATTTTTATTATAAACCTAAACTTCATTAAAAAGCTTTATGCATTGAATGGGGAAGAGGAATACTCGATTATAGGTATAAAATTTATTTTCCCATACTCAAGCTTGAACTAGGGCCTGTCGAATTCTTCTCATTGAGTTCACGTAGACGATCAGATTTATCTCTTTTGCGAACAATCCTGAGATAGAGGTCTCTTTCAGGATTGAAAATAAAATCTAAAATAAGCTTAGTCCAAGAGGTGTGATAATAGAGATTATTATAGTACTCAGGAGCTATGGCCCTAATCTTGGGAAGATGGACCCAAGGAACTTTATAAAAGTCGTGATGCTCGTTATGATAACCAATATTAAATTGTAACAAATTCATTGGCCCATAGTAGCCATAAGTTTCTTGACCTTCTCTATAAGTATAATGCTCTTGAATCCAGCGCGCACCAACAGGATGGAGTCCTACACTAAATAGGGTGGATATCATCAGATATCCCAAAGCCCAAGGTCCAATGAACTTATAGATGGCGATATCTGTAAGAATGATGAATAGGAAATTTCCCACCATCCACTTATCAAAAACTTTACCTTTCTTTAGGCGCATAGGTCTGGCGACCTCTACAGCAAAGAAGAACATAAACCATAAGGCCTTTCTCCACCATATATTGCGCACCCATTTGGCCTCTTTATGAAAGGCCAAATCAGCATCGTAGTCGTACTCATTTAGATTGGAGTGATGAATATTGTGGAAAGTTCTAAAGCTCATGGCCGATGGAAAGGCCTGACCAATATTGGTAAAAATACACCAGATGCGATTCCAAAAACGTGATTTGAAAATAGCGTCGTGACCAGCATCGTGCATAAGCACGTAAAGAGCGTGATTACAAAGAGCCCCCACTGTGTAGGCCAAAAGAAGAATCCACCAAATATTTAAATCTTTAGCGACAATGAAATATCCTGTGACCAATTGAATGGCCGTAACGAGAACGATAAAAAGACTCGTTAAAGGATAGGGCTTCATGAACTCTCTGATCTGAGGGTATTTCTTTAAGATTTCACGACTCCTAAGAGCGTGGGGATTTCTATCTGGTGTATATTCAAAGTCTTGGCGCATAGTGTATAAAATTTAAAAGATTGATGCATTGTTTAATTCAATGGCACCAATATAGGAAAGTCTTTGCAGATGTGCAATACTTTGAACTTCTACGTAGGAATGATTTACATGACTAAAATTCGACAAATCTATCTCAAGAAGGCCGGAAATAAACCTGTTTGGGATCATTGTATTCAAAATGGGCGAGCAAATGCCCTAAAACATGATGAAGTGCGTATCAAAGTTCACTATAGTGGGCTTAATTTCGCCGATGTTATGATGAAATTAGGTTTATACCCAGATGCTCCAAGCACCCCCTATATTCCAGGCTATGAAGTCAGTGGTGTCGTAACTGAAATTGGAGCGGGGATTGAAGATTTAGGGATAGGCCAAAAGATTTGTGCTGGTTTGGCCTTCGGGGGCTACCAGTCTGAAGTGGTGCTACCCCGGTGGCAAGTGGTCGCTCTTCCCTCCCATCTCAGTATGAAAGAGGGAGCCGGACTCATCGTCAGCTTTATTACGGCCTATGCTTCCTTTCATCAGATGGCCCGAGTGAAGCCCAGTGATCGCGTCTTTATCGATTGCGCAACTGGGGCCTTAGGTCATCTTTCTCTTGCTCTACTCAAGAGTCACGGAGTGGAAAAGATCTATGGCGCCACCCGATCTCCTGAGAAATTAAAATTTCTTAGAGATCAGGGAATCGCGGCCTTTACTCATCAACAGCTAAGAGAAATGAAGAATCCTCCTCTTTTTGACCTCATCTTAAATTCTCGAGGGGGTCAGAGTTTAAGAGAGGATTATCAGCGTCTCTCTCCTATGGGGAGAATGGTTTGCATTGGAGCGAGTTCTTTCATAGCTCAGGGGAGAAAAAAGATATTCAGTTGGAATTTTTTAAAGAACCTTTGGGCCATGAGAGGTTTTTCACCGGTTTCTCTTATGAATGATAATCGAGCGGTCATGGGACTTAATGCCCTTCGTCTCTTTGATGCCCCTGAGCTCTTACAGGAATCATTAAAATTTCTTGAGCAAGACCAAGGCGTCAATATGATACCCCATATTGATAAGGTCTTTGCAGCGGATGAGCTCGAATTGGCCTTAGATTACCTTGGACAGGGGCATTCACGAGGAAAAGTTTTACTTAAGTGGTAGTCTAATGCGGATAATTTGCATATAAAGTTCATTAAATTTAAATCAAGGTTAAGAGTCGTGAGTGAAGAAGATAATTCTAAGGGTGCAGGCCTAAATAAAGAAAGTCATTTTTTAAAGAGTATGTTCAAAGAAAGTGATGCCTATTCCTCTATGGATCTGATTGAATCTCTAGTTGAAAAAGGGGTTGGCCTAAGCTCAGTCCCTCTACAGCCTCTATATTTGGCCGTTAAAAATCTTCCGGTAGAGCAGGCTGCTCAGCACTTAGAAAAATTCACTGTTGAACAAAGACGATTGATGTTGGATCTCGACTTATGGCAAAAAGATGAACTCGATCCCGATGAGTTTGAGTTTTGGGTCGAAAGTTATTCCCATTGTCTCACGGAAGAAGTACGTTCCGAATTTGTTAAGAGTATGGAGTTTCTTCTCTATTTAAAGGGACGATTTAATATTTGGACCTTTGATGTGGATGATCCTCAATATCCAGATCACGATAATTACTTTCTCACTGATGATTCCCTCTTATTATTTGAATTCCATGATGACTACGCTCTTGTCGATCATGTTCGCTCTTTGATTCGAGAGCTCTATTCCGAACTCGGGGTTGAGAAGGCCTATTCGTGGTTATTTAAAATGGTATCTGAAGGAGCGCTTTCGACATTGGAAGAAGAATATCAAATGAAAAAGGGAAGACTCGCGGATGCAGGGTTTGTGGATTATTTCGACGCCCTTGAAATGGATCATCCCCATATCAATTTGGCCGTCATGGATAATTGGATTAAGAAAAAAGAGAAGGTATCTGTAGGGGTTCATCAATTTGCGAAACAACAAATTCTGCCGAAAAAGGCCCTTGTTCCCTTTGAAAATAAATTTGAAAGTTTTGATAGTGAATTAACTAAGCTCACTGATGATAAAAGAGTGGAGTATCTCCAATTTAATTTTCTTCGTCTCGTAAACGGTAGCATTACTTTAAATGGCTCATTTAAAGATGGTGCTATTGCTATTAATCGCGCGGGAGAGAAAACAAAGTCGATGCTTGAATTAGGATTCTCTTACTTAAGTAAGGTTGCCCTTTCTAAGGGGTTAATTGAGGTTGAACCCGAGGAGTCTCTTTTTGACTGGTTTGATTTTACAGAGATCTTTCGCATAGGTCGCTCCCTAATTGCCTTTGGCCAAAAAGATTTAAAAAAGGCACTCAAAGCAGGAGAACTTGAAGATGACGAATCTTTCTATGGCCAGATGATTTCAGACTTTCTCGATCAAAGTTTTGATCGTCCTACCAAGGTATCGGAGACGTGGAATTCAACCCCTCAAGTGATTGATCACTGGAATCATTACGAAATTTGGAAGCAAAAAGTTGTTTTCTTCTGCTCTTTAAATCCCTATATTAATAAGCTCTTTGTCAGCTTTCTTCCCTTAAAAAATAGCGGTCAAATTCAAGATAGTTTTTATTTTAATTACAATGTGGCCGAGATTGATTTTGAATCCATTCTTATATCAAGTTTATCTAATTATATTCTTGTACAAGAGGGAAGTCTTGATAGTAAGGTATGGGATCAAGGTAAGCTTGGATTAACCTTAGATGAATTCAAATCACTCATTCGTATTATCTTAACTGAGGATATGACTTTAAATTGGGAGAATGTCGCCAGTCATTTTTCAAAGTATAAAGAGCAATTTGGTTTAAGTGAAGTTCCTTATTTTGATCAGTATTTAAGAGAACTTCTCATCGCTCAATTAGAAGGTTATGACTATCCTCATCTTGAAGAAGAGGAATTTGCCCATGTGGGTGGACCTATCCTTCTTAAGCCGATTGCGGAACTTCACTAAAATTGATTTTGATTCTCTCTTTATTCTAGCGAGTTGAACGTATGAGGTGGTCAAGAAAATGGGTCAGCCCTGAGAAACTCTCTGAAGAATTTTCGATGATCTCTTCTTTGAGTAGATGAAGCTCCGCCATTTCTCTTTGTATTAACCCCTTCGTTTGAGGGTACTTCTTTTCGAGGGGCATTTGCACCGAGAAGAATTGATCAAGTTTCTCTAAACGAGAGACTTCTTTTTCTAGGAAATCATAGATTTCGTAATCTTCAATTTGAGCTTCTTTCTTGCGGGTTTTAACTTCAACCCCATTATTGTCAATAAGATCGAGGACCTCTTCAAAGCCTTCGAGCTCTTTTTGTTTATGATCGGTAAGAAAGAGTTTCTTCTTGCCTGAATTGTCATTCTTATTATTGGGCATGAGGCTTCCTAAGGATAGTTAGTGCTTTTTCCTTTGAGTCGGTTACGATTTCTCTCTAAGACTCTCTACCAATTGAATACAGAAATTCTTTTGATGGCAGAGATCTCTTAGTTTGCGATTATCTTCTCTCTTTCGTGCAATATAATTTAAATCCTGATCAATGGATTGATTTTGGATTCTCGCTTGATAGGTATCCGCTTTGGAGAGTAGACTTTGCTCTCTGTTTTTGACTCTCTTTATTTTCTTAATAAAGTGTTTTGGCGCTTTATCGATCGACTTGAGTTGGGGAATAACACAATCTTCAATTCTTTCCGGGCAAATAATATAATTGGGATAGGGAAAGAGGGGATTAATAGCAAAGTGCTTGAAGAGTTGCATACAATTCTTAGCAAAAATATCTCGTTGGCCAATGATGGATTCATCAAGAACAAAGAGGAAGGGTGCCTTACCGATGGGGTTTCTCTCAAAGACAATTTTAAGAGACTCTAGCGAGACATCTTGAATTTCAATTTTCTGCATTAAAGGTATCTTCATCCCTCTATTTTAAAGGGGATTCGGTCTTCTTTACAAGGGGGAGAGAATTTAAGGACGAGAGGGGGATAAAAATGCTCAGTTAAAATTAGAACTGACGGCCATTCGATTTTCCTCTACTATTAAGTATATGTATTTTGATTATGTTCATATGCCTGATGAGTTTTGCACACTATTGAAAAGTAATATGCAAACAACGGGATCAGGTTATCAATTTTTACGTAAGAATCTTTGGGATAAGCCTCATTTTCAGGCCATTCTATCTCGGGCCTGTGCGGACATTAAGGGGAGTCTTAGTTTTGAGAGGATTATCAATTCTCTTGGATGGTATGGACTCAGGGACCGTCTTGCTTCTACTTACCTCTATCATCAAGAGCATGGTTATTATCCCGATATCGTTTTACTCAAGAATATTGAAGATATTCTGCATTTTGAAGAAGAAATAAAGAATCAAACTCTAGAAGGTTATGGACGCCATTTTCTCTATGCTTTCTATATAAAAATGAATCTCTACTATATTAAACGAACCAATCCTAAAGGGACTTACCATAATCATTTAATGAGTAAGAGTTCAATTGAGGTCGTGAAATCCTTTTCGAGGAAGACGATCGATATCGACTGGTTATGCATGTCGATTCACCATTTTGTCGAATATCTGGGGGAAGATAAACTGCGCCAAGTTTTAGCAGAAGGAGGATCTTATAAAGAACTTTATAAGCTTCTCTCTGAACCCCAACGCTATAGTATCAATGAGAACTTTCTCTCCTACGCCTCTAGTATCAGAGATGATTCTCCTTTTCTATTTGCTCAGGTGTAAAAGAAAGAAAGGATTTAAGAATGTCTGAAAATTCAGTGTGGAACCTATTAAGAGATCTTGAACAAAAGAAAGGCATCACCGAAGTCGTTATTAATGATCCTAAACGAGTCTTTGTTGAAAGGCAGGGTCAATTTATTCAACTTAATATCCAACTCTCAAAGAATGACCTCTACGAGTTTGCTAAAGAGGTGGCCAATTTTAATAAGAGGCAATTCGATAAATTTAATCCTGTTCTCGATGGCGTTCTTCCCGATGGATCTCGTATCAATGTCATTGCTGAGCCCTTTAGTCAGGGCTCCCCTGCGATTACCATTCGAAAATATTTGAGGAGTATAAAAAGCTTCGATGATGATCAAGAAGTCTTTGGCCTCAATGAAAAATGGATAGAGCTCTTAAAGGCCATGGTGGGTAGCCGTTGCAATCTCATTGTCTCTGGGGGAACAGGAGTGGGAAAGACTACCTTCATTAATCTCCTCTTAAAAGAAATGTCACCGGCTGAACGAGTGGTTACGATTGAAGATACTTTGGAATTAACGATAAATAGTCCCAATGTTGTAAGGCTTGAAACATTTGTTGCAACAAAATCATCTGCAGGACTGAGTGCTCGAGACCTGGTGAAAAATACCTTAAGGATGAGGCCTGATCGAATCATTGTAGGTGAGGTTCGAGGAGGAGAGGTCTTTGATCTCTTACAAGCGATGAATACGGGACATGAAGGATCTATGTCCTCTATCCATGCCAGCTCTCCTGGCGAGTGCATTAGTCGTATGGAAAACCTCTTTCTCATGGCCGGTTTTGATGTGCCCTATCAGGTGGTAAGAAGACAAATTGCCCAAGGGGTGGACTTTATTATACAGTTAGGCCGTAACCGCGAAGGAAAACGAGTGGTTAAAAATATTATGGAAATAACAGGAATGGAAGGCGCTAATATTCTCAGCCAACAGATCGCTATCCGAGAAGAAGAGGGATTGGTTTCCACTGGTGTTTCACCAAAGAATATGGATAAGCTCCATCGCATGGGGGGCTTGCCCATGGACTTCTTTAATTAGAAAGGAAAAATTGTGATTGAATATATTCTTGATCATAACCCAGATGATCGTATTCTTAAGAAGGCCAGTGACCTCATGAAAGAGGGAGGAATCGTTTGTATACCTACGGATACTCATTGGGTGATGTTAACGGATGCTTTTAGTAAGAACGGAGTAGAAAAACTCTATCGCCTCAAAGGAGAGCAGAAGAATCATCATTTTTCGATTCTATGTTCAAGTATCTCTATGGCCAGTGAATATGCGGTTATTCCCGACTCTTCCTTTCGTTTAATTAATCGTCGTATCCCTGGACACTATACTTTTATTTTTGAAGCCACAAAGAAGATGATCAAGACCCTTAAGGCCTCTAAAACGGACCACGAAATTGGTCTGCGCTTTATTCCTCTTCCTTATTTGAATGCTTTAATTGAAGTTCATGGGGGAGGTCTGATTTCTACCAATGTGGATGAAAGAGTACTGGGTTTTGATTTTGATAAAGATCAGCTCTACAGCTTTCAATTGGAAGAGAGTTTAAGTGCTAAAGTGGATATGATTATCGATCCAGGTGAATTTAACTTCATCGGTCCCTCCACTATTTACAATTTTGCCCACCAGCCCCCTGAGCTGGTTCGTGAGGGAGCGGGAGAGCTTCTTTTTTGAAATGTGAGGGAATCTTCATCTTTTTCTGCCCTCAATTTGCGCCATATATGAGCTAAGTGTCCAATAACTCGTAAATCTCTCTCAATTATTTTCATTTTCACTAAAAAGTCAGGATTTCTTTCTAAGTATCAGTTTTCACAAAAGAGTTATGAATCGGAGTATTTATTAACGTGAACCAGCTAGGATTTCCCCTTACTATGAGAGGATATTTTTTCGGGAGCAAAAGAAAGATGGGAACCACCAAATGGAAGGCCTTGGCACTAGAGGCACCACTTTTATTTTTGAAAAAACCAATGTTTAGAGAAAATGTCGTTAAGGGGAGTGGCATGGATTCGAAGAAAAATGCAGTATCTATTTTTGAAGATGAGAGCTTTCATACCAACTTGGATGCTCATTTAGAGTTAACTCTACGTTCGGATGCAGAACTTATTATTGAAAGAAAAATTGAAGAAGAAGTGGATGATGATCTGAGCTTGATTTTCAAGTAACAAGTAACAAGTAACAAGTAAGAAGAGACCTCTACTTTATTCTCCTCCAATAAATCACAACCTCTTTACTGATCATTATCTAATAGGCTTCTTGTGTGCTACCACCTGTTACAATGGCCACAGAAGCGGAAGCACCTAAACGGCCAGCTCCGGCATTGATCATTTTTTCAGCACTGGCCAGGTCTCTAATTCCACCAGAGGCCTTGACCTGCATTTCAGGAGAAATATTGGCCTTCATTAGGGAAACGGCTGCTACAGTGGCTCCACTTCCGGCAAAGCCCGTACTTGTTTTCACAAAGTGGGCCTTAGCTTCTGTAGCACATCGGCAGGCCCTAATGATTTCCTCGTCTTTGAGAAGTCCCGTTTCTAAGATCACCTTGACCACTCTTCCAGCAGCGGCTTCCACTACCGAAGCAATTTCATCGGTGACAAGTTTATCTCTTCCTTCTTTAAGGGCCCCTATATTGATCACCATATCAACTTCTTGTGCTCCTGCATCAATGGCCAAACGAGTTTCAAATGATTTCACATTGGGTAAGTTCGCCCCTAGAGGAAAGCCAATGACGGTACATACCCCAACCTGAGTTCCTTCTAATGCCGTAACACAGGTCTTAATATGACAAGGATGAACACAGACTGTCTTGAACTTATATTTCTTAGCTTCTTCGCAAAGGTGAAGAATATCTTCACGGGATGCTGTGGGTTTAAGAAGGGTATGATCGATCATTTGATTTAGCTTTTCCATCCCATTATTATACTCAGAGAAAGGACTTTAGCTAGTGATTATCACTTGAGTAATCGTATCTAAAAATCATGCCTTAAACTGATATAAGAAGGTGTACTATTAAATATCGTTGGATCACGAACCCCCTAACCATTTTCATAACCAGTTTAGTGGCTTTGGGAGTAAGCCTCTTTCTCTATATTCATTCCTATCTAAAAGTGAATAATGCTTTTCGGGAATTTGTAGAAAAGAGAAACCTCAATCCTGATGCTTTCCTCGAAACCCAGACTTGGGTCATGATTCTCATTCTCTCTCTTCTTGTAACTCTGATTATCGCTGGTGTTGTGCTCATCTTTGTCTATTATCAAAAAATGATCCAGCTCTATCGTATGCAACAGAATTTTATCAACGGCTTCACTCATGAATTGAAAACACCGATCGCAAGTTTAAGACTCTTTCTCGATACTTTTGATAAACATGACTTAAGTCGTGATCAGCAGAAAAAATATTTGAGTTATATGATTCGCGATACGGAAAGATTATCGGATAATGTGACCCAGATTTTGAATCTGGCCCGTATAGAAGACAAGAAATACGAAGCCACATGGCAAGAGTCATCCCTCTATGATTTTCTACTGTCTTGGCGAGAGAAAATATCTTATCTTGGTGCTGATGCCGATATTATCATTATTGATCCCGAGGCTCATCAGGACGAATCATTAAAAATAGAGGGAGAGCGCTGTAAGAATTCGATGATTAGGTTTGAACCTAATCTTCTTCCTTTAGTTTTTATGAATCTTGTAAATAATGCGATTATTTATAATAATTCGGCCAGGCCTCAAGTGGAGATACGATTAAAGTGCCATAGAAATCTTTTAAAAGTTGAATTCAAAGATAATGGAGTAGGGATACCTCCTTCGGAACAGAAGAAAGTTTTTAAGAAATTCTATCAAGTTAAAAAAAGTGGTAAGGGCTCTGGAATTGGACTCTATCTCGTGCAAACGGTGATGAAATTTCATAAGGGGCAAGTTTCTGTTGCTGAAAATGAAAATAAGAAAGGTTCTACCTTTACCTTAAGTTTTCCCCTAATCAATTAAGAATATAAATTATGAAGAAGACGGATGAGTAATCGTATGTTTAATGGAAAAAAGAACTCTCAAAATAAAGATGATAAAAATTCCAAAACCTCAGATAAATCCCAAATTTCTCACTCACGTATTTTAGTTATTGAAGATGAGAATCATATTGCTGAGGGAATAAAACTCAATCTCGAACTTATGGATCATTCAGTCGAAGTGGCCTCTAATGGCCTTATTGGTCTTGAAAAGTGGAAGATTTTTAATCCTGATCTCATTGTCCTCGACATTATGATGCCGGAAATGGATGGTCACAAGGTATTGGAAGAAATTAGAAAGGTCGATCGCCAATTACCGATTCTCATACTTTCGGCCAAGAATGAAAGTGTTGACAAGGTAAAGGCCTTTAAGGGCGGTGTCGATGATTACTTAGGAAAACCTTTCTCCCTCGATGAATTCATTCTTCGTATTGAACGATTACTTCTTCGTTCATGTTGGATTAAAGAAGCCCGGGCCGAAGAGGGATTAGGGGGAGCTCAACTGGAAGAGGTGAAGTTTGGAAAGAATACGGTCCGCCTTTTTGAATTAAAGGCCAATACATCCCACGATGAAATCAATCTCACTGAACAAGAGGCGAAGCTTCTTAAGCTATTCTTTGAAAACCCGAATCGTCCGCTACAAAGGCAGGCCCTTTTGGAAGCGGGCTGGGGCTATACTCAAGAGGTAAATACTCGCACTCTCGATAACTTTATGGTGAGATTTCGTAAATATTTTGAGCAAAATCCCAAAGATCCCAAATTTTTCCAATCTATACGAGGAGTGGGTTATATGTGGAGTCCGGAAGGAAAGAAGTAAAATAACTCGTTGCGTTTTTATGTCGCACTAGGCCTATTCAATGGGACCTATCTCTTTGTAAACTCTCGCGTACTTGACTTAGATCAATTTCATAAAAAATATAAGGAGACCTGTATGGGTATTTTATCCGGTAAAAAAGTTTTAATTCTTGGTGTGGCCAATGAGAGGTCAATTGCATGGGGAATCGCAAGAGCGATGAAGGAGCAGGGTGCTTCTTTGGCCATGAGTTATCTTAACGATAAACTTAAGGAAAGAGTGGTTCCTTTAGCAGAAGAAGTAGGGGCAGACTTTACTTTTGAATTAGATGTTACCAATGAAGATCACCTGGCCCAGATGGCCAATACAGTAAAAGAAAAGTGGGGAAAATTTGATTGTGTTGTCCACTCTCTTGCCTTCGCAGATAAGGAAGATTTAAAAGGAACGTTTAGCCAAACTTCACGTGATGGCTTTAAGATGGCCCATGATATTTCTGCTTACTCTCTTGTTTCAGTTTCTCATGCACTTAGAGCACTCTTCAACGAGAAAGGTTCGGTCATTAGTATGACTTATCATGGATCTCAACAAGTGGTTCCTGGTTACAATGTAATGGGTGTGGCCAAAGCTTCTCTTGAAGCGAGTTCAAGATACTTAGCTGAAGATCTAGGACCTATGGGTATTCGCGTGAATTCAATTTCTGCTGGACCTATTCGTACTCTTGCCGCCTCAGGTGTTCCTGGACTTCGTAAAATGTTTGATACAGTAGAAGAGAGAGCCCCTCTTCGTCGAAATATTACTACAGAAGATGTAGGTGGTGCGGCTGCCTTCTTAGCTTCAGATTTAGCCAGTGGAGTTACTGGTCAAATTCTCTACGTAGATAGTGGTATTTCTACTATGGCGATGGTTTAAGTTTAAAAAAGTCTAGGGTCGATTTTGGATTTCTTCCTCTTTTTTTCGGAAAGGATTTAGGAGTTTGGAATCGACCTTGAGTTCTTTTCTTTTTTTAATCTCATCAATTCTTTATATTTTCTGACTAATTTCTATTACTTAAGTTCTTATAAGTTTATCTGTGATCCAATATTTATTATTGTAACTAAAGAAAAATCCTTGTTTCCTTATTAAGGCCATTGCTTCTAGCTCCTCAACTTTGAATAGGCTATAATAGGGGGCATATTTTAATTTCTCAGGACTTATGAGCTTATGAATGATGAAATAAATAACCCATCCGTAGATGAATCTTCTGAATCAACTAAAAAAGGAATTCCTAAAGGCGTGATTATTGCCTTTATTCTCTTTGACTTGGTGGTCATCGTTCCTTTAATTCTCTTCTTTGTCTTTGTTCCCACTAATAAAATTAAAGATCTCAAAAAGGGACATGTGGAAGTGGTGGTCACTAAAAAGGGTGAGGACTACTCAGTTGATTATAAAATTGTTGATAAGAAACCCAAGAATTGGGTCAGTATTAAAGAGATGGATTATACCGCGATACATGCCATTGTGATTAGTGAGGATTGGGCCTTCTATGATCATAGTGGATATGATGTTCATCAGATCAAAGAAGCTGCTGAGGAAGTCATTGAAGGAGAAAGAACGAGAGGCGCTAGTACGATTAGCCAACAGCTTGTCAAAAATCTCTTTCTCTCTCCAGAAAAGGAAATCTCTAGAAAAGTTAAGGAATTGGGGATCTCTGTCTATATGGAGCGAAACCTGAGTAAAGAAAAGATCCTTGAAACCTATCTTAATGTCATTGAGTTTGGTCCTGGTATTTATGGAATTAAAGCGGCGGCCAAGCATTACTTCAATAAGAGTCCAAAAGAGCTCAATGCAAAAGAGGGAGCTTTCTTGGCCATGCTACTTCCCAATCCTAAGAAAAACTCTCAATCCTTTCGCGATAAAGAACTCACACCCTTTGCTCAAAAAAGAGTGGATACTATTTTAAAGAAAATGTCGGTTGCCAAATATTTAAGGGAAGACCAAGTCGAAAAGCTCAAAAAGAAAACCTTTCACTTTCAAAAAGAAAAAAAGGTTGATCCCAATGCTGGTAAGATGAAAATTTACGAAAAAAGAGATCTTACCGGTAAATCAATCGAAGCTGCCAATAAGAGAGATGACTCCCTTCGCTTAGAGGAAAATCCTGAGTTTGATGAAGATGCCATCATTGAAGATATGTCAGGTTTTGAAAGTGAGTTCAGTGTTGAATAACGAGGACTTTTCTTTAAAGAGTCTTCGTCTCTCAATTCAACTTTAGAAATTGAAGAACCGTTCTTCTTCTGTCTTGAAGGCCAAAGCCTCCTCGCTCAACTTCATTGGTCCAATGAATTAGCTTTTGACGAATGGTATGGCCACTAACTGCATAAGAGAAGAAACGCCAAATATCGTTTGAATCTTCCTCTCCATTGAGAAGTGCATTGAGGTATAAATCTGTTTTTAATTTTTCGGGTTTTGGGCTGCTGGTGGCCCAGACGATTCCAATGGCCTTGCGACTTTCGCGATTTATAACGGCCGATCCCGAATCACCTGGAGAAATATCACAACCCATAGCAAAGGCCGTCATGGCTTGAGGTTGATCCTTTTCTTGATTGGCCTTAGAAACTTTCGCGAGTACACCTGAAGGAGAGTAAATCATACAGTCCTGATCTTCCTTTAGTGTGAGTTCTTCTTGTTCATTCTTATGAATACCAAAGCCCATAGTGGAAAGGGCGGTTGTATGTTCAAGTGGATCTTTGAAATCAAATTCTAAAGGATTGATTTGCGCAAGAAAGCCCTCGGGTTGACTACTCTCATCTTTCTTTTCGAAAACATCGCTAATGCTAAAGAGGGCAAAGTCTATTTCTGGCCAGATACCAATTATATTTTTACAGCGAAAAGATTTTCCCTGAATTTCAAAGTGAGCATAGAGTGGAATGGCAAAGCACATGGGAATATTCTTTAGCAGGTGAGCACTCGTACCAATGAGATATCTATCGTTAAATCTTCCTAAGAAGAAACCTGTTCCCTTGGCCCATGGAGTGGTTATTCTAACAGTGGCCAACGCCATTTTCGTGGTGAGGAAGTCATTTCTCTTTCTTAAGTATTGGGCATCAATCTTTTGAGCGCCCCAATTGGGACCTATTTGATAAGAGGCATTGAGATCGAGCTGCTTTTGATCCGTTTCTTGTCCAACAGGATTGTGAATGGAGTCTTCAGACTGACCACCTCCACAAGCGCTTATGGCCACAACCAAAGTGAGTAGAGCCAGGCCCTTTAAGATTGAGCTTAGACTTTTATCGAGGTAATTAAATATAAGGCGAAACTTATTAAATTTCATTAAATATGATTTACCACGATTCAAGGTAGGTCCTTGAATAAGTGAATATTTTATATGGGGCGTTAACTATTTAGGCTATAATCTTATATAAGTAAGGTTCTATATTTTTGAGGAATTTTCCATGTCATTTCAGTCACTTAATAAGATTATTGAAAGCCGTTATCTCAGGCGTGAGAATCTAATCGTTAATATGCAATCTCTGGAAACAAAGAATATCAACTGTTCAAGTTGTCAGGGAAAGTGCTGTACGATGATGGCCAATAGTATGATGATGACTCCTATAGAGACAATGGATCTCTATAAGTATCTTAAAGACGAGGGACTTTGGACAAATGAGCTCATCGATAAACTCACCAGCTGTATAAAAGACTTTAGGCTAGCAGAGCAGCTCGATCTGGGGAGAGGCCGTGTTTTTCGTCGCACTTATACTTGTCCTTTCTATTTGAATCAATTCCCTGGTTGTCCGCTACCTCGTTCCGTTAAACCCTATGGATGCTTGGCCTTTAATCCCGGACAAGGGACTCCTTCAGATGGAGAGGGCTGCCATAGTGAATTAGCGTTACTGGAAAAGCGGGAAGACTTAGTAGAGAGCGAAGAAGATCTCAACCAATTATTAAAAGAGAGAATGAATCTTACTTGGGAGAAGTTACCAATTCCCGTCGCTCTCTTAGAAATGGATAAAGTATGGGAGCAATTAGAGGATACTCAATTACCTTAGTGGTATTTAGTGGTGTTCACCATCATCCATGAGTTCATTGTCAAAGTCAGTGTTTGCAATGATCATGGCTACAGGTAAGCTTGCCCAAATTACAACGAGTGTTAGTCCAACAAAGAATTCTAAGCTCATAAGAGTTTCCTATTAAATCGATATATCAGATACTTAAGTATTATAGTTGAGAAATACTCAATTGCCAAAGGTTATCTCTTTCCTAGATTGGACAACCTATCTTTTCTCATTCACCTGCGCAGATCCCTTTCATCTAGAGATTCGGGAATAATCGTCCAAGAGATTTTGAGAGAGAAGAAGGCCAGGGGCAGGGCGCAGATCAGATCCATTATATAGTGATAGCGAAGGAGCAAGGTGGCCATAATAATGAAACTCGTGGTTCCTAGCAGAATAAAGCGAGCGCGATGATTGGTTTTAAATAGCCAAAGGGTAACTAAGAGGGCCACTCCCGTGTGCCCACTAGGAAAACAGTCAATAAATGTACTTTGTCCTTGATTGATTAGACCCCAGAGATAATGTCCAAAGGGTGTGAAAGGGAGGGGCTCGGTATAGATATCGGGCATCCAGTATTGAGGACCGGTCACGGGTACAAGTAAGTAGAAGAGGTAATTGATAAAGAAGAAGAGTAAGACCGACACAAAGAAGCGCCCGATCTTATATTTCTTCTCTCTAGGTAGATCCCGATGGATGAGAATTGAGCCGATAACAGGGAGTAGGAAATAACTCATATAGGAGAGCATGAGAAGATCGTAGAAAATACTGCGAACCAACCCTAATGGCGAAAGGAGTTCTTCGCCCCACTTCGCTATAGGCATGCCAAAGAGCCATTCATCAAAAGGAGAAAAGAGAGCATCTTTTCTTTCAAAGCCCACTGCGCGATCGAATTCACCGATCAGATAGTAATTGAGTAATACGGCCATGAGAAGAGGAATGATGGAGAGTCCTAATTTATAGGCATCTCCTAGTTTCAAAATTTTGGAGCGCAGAAAGTAGAAGAGAAAGGCCACGTAAATAGGGTAGAGGGCCTCCATTCTCATACCCCCTAAGGTGGTGATGGAGAGAAAGAAGAGAAAGAGATTATAGCAAGAGATAAGAAGGAGATTTCTTCCAAGTCCATAGTCGAGCTTATATTGCTCCCATGCTTTTTGAATATTGTATTCGAACACTTACCTTTTCCTCTTTTTCTTTGACCATAATACTGCCCTATCTTTCGTCATAATGCTTTTGCATATTTTTGAGGCCAATCTAAAAGTCGTGATGATCTATAATTAATATACGCTATGATTTTTATACTTTCAGCTATTTAGTTTTAGATGTATCAAATTCCTTTAAAAGGGGATTATCATGAAAAATATCAAAAGCTTATTTGCGATTTCTCTCGTTGTAGCGAGTGTTGGGCTTAAGACCTATGCCCATGGAAGTGTACGTAAGATCTTTACTTCACAAATGACTTTTCCATTTGAGAACCATTCAAAGAAACTCTATGGCGTAGATAAGAGGACGATTTACCTTACTTTTGACGATGGACCTACTTCTGCCGCAACTCCTGAGATTTTAGAGATTTTAAGAGATTATGGGATCAAGGCGACTTTCTTTGTTGTGGGGAGAATGGCCAGAAATAATCCCGCTCTAGTGGCGCGTATCCGTGAAGAAGGGCATCGCTTAGGAAATCATAGCTATTCTCACGAATTTGATTTCCCTACGGAATCTCACTTTATATCTTCCCTTAAAGGTACTCATAATCAGATAAAGAATTATGTTTATCGCCATGACCTTCTGCTCTTTAGAGCCCCAGGAGGGATTTGGAATAATTGGCGAACCCAAATTGGAAACTCTGATCCCAGTTTGAGACGTTATGTTGGGCCGATCTATTGGAATGTTGGGGGAGGAAATCCCAATAACCGTGATGATGCTGATTGGAAGTGTTGGACGAAGGGTGTAAGTGTTTCACAGTGTGAAAAAAGTTACCTGAATCAAATATATTCTAACTACCGTAGAGGATATGCCTCTATAGTGTTGATGCATGACATTAATCGCAAATCTGCTCAAATGCTGGCCCAGCTATTAAGGGATCTTAGTCGTGATCGAGTTCAGTGGAATTTTGAACTTATCGAAGATATCCCTGCAGTTCAAGAAATGGCCTTCTAGCAGTTTGCTAGGAGGAATAATGAAATCATCACTCATTCTTTTGGCCATGGCCTTGTCTTTGACTTCAACCATGGCCCATACTTCAAAAATTCTTTCCCCTCAAAAGACTTTTCCATTTGGTTCTGACGGGAGAACTCTAGAAGGTGTCTCCAAGAATACGATTTATCTTACCTTTGATGATGGACCTACTTCAGAGGCCACACCGGCCATTTTAGATATATTGAAAGAGTATAATATTAAGGCCACCTTCTTTGTGGTTGGTCGTATGGCCAGGGCCCATGAATCTATACTGGCGGAGATCCGCTCTCAAGGTCATCGCTTGGCCAATCATAGCTACAATCACGAATTAAGTTTTAAGTCTGATCAAGAGTTCATCGATACCCTTAATGATACTCATGAAGTGATCGAGCGCTATATGCAACCTGGAGATATTTCTCTTTTTAGGGCCCCAGGTGGAAATTGGAAAGATTGGCAGGCTCTTGCGGCCAACGGAAATGCATCCGCACGAAAATATGTAGGACCTATTTTTTGGAATGTCGGAGGCGGTAATGGTAACGCTAAAGATGATGCTGACTGGAAGTGTTGGAAGACATGGTGGGTGAGTGCTAGAAAATGTGGCAAGAGCTATATTGAGCAAATCGAAAATAATTACAATCGTGGGCGGGCCTCTTTGGTTCTCATGCACGATATTAATCGCAAATCAGCTGATATGTTAGAGTATATCCTAAAGAAGCTCACAAGCTCACGATCAAAAGTTCAATGGAAGTTTGAGTTGATCTCGAATATTCCGGCGGTAAAGGAAAATACAAAGTAAAATTTAATCCACGCTGAAACCTAGAGCACAGAGGCACCCAAGGTGTCTCTGTACAGGAAAGAGGCCTACTTATCGATCATAATTTTCTTCAAGTCTTCCATCGTATTTTTAAATTCAGCTGAATCCGTATCAATATTCGCGGCAGCCTCATCAATATTATTGGAACTCGGTGTCCTTCCTTTAGCATCCATTTGAGAGTTGGCATAGGCATTGATTTTCTTCCACTTATCAGGAGAGATATTTTTTAACTTTTCCTGTGCCTTTATCAATTCTTCTTTACTGATAATGCCTTTTTGCCCAAATTGGTTAAGCATTTGCGAGACATCGGATTCATCAATGGCAGACACATTTAAAGGTCCTAAAAGTAGCATGAGGCAGGACGAGATTTTGACCGTTTTTGTGAAAGCTTTTTTCATCGCTTGAATCCTTGTTTGGGTGTAGATTGATCATTATACAAGAACTCTATCGGTTACGTATTATTAGATATTTAGAATTATATGACCTTACTCAAAAGAGAGTCATTACCCATGAATAAGAGGCAAAATATGGAAAACTCAAATCATAGAATCTGTGGCTTCGCAGCTGGATGTTACTGGGGTGTAGAGCATGCTTTTAAAATGTTAGAAGGCGTTTTGAAAACAGAAGTTGGGTTTCAAGGTGGCCATATTGAAAACCCTAGCTATAAAGAAGTTTGTCAAACAGATACAGGGCATGCGGAAGTTGTTAGAGTAACCTATGATCCTGAGAAAATAAGTTTAAGTCGTCTCCTTGATGCTTTCTTCTTTATGCATGATCCAACTCAGCTAAATAAACAAGGTCCTGATGTTGGGAGCCAATATCGGTCTGCTCTCTTTCCTGAGTCTCCTTGGGACCAAGAAGATGTGGCCATCATTAAAGAGGCCATTGAAAAAAGAAGAGATCAGTATTCCTCACCCATTGTGACAACGATAGAAGAGAATCAAACATTCTATAGTGCGGAGGACTCTCATCAAGATTACCTTGTTAATAATCCTGGTGGTTATTGTCACATTGGACTTGATACCTTTGCCAAACTAAAGCAAGGTCTATTCTAAGCCTTTGCCTTTTCTCTATTAAGAAGATTCACTTCTTCGGGCTCTTTGCTTTGAATGCGATTACAATGTTTGCAAGCGCTGTACTTATGGCGTAGACCCTTTCTTAGGTCTTCTCTAAAGCGAGTAAATTTTTCACCCAGCCAAATCTCTTTAAGATCCTCTTGGAAGACATTGCCCATTTCATGATGTTGAAAGAAGTCTTCAAAGCAGGCCAAGACATTTCCTTTTAAAGTAATGGTCATGAGAAAGCTTGGAATATAACAAGGAAGTAGAGGTTGTTCTCTATCTCCAATATCATCAAGGATACCGCCCCGATTTGTTTTATAGATTTCTTGATGAGTTCGATAGGTAATATGATGCCTTTCTTCTTCAGTCAGTTGCGCGTAGGCCTCTTCAAAAAGTCTAAGTTCTTGTCCGATATGTTTGGTAATAATAAACTCATCAATTCCCAAATAGAGAAGTTCTCGAATTCGTTTCAAATCTAATTGGGTGGCATTACTATAGAGCTCTATTTTTACTTTAGGAAGTTCGCGCTTGGTATAGGACACAATCTCATTAAATTGGGGATGGAGCGTCGGTTCTCCATAGAATTCATGACTCAGTCTTCCCTGAAAATCGAGGGCCTTAAGTTGGGCTATAATTTTCTTATAGTCTGAAAAAGGCATAGTCCCTTTTTCTTTTCGTTCGAATTCTCGATTGGGGCAATAGGAGCAGCTAAGATTGCAATAGCTATTAATCTCTATTTCGATAATCTTAAATAGGTCATTAATATTTCCAGAACTCATATTAAGATATTATGCCTCAAAAATTGTTTTTTCCCCAATTTGCATAATATTCTTTTTAAAATGAAGCCCAAGATTGGAGATGTCATTGGAATTAGGCTCTCTCCATTCTTCAGGAACCCTTTGTTTGAGAAGCTCAGGAATGGTGTGATGGCTAAAAATATCTTCAACCAACTGATTCATTTGTTTTTCTTTCTGACTTTTCTTATGAAATTTAAAAAGCGGAAGCTCATTCTTCTTGAGCAGGGAGAATAAATAGCGATCTAGAATCTTATAGTTTTGGGCCATAAAGTCAGGACCCTCTGTAATCGCTGAAACACCAAGTCCCATAAGGTAGGGAGTCTTTTGCGGGAAGAGTCCACTTACTTTACGATAAAGTGTCTGATCTAAGGGGCCATTCTTTTTCACAAAATGACCCATTCCTTGGTTGCGATATCCAAGGGACTCAAAAATCTCTACACCCCATTGATAGAGTTCATATTTCCTCTCTCTATCCGGTAAGGTAAAATCACCATAGGCATTTTGTATAGACTCTAGCCATGGAACCTTTGCTAGGGGATAGAAAGATATCCAATCTGGCGCTAAGGTCTTTAGGTGAGAGTACCAGTTTTTCATACTCCTCTCATCTTGCTTGGGTAGGCCCCATAAGAGATCCATTCCCATTATTTGTTGAGGCAGGAGAGCTTCTTTAGCACGATGGAGATGATCGAGAGATTGTCTGCGATTTACATTACTAAGAATTTCACTATTAAAGTCTTGAACCCCAAAGTTAAAGCGATTTATTTTAAGGGCAAAGGCCCACTGAGCATCTTCTCTTGTGAAATAGCGCGGATCCACTTCCATTTGACCTGAACTCGTTTGTGCGCCAATAAGGGGACCTAGTTCTTCTAAGAGTAGTTCCTTGGCCTTCGGGTTTAAGAAGTTTGGTGTACCTCCGCCAAATGTTATATTGAGAAGATCGGAAGGAGGATTGATTTTATCCCATCTTAACTTCTTCTCCATGGAAAGGGCCTTCACATATTGAAGATGTTCCTCTTTTTGATTTGAGATCTTTATATTGCAACCACAGTAGGTGCAAATTTCACGACAAAAGGGGATGTGGATATAAATTCCGAATCCCTCAGTTGAGGGAGACGGAAGAGAGGGAGCGGTCTTCTTAACTTCTTCCCATTTACTGGTAAGAGGATAGTAAGAGAAACGATTCCCTGGAGAGTGAAAGTCTAATAGCTTTTTAGCGAGTGTCATTAAGAATTAGTACTTCATATTCTCATGAATGAATTGTACGGTTTTAAAGACATTCTGCTCTGGTGTTTTTTGGAGAACTCCGTGTCCTAGACCACAAATCCAACGATCAAGAGGGGCATCACTCGATTCCATCAGTTGCCACCAATCTTTTAATTTCTGCTCTAAGTTTTCCCAAGGTAAATGAAGAAGGGCCGGATCAAAGTTTCCTTGAATCATATAGTCTTTACCAAATTGTTTAAGAGTCGCAGGCAGATCCATTCTCCAGTCTACGCCTAAGACATCGATATGATCATCTTCAATCGCTTCAAGATATCTTGTGTGCGTCAGCTTTGAATAGTAGATAATCTTTACATCAGGATGTCTTCTTTTGAACTCGGCCGTGATCTTCTTGATTTGAGGAATGATATAATCACGATACTCTTCGAAAGCACATTCTCCTGCTGCAGTATCGAACATACACATCGCGTCCGCTCCACCTTGAGCTTGCAGATCCATTTCTGTAAGCAGATTCTCAAAGAGGAAATCACAGAAGGCCTCCCATCTTCCATCAAAGAGTCCTTTCTTAGGTTCAATCAGGTTTCCAGCATGTCCACCATCTACACCATAAGTATAAAGAGTCCATGGAGCGCCAACAAAACCAAGAAGTGTACGATCTTGAGGTAGGGCCTTTTTGAGTAATTCACAGGCCTCTTTTTGAAAATGATAGAATTCTTTGGCCGGTGCTAATGGACTTAGATTTTTAACAATATCAAGTGAGTTTAGGTGCTTATCTAATTTTGGACCGGGTGCATATTTGAGTCCTAGACCCATTTGCTCAAGGGGAAAGAGAAGATCACTGAAGAGAATGGCCGCATCGAAATGGAATTCTTCGATAGGTCCCATTGTAATATCACACGCTAATTGTGGTGTTTTACACATTGTCATAAAGTCAGAATCTTTCTTAATATTTTGATAGTGCTGGTGGTATCTTCCGGCCTGTCTCATAAACCAAACGGGTACTCCGGTTTTTCCATCTTGCGTTTTCTTTCTGTCATTAAATAATCCCATGCTTTCCTCGTTTTCTTATTATGTTTAATCGTTCTTTATATTTAACTGATAGCCAATTCCTCTTATGGACTGGATTTCAAGGGGTGTTGTAGAGTCGGTTTCACACCATTTTCTGAGTTTCACAATATAATTATCAACCGTTCGGTGAGAGGGATATTTATCTTCACCCCATACTCGATCAATAATTTCATCGCGCGTAAAGGCCTTCCCCTTTGATTGGTAGAGAAGCTCTAAAATGGCACATTCTTTCTGTCCTAAATGGATAATCTCTCCAGCGGCATCTTGAACTTGAAATTTACTAAACCATATTTTTAACTTCCCATGGGATAATTCATCGGGAAGCTCTAACATCTGCTTCTTTAATTGAAAGGAGCGTTCAAGTCTAAGAGTTAATTCCTTAAGGGCGAAGGGCTTCGTAATATAGTCTTCTGCACCAATTTCTAGACCTTCTACTTTAGTATCGGGATCATTTAGGGCCGAGAGAAAGAAAAGAAGAAATGTATCCTTCTTTTTTCTCATCCATCTGGCCAAATCCAATCCCGAGCCGTCGGGAAGACCAATGTCCATGAGCACCACATGGGGTTCAACAGAATTAAAGATCTCTTGGGCCTGCTGAACACTTTGGGCCAAATAGGCATCGTAGCCAATATTTTCTAAATACTCTTGTAAGGTGATTCCGAGATTTTCTTCGTCTTCGACAATAAGTATCTTATTCATATCTCGATTGTAGGACACACTCATGAAAGGCTCCTTGATTTGAAATCTAAGATAAAGCGCATTCCTTCTCCAATTTGAAAGCTCCATTTTCCTTGCATTTTATTCATCAGAACTTTAGTTAAGTAGAGACCAATGCCTGAGCCCTTTTTAGAGTTATGCTTGTAAAAGAGAGTTCCTAATTTCTGCGGATCACCCTTAAAGTGTCCTTTATCTTCATAGATGAACTTAACTCCTTCGAGAGTGTCTTGAGTTTCAATCCAGATCTTTTTAGATTCGCTATGGTGAAGGGTGTTCTCTATAAAGTTTTTGAGAATGAGAGTCACAGCAAATTCATCGGCAAGAATTTCTTTGGAATGTTGCCAGTCTGCGTGGACCTCAATACTTTTGCCATATCCAGAGATGACTTCTTCAAAAACCTTATCAAGTTCAACTTTTCCGAGATGAAGATCGCCACCGCCTTCTAAACGTGAGAGCTGAAGAATTTTATCCATAGTTGTCTCAAGCTTATTAGCGTCTTCTACTAGTCTTTGAGATAATTTTAAATGGTTATTCTTAAGCTTATCTTGGTAGGACCTATCCTTTGCGAGAAGTTGATAATCTATTCTTTCAATAGAATCTGAGATGACCTCTCCTTGTAACTTTACACTGGCCAAAGGTGTTTTAAGCTCATGAGTCATGCTGGCAAAGAAGGCCTGTAAAGACTTGGTCTTCTTTAGATCTTTAAAATAGAGAAAGAGTAGAGAAGCCGTAAGTAGGAGTAAGAGGGCAAAGAAAGTAAGCCCCTCCCACTTTACCATAGAGATAACTTTCCCTTTATCTTCATTACCTAATAAAGTCTCCAGCTTTCCACCATATTGAATAATAAGATAGAGCCACCATGAGCCTAGGGCACAAATCAAAAGTGTGTAAAGAAAGGTGAGTCCTAAGAATAGGCGGCTGACTTGCTTCAATCTCTATCCTAGGAGAATAACTTCTGCTCTAATTCGGAAATGATCGCTTCATTATGGGCCAATGAAACAAACCCAACTTCGTATGCATTTGGAGCCAAGTAAATTCCTTTTTCAAGTAAGATTTCAAAGAGTGTATAGAACTCATCCGCTAAATTTGCTGGAATATCGCAAGCCCTCTTAGGCGCCTCACCTGGGTGGATCCAAAAGAGTGAGGACTCACTTACCATATTAAGATGAGAGAATTGACCGTTATTATATTCTTTAAACCACTTCTTAAAGAGGGCCACTATTTTGAGAGTATTATTTTCTAATAACTTGTAGTTTTCCTCAGTAAGTTGAGTCAGGGTACTTAGGCCACCAACCATGGCCAAAGGATTCGCACTCAATGTTCCCGCTTGATAGACAGGGCCCACTGGTGCCAGATATTCCATAACTTCTTTTTTTGCACCGACGGCGCCAACGGGAAGTCCTCCTCCGATGATCTTACCATAGGTCACAATGTCAGGAGTAATTCCTGTTTTAGCGGCCATTCCTCCTAGACCTACACGGAATCCCGATATAACTTCGTCAAATAGGAGTAAGGCGCCATATTCATCACAAAGGCTTCTTAGTCCTTTAAGGAATTCTAGATCTTGAGGAAGGAGTCCATTATTTGCAGGCAGCGGCTCAATGGCAATTAAGGCGACGTCATTTTTATTATTTTCTAAAACTTCTTTCACAGCATTGAGATCACCCAACTCGAGCACGAGAGTATCAGAGGCAATTGAAGCGGGGACTCCAGCACTTGAAGCTTCTGCTGTACCGGCCAAACCTGATCCAGCTTTAATGAGTAGGGAATCAAGGTGTCCGTGATAACATCCATTAAATTTAATAATTTTATTTTTCTTCGTCACCCCTCTGGCCAAACGTACCGCCGTCATAACGGCTTCTGTTCCAGAGTTTACGAAACGAATTTGATCAATGAAGTCGAGCTTAGAGACTAGAAATTCAGCAAGATCTAGAGAGTATGGTTCACAGGCGCCATAAGACCAACCTCGATCAAGTTGTTCTTTCAATTTAACGGATACTTCTTCGTTTTGGTGGCCTAATATAAGAGGTCCAAAACTCATACAGAAGTCGATATATTCTTTGCCATCTGTATCCCAAAACTTGGCACCTTTGGCCTCTTTTATAAATTTAGGAGTCGTATGTAATCCCTTGAAGCTTCTTACGGGAGAGTGGACTCCGCCGGGGACCATGCATTTTGATTTTTCAAAAAGTTCATTTTGGTTCATTCTTATATCCTTTTCTCTTATTTAAAATCTTTTACTTAATCCAATCTTGGAATTCTTTCATGGAAGAAAAACTGATCAAACGTTCTAAGTTTTCTTCTTGGAGGTTTTTTAAGGTTTTTCCAAGGCCGCAACAGTGATAAGCGGATTGATTGAGGTTGAAGTGCTCTTGGAAATATTTATATTGAGGATAACTCGTCCAATAATATATATCGCATGACTCGATCGTTGACTGATAAGAATCATTCGCTTCTTTGAATTCTTTGGTATAAACCCCAAGAGTTGGTCCCAAGGTACTTTGAGAAGAATCATTAGTGAGCACTTTCCAACTTCTTTTTCCACACTTCAATTGGACGAGATGAGATTGTGCCAAATTCTGAACCTCTTCTTCTCCTAATGAGTCAGCACTTCCTTGGACCCAAAGTCCTGCTGCAGCCATTTTCTTCATGGTATGAATTCCGCTCGACCATAGATAACTCTCTTTTAAGAGTTTCATATGTTCCGGTACTTCTGTAGCGTAATCAAGGGCACTTCCACTGGTCATGAAAACGTGTTCATCTTCAATTTCAGCTAAAATATTTTTTAAGGTTGGCTTCTTTTCAGTGATCTCATCTCTAATTGTACTGCGTTTATCATCAATACTTATAGACTTTCCAATTCCTAAGAAAACCTTCTCTGTTTTCTTTAAAGAAGGGAGTTCACGACCTTTCAATTCATGACGATCAATGACTTGTTCATCTACTTGACCACGAATATTCATTCTTACTTTTTCGGCCTGCTTATTCCATCTGGCCGATATACCTACGGCCAAATGACAGCCTCCACCAAAAGATTGAAAGACCTCTCTTTCGTAGGCCACTTCTTTTTTGGTTTGTTGGCAATTCAAACTCTGAAGTTTCGTTAATAATTCCTTATTATCCTCTCTGTGGGATAAACACTCGATTCCAAGGGCTCCTTGAGAAGCCGCAGCAGGAAATTCAGATAAGGGGAGAATCATGAAATTGAGATCTTTTAAAAGCTCACTTAATATCGCCCTAGGGTCTCCATGTTTTTCAAATGCTTCATTATCATGATCGGGCAATCCCATGGCCAGTCTCTCAATTCCTGGAAGCGCTAAGACTATGGCATCGTAATCATCATTTAATAATTTCTCTAGACGAGTGTTTACATTTCCTCGGAGAGATTTACAGCTGATATCGATATTCTTTTCGACACCATAGGGAAGATATTGTTTAAGATATTTGGTAATATTAGTCATTCGTCGTGGTGAAGATGTTCCTACAACAAATGATTCCATTTCTTTATTTTGAAGTTTAGCGATGGTTTCATTTTTAATGAAGAGAATATCATGTGCATAATAACGCTCAGTCACTGTTGCCAATTCTATTCCTTCAGGTCTTTCACTTCCTAAATCTTTATAGGAATGTACAACGAGATCTACTTCTCCTTGTAAAAGAGCAGCATCGAGCTCTTTGGTAAAGAAGTCCTTTCCCTCAAGCTGCCATAAAGGAGCCTGAGTATTCTCATCTCCTTGGGTACTGATAATTTTTAATTCAAATTTACCAAGCCCTTTTTCTTCCATTATGTTTTTCATCTGTAAACACTGGGTAAGGGCCAATAAACTTCCTCGAGTTCCAATAATATACGGTTTCTTTTTCATGGGCTCAAACTACCAAATTGAATGGATCATGTCTTATATATTTGTATAGATATTAATGATTTCTTTAGGCCCTCATGCAGGTTTAGAGGGATATTGTGATTAGGCGAATTGGAGCTCTTCCCAACCGAAGGGCATATGAAAAGTAAGGCTTTCGGCCCTTGTTTCACAAACACCTTGAATGGCCTTTTGCGCTTCTTTTAATTTATCTTCTCTCGCCTTAGAAAGCTTTTCCCCTTGGGCAAAAATATCTTGAAGCCTCCACAGTCCATCTTCAATTTGATAATGGCTTTCGATGGGGGAGGGTTCGGATAGGTCGATAAAAAGTTCTTCTGTGTGAAAAGTATTCTTTTGATAGACTTTCCATGATTGGAAGAATTTATGATCAAAGAGAATATCATCCGTTCCAATGGTGTTGATAATAATAGGGTACTTGGCAATCTCTTCTGGTTGGAACCAAGGGACATGATGAATCGTGTGTTTTGAGTGACGAGAAATAAGTTCTTCTACTCTGTTTTCATTTCGGGCACAAATCGTCAGATTAAACTTTCGATAGCATATCTTAATAATATCTTCAGCGAGTTGTCCTGAACCTAGTATGAGGATAGGCGTGTCTAAGTCTGCCCCTAATAGTTTTTCATTAAGAATTTTTCGAACAATTCCTGCATAGGTTTGAAGCCCTATTTCACGTAAATGTTTCGTTCTAATTTTTTTGGCATCTTTAAAGAGTTTTTCAAGAATCTTTTGCACGTGGCGATTAGGATTTGAATGTTCTAAAAATTGAGAGTAAGCCTCTTTAAATTGGTGAACAATTTCATTTTCTCCAAGGATTCGACTTTTGAGACCACAAATGGTTTCGAGGAGAAATTCGTAGGCATCTGAACCTGTGAATTCTTCTTGGGGAAGTGTTTCCTTGTCCTTTTCTTCTAACTGATCATTTTGGTGGTGGTTCTCTGCCCTAGAAATTAAATTCTTAGGACCTTCATTAAATCCGAGCAAGAGCGTTCTTTGGCAAGTGCGTAGGATGAAGACATTTCCAGAGTTTTGAGCGCTAATACTTTGCTCAAACTCTTGAGATGGAGGTAAATTGATTAATTTTAGACCACTTAACATATAATTATACTATCAACGCCTTTTAGAAAAAGTGTCACAGAAATGTAGAAAATCGATACTATTTTCCTGATCTCTATTAGTTTTTAACTATCATGAAAATACTCACTTCTAATGGGAAAGGGGCTTATCAAGTAATACTTTCTCTGCTACATTGCCTCTATATGTCCGAAATGACGAATAGAACTTCACCACCGCTCAATAACACGACTGATCCAGTTGAATCTGCTGGGCAAGTACAGGTCCGTAAGAAAAATCCTTGGTGGAGTTACTTTCTTCCCTATATTCCCGCTATCATAAAGAAGCAATTCCATAAATTTGATCAAAAAGTGGATGGGGCAGCTTCTTTCTTTATCAAGCATGCGGGAAAGAGTCGTTTCATGGTGGCGATGAGTAAGAAAGCTCAATACTTAGGTATTGAAAGACTCTGGTATAAAGGACCAAAGGCCTTTATCTATTTTTTCTTATTCTATCTCGTCAGGGATACGATTCTCTATATTATCATCCCGATATTCTTTGCCAAAATGACTTCTTAAACTCTTTATTTAATTATAATTAGGTTTCTTGTGCTCTAATGACAACTAGTCTTCTTTCAGATAATCTCGCTATCAAGATGACTTCAATAAAAATCATGCATGATGAGAGATGGTTAAATGACTAATATTTATCTTTTTATGGCCGGTGCCGCTTTAGGTTGTACTTTACTTGTCGCCGGTATTCAGCTGGTCAGTAATAATCTTCTTGAACTTGCAGAAATTCCTATTTTCTCATTGCTTCGCCCTTTAAGAGAGAAAGATAATAAAACTTTCTTTAAAGGTATGCTTGTATCGGCCCTTTCAGGCTCTACACTGACTTCGATAAGTACTCTGATTGGTCTGGTGAATGCTGGGCTTGTCAAAGTAAGGGCGGGATTTCTCTTTATGGCCGGAAGTCATATTGGACCCTTGGCCCTCCTTTTTCTCTATTCATTCTTAGGCTTTCGATCCGCTCTCGTTTTTCTTAGTATGGCCATGATTGCCCAATTTCTCGTTCGATCCCAATATGGCCATTGGTTCCAAAATACTTTTGGTCTGCTCTTTGGTTTAGGTTTAGTCAGTTTAGGGCGCTATTTTCTAATGGATGGACTAACCTTCTTTTCCGGTGTGGATCAACAATTTCTAGGTTCTATAACAGATGGGCCCTATGCCCTGAGTTTACTTACGGGGATCGTTGTTGGAAGTTTGTTGAGCTATATTTTTCGTTCATCAGTCGTTGCTCTACTCCTTCTTATGATCGTTAGAGATTCCGCTTTCTTTAGTTTAGGGCTGCTCTTTCCTGCAGTTATTGGCGTTCATGCGCTAGGCTTCTTTCCCATTTTTCAACTGAGTAAAAGAGGGAATATCTTTTCTCACCGAGTGGCCATTGGTCAATTCTTTGTCTCCTTTATTGGTCTTGGCACCGGAGCGCTCATTCTCTTGCTTATTCCTTGGAATTTACAAACGGGGACGGGGATGAATCTTCTCTATTTCTTTGTTCTGTTAAGAGTATCCAGTGTTGGAATCTTTCTTCTCTTATTGGGACCACTGAGAAGATTTATTAAAAGAGGTTGGCCAGAGAAGTCTCATCTTCCTCCAAATGAGTTAGCCCAATTGGGAAGGGCCATCGATATGGTTCCGGCCATGAGCCTTATTCAAGGAAGCTTTCACTTGGCAAAATTTAAAAATATTGTCGATCGTCTATTTAATATGACGGAACAATATCTCACCGAAGGAGCAGCCTCCGGAAGAGTATTGGCCAAAATTAAAGACTATGAAAGAATCACAGATAATATGCATAAGGAAATTCACCGCTTCTTAGCGATGCTTGCAGAAAATCAGTTAACTCAAAATCAATCAAAAACTTTGATGCAATATTTGAAAATAGCGGATGAATTAGAGTGTATCGCTGATTATTTAGATAAGATTGCAAGCTATAATACCCGCTATATTCAAAGTGGAGAGAAGGTCATTTGGCGTGAAGATTTCATGATTTTCTTTAATGAAGTGAAAGACTTCTATTTTCTTGTTACTCAAAATGCTCCTCTTTTACCTGAAGTAGAAGGTAAGAAAGTCAATATCCTGGCCCAGAAACTTAAAATATCTGCGGAAGCATTAAGAGAAGAGCATCTTCGTCGACTGAGTTCTGTAGAAGGATCTGCTATTGGTCTTATGACCTATTCAGATATGGTTGTGTGTTTGCGAAAAATTAGAGGTCACACGCTTAAACTGAATCAGGCACTAGCTTAATATTTCTTTATCTAACTAAATAAAGCTCATTAAAATTTCTTTAATATGTGATGAAAACTTTACGAAAAGAGATCAATATTCCGTAGAAGAACTTTTCTTTTATGGATAAAATATTTCTCTATGAGTCGTATAAATTATAAATTTCAAACTATTATTCTCTTCATCATCCTTATTACGATTGGAGGGATCTTTCATGGGGTCTTTTTTAAACAAGATATCGACACCATCAAGAAACAGACTCAATACCTCTTTGAAGTAGAGGATAAGAGATTAAAGAAATACTTAAGTAACTATAATAGAGTACTCGTTCACTATAAAAAAGAAATGGAGTCTTTAGACGGTTTTGATAAGGCCAAGTTTGAAAAGATGAGTGAAAGCTTTTTGGCCCATTTTAAGGACGTCCAAGCTGTAAACTTTGTCGACGAGAATCTTGTTATCCGAAATGTGAATCCAAAAAAAGGTAATCAAGCCGCTCTTAATAAAGATCTCAATAAGCATCCTGATCCTCTCATAAAATCCTTTTTTAATAGGGGAGTTTCTAAAACGGAAACGACCTTTGTTCCTCCTGTTCGCATCTATCAAGGGGGAATGGCCGTTATTCTCTACGCTCCTCTTACTTTTAAAACGGGACGCTATGCTTGGATTAATGTTGTTATTCTCTCGAATAAACTCTTTCAAAATTACAAAAGAGGACTTGGCTTCTTTGATTTTGACTTTAGTGTTGTAGATAAAGCATCCGGAAGGAGCTTCCTAGGTAAAGGTAGTACGGATACCCATGAATGGGGGCACTTGAAGTTTGAAGCTTAGCTGATGGGAAGAGATATTATTTATCACTTCGATCTAACGAAGCAATTTGAAGCTCAAATGTATAAGAGTCTTACAAACTTTATCTCCTTCTTTATTCTATCTCTGATTCTTTGTTTCTTATTCTTTCTCTATTCTAAAAGTAGAGAGAAGATCTACAATCAACTGATCAATATAAAGAATGAAAGTAATCTTCTTAAAATTCTTGTTCACGATATTTCTAATCCTATTCAAGTGGTAAGTTTAGGGCTTCAATCCATGGATATTGAGCAGAAAATAAAACCTGCTCTTTTAAAAAATCTTCTCAATAATCAAAATATTGTAGCGGAAGTTATTCATTCTATTCGTATGATTTTTAAAGACCAGATTCGCTCAAATGAAACTCAAGTTAATCTCAAAAACCTCACTGAAGAGATCCTGCTTGTTCATGAAGAATATTTAAAGAGGGCCGGGCTTAAAATTAGATATGAATTCGATGAAGATAGTGGCTCATTTGTTAAAACTAAAATTAATGAAAAGATTCTAAAGAACCATATCATTCGCAATATTCTCTCAAATAGTATTAAATTTTCTCATCATAATTCAGAACTCCTCATCCGGATTTCAAAGAATCATTACGGGGTTTATAATCAATACTCCAAACTCTCTTCTAAGAAAATCGAAGAACTCAATAAAGTAAAGCCTCAGGAGAGTACACTTGATGAGGACAATAAAAGCTCATTGGGCCTTGGAATGTTCATTGTTAAGATTTTTTGTCACTATGCCCAAATCAACTTTGCCATCTCTCAAGACGAGAAAAGTGGAGTCGTGGCCACGGAGCTCACTTTCTCTTAATTTGATGAGTTGCATTACTTCTTAAGTATTCTTTTCATACGAGAAGACTCCTGATAATCTCTAGCTCTTTTAAATAAGTAAAAACATGACAATGGGGTAATAAACATGGATTTAATGTTTACATGCGAGGATATTTTAAAAAGAACCAAGGGTCTCACTTTTGATGATGTACTCTTAGTTCCACGTCATTCAGAAATTTCATCTCGTCGAAATACAGATCTTCGTTCAAAAATTACTAAGAATTTTGAAGTAGAACTACCCATTATCACGGCCAATATGGATACCGTAACGGGGAGTGCAATGGCCTGTAAAATGGCCGAGCTTGGTGGTATTGGGTCTCTTCACCGCTTTGTCACCACTGAAGAACAGGTGGCCATGGTGAAAGAAATCCAAAAACATCACCAAGAGATGGGGATTAAAACTCCCATTGCCGCTTCTATCGGTGTTAAAGAAGAAGGAATGAAAAGAGGAGATGCTCTTGTGGAAGCAGGGGTACAAATCATCACTTTAGATATTGCCCACGGTGATTCAATTATGATGATGGAAGTTCTCGAGTATATGAAGAAGAATCATCCTCAAGTGGATATTATTGCTGGAAATGTAGCAACTGCTGAAGCAACTGCTAGGCTTATTTCTGCAGGTGCCGATGCTGTAAAGTGTGGAATCGGACCTGGATCAATGTGTACGACTCGTATCATTACAGGACATGGGGTACCTCAACTTACCGCTATCGCTCTTTGCGTTGGTGAAGCTAAGAAACATGGTATTCCGGTTATAGCGGATGGAGGCATTAAGAACTCAGGTGATATGGTGAAAGCCCTTTGTGCGGGAGCTGATAGCATTATGATTGGTTCTCTTGTTTCTGGAACTATGGAAACTCCTGGTGAAGTAAAGAGCGGTAAAAAGCTTTATCGTGGAATGGCTTCAAAATCAGCTCAAGTATCTTGGAGAGGGGACCTTCCTCAAGGGATGGCAGCTGAGGGCGAAGCTTCTTACATTCCATGTAAGGGCTCTGTTGCCGATGTTATTCATGAACTCTCTGGTGGAATTCGCTCAGGTATGACCTATCTTGGAGCGGCTACCCTTAAAGAGATGAGTGAGAAGGCCCTTTTTATGGAAATGAGTTCATCTGGGATGAGTGAAAGTCGCCCTCATGGTGTTCGTTAGGCACTTAATATAGAGATAGAGTTCTTATGCTAGGTTCAACTGAAACAAAAATGCAAAAAATCGTCTTAGGCTATCCTAAACTTAAAGAGCGTATTGAATCGCGGGAAAATCCTAAGAAAGAAAGAGAGAAGGCGATTAAGAATCTTGAAGAAATTCGTTCCGAATTCTCTTCTCGAACGATTAAGTCCTTTTTGAAATTCCTAGATGCCACTTTACCTAAGCTCTATGACGATATTAACTTCAATGGTCTCAATTCCAATATTGTTGAATTAATGAAAGATAAATGTGTGGTATTGGTTCCTAATCACCAATCTCATGCCGACTATCTGGCCATCAATTATATCTTCTATAAGAACTATCAAGTTCCTCTTTATGTAGCTGGAGGGGTAAATCTCAATATATTTCCCATCGGTACGCTTTTTAGAAGATCGGGCTGTTTCTTTATAAGACGTTCATTTGCGAGCGACATCACTTATAAATTAACCTTAGAAGCCTATCTCTATTATTTACTGAAAATGGGACGACCTATTGAATTCTTCTTTGAAGGAGGTCGCTCTCGTACCGGTCGATTATTATCTCCTCGCTATGGTCTCTATAGTATGCTTTTAGAGGCCCACTATACTTTACAGCAAGAGCAAGATACGCCCCTTGTTTTTATTCCTGTCTCCATTGTTCACGAGTATGTCCCTGAGCAAAAGTCTTTGGCCAAAGAGGTTAAAGGGGGCAAAAAGAAGAAGGAATCAACAGGGCAGCTTCTCGGACTCTTTAAACTCTTTGCTCAGCAGTTTGGATCCATTCACGTAAGGCTTGGGAAAGAGATCGAAGTGCGCCATCCTCTTACAGAGCCCGACAAAGAAGAACTCAAAAAGAGTACTCAGGATCTTGCCTTCAAATGTTTTAGAGAAGTCGGCCGTAACATGATGGTTACGCCCACCTCTTTATTGGCCATGGTTTTACTTGATGAGCCCTCTGGTGCGTTGATCTGGCAAGATATTGTGAACAAATCTAGCGCTATCATGAATTATTGTCGCAAATTTGATATTCCTTTCACTGAAAACTTATCGGAAGAAAAATTCGAATGTTCCCTTGAAAGAGCGATGGATATTTTAATTGGGAATAAGAAAGTTGATATCATTGGACGTGAACACGAAGGAAGTAATTTTTATTCTATTAAAGAAGATGGAAGACAAGAAATCCTTTATTTTAAAAATACCATTCTTCACCACTTTCTCGTTCCCGCTATTATTGGGGACGCTTGGATTAATCTCTTTAGTGGTGAAATCAATACCGTTAAAGATTTAAAGGACTTCTTTCTCTATCAAAGGCGTCAGCTTAAGCATGAGTTCTATCTACCCACCGTTAAGGAATTCTTCTATACCACTTTAACCGTTGTGAGTGAGTCTATAGGTAGGAGAGTGGGAAGCTTAGAAGAACTCATGGATCTTAATAAACAAGAGCTCTATCAGATTGCCTCAAAAATTGGAATCTTTAGCCGCGCTCTAAGCTTTATTGGTGAGACCCACTATGTGGCGGGACTCGCTTTAAGAGATATCACCCAGCATGGTCAACAAGAGCACGGACATTTCAAGATTGAGCAATTTAATAAGAAATTCTCCGATCTTCACGATGAACAGAGAAACTTAGGTCGCCTAATTCGTTACTCGGAGTCAAATTCAGTGCCTGCCGTTAAAGCTGCACTCAAGTACTATCAGGGGTTGGGATTAATAGATAATGAACAAGGACAGTGGAAGGTTATTGATGACGCCCATCTTAGACAACATATTGCTAAACTTGGAAAGAATCTTCGCGATCAGCTCACCCTTAATATTAGGGCCCTCGATCAATGATTCTAAAATTCTCAGGTCCTCAATTCTTAGAAACGGCCCATGCAAGACTTCTCTATAAGCGTTTTTCTTTAACCGATGATCTCCACTTTAATACCCTCTATCAATTTCTTGTTGATATTGATGCCTTTATTGAATCGTCACCCAAAATTAATCTGGCCCATGACGGGGCCTTTCTCTATTTCTTTGGGGATAAGGCCCATGAATTTTGGGTGGGAAGGGAAATTACAGGATTTCTTCCTCGTTCCGTAAAAGAATTTGAAAGCTTTGATTCTTTCCGAGGGGAAGCACTGAGTTGGGATCTCATGAGTGAAAACTTTGAAGAATGGACCTTAAAAGACTGGAAGGGCCAAGCCCATCAATTGCGTTCATTGGCCCCTGAGGCCCTAGCTCCCACTTGGAGAGTAAAAATGAGCTCTCTTGAGCCCCTTGGGTCTGAAAGTTACTCATCAGCATTGCCTCAAATTAGCTTTCAATTTTTTAAAAACCATTGATGCTATGTTGCAATCTCTTGAGCCCTTGATATCCTTAAGAGTTAGGGTAGAATACGTATAAATAAAATATTTCAGTATGCACTTTCAAAGGTTTGCCAAGCCTTGGCTTAAAGAGTAAATTACTGAGGTTTTTTAAAAGAACCATATCATTTGGAGGTAACTTATTAATAGTCGAGTTAAGAATAAATCTGGAAGGGGTAGAAAGCCACAAGGTCCCCGTGTAAACGATCAGATTCGTGTACCTGAATGCCGTTTAATTGGTCACGAAGGTAGCGCCCTCGGTGTTGTAAGTATTGATGAAGCCCGTAGAATTGCCTCAGAAGTAGGTTTAGATCTGGTAGAGGTTTCTCCAAATGCAAGACCACCAGTAGTTAAAGTTATTGACTACGGTAAGTATAAGTACGATCAGCAAAAGAAGGCCAATGAGGCCAAGAAAAAGCAAGCTCAAGCTCAATTGAAAGAAATTCAAATGAGACCTAATATTGAGACCCATGACTTAGAGACCAAACTTAAGAAAGTTTATGGCTTTCTCAAAGATGGTGACAAAGTAAAAATGGTTATGCAATTTCGTGGACGTGAGATGGCCTACCGTGATGCCGGTCTTGAGAAATTCAAAGGAATTCTTGAAGGTATTTGTGAGTATGGAGCTACACTAGAGTCTCCGGCCAAAATGATGGGAAATAGAATTATTACGATTCTCGCTCCCGACAAGAAAGAGATTGATAAGAGAATTAAAGAAGAAGAAAAAGCCAGTAAAAGCGAATCTAAGTAATTAAGTTTACATGTTTTTTATTGGAATAGGCTCCCCAATAGGAGCCTATTGTTTTTTTAGCGGGGAAATAGCAGAAATCTTTGGGTAATAAGTATATAAGTATTTACAAATCCAAGAACTTTCTGGTAAACATAACCTTCTAATTTTATAAGATGTTGAAAGAGCTTTATATAGGGCCAAATGTAGGAGTTACTGTTATGCCTAAAATGAAAACACGCCGTGCTGTGGCCAAGAGATTCAGCGCTACTGGTACTGGTAAACTAAAGAGAAAGCGTGCTAACCTTCGTCACATTCTTGAAAAGAAATCAAACAAGCAAAAGAGACGTGCGGTTAAAACTGATTACGTTCATGAGGCTGATGTAGCCAGAATGAAGCGTTGTCTTCCAGGAATTTAATTAAGTTAATAATTAACTGAGTCTTGGGTAGCAGAAGCTACTTTAAGTGGAAGAGATTCCCCCCAAGTTGTCGTTTAAGGAGAATATAATGGCAAGAGCAAGAAGAGGCTTTAAGGCCCGTCAAAGAAGAAACAAAATTTTAAAACTAGCGAAAGGTTTCCACTTTTCTCGTCGTCAGACATACTATCAGTGTGCTGAGACAGTAAAAAGAGCTCTTCACTACAGATATATCGGACGTCGTCTTCTTAAAAGAGATATGAGAAAGCTTTGGATTGTGAGAATCTCTGCTGCTACTAAAATGCTTGGTGGATCTTACTCTAAGTTCATCGGATCTCTTAAGAAAAATGACATCGCTCTTAACAGAAAGATGCTTTCTGAGATTGCTGCTCGTGACTTCGATGGTTTCAAGGCCATTTACGACGCTGCTAAATAAGATCGAAATTAAATTGAATATAAGAAAAGAGCACTCCTATGGGAGTGCTTTTTTTTGCCTTTTTTTAACTGACCCCTTTAAATGGAGTTGCTCTCTAAGAGAGTCTTATTTCTCTTTTAAAGTCAGATAGTTAGCGACTCTTATACTTCTATAGAGGAAATCTGTAGGCCTTTTGAAAGTCGAATCAAAAGGCCCTTATTTAATTGAATATTTAGAGGGAGAAAATAGAAGTGACCTCCATTTAAAGGGGTCAGTTTCAGCTTAACAAATTAAAGGTTAGGAAGCTTCCCACATAGGCCAGAACAAGCATGTAGCTAAATCCTAGAATTGGGTATTTCCACCCACCAGTTTCCTTCTTCAAGATGGCCAAAGTGGAGGTACATTGTAAGGAGAAGACAAAGAATATGAGAATCGACCAGGCCGTGGCCAAGTCAAAGACAAGTTTGCCCTCTGAGTCCACCTCAGTTTTAAGCTTCTCTCTCAGTGTTTCACTTTCTTCATCAACCTCACCCAGTGAGTAAATGGTTCCCATGGCCGATACAAAGAGCTCTCTCGCACCAAAGGATACGAGAAGTCCTACACCAATTTTCCAATCCATTCCCAAGGGTTTAATAATGGGTTCAATTGTTTTACCCATGCGGCCAAGAGCTGAGTATTCTAGGGTATAGGATGCTTGTTGCGCTTCTGTCATATTTTCGAGTTTAGACTCAGAAGGTGTAGGAAAGGTGGAGAGCAACCAGATTAAAATTGAAAGCCCGAGAATAACGGTTCCCGCTTTTTTAAGAAATGTTTTTCCTTTAAACCAACTCTGCTTGAGAGCAATTCTAAAGTGGGGTCTTTGATAGTGAGGAAGGTCTATAATAAAGTTTCCAGTGGGTCCTTTAAAAAAGCTAAGCCTTAAGACTTTAGCAATGATAAGGGCCATAAAAGATCCCAGAAAGTAGAGAAAGAAGAAGCTTAGCGCCCTGGAGTTAAAGATTCCCATTACTGTATAGTCAGGTACAAAGGTACCTATGAGAAGGATATAGACGGGCAGTCGCGCAGAGCACGTAATTAAAGGGAGAGTGAGAATTGTGGCCATTCGTTCTTTGTGATCTGGAATGGTTCTCGCTGCCATGATACCGGGAATGGCACATGCAAAGCCAGACATATAGGGAAGAAAGGCCTTTCCTCCAAGACCAAAGAAGCTCATGATTCGATCCGTAATAATGGCCGCTCTTGAGATATAGCCAGATTGTTCTAAGAGGCTAAGAAGGAAGAAGAGGATCATAATTTGAGGAAGAAAAACGACTACTCCTCCAACTCCGCCAATGATTCCATCTACCAAGAGGTCATGAAGCATTCCTGGAGGGAGAGTTTGACCAATGACTTCTCCTAGCTTGGCCACAAGCTCCTCGCTTAGGTCCATAACAGGTCCTGCCCAGGTGTAAATCGAATGAAAAATAAAATAGAAAATCCCTAGAAAAATAGGAAGTCCAAATAAAGGGTGAAGGGTAATTTTATCTATTTTCTCTGAGAGTTGAGAAGGCTGGAGATCAGGGCCTTTAACATGGTTGAGAATATTTCTAACTTGCTGATGTTTTTGGTTAATAAGGTGAGTGACCTCGTTATCATCAGCGGCTACGTGGATTTGGATATGTCCATCATAGGAGGTGAGGTGAGGAACATAACTTAAGGCCTGAGAGGAAATCGTAAGGATTTTCTTTCTAGGATCAACATCCTTATTTAGTGTTTTTTTGATTGCGAGTTGCTCGCGAATAAAGTGATCAATAACACTCTGATCTGTGCTTATGGCCGAGATGGGTAGGATTTTGGTTCCCAGCTGTTCTTCAAGGTTGAGCCGCTCCTCGATCGTAAGTTCTTTTTCATCATCTTTATTGATAACGCAAAGAACTTTATGAGGTCCAAAGAGGTCAATAAGAGAGACCACAAGAGTTAGAGAGGCTTCTAGTCTATGCCAATCAATAACGGCCAAAATTAGATCACCTTCAGGGCCTGAACTCATATTGACCAACGAGTTAAGGGTAACCCCTTCATCTTGTGAAGTGGGGTTAAGATTATATATTCCTGGTAGATCAACTAGTTCTACTCTTCTTTGACCAGAGTCTTGATTGGAAGAAAAGTCTCCAATTGCGGAATCAACTGTAATTCCAGAGTAATTAGAAATCTTGCGATTCCCTCCTGTAAGAAGATTAAAAAGGGTCGACTTTCCTGCATTTGGAAATCCAACTAAGAGAACTTTGCTTCTTTCTGAAGGGGCTGCATTTAAGCTCTTAGCTTGATCTTCGATAACTTCAGTATTCATAAATTAGCCTTTAACTATTTCAACTTCAATTGAAGAAGCTTCTTTGTGGCGAAGAGCAAAGTAATTGGTTTTGCCATGTTTGATACTAATAGGTCCCTTAAAGGGAACGCGATTGAGTATGGAAATTTGGTCTCCGGGGAGAAGGCCGAGGCTTAAGAGTTTAAGGTGTATAGAAGAGTCAGAGCCTAGGTTTAAAAGGGTGGCCTTTTGTCCTGTTTTTAAGTCAGTTATAGTCATAGAGCTATTAGTAATGATGGGAGTTTGATAAGTCAAACTCTATTCCTCTGTGACAAAGATTTGATCAGGCCGTGTAAAAATTGGACTGATTTAGTTGATTAAGTAGTCGAAATTACGTAGATGTTTTTGGCATTCACGTTGCAGCTATTAAGCCAAAGTAAAAAAGAAAAGGTTCGTGCTATGAAAGTTGTAAAGTGGTTTAGTCTTTTTATGTTGATGATTACAGTTGGTGTATTTCCCAATGTGGGTTACGGTCAAGATGGTATTTCTAAAGCTCCTAAAGACGATAGTTATCAAGTTGAGCTAAATGATCCTCAAACTGTGGAGCATCTCCAACGAATTACTAAAGGTGAATTCGAAGAGTATATGACTGGAAGAAGTCCGCTCTCTGTCGATATCCCAAAGAATGAACTCGATCGTCTGCGGGAGGTATTTGATAGTAGAAGAGCCCCTAAGGATCGTCCGTTTAGAGCGCCTGCTATTATCGAAAGAACTTCACGTTCAATCTCTGAATAGAAAGTTCTCTGCCTTTTATTGCTCTCAGGCAATAAGATAAAATTGTCCCCTTTTAACTCAATATCAATTAACGTTATAATATAAGAGTTATTTACTAAATCGGGACTCCCATGAACAAAAAAGATAGTGCTAATAATGGAGCACAGAAATTTGCTCATAAATTGATTGCTATCCTTAAAGGAAAGGATACGAATGAAAGCCATTGGGAGTTGATCTTTGGTTTTATTTTCTTCTTTGGCGGACTCTATTTTCTCGCCGACTATTTCGCAGGCTAAGTCCAAACATCTAATATTCTTCACTTTTAATTTTACAAAAAATCATGATACAACGCCTTCATACAAGAGTAATCCATATTATTTAAAGGGTAGATCATGATTGAACAGATTAAAGATTTCGTTATAACTAAAGCGCCTGATTATTTCTTTGCTTTGGCCTTTCTTATTGTTGGCTGGATTATCATTAATATAGTGGTAACACTCTTTAAGAATACTCTTTCTAAGAGAAAGGTAGATCCCACTCTTCTTCCTTTTATTTGTTCACTTTTAAATGCTCTGTTAAAAGTGGCCTTAATCATTTCAGTAGCCGCTAAGGTCGGAATTCAAACAACAAGTTTTGTAGCAGTATTAGGTGCTGCTGGACTTGCGGTTGGTCTCGCCCTCCAAGGTTCTTTAGCAAATTTTGCTGGTGGAGTTCTCATTCTTATTTTTAAGCCGCTTAAAGTCGGGGATTATATTGAAGCCTGTGGGCACGGGGGAACCGTTAAAGAGATTCAAATTTTTCTTACGATTTTAACGACTACAGATAATAAAACAATTGTTCTTCCCAATGGTTCTTTGGCCAATGGTCCTATCGTAAACTATTCAACTCAAACCACACGTCGTATGGATATCGTTTTTGGGATTTCCTACGATGATGACTTCAAGAAGGCCAAGGAGATTATTAAAAATCTTCTTGATCAAGATGAGAGAGTTCTTAAGACTCCTGAATACTTTGTTCGTGTTACTGAACTTGCAGATAGTTCAGTCAATATCCAAGTAAGAGCTTGGGTTAATAGTGCAGACCTATGGAATGTACGTTTTGATCTAATTGAGAACACAAAAACTGAGTTTGATAGTCAAGGCATCTCTTTTCCATTTCCTCAGAGAGATATTACTCTCTATGCTAGTGAAGGTATGGAAAAGTTCATTAAGCAATAGAAATCAATTTCTTGGGTCTCCTTGTGAGGCCCTTTTTTTTATGAACTAAATGGGGGTTGCTCTTTTGTTGAGATTTGGTGATTACCCAACTGAAATTTAATCCCTTGTTTTTTAGCCGTTTCTACAACGGCCATTCTCATATCCGATTTGAGTAACCATCCATTGGCCGGTGTCGTGGCCCATGCTGCAAGCCAAAGCTGGATTGAGTCCTTCTCTAAATTAGAGCACCACAGTCTAGGCTCTTCATAATTTTTTTGATCAAAGTATTGGGACTTCGAAATAATTTTAATCAGCTCTTCTTTTAGAAGCTCTATATTGGTTCCTGCTTCCACATAGAAGAGGATACTGGCCCACACATACTTGTCGTGTAGGGAATAATTTAGAAACTCCTTAGATATGAGTTTTGAATTAGGGACAAGATATCTTTTCCAGTCCCAAGTTTTTAAAGTGGTAAAAGTTAAATTGATCTCTTCTATGACACCATATTGATTATCGATTTCTACAGTATCCCCAATTCTAGCGGTATTACTAAAAGACAGTACCATTCCGGCAAATAAGTTTTCAATAAAGGGACGAGCGGCTAAAGAAATTAGTACTGTGATGATGGCCACAAGTATGGAGGTATAGGTGCGAGACGCTCCTTCTAAATAGGGGATGACAATGAGAATTCCCCAGAGACTTAGAAAGAAAGGTCCCATAAATTTTCTAAAGAAGCTAAATCGAGTTTCAATATTTTCAAGACCTCTTTCTAAGGACTCTTGAAAATTATCTTCAATTGGAGATTCTGTGGTCATGGCCTCGAAGTTCTTTCTCTTTTCGAGAAGCTTGGTCTTCTTTTTTTGAACTTTCTTAACGAAGAATAGAACTAAGAGATAGAGAAAAGAGAGGGAAATAGTGACAGTTAAAAAATATACGAGATTGCGATTCAATTTCCTCTCCTTAAAAGAATAATTTCTTTAAGCTCCCATGATAAGTGCTTTGTTTTATTAAGATCAAGTCCTAGCTGGGCTTTTTGTATAACGTTTTCGGTAACTCCGAAGTTTTACATATGAAATAGCGAATATATAATAGGCTTATGGGAGATCATATGCTCAAAAAACTCAAAGATATCAATTGGAATCATTTATATTGCTTTTATGAAGTTTCAAAGGCCAAAAGTCTCAAAGATGGGATCAAGGCCCTTGGTGTCGCTCCTTCTACTGCAAGTGAACAAATTAAAAAGTTAGAAGAATCATTTGGTCTTAAGCTCTTTAATCGCTCAGGGAGAGGTCTTCTTCTCACTAAAGATGGTGAAATTCTCTATGACCATGCTAGGGAAGTTTTTGAAGCAGGCTCAAAGCTACTCGATAACGTGGGTAGTAGTGATATCGGAGGCTATTCTGTAACTGTAGGTATTGAGGAGACCGTTTCTTATTCATTGGCCACAGAGTTCTGCTCTCAATATTGGGATATCTATACTCAATTTGGGACGGTGAATACCTCAAGGCAATATGAACATGATCAAATCGTAGAGAATATTCTATTAGGAAATTTGGATTGGGGTATATCTATTAAACCTCCAACGCGGAAGTCGATAAAATACTCAAGAATAGGTTCGTTTGAATTAGTATTTTGTTGTTCTACTGAATTATATGATCAATTTATTAATAAAGAAGAAATCATTAACCATATACCTTTAGCTCAGATTTCTTGGGACCGTAATTTAAATGAAAATATTCTTAATTACTTAAAGAATTGTGAAGTCAGACCAAAGGAATTTATACAATCAGATCACATGGAATACCTCTTTAAGCTTTGTTCACGAGGTAGATGTGTTATGCCCATTGCAGAGAATCCTCTTGAGGATTATGAAGGACTTACTAAATTTCGCGTGGCCCATCCAATTAATGTTCATCTCTATGCTCTATGGGATGAAAAGAATGAGAATTTAATCTCTATTAAGAAATTGAAGGATTTGATCAATTCCAAACTTGAATCACTCCCTACTAATTATGAGGATCATTCTTATCAGATTGAAGTAAGTGATGTGAGTGAAGAACTCTTGAAAAATGCTGAGGAAGAGTAAGTACTAGGCCAAGCCTATGAGATCAAGCTCGAGAAATTTCTTTAAAATTCGAGTGGTTTGTTCATTCTTATGCTGTTTAGGAATCCTTTCGACGAGCTCATCTAAAGTAAATATAGAATGGCCTGGTTTACTAAGAATTCTTTCAACGGATCTCCAGTGAGACTTGACTTGATTATCCATAAGATATGTTTTTCCCATTCTATCTTTTAGGACCTCTTTTCCATTAGGGTCAAAGAAAATGGAGCCTTTTAAAAAAAGGCTGGCTCTATGCACTTGATTCTTTTGTTGGGTATTTTCCATCGTGGTAAAGCCCCCTTATCTTAGTTAACTCAATGCACGAATAACATTGATAGGATTATTCTAGAATGAGATAGGGAGGAAGTCGCCTATTGTAGAGACGACTTCGGTAAAAGCTAACTAATATTAAGGTATTTGCCATTCTGGAGACACACATAGCGCTAAACTTACGGCCCTCCATTTATCAGTAGCCCCTCTAAATTGATCACTAAGGTTAGAAAAGGCCATTTGCTGGTCTTCACTTAGAGTTTCAGCTAGGGGGTAAAAGAATTGATAGGCCTTTAAAATATTCTTCTCATTTAATGCGCTGGAAGAGGAGAGTCCTGCTTGGCCTAGAAAATAGCTGATACAAGTATTATTCGATACGATTTCCTCACAGGCCTTCATCATTCGTCCCGATCTCATCGTACTAGTTAAGACCATGGGATTATTGATCGTCGCAGTATTACAACTTTCATTTCTATCGTAGTAATCGCAGACAGCTCCAAAAACTTGAGGCTTATTCCAAACATTCGACATGATCGTATTATTACAGCTTGGACCAAATTTCTGTTTAAGAAAATTACTCATAAATTTATAGTCACCAAATCTAACATTCATACTTCTTGCCCCAAGAAACTCTGTTTCATAGGGAGTCGACTCATTAGAATAGTCATCATTGGGTATGTCGGAAGCTGCCGAATCTTGCCCATCAAATTCTAATTCGTCTTTTAGGTTGGCCTGCATACAAGAAGATAAAAGACTGAGAATAAGTAATATACTAATATGTTTAAACATTTTTAGCTCCTACTCCATTAATGGGTCTTACTTCACCGTTACTATCTTTTGAAACGAGACTTGGATTATTTTCTGATGTGGAATCACACTCGAGCATTGTGGCGATACTACTTGCAACATGTCCAAAGGCCATGTGAGATCCACCTAGAAAATCCATTCCACCAGCTTCTCCCCAAGAACCTTTATGCGTGCCCCCGGTACGTGCCGTACAGTTTCCTAAGATCGCATGTTCCTTAACCATTCCGGAAAGGACTGTTGAATTTGTTCCTTGCCAACCATGATCTGAACCGCTTCCACTAAATCGAGCACTTCTATTGAAGTCTCCCGACAACTGAATAACTGTTTTATCAAATTCCCCAATTTGGGTAAGGAAGTTTCTAAACTCATTAAGTCCAGCCGCTATGGCCTGAAAGTACTTAGAGTAGAGAAATAAACTCGTCATGGCCCCATTATTGTGACCATCATTTGTAACTCCAATATTCTTAGTGCCAATTCTAATATTTCTCAAGTTACTCCATTGAAGGGTCATGGCCGAAGTAAGCTTGTTTTGAATCAGAAATTCAGCAATGGTTAGAGTATGAGAAAGAGCATAAACATAAGTATTGGCCTGTAAGGATTGCTCTAAGTCTACTCCCCAGTCGGGAAGATGGGTATCTCTTTGATTAATATTATTTATCTTATAATAGTTATTGGGAAGTCCATGGGCCTCACGAAATTGAAAATAGGGATGATCCTGAATTCCTGAACCTAGTGAGTATGCGCTATTGGTGAAGCACTCTCTTTCAAGATCACGATATTCATTGTAGCGAGTTTGATACCAATCTTTTAGGTTTCCATATTCTTCTTTAAAGACTTTCTTTGCATTGATTCGATTCTTATATGCATTTTGAAGAGGCACATTATTTTTATGGGCCTTTGCTTCCATAGACTTTAGAACCTGATCAAAGGCAGCTTCTACATCAGAGTCTTTCATCGTTAGTGGAGTATTCCCACCATTGAGTCTAAAGTTGGAAAGAAGTGTATTTAGGGGATCATTATCGCCAAGTGAAACTGAAACTTGTGATGATCCCGTTGGGGAAGAGAAGCCATAAGTATTTCCACAAGCGACATTGGGGATGGGTCGTGAGCTTTCAGATCCGAGTTGACCGTCAATACTAGTACCGCCCGTATTAGGTCTAAAATGTCTAATTTGATTCCCACTATGACCGTCAACTCCTAGGTTATAACCTCTGAACATCATAATATTTTGAAGCATATCAGACATTTTGATTCGCCCACCATTCACCTGAGGGATATATTTATCCCACATCATAGGCATATAATATTGACCAATTTTCTTCTGGGCATAGGTGAGTTGGTTATTTACGATTTGAGTACAGACCATTGGACTGTCAAGGAAAGGGTCTTGATTTCCATTTGGCCTTAGAGGTAAGTCAAACATCCACCTCGGTGGACCCCCTGTCATCATAATTCCAACATAGTTGAGATTATTTGCATTGATGTCATCCTCAATTCCGTAAGCTTTCTTTATAACGGATTCTAGGAATAAAGCGAAAGGACTAAGTCTCATCGCATTCATGCAAAAAGGACTGGCCATTAATGTGTGTTTTAAGAAGTCTCTTCTTGAATTATTATGACTCATTATTCAACCCCCAATCCTGGTGCAGCATAAGCTTTGGATGAGAAAATTCTTTTAAACATCGTTTCTAAGTTTTGATGTTCTTTTAATTCTTTACCTAATTTAATAACAAAGTTTCGGTAATATCTTTCTTTTTCAGTGAGCTCTGTCTCTGAAAGAATATGATCAATATCTCCAATATTGGCATCGACTCCAGTAAAGAATTGAAAGTAGCGTTTAGCTGCACATACATATGGTGCATCTTGTTGAGATAGGGCCTCTCCTAATTCAGAAAAGCCTTTTACTTCTTCATCCACTAGAGTCCCATCAAAACTTCTATAAAAGAGTTTTCCCCAAGCAGATCTTCTGTAGAAGTCTCCAGGTGAGTTATCTGGCCATTCAGTTACAGGACCAGAGTTGATTTCATCACCGTCGTAACGTCCAATATATAATGTCCTCATATCCATGCGATCTTGACCAAATGTCGTCCCATCAGAAAGTGTCGAATAAATCTTTCTCGTGGCCCAAGCAAAAGGATCGATTGTAGAGTGGCACTGCATACACGCAACCCCATTTCTGTAAGGAAGATTACTTTCATCTGATGCAACATTTGAAATAGCATCCTCTAATCTCACTGCAGGAAGTTCTCTACATAGAACCTGACTAAAGAAATTCTTTGATAGAGTCCTCATTGTTCTCAAACCACCATTCGTTCGATAGGGAAGACGTTCTCCAGCATTTAACAGAAGATAGGATTGACTACCAAGTATTCCTGCTCCTTGATGATGAAAAACATTAAAGTTTCCATTACGTGTGCTACCTTGACGAACAGGGCCTCTCTCTCTACCTACGTACTCAGCATAATGCTTACTTATCCCTTTCACTTGTCCCTTTGTTACATGCTGTTTCTTAGGATAGCGAAATTGAATATTGTTGATGTATTTTTCGTTGGTACTTCTAATGGACTTAAGAGATTCATTAGAAGTGAGTACATAGCTATAAGGGATATTATCTCCAAAGAGGGCCTTCATTAGATAATAAGCAGGTTGATTAACATCATGGATAGAGTCTTGTCGACTAGCATCGAAGCCCACGCTTGATGTTAAGTTTCTTGGTCCAAACCATGAAACATGAAAATCATAGAATGTATTGAAAACTTTTTGGGCCTCTCCTGAATCATAGAAACGAGTCTGACCATTTTGAGATAATCTGGCCTGTCTTAATAAAGAAATACAAGCATTCGATGCCGTTCTTTCTCCCTTGGCCACCTCTTTAAAAAGGTAAGAAGAAGGATCGAGCGGTTCTCGAACCATTTGTTCATAACATCTTTTAAAGACTATTTTCTGGGCTTTGATAGATTGAAGATCCATCCCGATATCTGCTTGTGTTTCTGTATCGCCATCAGCTACCTCTGTACCACTATCCTTAGATTTTAATCCATTTACGTAGTCGATAAGTTGATTATAGTCTGCACTACTCAGGGCGCTTCCCCCTCTAGGCATATTATTTATTGAAGTTGAATTTCCGTAGTTCTTTAAACGGTAAATTAGAGATGATGAATCTTTATCTCCAGGAACGATAAATCTTGAAGCTGCCCATTGATCATCTGTTACGATTGACTGAAAGTCTCCACTTGAAGAACCCGAGGCATGACAACCCATACAGTTATTTCTTTGTAAAATAGTCTTTACTTGGTCCGCAGTAACAGCATGTGTGTAAGTTGGAATTGCCAAAATAATGGCCAGTACTAATTTCACATTTCCCCCTAAAGTAATATGGGTCTCTAATCGGAAAACTGAGTTAATAAGTTTATTATTTATTTAATTATATTCGTCTCCATAGGGGGATTTTTGAGTTAAATCAATTAAAGACGTGATTTCAGCAACTTACTTTAGTTCTTATAGGCAAACTAGCGTAAATGACTGCCCAGTAATTGAGATCATCTATGTATATTCAAGGATTTAATTTCCTATTTTTTATTTCTTGGAGGTGAGTAAAATAAAGAATATGAAAAGAGCTAAATATTTGAAAATGAGTAAGTGGGCACGAGTTCTTTCTCTAGTGATTGTAAGTTTACTTATGAACTCATGTGTCTGGAATCCCCTTACTTTGGGACTAAAGAACCCTCAGCACTTCAAATACAGTAGAAGTGAAATAAAGCAGGCCACGATACTATCTATTTCTGCAAAACTAGAAAAAAAATATCACACAGATCAACTGTCTTCGGATCATATGGAAGAAACAGATGATATTCAATTAAATGAAAAATCTAAGCAGATCGATTTCTTAAGAAGAATCAAAGAAAATGAGTAAGGATCTTACCTATGAATAGAAGAAAATCATTTCTAATCAATCCCAAGTTTCAAATTAACGTGATTAGTAAGGTCGTCGTATTAGCATTAGTTAATAATTTAATTTTCTTTTCGGCCGTTCGTTATTTCTTCCTCGATCTTAAAGATACGGCCTTAAAAATTGGTCTCCCCAAAGGGCATATCTTTTTTACCTTTATTGAAAGCCAGTATCAGGATTTAACTTGGTTGATTTTAATCGCTAGCTTACTTAGTTTCCTTCTTATCGTCTTCTTTGGAATTATTATATCTCATAAGATAGCAGGTCCTCTATATCGACTATCTCAAGACTTATTGAGTATGAGTAAAGGTTCTAAACTTAGACAGATCATCTTTAGAAAAGGGGATTATTTCCAAGAACTCAAGTTTTCTGTTAATCAATTTATTTTAGAGAGAACAGAGCATAATGCAGATTTAAAAAAAGGAAACCCTTCTCATGAGGGTGAGGTAACAAAGTAACTTTTTTTTTTAATTAAAATGAATAGAAATCACAATATGATGAATGCTGAACAAATATTTCATAATCTCTTTACGGAGCGCTATCGTGATCTCATACCCGATTTCGATCAATTTCTCGTAAGTCTTAATAAGCCACAACCTATTGGTCTAAGACTTAATACAAGGTTTAATGATAAGGAAGAATTTATTAAGCGTTTTAAACTTTCTTCCTCTGAAATTATAATCCCAATTTCTGAAATAAATTATCTGGAGGTTCCTTCTGAAAATAATTGGGGAGGAGCTTTGGAGCATCATCTCGGACATTATTATATACAGGCCCTGAGTAGCTTAATTCCCGTTCTTTCCCTTAACTTAGGTTCAGAGAATGATCGCGTTTTGGATATGTGTGCTGCACCTGGTGGGAAAACAACTCATTTAGCCGAGCTTATGAATGATAAGGGTGTTCTTGTCGCCAACGAACCTAGTCTTGGGCGTAGAAGAATTTTAAAAGCTTCTCTTTCTCGAATGGGTGTCTCTAATTGCCTTGTAACGATGAAAGAAGGTCAAAATCTTGATTTTCCTAAAGAGAGCTTTACCCATATTCTCCTAGATGGCCCATGTTCAAGTGAAGGTACTTTAAGAGCTCCAACGCTTAGGCCTAATAAGAAGAAGGATAAAAACTATCTAAACTACAATAAAGAATTCAGAAAGGGGCTCCACCATATTCAGTCCGAACTCTTAGAAAAGGCCTACTCTCTTTTAAGGCCAGGTGGGGAACTTGTTTATAGTACGTGTACTTATGACCCTTATGAAAATGAGAAGCAGGTTGATCTCCTGCTTAAGAAACATAGTGACCTGAGCTTAGTGGAACTTAATTTATCTTCTCCATCTCCTTGGGATTCGTTCCTATGTGATGGAGTAACAGAATATCGCGGAGAACATTATTCAAGTGAGCTCACTAAAACGAAACGGGTCTATCCCCATCAACTTAATTCTATAGGTTTCTATGTCAGTAAATTTGTTAAAAAATGATGAACTTGAACAGTTGAAAGACTATTGTCTAAAACACTATGGCCTAAATTATGAAGTATGGGCTGAAGTTTCTGCAATTAAGACTAAGGATGCGATATGGCTAGTGAACCATCAGGCAGAGGCATTTCTCTGTCATGAGGGAGTTAATGAAGAATATGAGTCTATAGGGCTACGTTGTTTCTCTGGTGTTTGCTTTCCCTATAAAATTACTGATGGATTTGTAAAAATTTTTGATAATGAAATTAAGAAAAAGAAGTTAAATTTAAAGGAATCTCAGGCCAGGGCCATGTTAAAGGGTGAAAGTATACCTTATGAAGAAGTGGTTGGTCACGATGGTTACAATCTTCTCTTTATTGGAAATACGTATTTAGGAATAGGGTTAAAAAAGGGAGATCAATTGATCTCCCAAATACCAAAGGCGCTAAGATCTCAGCTGGCCAAAGATTTAGAAATTCGCAATGAGTGAAGTTGTGTATTGAAAGTCAAACTTCTTATTACCTGGAACAGGTAAATTGTCATACTTTCCAGTATAGCTCCACTTAAGAGCTAGATTAGTCATGAAATTATATTGAAAACTTGGAGCAAAGTTGAGCTGCCAGTCAGTTGAGTTTGTGAAGTTAGGTAGATACTCAGCCCAGAATTTGATCTCCACATTATCTGTTTTCTTCTTTCCGATCATGGCGTAAATTCTACCTTGCATCTCACTTAAAGTATTTCCCAGTAAAGATTCTTCACGACGATAACGAGCACCTGCTTCAACTCGTCCTTGCATCTTTTCCGTTTTAAGATAGTGATAGGTTCCACCGAGGTCAGCATTTAAACGGTTATCAATACCTGCAAATTCATCACCTTCATAGATCACACCTAGAAACGTACCAAATGTCTCATTAAATAGTCTTTCGTAACGAGTATTAACATCCCAGTTTCTAGAGCTAATTTCATCAGATGTGGTACCGTACATATAGTGACCACCAAGAGTGAATATATTCTTACCCATTTTGTATTCATTCGTAGTTTTAGCGTTATAAACTTCAACCTCAGTGTTACCACCTGTTACGACTACAGAAACTTCTGATTCATTTGAATACTGAGCATGAGAAGAGAAAGAAATGAATCCAATAACTAATAAAATAATGCCTTTGTTGAGCACTTTGACCTCCATATAGATTTTATTTTCAAATTTTATATATTCCTTGATTACAGTGGTCAAACTCTTCTTGTGATAACGCAAGGCGCTCATCTTTTTTTATTTTCTTATTTCTGTTTTTCTTTAAAATAGACTCATGCGAGGAGAGAAATGGCAAAATTATTAGTAATTGATGATGAAGTTGAAATTTGTGAATTGATAAAGTTTTACTTAGGTAATTACTTTTCTGACGTGAGTACTGTTCAAAGTGTTCCTCAGGCCATTGGCAAACTTAAGGATAATAAGTTTGATCTTATTATTACAGATTTAGATCTTGTTTCTGGAACAGGAGAAAGTCTTATTCGCTATGTGAGAAGAGATGATTCTCTCAATCATGCTACAGCGATTATAGCTATAAGTGGGGGAAGGGAATTCGACGAAGCCTCTGTAGGGCATTGTCGATTTGTCAAAAAGCCATTTCGAGAAGAAGACTTAATAGAGAAAATTAAAGATTTAAAAAACGAACTAAAAAAAGAATCGAGTAAAGAAAGTAAGAAGTCAGCAAATGAACCAACGGCAACCCATCCTGATTTAATGAAACTCCTCAAGAAAAGTTAACGCACGCACTGAAATTCATAAACTTTTACTTTGCGATTATATTTATAATCATACCTCAAGGTGACAAAGTCTGTTTGTGAATCATAGATACGGAGTATCTTTTTATTTAACTTTCTCTCTTCACAGAATTCTCGAATATGGGCCCTCATTTTCTTATCTAAAACTCTATTCATCGCATCCGTTTTAGCTTCTACATAATGGGCCCTCGCAAAGTTGATTTCTCCATTTCCATCTGCGATCGCTTGATCCACTTGAAAGTTTTTTGACTCATCTTTTTCAGATTGTGATGAACAAGAAGTGAAAATAAGTAGGGCCAAAAGAAGGGATGAGGGAAATAACTTCATAATCGTTCCTTGTACATTGAAGTTGAATTATCTGTTATACTCATCTTATCATAATAAATTCTTTTATTGAGGTCTACTTTTGAATAAAGCAGTGTTTCTAACTTCCTTGAATAATAGTACTCAACGAGGCGGGGCATACCTTAGAGTCTTTGCTGTTTGTGAAGTTTTAAGAAAGTTAGGTTTTTCTTTAGAGCTCTTATATCAAGACCAAATTAGTGCTAGAGGTACACTTTCAAAATGGCTGGCCGCTATAAAATATGGAAAAGAGATTAAACCCTTATTTACTTATGCTTCTCTAGAAGTGAATGAATGTGATTTTCTCATCCTTGATAATTTTAGATATCTTCATTGGAATTATTCATTTTCTTCCTCCAAACGGAAACCTAAAATCATTTATAATGCTCATAATTTAGAATTTGAAAATCATTATGGAAAAAATGATGGTCCAAAGAGAAGAAAGTTTTCTCTTTATGAAGCTAATCAACTTAATCTTTGTGATTATATTCTTGTATGTAGTGAACGTGAAAAAAACTTATTAATCGAACTCAATGGAAAACTAGTAGGGAAAATATTTGTTCTACCTAATTTAATTGATAAGAATAATTACAGCTCTGATACCAATAAACAGTGGATAACTTTCTTAGGAACATTAGATTATTTTCCAAATAGGGAAGCTGTTGATTTTTTACTTTCAACTTTCTTGGATGAGCTTACTTCATCTTTAAAAGATAAACTCGTTATTGCAGGTCGAAACCCAACTTCTGAGATGAGAGAACTTTGTAAGAGTAAGGGAGTCAAACTCCTTACGAATTTGGAAGATAGAGAGGTTAAAGACTTATTGGCCCAAACGAAAATAAGCCTTGTTCCTCTAAAGTCAGGTTCAGGCACAAGATTGAAAATTGTAGAGTCTCTATTTTCTAAGGCCATAGTTGTGTCTACCCCAATGGGAGCTGAAGGAATTGATGAGAAAGGCTTAATCATTTCGGAACTCTCTAACTTTGCTAAAGAGTGCGAGAAGGCCTTCTTAGATAAAGACTTTGCTGATATTTGTCCTTCAGTTGATTTCGATAATTATCAAGTTCTGTTTGATATAGGTAAGTGGTATGATCTTAATGAATCAAAATTAAGAAGTTTTCTTCATATTTGAGTCCCTCAATCTCCCAAAAAAGAGAATATTTTTCATAAATTTGCCCTTTTTTTATTTTGGCCTAAGAATTGGTTCTTTTTAATCCGAAATATCCTAAGTAGATTTTTTATATTCGAGAGGATTAATCTGTGATTCATGAAGCCCTAATATTTTTAAAAAGCACACTTTTTCACTCTGATTTTTTCTATATTTTTCCAACTGTTTTTTTTACTTGTATTGCTGGGTTCTCACTTTTGTTAATGGCCAAGTCTTTTTCTTATCAAGGGCTGACCGGTCTCTTCAAAAGGGCCTTTCATGTTCCTGCAAGAAAGTCGACGACAAATGCAGTTCAATTAGGAGGACTTCCTCTTAGTTTTGGTATCCTTTGTGGTGTTCAATTTCTTTACCATCACCCTAATTTTAGTCGTCTCTTTTCCACCCTTGATATGTACTCTATGAAATATTGGAGTGTATGTGCTGTTATTGTAATGGCCTATGGTTATTTGGATGACCGTTTTGAATTAAGACCTATCATTAAGTTAGCTCTTCAAATTACGAGTATTGGTGTTTTCTCTGTTTTAGAGTCACGTATCCTTTTTCACCAATGGTCAGCTTTGGCCTTTGTCATTACGATGTTCTGGGGACTCGGAGTCTTAAACGGCAGTAATCTCTTAGACGGTTTAGATACTTTGACTATCAAAATTGCTTCTGTGACCTATGGAACCTATGCAATTATCGCCTTTAATTTTGATATTGCTTCTACTTTGATGGGAGCCTTTGTTGGAATATCTGCAATTGCTGCTTTTTATTTATTCAATAAAGAACCTGCCAAAATTCATCTGGGTGAAATTGGGGGATCTTTTGTCGGGCTTTTTTCTCTACTTCTCAGCGCAATGCTCTTTACGAGTATGTACGCTCGTGGATATGCTCCTTTAAGTTGTCTATCTATGTCCCTCTTTCCTCTTTCTCTACCTATGACTGAGTTAGGAATTAGCTTTCTTAGAAGAATTTACAATAAGAAGTCTCCTTTTAGTGGAGATAAGTACCATATTCACCATCTCCTTAGAAACTATTATGGGATGAGCCCTAGCAAGGCAAGTTCTGTTTTTGCTCTTTCCTATGCCGTAGTAATGGTAGTTTCTCTTGGGATTACTCATTACTTTGGACCTTTGATTGGAATTATTTCACAAGTGATTATCATGATTGGTGCTTATATGAGTATTGGAAAGAAGCATTGGAATGGACAAGATCACCTCGAACTTACACCTGCTTCATTATTCGATTATCTATTAAAGAAAGATGTAAGTGTGATTAATTCACTTTCTGTAGATTCTTTCGAACTTGAAATTGTTTCCCTTGAAGACTTCAAAGGAGAGTACCAAGAAAATCGGAGCTCTCTTAAGGAAGAGGATAGTGGAGAAGATCACTCGGATAGAGGTTCTTCCCATGACGATACTCATAAAAAAGCCGCCTAAGAATTATTTTTCTTTTTTTTAATTCCAACCTCCCTTATCTTAGTTAATATGCTTCATAATCATAATAGTGATTCATCAGTTCTTATTTGTACTCCCGACTATCCTCCTAAGTTAGGAGGTCTATCCACTTTTACTCTGAATATTGAATCGGTACTAAAAGATTTGGGTATTAAATACGATCTCTTCGTTTGGAAAAATCAGTCGGAAATAAAGTCTCTATCTGAAAAGCAGGGATTACCTTACAAAGAAATGATTCATATTCATGGACTTTCTTATCAAATTTTATCTCGAACAAAGAAATACTCAAATGATCGAGTCAAACATTTTAACTTCTTTCATGGTAGTGAAATTTTATTCAAAGGCCGCAATCTTCTTTTCACATTATTTAAAAAACTAATGAGGCCTATGGCCCTCAAGCAATTCGAAATGGCCTATGCCAATATTTCAATTAGTGAATTTACGCAGAAGCAACTTGTATCTCAAGGTTATTCAATTAGGTACGATAGAGACTATATCCTTCATAATGGCATTCAATTAGACAGGGATTCTTCCTTTGTACCTAAATCGTTAGAAGAGGATACTTGGTCTTTCATTTGTATGGCCCGAGATGTTCCCCACAAAAATGCAGAAGGAGTCAAAGAACTACTGAAAATCTGTTCGCAGATAACTCATAAGAAAATCATTCTCTATAGTGGATTTGACCTTGAGGAGAATTCTCTCTTTGAACATCGAAGCATTAAGAATATCGATAATGATGAATTGAAAAAGATTTATCAAAAATGTCATTTCAATTTACTCTTAAGCTTAGATCATTCTTCCCAAGGCTTTTATGAAGGATTTGGTCTTACGGTATTAGAGGCCGGGCAATATGGAACCCCAAGTATCGTTTCTCCTTTTGGGGGATTACCAGAAGCTTGTCATGATAAGAAGACTGGGTGGGTTCTTAAGTTAGATGCTCAAACCATGCGTGACTTCTTTGTTCAATTAAATGAGAAAGATTACCAAGCTATTTGCGCTAGAGTTTATCAACATACAAAAATTTCTCATTCTTTAGATATTTATCACCGGCTTTTTTCTCATTTGTTAGAGCAAGGTTCCAAAGAAAGTATCTTATCTTCTTCAAGGAATCTCCAATGAAAGAGACGAAGAAGATTCATTGCTTTTTTAATGCTCCCTATTTAGGTGGTGCTGAAAGAAGTTTTATTAATCAAGCTACTGACCTAAAAAAGATCTCTCTTGAGAAGAACTTAGATTATGAATTCAATTTTATAATACCTTTTTTTAAATATCCTGGAGAAGATAAGAGTCTAGAGGAATTGATTTTAAGTAAAGGTTTTAGAAGGCAACAGATTTTATACTTTGCTTATCATAGTACCTTTTATTCTCTTGGAAGATCCCAGTTAGAAAAGGGACCTCTTAGTCTTTTCTTCTTATTTTTAAAAATTCCTCTTTTGATCTACTCATATCTCTGGAGTGTTCAAAGTTTGAACCGACTCAATAAGACGGATGCCGATATATGGTGGATTGGGGGAAATAAGATCGGACCCTTGGTATTCTTTCTTTCATTTTTCAAAGCTTATAAAGGTCGACTTATTTGGCATTTTAGAGATTATCTATCCTTAAAAGATTTATTTTCTTGGTGTTGGAAATTCTTCTCCTTTTTTTCAAGCTGTTCCCTCGAATTTATCGGAAACTCCTATGATGTTTCCCGTAGTATAAAAAAAGCATTACCAGCAAAGGCCAAATCGTGGACTCTTTATAATCCTGTAGGAGAGATATCTTATTCACCAAGTGCTTCCCAAAAAGATAAGAATTTTATCTTATCTACGGCCTCCATGTTTGCCCCTTGGAAAGGTATTCACTTTCTTGTTCAATTTGCCTGCCTCTTTGAAAAGTCTCTAAAAGAGATCGGTATTTCTGAATTTCATATCTATGGGGATGAAATATATAAGACCACAGGAGATCATTTTGGATACAAAGATCAACTTAATGCTATTTTGAAAAAGTATAAGTGTGACTTTGTTAAGTTCAAAGGACTCAAATCACCCTCCCATATCTTTTCAAATAGCGATCTATTTATCCATAGTTCTCTACGCCCAGAACCTTTTGGTCGAGTCGTGGTTGAATCTTATCGTTCAGGAACTCCACTGATATCGACGGCCCTCGGTGGAGCGGGGGAGTTGATTGAAGAAAATATTTCGGCCTTAACTTTCCTTCCCTATGATTATCATGGTCTTCTCTCCTGTATTGAAACGGCCTGCTCACAAGAGCGCTTCTCTCTTATTCAAAAGGGAAGGGCCAAGGGGGATAGTATTGAGCAAGAGTATTACACACAACTGGATGCCATTTTTATCTTTTCTTAATCACTTTTCTTAATCACTTTTCTTCATTTCAATTTTGAATTATGAATGGCCTGGATGAGTGTTCTCCAGTTTTTAAAATCTTTTTCTTCTTCAAAGTAAAGTTTCAAACCGTATTGCTTGTTGATCTTATTCATTCCTTCCAATAGTTGAAGGGGATAGTTTGAATACTTGGCCTTATCGACTTTACTCTCTTTTGACCATACCTGTTCAATGAAAATATCCCTGACAAACTTTTCGCCTAAGAAAAATCTGGCCTTAAGTTTTGTTTCTCTATTTTCTTTAAAAGTGGTGATGTCTTTTTCACTGAAGATTTGAAGCCCACCTAGAGATATATCTTTAACCCAATACTTTGATTCAGAATCCTGTTGTGGTTTATTTTGAGAGAAGAAGACAAGATAGGCTTTGAGATGAATGGTGTCGTAACGAGGAAAGCTTCTTTTATCCATATGATTTATTATCCCTATTGCTGAAAAATTTTTTTAATAATTTCCATCGTTTTTTTTATGTCTTTTTCTTTTATAAGAATGTTTTTGATTTCAATAAGCAGAATCGTTTTTTGAAGCTGTTCCCATTCTATAATATAACAAAATGTGAAAGGGTCTTTGTCACTGTAGAAGCTTGTTAATAGCTTAGGCGATAGGATTCCATTCTTCTTGGATAAGAATCTTTCTAAAGCTGTGATTTGATAGAGAGAATACTGCTTATTTTCATTTAATAGGGGGAAGTCATTCTTATTGAATAAGCATTCAAACTGAAAGAATTCATTTCTACTTCTTAAAAGAACCCATGGTACTTTGCCTAAACCATGCTCAATGGCCTTGTGAATCTTATCTTCTAAGCTATTCATATAAGTATTATACCGAAGTTTAGAATCTTTATTGGCCCGTCATTTTTTCCTCAATATAAGAGATCATTTTACCGATACGAAATTTCACTAAAAAATATTGATATGAAAAAAAATTAATATTTCGAAAAAAAAGTATTGACGTGGGATAGGGAAGTCTATAATATCCCGCCTTGTCGAAACAAACGAAACGGTTCTTAACAAAACCTAAGTGGTTAGAAACACAGAAAAAAATGTTAACAAAATTGTTGACATGATGTTTTTCTGACTTTAAAGTTCCGACACTTGAAAAATTTGATCTTTAACATTTGAATACAGTAAAAGTTTTGCTCTTCGGAGCAGAAGAAGACGAGAAGGATAATCGGGCATTTTAGACAGAACTAAAATCTCGG